>Ga0157298_10000014_pt1 | contig 66906 bp, 68 predicted proteins | sample NitcycUS043104R2_FD_108394 | JGI IMG/M metagenome (GOLD analysis project Ga0157298, IMG submission 108394) | Soil microbial communities from Arlington Agricultural Research Station in Wisconsin, USA - Nitrogen cycling UWRJ-S043-104R-2 | ecosystem: Environmental > Terrestrial > Soil >...
CGTCGCCTCGGCGGCGAGCAGCTTCCCCAGCGTCGCGGCGTGCTGCTCGGCCAGCGTCTCCGTCGGCGCCATCAGCGCCGCCTGGTAGCCGGCTTCGAGCGCCCGCAGCATCGCGTACAGCGCAACCACCGTCTTGCCCGACCCGACCTCGCCCATCAGCAGCCGCTGCATCGGCTCCCCGGAGTCGAGGTCGGCGTCGATCTCACCGAACGCATTGCGCTGGTCCCAGGTCGGCTCGAAGGGAAGCGATTCGAGCCACCGCTTCACCTGGCCGCCCGGCTCGCCCAAGCGGGGCGCCGGCCGAGCCGCCCGGTGCGAGCGCTTCCTCGCCGCCAGAACCGCCTGGTAGAGGAACAGCTCTTCGAAGATGAGGCGCTGGCGCGCTTCTTCCACGTCCGCGGCGGTCTCCGGGAAGTGGATCGCGGTCAGCGCCTCGCCAACGCCGCCAAGCGCCTGCCGCGCCCTCACCTTCGCCGGCAATGCCTCGATCGCGTTCGGCGCCCACTCGATCGCCTGCTCCACCCACTGGCGGATCTTCTGGGCTTTGAGCTGCTCGGTCGCGGGGTGCACAGGGACGAGCCGCTCGGCCGCGGGTCCTGTCGCCGCAGGGGACCCACCACCCCTTCCGGTCGCTAAAGCGTCCTCAGGGGTGGTCCCCCCTACGACGCCACCCGCGGACGGAAGCACCTCGTATTCCGATACGCGAAAGCCCCGTTTGTCGCGGGAGCCCGTGAGGAGGACCAACGTGCCCTTCGACAGCTTGCGGGCTACCCACGGCTGGTTGAACCACGTGGCGCGAACTGATCCCGTTGCGTCGCCGACTTTGACGGTGAGGATGCTCAGACCCCCCCGGCGAAAGGGGCGGCCCGGGTCAGCGAGCACCTCACTGCGGATCGTCGCCTGCTTGCCGACCTCCAGCTCGGCCACGGGGACGACGGTGAGATCCCGGTGCTTGTGGGGGACGCGGTAGAGGAGGTCGCCAATGGTTGAAATCCCAGCTTCGGCCGCCGCGTCCGCCAGGCTGGGGCCGACGCCCTTGAGTGCCTTCAGCGAGGCCTCCAGGACGCTGGGCCGGGGCCAGTGGACCGGCGCCGCCAGAAGCTGCTCTCGGTCGAGTTCGACCGCGCCGGCGAAGGAGCGCACTACTGCGCCGCCAGCAGCCACCACCAGCTCGGCTGCCCGCCCTCGTGGGCCTCGACCTCGACGCCGTCGGGGACGTGCGTGTCGATCTCGTCGAGCGGGATCGGGGCGTCGGCGCCGGCCAGGACCGTGACGATCTCGGCGTCCTCGGCGAGGCGCTCCAGCGTCGCCGCCAGGGTCGAGCCAGCCCCGCCCCAGGCGACGATCTCCTCGCCGGCGAAGCCGACCGCGTCGCCCTTGCGGAATCGTCCCTGGGCGTCGTCGCGAGCGGCAGGGGCGACGCCGCCGCAGGCGATGCCCGCGAGCGCCGCCTCGAGTCGCTCGGCGTTCTCAGCGAGAGGCGCGTCTGGATCGAGCTCGACCAGCGCCAGCAGGCTCGCCTGCTGCGCTGTCGCCGGCACCACGCGGGCCGGCTTCTCCGACAGCTCGCAGGCGCGCTCCGCGGCCATGATCACGTTCTTGGAGCTGGGCAGCACCAGCACCTCCTCCGCCTCGACCTCGTGGATGCCGGCGAGCAGCTCGTAGGTGGAGGGGTTGAGCGTCTCGCCGCCGTCGACCACGTGGGCGCCGAGCTCGGCGAAGAGCCGAGCGAGGCCCTCGCCGGCGGCCACCGCCAGCACGCCGGTGCGGCCGCTCTCCAGCCGGGCGCGGCGCGCCGCCACCTGCTCGCGCATGTCGGCGACGTCGAGGTTGGTCACCTCCCCCGTGCCCTCGAAGAGGGCCACCGCCGCCTCGGGCTCGTCGGTGTGGACGTGGACCTTGAGCGTCGCCTCGTCGCCGACGACGAGGACCGAGTCGCCGAGCCCCTCCAGCCGCGGCAGGAAGTCGCGCGAGCGCAGCCCCCTGCCGGAGACGATGAAGTTGGTGCAGTAGCGGAAGCGGCTGTCCTCGTGGTGGGGCCGGCTCACCCGCGGCGGCTCGTGGTGGGTCACCTGCGGCGAGTCGCCGTTGCCGCCGCGCAGGCCGGCGACGACGCCCGCCAGGATCAGGACGAGGCCGTAGCCGCCCGCGTCGACGACGCCGGACTCGCGCAGCACCTCGAGCTGCTCGGGCGTGCGCTCGACCGCGCGCTGGCCGTCGGCGATCGCCCTCTCCAAGACCTCGGCGAGCACTTCGTCCTGGCGCTCGTCGCTGACGCCGCGGTCGAGCCGCTGCTTCTCGGCGTCGAGGCGGGCGAGCTGGCGGGCGATCGAGTGCGCCATCTCGCGGAAGACGGTGAGCATCGTCCCCTCGGCCGGCTCGCGGACCGACTCGTAGGCGGCGTCGGCGGCGCTGGCGAAGGCGGACGCGACGAGAACGGGGTCGATCAGCTCGCCTGGCCGGCTCGCCAGCTCCTCGGCGGCGCCCCGCACGATCTGGCTGAGGATGACGCCGGAGTTGCCCCGCGCCCCGAGCAGGGCGGCGCGGGCCAGCGCCTGCACCAGCTCGGTGCGGCCGACCTCGTCCACCTCGCGGCCGTCGAGCCGGTCGAGCTCCTCCATCACGGCGCGCATCGTCATCGCCATGTTGTCGCCGGTGTCGCCGTCGGCGACCGGGAAGACGTTGAGGTCGTTGACCTCCTGGCGGCGCTCGTCCAGGTAGGCGTAGGCAGCGGTGACGACGCGCCGGAAGCGCGCGATCGAGGGATCGGGCATCGGGGTGAAAACTAACTGGCGGGCTGGCGGTGCCGGTGGCGCGGGGCGAGGCGGCTTACGCCGCCTTGGTCACCTTGTTCGCCTTGAGGCAGCGCGTGCAGACGTAGGTGCGCAGCTTGCGGCCGCGCTCGACGATCCGCACCTTCTGCAGGTTCGGGTCGAAGCGCCGCTTGGTGGCGACCATCGAGTGGCTGCGGGAGTGGCCGAACGCCGGTCCCTTGCCGCAGTTGTGGCATACCTTGGCCATCGGCGGGGCATGGTAGCCTGAATCAGAGCTAGCTAAGTGGACTAAGCACGAACGGACGGAAACAGCGAGGTCGAGGGGGGAGAGAAATGGCCGCCGAGGACTTGAAGCAGGTGAATATGCACGAGGCGAAGACCCACCTCTCGCGGCTGGTCGAGGAGGTCGAAGGCGGCCGGGAGATCGTGATCAGCCGTGCCGGCAAGCCGGCCGTGAAGCTCGTGCCGATCGCGCGGCCGCAGCCGGGGAAGCGGGTGCTCGGGACGCTGCGCGGCAAGATCGCACTCCCCTCCGACGAGGAGTGGGCGGCGATCGATCGCGAAATCGAACAGGACTTCGAGGAAAGCGAGGTCTTTCCAACCGGCGACAGGCTCTGGCGGGAAGATTGAGACTTCTCCTCGACACCCACGCGGTCGTCTGGGCCTTGACCGAACCGGAGCGGGTCGCGCCGGAGGCGCTGGGAATGATCGAAACGTCGGAGAACGAGGTTTTCGTCAGCGTCGTCAGCCCATGGGAGCTGGCTATCAAGCTGGCGCGGCGCCGCATCGAGCTGCCCGAGATTTTCCACGAAACGTTGCGTGACGACCAGTTCAGCCTGCTTCCGGTCACCATTCGTCACGCGGAGGCCATCGCTTCCCTCCCCCATCATCACCGCGACCCATTCGACCGGATGCTGGTCGCGCAAGCGCAGGTCGAGGGCCTGACCCTCGTCACCTCGGATCGAGAGATCCGGCGTTACGCCGTCTCGATCTTTCCTGCGGCCTAACCCAGCTGCCGCTTCAGCAGCGCCATCCGCGCGACGGTCAGCGCCGCGTTGCGGCCCTGGTCGCGCTTGTCGCCGTTGGCGCGGGCGAGCGCCTGATCCATGTTGTCGCAGGTGATGACGCCGAAGGCGCAGGGAACGCCGGTCCGCAGCTGCACGTCCTGGATGCCGCGCGCCGCCTCGGCGCAGACGAAGTCGTAATGGTCGGTCTCGCCGCGGATGACGACGCCGAGGCAGGCGACGCCGGCGACCTTGCCGCTCTCGGCATGCAGCTTCGCGGCGAAGGGCAGCTCGTAGGCGCCGGGCACCGAATGCTCCTGGACGCGCTCCTCGGCCACCCCGGCGCGCTCGAACCCTTCGCGAGCGCCGCTCAGCAGTCGCCGCGCCAGGTCCTCGTAGAAGCGGCCGACCACGACCGCGAAGTCCAGCCCCGCGAGGAGCCGCGTCTCGTCCTCCCGGAACTCCTCCAGGAAGGCCCCGGCCTCAGCCATCCGCTTCCTTGCCGTCCCTGGCGTCGCGTTCTTCCTCGTCGTGGATCATCTCCTCGTCGAGGGCAAGCCCCTGGTGGTGCAGCGTGTGGCCCATCTTGTCGCGCTTCGCTTGGAGGTAGCGCTCGTTGTGGGCGTTGGGCGGCGCCTCGATCGGCACCTGCTCGCTGACCGAGAGCCCGTAGCCCTCCAGGCCGACGATCTTTTTCGGGTTGTTGGTGAGGATGCGGATGCTGGTCAGGCCGAGGTCGCCGAGGATCTGGGCGCCGATTCCGTAGTCGCGCAGGTCGGCCGGCAGGCCGAGCTTGAGGTTGGCCTCGACCGTGTCGGCCCCCTCCTCCTGCAGCTTGTAGGCGCGCAGCTTGTTGAGCAGGCCGATGCCGCGGCCCTCCTGGGAGAGGTAGAGGAGGACGCCGCGGCCCTCACGCTCGATCATCGCCAGCGCCGCCTCGAGCTGCTCGCCGCAGTCGCAGCGCATGCTGTGGAAGACGTCGCCGGTCAGGCACTCGCTGTGGACGCGGACCAGGACGTCCTCGGCCCCGTCGACCTCGCCCTTGACCATCGCGACGTGGTGTTTCTCGTCGACGAGCGAGCGGTAGCCGACCGCGCTGAAGTCGCCGAAGGCGGTCGGCAGGGCGGTCGCGACGACGCGCTCGACCAGCTTCTCGGTGCGGCGCCGGTAGGCGATCAGGTCGGCGACCGTGACCATCTTCAGGTCGTGCTTGCGGCAGTAGGGGACGAGGTCCGGGACGCGGGCCATCGTGCCGTCGTCGTTCATCACCTCGCAGATGACGCCGGCCGGGATCAGGCCGGCGAGGCGGGCCAGGTCGACGCTCGTCTCGGTGTGGCCGGTGCGCTCCAGGACGCCGCCGTCTTTGGCGCGCAGCGGGAACATGTGGCCGGGTACGACGATGTCGCGCGGGCCGGAGCTGGGGTCGATCGCGACCTGGATCGTGTGGGCGCGGTCATGGGCCGAGATGCCGGTGCTGACCCCGCCGGCGGCCTCGATCGTCACCGTGAAGGCGGTCTGCAGCGGCGCTTCGTTCTTCGCCGCCATCAGGTTGAGCCCGAGCTGCTCGCAGCGCTCCGCGGTGAGCGCGAGGCAGATCAGCCCGCGCGCCTCCTTGGCCATGAAGTTGATCGCCTCGGGGGTGGCGAACTGGGCCGCCATCACCAGGTCGCCCTCGTTCTCGCGGTCCTCGCCGTCGCAGACGACGACCATGCGGCCGGCGCGGATCTCCTCGATCGCCTCCTCGATCGTCGCGAAGGGGCTCTCGCCCGTCGCGCGCCCGTCCTGCTCTTGCTTCGCCGCCTCTGCCATAGCGCTCACGCCTCTTCCTTTCGGGCCAATGGTCCCATTATCCGCTCCACGTACTTCGCCACCACGTCGCACTCGACGTTGACCTTGCGCCCCGGCGTCGCTTCGCCGAGGGTCGTGCGCCCCAGCGTCTCGGGGATCAGCGAGACCTCCACCCAGGCCCCGCCCAGCGCCGCGACGGTGAGGCTGACGCCGTCGAGCGCGATCGACCCCTTGTCGATCACGTAGCGGCCGAGGCCGGCCGGCAAGGCGACGCGCAGGCGCCTGGCGAAGCCGTCGTCCGTGGTCGAGACGGCCTCGCCGACACCGTCGACGTGGCCCTGGACGATGTGGCCGCCGAGCCGGTCGGAGGCCTTCATCGCCAGCTCCAGGTTGACGCGCTCGCCCTCGGAGAGCGCGCCCAGCGCGGTCACCTCCAGCGTCTGGTTCATCGCCTCGGTCTCGAAGCCGGGGCCGCCGGCCGCCGTCGCGGTCAGGCAGACGCCGTTGACCGCGACGGAGTCGCCGGGCCGCACCTCGGCGGCGAGGGCCGTGGCGATCCGCAGGCGGGCGCCCTCGGAGCCCCGCTCAACCGACTCGACCCGTCCGACGTCCTGTACGAGGCCGGTGAACATCACCACTCCCGGAAGCGCGTCACGACGAGCTGGTCGCCGGCGTTGGGATCGACAGGTTCGAGCCGCTTGCCGCCGCCGAGCAGGACCGGCGCGACGAAGACGCGCGCTTCGTCGACCTGCCCGGCAGCGGCGAAGGCGGCGGCGAGGGTGCGGCCGCCCTCGAGGAAGAGGCTGGTGATCTCACGGCGGCCCAGCTCGGCTAGCGCTGCCTCTATATCCCCGGCCACGAGGAGCTCGGCGCCCGCGTCGCGGAGCGCCTCCGTGCGGTCGCGGTCGGCCTCGGGCGAGACGACGACGAGCACCGGCGAGATGTCGAGCGTGCGCAGCAGCCGCGAGTCGAGCGGCAGCCTTGCGGCGCGGTCGAAGACGACGCGCGTCGGCTGGCGCGCTTCCGTTCCGGTGCGACTTTTGTCCCCTATGGGTACATAAGTCGCACCGGAAGCGTCAGGACGCGCGGTGAGCAGCGGGTCGTCGGCGAGGGCGGTGCCGATCCCTACCGCGATCGCGTCGGATTCGGCGCGCCAGCGGTGGACGAGGGCGCGGCTGCGCTCGCCCGAGATCCAGGGCGAATCGCCCGGCGCCGTGGCGGTGTGGCCGTCGAGCGAGATCGCCATCTTGAGGACGACGTGCGGCTGACCGGTCCGCGCGTGCTTGCGGAAGGGCTGGTTGAGCCGTCGCGCCGCCGTCGCGACCTCGCCGCTCGCGAGCTCCACCTCGACGCCGCCGTCGCGGAGGATGCCGGGGCCGCGCCCGGCGGCCTTCTCGGAGGGGTCGTCGGAGGCGATCGCGACCCGGGCGATCCCGGCCTCCAGGATCGCCTCGACGCAGGGCGGCTGCCGGCCCCGATGGGCGCACGGCTCGAGCGTCACGTACATCGTCGCCCCAGCCGGGTCCTCCCCGCGCCGCCGGCAGTCCTCCAGCGCGGCGCGCTCGGCGTGGAGTCCGCCCAGCTCGGCATGGAAGCCCTCGCCGACGATCTCGCCGTCGCGGACCACGACCGCCCCCACCAGCGGATTGGGACTGACCCTGCCGCGCCCTCCCTCGGCCAGCTCCAGGGCCCGCTGGAGGTGGGCGCGATCGGTGGTGGTTAGCGAGGCGGTCATCGGCTGATTGACCAGTCAATCAACGAGTTTACTCCGTGCATATGGCGTTGAAACGGGGGATGCCGCCGATACGCTGCTGCGGCGGTGAAACTGATCATCCAGATCCCCTGCCTCGACGAGGAGGCGACGCTGCCCGCGACGGTCGCCGACCTGCCGCGCGAGGTCGCCGGCATCGACGAGGTCGAGCTGCTGGTGGTCGACGACGGCTCCACCGACCGCACGGTCGAGGTCGCCCGCGAGATCGGCGTCGACCACATCGTGCGCCTGACCAACAACAGGGGGCTGGCGGCGGCCTTCCAGGCGGGCCTCGACGCCTGCCTCAAGCTCGGCGCCGACGTCATCGTCAACACCGATGCCGACAACCAGTACCGCGGCACCGACGTGGAGAAGCTGGTCGCGCCGATCCTCGCCGGCGAGGCCGACCTGGTCGTCGGCGACCGCCACGTCGCCGACATCGAGCATTTCTCGCGCTCCAAGAAGGCGCTGCAGGGAGTCGGGAGCTGGGTGGTGCGCAAGCTCTCGGGGACGGAGATCGCCGACACGACCTCCGGCTTTCGCGCCTACAACCGCGAGGCGGCGCTGGGGCTGCTCGTCGTCGACAACTTCACCTACACGCTGGAGAGCCTGATCCAGGCCGGCAAGATGCGCGTCGGGGTCGGGCAGGTTGCGATCGGGGTCAACCCGCAGACGCGCGAGTCGCGCCTCTTCGGCTCGACCGGCGCCTACGTCCGCCGCAACGCGATCTCGATCCTGCGCATCTACGCCCGCTATGAGCCGCTGCGCGTGTTCGCCACGGCGGGGCTGGTCATGGCCCTGCTCGCGCTCGGCGCCTGGATGCCGTTCCTGCTCGACTGGATCCTCAACGGCGACAGCGACGGTCACGTGCAGTCGCTGATCCTCGGCGCGGTCCTCTTCATCGCCGCCCTGCAGCTCTTCGCCCTGGGCGTGATCGGCGACCTGCTCGCCGGCCAGCGGGTGATGACGCAGCGCGTCTTCGAGCGGGTGCGACGGGTCGAGCTGGCGCTGGACGTCGAGCCGTCCCACTACGAGCCCCCCGACCGGGTCCGCTGATGGGCCTGCGAGAGAGGCTGCCCGGGGCCCGGCGGTCCCGGGATGGTGGCTCGGCGACCGCCGACTACGGCAAGACCGCGAGCTTCCTGGCGATCGGCGTCGGCCTCACCGGGGTCATCACCTACGTCTACTTCTTCATCGCCTCGCACGTGCTCTCCAAGCCGGACTACGGCGAGATCACCGTGGTCTGGTCGGCGGTCTTCATCACCGTCTCGACGCTCTACCGGCCGGTGGACCAGCTGCTCTCGCGCCACATCTCCGAACGGCTGGCGCGCGGCGAGCCGACGCGCGAGCCGACCCTGGTCGCGACCAAGATCCAGCTCGGCCTCGCCGCCACCTTCGCCGTCGTCACCCTCGCCCTGCGCGGGCCGATCGAGGACGGCCTGCTCGACGGCAACACGACCCTCTACTGGGTCTTCCTCGGCGCCGTCCTCTTCTACGCCGCCAGCTACTTCGCACGCGGCTACCTGGCCGGCCACAAGCGCTTCGGCCTCTTCGCCACCATGATCCTCTCCGAGTCGGTCTTCCGCACCCTCTTCGCGGTACTGGTCGCCGTCGGCCTCGCCAGCGGCCAGTCGTTCGTAGCGATGGGCATCGTCGCGGCCCCGTCCCTAAGCCTCTTGGTAGTCCCGGCAGCTTTCGCACTTCGGGCAAGGAGCAACGCCAGCGCGACGCAGCTCGACTCAAACGCCTCTCGCGCGGGTGGCGCCGCAGGGGGGACCACCCCTGAGGACGCTTCAGCGACCGGAAGGGGTGGTGGGTCCCCTGCGGCGACAGGACCCGCGCGCCCCGCGGCCGACGAGTTCTCGCTGCGCCACGGCACCGGCTTCGCCGCCGCCGTCCTCCTCGTCATGTTCAGCGAGCAGGCCTTCCTCAACGCCGGGCCGCTGATCTTGCTCAGCCTGCAGGGCGCCGCCGCCGCCGGCTTCATCTTCAACGTGCTGATGATCGCCCGGGCGCCGCTTCAGCTCTTCCAGGCGGTCTCGACCAGCATCCTCCCCCACCTCACCTCCCTGCACAGCAGCGACGAGCCCGGCAGCGAGCACGAGTTCCACCGCTCGGTCCTGATGGTGCTCGGCGCGGTCGGCGCCTTCACCGCCGTCGTCGCCGTCTGCGTGCTCGTCGCCGGCCCCCAGCTGATGCAGCTCGCCTTCAGCGACAAGTTCAGCTACGACCGCGGCGGCCTGCTGCTCGTGACCGCGGGGATGGGGCTCTACCTGGCCTCGGTGACGATCAACCAGGCCTGCGTCGCGCAGGGCCAGGTGCGACGCGCCTCCGCTCGCTGGATCGGCTGCGCGGCGCTCTTCGTCGCCTGGTGCTTCCTGGCGCCCCTCGCCGACGAGTTCCGCCGCGTCGAGGTCGGCTTCGCGCTCGCGGCCGGGCTGTTGCTGGCGCTGCTCTTCGCGATCTACCGCCGGCCGCACGCGCGGGCCGAGGACATGCCGCTGACCGGGTCCGCCGAGGCGGTCGAGGCGCGGCTGGCGGCGGTAGACGAGGGCTCATAGGGCTGGCATGGACGGGAACGACGCCGAGCTGATCCTCGCGGCCGGCGCCCTGCTCGCGGCCGGGATACTCGGCGCCCTGCTCGCCGACCGGGTGCGAATCCCCGGGCTGCTCCTCTTCCTGGGACTGGGCATGCTGGCCGGCTCGGAGGGGATCGGCGGCATCGAGTTCGACGACGCCGAGCTGGCGCGGACGCTCGGCACGATCGCCCTCGTCCTCATCCTCTTCGAGGGCGGGCTGACCGCCGGCTGGTCGGAGATCCGGCCGGTGCTCGGCACCGCGGCCTCGCTGGCCACCGTGGGGACTCTGGTCACCGCGGTCGTCGCCGGGCTCGCGGCAACCGAGATCTTCGGGCTGGACACGCTGGAAGGGATGCTGGTCGGGGCGGCGGTCGCCGCGACCGACTCGGCGGCGATCTTCGCCGTGCTGCGGCGCTCGACCCTCGAGAAACGCCTGGCGCGCTCGCTGGAGGGCGAGTCCGGGCTGAACGACCCGGTGGCGCTGCTGCTCGTGATCGGGTTCATCGAATGGATCCAGGAGCCCGGCTTCGGGTTGCCCGACATGGCGCTGCTGCTGGTGCTCAAACTGGCGATCGGCACCGCGATCGGCCTTGCCCTCGGCCGCGCCTCGGTGCTGGCCCTGAGCCGGGTGCGGCTGCCGACCGACGGGATCTACCCGGTGGCGACGATCGCGATCGCCGGGCTGGCCTTCGGCGTCACCGAGATCGCCCACGGCTCCGGCTTCCTCGCCGTCTACCTGACCGGGCTGGCGCTCGGCTCGGGTCGCGTGCCTGCGCGGCGCACGGTCGTCGCCTTCCACGAGGGGGTCGGCTGGGTCGCCCAGATCGGCCTCTTCGTGCTGCTCGGCCTGCTCGTCTTCCCCAGCACCCTGGACGAGGTGGCGCTGGAGGGCCTGGCGCTCTCGGCGGTGCTGATCCTGCTCGCCCGCCCCCTCGCCGCCTTCGCCGCGACGCTGTTCTCGCCGCTCGACCTGCGCGAGCGGGCGATGCTCGGCTGGGCCGGGCTGCGGGGGGCGACGCCGATCTGGCTGGCGACCTTCCCCGTCGTCGCCGGCGTCGACGCCGGCGGGCAGCTCTTCTCGATCGTCTTCTTCGTCGTCGTCACCTCGACGCTCGTCCAGGGCGCCAGCTTCGAGCCGCTGGCCCAGCGGCTCGGGCTGACGACCGACGAGCCGGCGCTGCCGCGGCGGCTGCTGGAGTCCGGGCGGATCCGGCGCATGGGAGGCGACGTGGTCGCCTATCGCCTACCGCCCGCCGCCGCCGCCGCGGGGCGCATGGTCCGCGAGCTCGGCCTGCCGCGCGAGGCGCTCGTCAACGTGATCGTGCGCGACGGCAGCGCGATCCCGCCGCGCGGATCGACCCAGCTGCGCGAGGGCGACGAGCTCCACATCCTGGTGCGCGGGGAGCTGCGCGAGGAGGTGGAGTCGTTGACCAAGCGCTGGCGCGAGGGCCCGATCGGCGAGCCGGCGCCGCCGCGGCTGCCGCGGCGCGGCGCCTCCCAGGTCTTCTCGGTCGGCCCGGCGAGCCTCGCCGACGACCCCTCCGCGCCGAAGGAGATCGACGGCATCCGGGTCTTCGCGATCGTGCGCAGCCGCCGCGACCGCGCCAGCGCCCTGGTCGCGCTGGCCGACGGCCGCTACGCGGTGACGACGGCGAGCATCGTCGCGGTCGGCGGCCGCCAGGCACTGGCGCGCTGGTGCGAGCGGCGGGCAGAACGGGTCGGCACCGACGAGCCGGCGGAGAGGGCGTGGTGGCAGGAGGTGATCGGGGCGCTTATCGCGAGGGGCTAGGCGGCACCCGCCGCTTGCGCGATCTCGGCGTAGGCGGCGGCCGGGTCGTCGGCGCCGAAGACCGCGGAGCCGGCGACGAAGAGCGAGGCCCCGGCGGCCGCGACCGAGGCGGCCGTGCCGGCGTCGATGCCGCCGTCGACCTCGATCGCCGCCTCGCCGGCCAGGGGCGCCAGCCGTGAGAGCTTGCCGGGCGAGGACTCGATGAACGCCTGGCCTCCCCAGCCCGGGTTGACGGTCATGCAGAGGACGATGTCGGCGAGGCCTCGCAGCTCGGCGATCGCCTCGGCCGGCGTGCCGGGATTGAGCGCTATGCCCGCCAGGCAGCCGAGCTCGCGGATCGCCGCCAGGGTGCGGTTGGCGTGGGCGGTCGCCTCGGCGTGAACGGTGATCGAGTCGGCGCCCGCCGCGGCGAAGGCCTCGATCTGGCGCTCGGGCGCCTCGATCATCAGGTGGACGTCGAGCGCGCCGCCCGCGTCATGGACCTTGTCGGCGATCGAGCCCGCGACCAGCGGGCCGATCGTGATCGGCGGGACGAAGTGGCCGTCCATCACGTCGACGTGGACGACCCGGGCGCCCGCCGCCATCACCTCCTCCACCTGCGAGCCGAGCCGGGCGAAGTCGGCCGAGAGGATCGACGGCGCCACCCGGGGCTCGCGCAGCAGCTCGGCCAGCCGTTCAGACACGGATCGCCCCTCTCGCGGCGGGCTTGCGGAACGCCACGGTCAGATCGCTTTCAGCATCGAGTCGCCGCACATCTGACAGGCCATGTCCTCGCTGGTGCTCATTCGGGCGATCGTCTGGTGTTCGCCGCAGTTTGGGCACTGCGAGACCAGCTCGAAGCGGCTCAGACAGTACACGCAGCGGAAGCGACCGGGGAGCTGGCTCGGCCGCAGCCACGGCTCGTCGCAGCCGGGGCATTTGGCCCGGTTCACCAACGGTCGTCTCCCGCCGATCCGCTCATCGCGTCACCCATCATCCCTCCTCAGCCGGCAGATAAAGAAGCCGGTCGTTCGATCGCGGTCGGGGCGCAGTTGCAGGCAGCGGGAATCGTGCGGCGAAGCGAGGCCGGGAGCGTGGGCGCCGAGGTCGTCGAGCGCGAGCGGCGGCAGCTCCTCGCGGGCCGCCGCCTCGAGCAGCGCCCCGACCTGGTCCTCGGCCTCGCGGCGCGAGACCGTGCAGAGCGAGTAGACGAGCGTGCCGCCGGGCCGCAACGCGGCGACCGCCTGGCGCAGGATGCGGCCCTGGAGCTCGGCGAGCCGCTCGATCGAGCGCGGCGATTTGCGCCAGCGGGCGTCGGGGCGGGAGGCGAGGGTGCCGAGCGCCGAGCAGGGCGCGTCGACAAGGACCCGGTCGAAGCCGGGCGCCATCGGCACCTCGGCGGCGTCGACCTCGACCACGGTGACGCCGCGCAGGCCGAGGCGGCCCGCCTGCGCGGCGACTTCGGCGGCGCGGTCGGGATCGACCTCGACCGAGATCACTTCGCCGCGGTCACCCATCCGCGCCGCGATCTGTCCCGTCTTGATTCCCGGCCCGGCGCAGAGGTCGAGGACGTGCTCCCCCGCCTGGGGGTCGAGCACCTCGACGACGGCCGCGGAGCCGCGGCTCTGCGGGGTCAGCTCGCCCGCCTCTACCAGCTTCCTCAGCGCCGAGCCGGTGCGCCCCGTGAGGACGACCTGCTCGGGCGGCGCAAGCGGCCAGGGGGCCTCGGCCGGTCTGGCCTCCACCCCGGTCTCGGCCAGCTTCGCCAGCACGTCGTCGCGCTCGCCGCGCAGCGTGTTGACGGTCGCCGCCAGCTCCGCCGGCTCGTTGCAGGCGGCGAGCAGCGCGCGGGCCGCCTCCGCGCCGAGCTCCTCCCACCAGAGGCGGGCGAGCCAGAGCGGCGCCGAGTGGGCGACGGCGGCCTTCTCGGGCGTCGAATCGTCCTCGAGCAGCGCCGCGCTCAGCGACGCCCGCTCGCGGCCGGCACGGCGCAGGACCGCGTTGACGAGGCCGGCGGCGTGGGCCGCGCCCGCCGCCTTGGTCAGCTCGACCGCCTGGCCGACGGCCGCGTGGTCCGGCGTCGCGTCGGCGAAGAGCAGCTCGTAGAGGCCAAGCCGCAGGGCGGCGAGGACCGGCGGGTCGAGCAGGCGGGTGGAGCGCTCCGCCAGGCGCTCGATCGCCGCGTCGCTCGTCCCGCGACGCTGCACCGCCCCGTAGGCGAGGCGCTGCGCCTGGGCGCGATCCCGACCGGCGAGGCCGGCCGCCTCGGCGGCTTCGCGGAAGGCGCGCTCCGTATGGGCCTCGCGCTCGAAGCTGGCGCGAACGACGTCGAAGGCGAGCCGGCGAGCCGGGGAGACCGCTGCCGCGCTCACGCCAGGACCGGCGCCGGGTGGCCGCGCAGGTAGGCGTCGGCGTTCATCGGCCTGCCCCCGGGCGGCTGCACGACCTCGAGGCGCAGCGCCCCCTCGCCGCAGCCCAGCCGCAGCTCGCCGTCCACCGCTACGACCTCTCCCACCTCGGGCCCCCCCTCGGCCGCCCCCGCCCGGCGCACGCCGAGCCGCTCACCGCCGGCCAGCTCCAGGTAGGCGCCGACGTGCGGGGTGAGCGCCCGCACCCTGCGGGCCAGCTCGGCGGCGGGCCGGGACGGGTCGAGGCGGCGCTCGCCCGGCTCGATCTTCTCGGCGTAGGTCACCCCGGCCTCGTCCTGCTCGCGCGGCTCCAGCCTTCCCGCTGCCTTCAGGTCGAGCGCGCGCACGAGCAGCTCGCCGCCGCTCGCCGCGAGGCGCTGCGAGAGCGCGGCGAAGTCGTCCTCGGGCTCGATCGGCACCCGCTCCTGGAGCGCGACCGGCCCAGCGTCGAGCCCTGCCGTCAGCCGCATGATGCTGACGCCGGTCTCCTCGTCGCCCGCCATGATCGCCCGCTCGATCGGCGCCGCGCCCCGCCAGCGCGGCAGCAGCGACGGGTGCACGTTGAGGAGCGGCTCGGCGAGCAGCGGCTCGCGGATCAGCTGGCCGAAGGCGCAGACCGCGAGCGCCTCCGGCCGCGCCACCCGCACGCGCTCCACCGAGGCCTCGTCGTTGACGTCCTCGGCCTGGTGCAGCTCGATGCCAAGCTCGCCGGCCAGGACGGCGACCGGCGGCGGCCCGCTCCTGCGGCCGCGCCCCTTGCGGCGGTCGGGTGGCGTCACGACCAGCGCCGGGCGGTGGCGCGAGTCGGCGAGTCGCCGCAGCACCGTCGCGGCGAAGTCGGAGGTGCCGAGGTAGACGGTCCTCACGCGTCGGTACGCGGCTCGCGGTGCTCCTCCGCGCTCCGCTCGTCCTCGGCGGCGCCGGGCGGCGCGTAGCTGCCGCCCTCGCGCAGCGCCCGCAACGCCCCCTTGCGCTGGTCGCGCGGCGCCCGGTCGAGGATCAGCACCCCGTCGAGGTGGTCGATCTCGTGCTGGATCACCCGCGCCTCGAGCCCCGACGCCTCGATCGTCACCTCGTCCCCCTCCAGGTCGAGCCCGGCCACGCGGGCGTGCAGGGGGCGCTCGACGTCGAGGGCGACCCGCGGCAGGCTGAGGCAGCCCTCTTCGGCGACGACGAGCTCGTCGGAGAGCCACTCGACCTCCGGGTTGACCAGGGCGGTCGGCTCGCCCGGGGCGGCCTGGAAGACCAGCAGGCGGCGCAGGATCCCGACCTGGGTCGCGGCCAGGCCCACGCCCATGCCGTCGCGCATGATCGCGATCATCCGCTCGACCTCCGAGCGAACCGCGGAGCCGACCTCGCGAACCGGCGAGGCCCTGCTCTTCAGCACCGGATCGCCGAACTTGACCACCTGCGCAAGCGCCTCCTCGCGGCGCTTCAGCAGCTCCGCTTCGCGCGCCTCGCGCTCGCCCTCGGCCTTGACGGCCCCCTCGTCGCTCATGGTGGCGATTGTATGGAGCGACAGAGGCGGAGCGACGCGCTAGCGGGGCGACTCAGCCCTGGTGGTGACGACGGGCCTCGAGCCATTCGGCGCCCAAGGTGCCACCGAGCAGCGCTATGAGGCCGGCGGCTGAAACGACCACATAGAGCGCAAGCCCTTCCACTTCGGACGCCGCGATGACCAGTGCCACCGGGACGGCAATCAACGCAGACAATAAACGTCGTTCCCACATGGCGCTCATGTTAGGACACCAGCTTGCGGAAAGTCCAGATGACGAGGGCCAGGAGCCCGCTCACGAACATCCCCTCTCGCCAGGCATCGGCCTTCCACTCGCGGCCTAGTACCGCGGCGACGCGCCTGCCGGTTTCAGCGAGGACACCACCGACGACGGCGAACGTCCCAACGTCGTTCAGATCCATTCCCCTTCAAGGGCTCGGCGAGAAAATCTCTCCCCCTCGTGCCAGTTACTGCGGATCGACGTCCACGGAAATTGCGACCCCGCGCAGGCCCCGGTCGGCGGCGAGGCGCTCGACCGCGCCGCCGACCGCGGCGACGGTCGCCTCGCGCTCGTCGGTCTTGACGAGGAGGCGACGGCGGTGGCAGTTGCGGACGCGAAACATCGGCGCCGGGCCGAGCAGGTCGGCGTCGCCGGGAAGCGCCTCCCGCAGCGCCGCCGCCAGCCGGGTCGCGGCGGCGTCGAGGCGGCCCTCGTCCTCGGCCCGCAGCACGATCCGCACCAGGCTGGAGAAGGGCGGGTAGCGCAGGGCGCGGCGGCGCTCGACCTCCTCGCCGAGGAAGGCGGCGGAGTCGTGGCCGGCCGCGTGGACGATGCTGGGCGCCCCGGGCGCCAGCGTCTGCACGATCACGCGACCGCCCGCCTCGCCGCGGCCGCTGCGCCCGGCCAGCTGGGTGACCATCGCGAAGGTGCGCTCGGCGGCGCGGAAGTCGGGGAAGCGCAGGGTGGCGTCGGCGTCGACGATCGCGCTCAGGGTGACCTCGGGGAAGTCGTGCCCCTTGGCGACCATCTGCGTGCCGACCAGGATGCCGCTCTCGGCCTCGCCGAAGGCGGCGAGGATGCGGGCGTGGGCGCCTTTGCCCGCGGCCACGTCGGAGTCGAGGCGGAAGACCGGCATCGGCGCCAGGCGCTCGGCCAGCAGCGACTCGAGCTGCTCGCTGCCGACCCCGGCGCGGGAGAGCGTCGTCGAGCGGCACTCGGGGCACTCGCGCGGCATCCGCTCGGCGTGGGCGCAGTGGTGGCAGACCAGGCGGCCGGAGTGACGGTGGACGATCAGCGAGACGTCGCAGTTGGGGCAGCCCCAGTGATGGCCGCAGGAACGGCAGGTCAGCCAGGGCGCGAAGCCGCGCCGGTTGACCATCACGATCGCCTTGGCGCCGTCGCGGCGCACCTCGCCGAGCGCCTCCCAGGTCGCCGGGTGGACGGGCCCGGAGCGCGGGTCGGCCTCGCGCATGTCGAGCACCTCGACGGGGGGCATGCGGCGGCCGTCGACGCGGCGCGGAAGCTCGATCCGCGGCAGCTCCAGCCACGACTCCGGCCGCGGCGTCGCCGTGCCGGCGACGAGCACCGCGCCCGCTTCGGCCGCGCGCCGGCGAGCGACGGCGCGGGCGTCGTAGCAGGGGTCTCCCTCCTGCTTGTAGGAGGGGTCGTGCTCCTCGTCGATCGCGATCAGGCCGAGGTTGGCAACCGGGGCGAAGACGGCGGAGCGCGGCCCGACGCAGACGCTGGCCTCGCCTTCGCGCAGCCGCAGCCACTCGTCGTAGCGCTCGCCGGGCGAGAGGGCCGAGTGCAGGACGGCGACCCGGTCGCCGAGCCGGGCGCGAAAGCGCGCCACCGCCTGCGGGGCGAGCCCGATCTCGGGCACCAGCACGATCGCCCCCCGCCCCTGGGCGAGCGCCGCCTCGACCGCCGCCAGGTAGACCTCGGTCTTGCCGGAGCCGGTGACGCCGTGCAGGAGCAGCTCCCGCGGCGCGCCCGCCTCGCCGTCGAGCGCGGCGGCGATCTCGGCGACGGCGCGCTCCTGCTCGGCCAGCAGCTCGGGGCGTCCGCCCGCCGCCCCGACCGCGACCGACGCCGGCCGCCGCCGCAGCCGCGAGTCCCGCGTCGCGATCAGGCCGCGCTCCTCGAGGCGGCGCAGCACCCCCCGGTCGGCCCCGACCGCCGCCGCCAGCTCGGAGGCCGACATCTCGCCCGCCCGCAGCGCCTCCAGGGCGGCTCGCTGCCGAGTGCCGAGCCGGCCGCCGCCGGCCAGCGCCTCCTCCCCGCCCGTCGTCAGCTCGGCCCGCAGCTCGGTGCGCTTGCGCACCCGCTGGCCACCGCTGCCGGTGCCCGGCGGCAGCACCAGCCCCAGGCCGCGAGCCGGCGTCGAGCAGTACTCCCGCGCCGCCCAGAGCCCGAGCCGGACCAGCTCCGGCGGCACCCCGGCCTCGAGCGCCTCCAGCGGCTCGGCGAGGCGCTCCGGCGGCAGCGCCGAGGTCTCGGCCAGCTCGACCACGACGCCGAGCGTGCGGCGCCGGTGGCCGAACGGGACGCGGACGACGCTGCCGACCTCGAGGTCGGCCATCTCGGGCGGCAGCCGGTAGTCGAAGGGCCCGCGCAGGGCGCGGGCGGTGGTCAGCGGCTCGACCTTGGCGATCGCCATCCGCCTGACGGTATGGAGATACGCGGACGGCGGGATATCCTGCGCGCGATGGGTCTCAACCTCAGCCCGGACGAGCAGGTGATCTTCGAGGGCCACCCGTCGTGGCGGGCGATCCTCGGCTTCTACCTGAAGGGGATCCTGATCGCGGCGGCGGCCGGCCTGCTGGCGGCGCTGTTCAGCGACGAGGAGGGAACCGTCTTCCTGGTCGTCCTCGTCGTGATCGGGCTGACTGTGCTGGCCGGCTTCGTCAAACGGGTCGCGACCACGTACACGATCACCGACCGCCGCCTCAACATCAAGCGCGGCATCGTCTCGCGCGAGGTCCAGGAGACCCGCCTCGAGCGGGTCCAGAACGTCAACTACAGCCAGTCCGTCTACCAGCGGATCATGCGGATCGGCGACGTCGACTTCGACACGGCGGCAACCGACGACTACAACTTCGTCTTCAGCGGCGTGGCCGACCCGGAGGACGTCGTCCACGCGGTGGACCAGGCGACGGGCGTCGCGTCAGCCGGCGCTCACGGCCTCGGCGAGCCACGCTAGCTCCGTTTGGGCGTATATGGCGCCCAAAGGGAGCACGCGTGCCGTCACGCGGGGTAGTCAGGCGGGCGTCGCCGAGGCGGTGCCGGCGGCGGAGCGCAAAGCGTCGGCGCGGTCGGTCCGCTCCCAGGTGAAGTCGCCGTCGTCTCTGCCGAAGTGGCCGTAGGCGGCGGTCTTCTTGAAGACGGGGCGGTGCAGGTCGAGGTACTTGCGGAAGGCGCCGGGCCGCAGGTCGAACTCCGCTTCGACCAAGCGCGAGATCTCCTGGTCGGGCAGCTTGCCGGTGCCGAAGGTCTCGACCATCAGCGAGACGGGGTGGGCGACGCCGATCGCGTAGGCGACCTGGACCTCGCAGCGCTGCGCCAGCCCGGCCGCGACCACGTTCTTGGCGACGTGGCGGGCCGCGTAGGCGGCCGAGCGGTCGACCTTGGAGGGGTCCTTGCCCGAGAAGGCGCCGCCGCCGTGGCGGGCCATGCCGCCGTAGGTGTCGACGATGATCTTGCGGCCGGTGAGGCCCGCGTCGCCGACCGGGCCGCCGATCACGAACTTGCCGGTCGGGTTGACCAGGAAGTCGTCGCGCAGCGGCCCCTCCTCGTACATCCCGGGCACCTCGGCCGAGAGCACCGGCAGGACGACGCTCTCCCAGAGGTCGCCCTTGATCCGCTCCTGCGAGTCGACCTCGGCGGCGTGCTGGGTGGAGATCAGGAGCTTTTCGACCTTGACGGGGCGGCCGTCGGCGTAGCGCACCGAGACCTGGGTCTTGCCGTCGGGGCCGAGATAGCCGAGCGTGTCGTCCTTGCGCACCGCCGCCAGCCGCTCGGCGAGCCGGTGGGCGATGTGGATCGGCATCGGCATCAGCGCCTCGGTCTCGTCGGTCGCGTAGCCGAACATCATCCCCTGGTCGCCCGCGCCGGCGAGGTCGAGCTCGTCGTCGTCGGAGGGGTCGACGCGGGTCTCGAGCGCCTGGTCGACGCCCTGGGCGATGTCGGGCGACTGCTCGTCGAGCGAGACGATCACCGAGATGTGGTCGCAGTGGTAGCCGTAGTCGCCGTGGTCGTAGCCGATGTCGCGCACCGTCTCGCGGACGATCTCGGGCACGTTGAGGTGGACGTCGGTGGAGATCTCGCCGGAGACGACGGCCATGCCGGTGTTGACGAGGCTCTCGCAGGCGACGCGGCCGCCGGGGTCGTCGGCCATCACCGCGTCGAGCACGGCGTCGGAGATCTGGTCGCAGACCTTGTCGGGATGACCCTCGGTCACCGACTCAGACGTGAAGAGGTACTCCCCCTCCGCAAGTGGCTCGCCCGGCATGGCCGAAAGAGTAATGGACTTCACTTTTCCCGACCTTTCCGGGGCACGAAGTCGATCACCAGGGGGACCCCCTCCCACTGGTAGGCCTCTCGCATCCGGTTCTCGAGGTGGTAGGCCCACTCGCGGGCGATCAGCTTGCGGTCGTTGACCTGGATCGCGATCCGCGGCGGCCGTTCGCCGATCTGGGCCGCGTAGAGCAGCTTGAGGCGGCGGCCGCGTTTGCTCGGCGGCGGCGTCCTCGCGACCACGTCGCCGACGAACCGGTTCAGCTCCGGCGTCGGGATCCGTTCGGCCGCCCGGTCGGCCAGCTCCAGCGCCTTGGGCAGCAGCTTGTCGACGTTGCGGCCGCGCAGCGCCGAGCAGGTGACCACCGGCGGTCGCAGCCGCAGCTTGCGCTCGGCGCGGGCGCGGGCGTCGTCGACGTCGGTCTCCCCCACGTCCCACTTGTTGAGCGCCAGCAGGGTCGCGCAGCCAGCCCGCATCGCCAGCTCGGCGACGCGCAGGTCTTCGGAGGTGATCCCCTCGGTGGCGTCGCAGACGACGATCGCGACGTCGGCCCGCTCGACCGCCAGCTCGGAGCGCAGCTGGGCGTAGTGGTCGACGGTGCCGGCGACCTTGGAGCGGCGCCGCAGGCCGGCGGTGTCGACCAGGATCGCCTCGCGGCCGTCGACCTCGACCGGCGTGTCGATCGAGTCGCGGGTCGTGCCGGCCATCTCGGAGACGATCACCCGCTCGGAGCCGAGGAAGGCGTTGACGAGCGAGGACTTGCCGACGTTGGGCCGGCCGATCACGGCGACGCGGACCGTGTCCTCGTCGCTCGGGGGCGGTGGCTGGTCGCCGAGCGCCTCGACCACCCGGTCGAGCAGATCGCCGCTGCCGAGCCCGTGGGTCGCGGAGACGGGGAGCGGGTCGCCGAGCCCGAGCGCGTGGAACTCGGCGGCGAGGTGCTCGTCGCCCGGCCGGTCGGCTTTGTTGACGACGACGAGGACGGGCGCCTCGGAGCCGCGCAGCGTCCGCGCCAGCTCGGCGTCGCCGGCCCGCAGGCCGGCGCGGCCGTCGACGACGAGCAGGATCGCCTGCGCCTCGGCCATCCCCACCCGCGCCTGGCGCTGGACGTCTTCGGCCAGCTCGCTGGGGTCGGCGAGGTCGATGCCGCCGGTGTCGAGCAGCTCGAAGGCGACGCCGTTCCACTCGCAGCGCACCCGCTTGCGGTCGCGGGTGACGCCCGGCTCGGCGTGGGTGACCGCCTCGCGGCCACCGGCGAGGCGGTTGACCAGGGTGCTCTTGCCGACGTTGGGGAAGCCGACGACGGCGACGGTGGGCAGGCGGGTCACACCAGCTTCCTCTCCCGCGCAAGGGCGACGACGCGCTCGACGACCTGGTCGAGGGTGAGGCCGGTGGTGTCGATCTCGACCGCGTCCTCGGCGGGGCGCAGGGCGCTCAGCTCGCGCGTCTCGTCGCGGCGGTCGCGCTCGCGCTGGGCGGCCAGGACGGCCTCGGGGTCGTCCCCAGTCTCCAGGGCGCGCCGGCGCGCCCGCTCCTCCTCCGAGGCCGTCAGGAAGACCTTGAGGGGCGAGTCCGGGCTGACCACCGTGCCGATGTCGCGGCCCTCGGCGACGTAGCGGCCCGACGCGATCATCTCGCGCTGCCGCGCGACCATCGCCTCGCGCACCCCGGCGTGGACGGAGACGCGCGAGGAGGCCTCGGTCACCGCCGGCTCGCGGATCGCCGCGCTCACGTCGCGGTCGTCGAGGACGACCCGGCCGCCGTCGAGCTCGATCCGCAGCGAGCGCGCCAGCTCGCCGGCGCGCTCGGCGTCATCGGGGTCGACCCCCCGCTCGCGCGCGGCCAGCGCCACGCACCGGTACATCGCCCCGGAGTCGAGGTAGGTGAAGCCGAGCGCCGCCGCCACGGCGCGGGCGACCGTCGACTTGCCGGCCCCAGCGGGCCCGTCGAGAGCGATGACCATGCGCGGCAGCGTATGCCGCCGCCCGCCTCGAGGGGCCGCCCGTCGCCGCGGCGGCCCCTCGCGGCTCTCGCGCGATCAGTCGGCGACTTCGATTTCGATCTTTTCCGCCGGTTCCGTCGTGCTCTGGCCTGTCAGTGTGATGTTTTCGTTGCTCGTGTACTGACCGTTTACTTTCGGGCCGACGCCGGCGAACGGACAGCCCACGCCGTCCTGCGTGACCGTATAGGAGATAGCGACGACTGTCGGCCGGAATGTGATGTCCTTTTTCGGCAACGCGGCTGTGTCGTCGATGAGATCGACCGTTTCCCGCCACTGGTTGCCGACTTCGAATTTGCAGGTTCCGGCCACTGTCTTGATCGTTTTGCCAGCCGGGCAGGCGACCTCCCAGGCGGCCCGGTAGTTGTCGGCTGCGACCTTTTCGTTCTCGTGCAGGGTGTGCGTGCAGCCTTCCGATTCGACCGTCGCCGCGAAGCCGAAGGCGGTACAGGTTTTGTAGACCGGCGCCAGGGTCAGTGTCGACGATTCCGCCGTGAGGACGCCGTGGTAGCTGTCCTGTTTGCATTCGACGGTGCCTGCTTCGGTGACGAATTTCTCGCCGGCGAGCGTGGAGCCGTGAACTGTCACGGGATATTTGCCGGCTTTGAATTTTCCGTGACGTTTCTGTTTCGCTTCGGTGAGCAGTTCCAGCGCCAGGCCTTTTTCCGCGGAGAGTTTCGCGAACGAGGTTTCGAGCGAGTGGAAGTAGACGGTCGGGCCTTCTTCTTCGTTGAACCCGGAGAACCCGACGAAGGTACCTTCGACGGAGCTCGGCGTTGCTTCCGAGTAGAAGGGCCCGCCGCTGTCTCGCTTTCCGCCCATTTTCCCACCCGCCAGTTCGACTTCGACGAGTTCTTCGGTGAAGACCGGTTCTCCTGGAAATTTGAACGACATTTTTTCGTTTTTGATCGTGCCGCACACCTTGCCCGAACGCTGACCCGAAAAGCACGTATTCATGCCTTTCGTGGGTTTCCCTTGGCTTTTCACCACGGTCGGTTCGTGTTCCGCCGCGGCGCTCCATTGCGCGACCTTCGGGATGAGGGGAATCGGGTCGCCGTTTTTCACCCAGTAGTTGAGGCTGTTGTTGATCAGCACCGCGCCGACGTCGGTTGCGGCGTTCAGGAAGGCCGCTCCCGTCCCGACTTCTTTTTCGACGCCCGCTTTGTTGATCGAGAACCATTTCCCGCCTACTCCAGCGCCTCCTTCGATGCAATGCCCGGCGGTGAGAGCGTAGGTTTTTGTGGCCGCTTCTTTCTGGTTGCGATTCACCAGGATCGCCGCCGGCCCGGTCGAGCACTGGAATTCTTCCCCTTCGGAGGCTTCGAAGTTCGTACCAGCGACCAGGGTCGGGTCACAATACGCTTTGAATTTTTCCCATTTGGCGCACTGTGCGGCTTTCTCGGCGCGAGGGAGCGGAGCATGACGGGAGTCGACTGTCACGCCGGTGGTGGCGGCACGCGCCGCGCGCTCCAGCTCGATGCGCCTCGCCTCGCTGACGGACGAGCCGAGAACGACCTGAATCGAGTTGGTGTCGGGCTCGAGCGCCGTGCTGACTTCGCTGCGATCGAACAGGTCGGCGAGACGACGGTTCCAGCGCTCCTGCTCGTCCGCGAGCTGCGCCCAGGTCGATTCGACCGGCGTCGTCGTGACGATCTCCGAGAGCCCGGCGCGGGCGGCGACTGTCTCGGCCAGCCTTGCGCTCGCTTCCGAGGTCACGCCCACGTGCAGCTGGGCGGTCTCCGGATCGAACCACTCCCCGCCGAACGCGTCTCCGAGCGTCGTCGCCATCCTGCCCGTCAGGTTCGTGCGGGCAATGTCGGCTTCGGCCTGCCTCGCCTGAGGCGACCGGTCGCTCGGCACCGTCTGGTCGGCGAGCGCCGTCGCGCCCCCGTCCGCCGGGGCCTGACCGCCCAGATAGGCCAATGAGGTCACCGCCACGGCGAGCAGGATCGAGAAGACCCTGGGCCCGGTGACCTTGAAGATCGAACGCATGCTGCCTCCCTCGTGAGCCCCCGCCTACGGCCCTGGCGACATCAATGTGCCAGGTCGACTCTTTATTGTCAAACAATTCTGACTAGTCGATGAGAGCGTTGAGGTCGGCCTCGAAGCCCGGATAGCTGACCCCGGCCGCCTCGATGCCGCGCACCTCCACCCCCTCGCGCGAGGCGAGGCCGGCGACGGCCCCGAGCATCGCGATGCGGTGGTCGCCGTGGGCATCGACCGTGCCGCCGCGCAGGCCGCCTTGGCCGGCGATCCGCATGCCGTCCTCGCTCGTCTCGACCTCGGCGCCGAGCGCGCGCAGTGCCCCGCTCACGGTCGCGATCCGGTCGCTCTCCTTGCGGCGCAGCTCGGCCGCGTCGCGGATCGTCGTCTCGCCCTCGGCGAAGCAGGCGGCGAGGGCGACCAGGGGCAGCTCGTCGATAGCCAGCGGCACGTCGACGCCGCCGACATCGGCTCCGCGCAGCGAGGAGGGGCGGACGCGGACGATCCCGCTCGGCTCGCCACCGCGCTCCCCTTCGGGCTCGACCTCGATGCTGGCGCCCATGCGCTCCAGGATCGCCAGCAGGCCGGTGCGGGTCGGGTTGAGGCCGACCCCGGTCAGGGTCACCTCGCTGCCCGGCACGAGCAACGCCGCGACGACGAAGAAGGCAGCCGAGGAGAAGTCGGCGGGGACGGCGATCGCGCCGGGCTCCAGGCGGGCGGCGGGTCGCACCGAGACGGCGCCCTCGGCGCGCCGCACCTCCGCCCCGGCCGCGGCCAGCATCCGCTCGCTGTGGTCGCGGCTCGGCAGCGGCTCGATCACCCGCGTCTCGCCGTCGGCCAGCAGGCCGGCGAACAGCAGGCACGACTTGACCTGCGCGCTCGCCACCGGCAGCTCGTAGGAGATGCCGCGCAGCGGCGCCGCCTCGATCCGCAAGGGCGGCAGGCGCTCGTCGCGGCAGCTCAGCGTCGCGCCCATCAGCCGCAGCGGCTCCGCGACCCGATCGACCGGGCGGCGCCGGATCGAGTCGTCACCGTCGAGGGTCCAGCGCCCCGTCTCCTGCCCCGCGAGCCAGCCCGGCAGCAACCGCAGCAGCGTGCCCGCGTTGCCGACGTCGACCTCTGCCTCCGCGGCCCCGCGCAGGCCGACCCCGCGCACACTCAGGTCTCCCCCGTCGGTTCGCTCCACCCGGGCGCCGAGCGCCTCCACCGCCGCCAGGGTCGAGCGGGTGTCGGCGGAGTCGAGGTAGCCCTCGATCGTCGTCTCTCCCTCGGCCATCGCCGCGATCAGCGCGGCGCGGTGGGAGACCGACTTGTCGGGCGGCGGCCGCAGTGAGCCGCGCAGCGGCCCGGCCGGCTCGAAGCGGCGGGTCTCCACCGCTACTCGTTCCCGTCGAGCGCCGTTGCCGCGTGGCCGAGCTCGCCGACCAGCGCCACCGCCCGCTCCGCCTGCTCGTCCCCCGCCACCCAGACCGAGATCGCGCCGGAGCGCATGTCGGCGGCGGGGTGCAGGGCCATGTCCTCGATGTTGACGCCGGCCTCGCCAAGGGCGAGGGCGAGCTCGGCGACGATCCCCGGCCGGTTCGGGACGACGGCCCTGACCTCGCGCAGCGGCCCGGCGCCGCGCTCGGACTCGAGCAGGCGGCGACGGTCGGCGCCGGCCTCGGCGTGCCAGGCGGCGATCGCCTCCGGATCGCCGTCGGCGATCCGGTCCCGCGCCTCGCTCAAGCCCGTGACGACGTCATCGATCGCCGCGACCACCGCCTCGCGGTTGGCGGCGAAGATGTCGGCCCAGATCGACGGATTGGAGCCGGCGACGCGGGTCGCGTCGCGGAAGCTCGGGCCGGCGTCGGGCAGCAGCTCGGAGTCTCGCACCAGCTCCGCGGCGGCCTGCGAGGCAAGCACGTTGGCGACGACGTGCGGCAGGTGGCTGACCGTCGCCATCAGGCGGTCGTGCGCCTCGGGGCTGATCGCCTGCGGGCGCGCGCCGAGGCCGGCGACGGTCCGCTGGAGGCGGTCGTAGAGGATGCCGCTGGAGCTGTCTGTCGGGGTGAGGTACCAGCGGGCGCCCTCGAAGAGGTCGGCGCGGGCGTTCTGGACGCCGGCGGTCTCGGCGCCGGCGAGCGGGTGCCCGCCGATGAAGCGCTCGTCCTCGCCCAGGGCCGCGACGAGCTGGCGCTTGGTCGAGCCCGCGTCGGTGACGACGGTGTCGGGACCGCTCGCGGCCAGCGCCTCGCGGACCAGGTCAGGCAGGACTGAGACCGGCGAGGCGCAGAAGACGACGTCCGCCTCCGCGCAGGCCTCCTCCACCGTGGCCGCGGTGCGGTCGACGGCGCCCCGCTCGGCCGCGCGTTCGAGCGTGGCAGCGCGCGGGCCCCAGCCGATCACCTCGGCCCCGAGCTTCTCGCGGGCGGCGAGGCCGATCGAGCCGCCGATCAGCCCGACACCGAGCACGGCTGCCCTCATCTGCCGCCCGCGCTCATCTATCGCGCCGCGCCCGCACCGCCGCCGCGAGGCGCTCGAGCACCCCGACCGTGTCGTCCCAGGCCATGCATGCGTCGGTGATCGACTGCCCGTAGGTGAGGTCCGAAGCGTCGCCGAGGGCCTGGTTGCCCTCGACCAGGAAGGACTCGAGCATGACGCCCACGATCGCCGCGTTCCCCTCGGCCACCTGGTCGGCGATCAGCCCCGTCGCCTCGAGCTGCTTCTCGGGGTCCTTTTCGCTGTTGTCGTGGGAGGCGTCGATGACCAGCCGCTCGGCCAGCTTCGCCTTGCTGAGCAGCTCCAGCGCCGCGGCGACGCCGTGGTGGTCGCAGTTGGGGCCGCCCCGCCCGCCGCGCAGGATGACGTGGCCGTCGGGGTTGCCGGCGGTGTGGAGGATCGCCGGCCGGCCCGCGTCGTCGATTCCGGCGAAGGCGTGCGAGGTCGCAGCGGCCCGGACCGCGTCGACAGCAACCTGGACGTTGCCGTCGGTGCGGTTCTTGAAGCCGATCGGCATCGAGAGGCCGGAGCCGAGCTGGCGGTGGATCTGGCTCTCGGTGGTGCGGGCGCCGATCGCTCCCCAGGCGACCGTGTCGGAGATGTACTGCGGCGTGATCGGGTCGAGGAACTCGGTCCCGACCGAGAGGCCCAGGTCGAGCACCTGGAGCAGCAGCCTGCGCGCCATGCGCAGGCCGGCGTTGACGTCGAAGGAGCCGTCCAGGTAGGGGTCGTTGATCAGCCCCTTCCAGCCGGTCGTCGTGCGCGGCTTCTCGAAGTAGACCCGCATCGCGACGAGCAGGTCGTCGCGCAGCTCGTCCGCGGCTCCGGCCAGCTTGCCCGCGTACTCGAGCGCCGCCTCGGCGTCGTGGACGCTGCACGGGCCGACCACGACGAGCAACCGGTCGTCGGAGCGGTCCAGCACGTTGCCGACTTCGCCACGGCCCCGGACCACGGCCGCTTCGCGCTCCTCGCCGAGCGGCAGGTCGTCGAACAGGGCGGCCGGCGCGACCAGCTCGACCGCGCTCTCGATGCGCTGGTCGCGAACCCGCTCCCGCGTCTTGTCCATTTCAGTCGCCATCGTCGCCGCTTCCTCCTCCGAAGACTTTACTTTCCACCTAGACCGCGTACGGACGGTGGACCGTTCAGCCGAGCAGCTCGCCGAGCGCCGCCAGGAAGCGGTCGTTCTCCTCGGCGGTGCCGTAGCTGACGCGGATGTGGCCGGGGCCGCCGAGGGCGGCGCCGGGGCGGACGGCGATCTTGCGCTCGCCGAGGCCGGCGACGACCTCGCCCTCGTCGGCGTCGCCGAGATCGACCCAGGAGAAGTTGGCCTGGGTCTCGGCGGTGGCGAGGCCGAGCTCGTGGAGGCCCTCCTCGACGCGCACCCGCTCGACGAGCGTCTGGTCGACGCGGCGGACGACGTCGTCCTGGTGCAGGATCGCCTCGGCGGCCGCCGCCTGGGCGATCGCGTTGACGCTGAAGGGCTGGCGGACGGCGTCGATCGCGGCCCGGAACTTGGCCGAGCCGATCGCGAGGCCCACCCGCAGCCCGGCCAGGCCGTAGCACTTGCTGAAGGTGCGCAGGAGGACCAGGTTGGGGAAGTCGGCGAGCAGGTCGAGCGAGGCGTCGGGGTCGTCGTCGAGCTGGAACTGCGCGTAGGCCTCGTCGAGGATGACGGTGACGTGCGCCGGCAGCCGCTCGCAGAAGGCAGCGATGCGGGCGGCCGGCAGGTGCGTGGCGGTCGGGTTGTTCGGGTTGCAGACGAGGACGAGCTGGGTGGCGGCGGTCACCTCGGCGGCCATCGCGTCGAGATCGTGGAAGTCGCCCGCGGCAAGCGGGACGCGGACCTCGCGGGCGCCCGAGAGCGCCGCCAGGTACGGGTACATCGAGAAGGACGGCCAGGCGTAGACGATCTCGGCGCCGGGCTCGCAGAGCGCCTCGGCGGCGGCGAGCAGGATCTCGCAGGAGCCGTTGCCGACGGCGACGCGGCCCGGCTCCGTCTCGTAGCGGTCGGCGATGCGGCGCCGCAGCAGGGTCGCGTCCGGATCGGGATAGCGGTTCATCGCGCTCGCCGCGCGGGCGATCGCCTCGACCACCTTGGGGTGCGGCGGGAACGGCGACTCGTTGGAGGCGAGCTGCGCAATGCCGGCCTCGGCGATCGCCTCCGGCGCCGTGCCGGTCGGCACGCCGGCCTGGTAGCCGGGGATGCGGGCGAGCTTCTCGGCGAAGGTGACGGTCACCGGACCATTGTGGCCGACCGCCGGGCGGCAGGCGTTTCAGGGGCTCCGGAGGGCTACTGGGCCGCGTGAAGGTCGGTGCGCAGCTCCTGGGTCGGGCCCAGGTAGACGTGCGACGGCGCGTGGCCGGCGGGGGCGTAGTAGTGGACCATGGCGCGGATCACCCGCGGCATCGCGCCGGGAACCGGGATCTCGCGGCAGCAGAGCAGCGGCACCGACTCCAGGCCGACTTCGCGGGCCGCGGCCGCCGGGAACTCGGCATCGAGGTCGTCGGTCGTCGTGAACAGGCAGCTGACCATGGCGTCGGGCTCGAGCGCGTTGCGCTCGAGCAGCTCGCCCATCAGCTCGGCTGTCGCCTCGGCGATCGCCGCCGGCTCGTTGGCCTCGGCCTGCACGGCGCCGCGCACCGCGAAGAGTCGCTGCTCGTCCATCGCCAGGCATCTTCCCAGAGGACCCGCCGGACGTTAAGTGCCCTATATGGCCCCTAAGGTCCGGCGGGTCCCCGGAGTACGGCGATCTCGTCTGGGGAGAGGCGGCGGCTGGCGCCCTCACCCAGGTCGCCGAGCTCGATCGGGCCGAAGCGAACGCGGAGCAGCGCCACCACCTCGTTGCCGACCGCTTCGGCCATGCGGCGGGCCTGGCGGTTGCGGCCCTCGCGCAGGACGATCTCGACCTCGCGCTCGCCGAGCCGGCGGACCTCGGCCGGCGCGGTCGGCCCGTCCTCCAGCTCGACCCCCCTTGCCAGCCGGCGCAGATCCGCTTGGGAGGGCGGACGCCGCAGCTCGACGCGGTAGGCCTTGGCCACTTCGTAGCGGGGATGGGTGAGGCGGTTGGCGAGCTCGCCGTCGTTGGTGAGCAGCAGCAGGCCGGTCGAGTCGGCGTCGAGCCGGCCGACCGGATACAGCCGCGCCTCGGAGTCGACCAGCTCGACCACGGCGGTCCTCCCGCCCGGCTCCCGCGCCGTGGACACCACCCCGAGCGGCTTGTTGACCGCCCACACCTCCCGCGCCTCGGCCGCGACCGGCTCGCCGTTGACCCGAACCTCGTCCCCCTCCCCCACGTCCCGAGCGGGATCGGTCACCACCTCCCCACCAACCGTGACCACCCCCTTGGCCACGATCTCCTCAGCCCGCCGCCTCGAAGCTATCCCCCCGTGCGCGAGGAACTTGGCGAGCCGCACTTACGCCGAGGCCGCGGAAGGGGTGGGGGTCAGTCGTGGCCTAGCCTCCCCCCGGCACCGCGGAGTGTCTCCAGCGCCCGAAGGGCGCTCCAAATCAGCCCCGCCATAGGCGGGGCTTAGGCGTAGCCACGACTGACCCCCGCCCCTTCCAGTCCCCCACCTCACGGCTCAGCCCGCTGTTCCCCCGCCTTCAATAGCCGCTCGCGCAGCTCCCGCTCGTCCTCGGGGCTCGGGTCGAACTTCGACGGATCGGGCAGCTGGTCCAACCCGCTCAGCCCGAACAGCTTCTCGAACAGCTCCGTGGTCTTGAAGAGGGCGGCGCCGAACTGGGAGCGCCCCGACTCCTCGATCAGGCCGCGCTCGATCAGCGTCTGGGTCGCCGACTCGGAGGCGACGCCGCGGATCCGCGCCACCTCGGGGCGTGAGACCGGCTGCAGGTAGGCGACGATCGCCAGGGTCTCGGCCTGGGCCGGGGTAAGCGGTGGCGTGCGCGGCTTGGCGAGCAGGCGGCGGGCGGCTTCCTCGGCGGCGGGGTCGCTCGCCAGGGCGAAGCCGCCGGCCACCTCGCGCAGGACGACGCCGCGCTTGCCCTCGGCGAGGTCCTCCCGCAGCAGCTCGATCGCCTCCTCGACCTGGCCCTCGGTCGCCTCGGTCGCCTCGGCGAGGTCGGCCACCGCCACCGACCGCGGCGAGAGGAAGAGCAGCGCCTCGATCGTGCGCGCCAGGTCGCTCATCCGCTCGCCCTCATGCGCTCACCCGCTGGATCTCGATCGGGCCGAGCGGCTCCTCCTGCTTCCAGGTGACCTCGCCCTTGCGGTAGAGCTCGAGCAGGGCGAACAGGGTGACGGCCTGGGTCAGGCGGTCCTCGCCGCCGAACTGCTCGTCGAAGTCGATGCGACTGTGCCCGCGCAGCGCGTCGCGCAGGGCGCGCAGCCGCCGCTCGAGCGAGACGGTCGGGCGGATGTGGCCAATCTCCAGCGGCGGCGGCACCTCGAGCAGGTCGCCGAGAGCCGCCGCGAGCCGGTCGGGGTCGTAGGCGGCCGTCGCCGCCTCCAGCGCCACCCGCCGCAGCCGCGAGGGCAGCGGCGCCGACCGGTACAGGTAGCCGCGCGCCGCCTCGAAGCGCTCGCTCAGCATCCCCGCCGCGTCGCGGTAGCGCCGGTACTCGAGCAGCCGCGCAAGCAGCTCCTCGACCGCCTCCTCGGGCGCCAGCTCCTCGCCGTCGCCCTCGGCGCTCGGCAGCATCAGCCGCGACTTCAGCTCCAGCAGGGCGGCGATCAGGACGAGGAACTCGGTCGCCACCTCCAGCTCCAGCTCGCCCTCGCGCTCCAGGTGCTCGACGTAGGAGACGACGACCTCGCCCAGCTGCACCTCGAGCAGGTCGACCTCCTCGCGCAGCAGCACGGCGAGCAGCAGGTCGAACGGGCCCGCGAAGACGTCGAGCTCGAGGTCCAGGTCGGCGACGGCCATCGACAGAGGCTAGTTCTTCTCTGGAGGGTTGAAGCCGACGGGGTGCCTCCGCTTCGGCGGCGGGGTGGCCATCAGCTGACGAAGCGCTTTGAAGATCGCCGCGAGGTGAGCATCATGCTCGCCAAGCTTGCCAACCGTTGTTCTCTCGAGCTCATCCATTCGCATCGCCAGCTTTGCGTAGCTGGATGCGGTCCGCCGCATCTCGACAAATGCCCGCATGATCTCGATGTTGACCGCAACCGCGCGCTCGCTACGGAGCACGCTCGAAAGCATGGCGACACCTTGCTCTGTGAATGCGTAGGGCCGCGTCCTGCGGCCTCCTCGGCCGCTGTTTGAGATCACAAATTGTGATGTCAAAGCGTCCAGCTCCTCGGCGGAGAGCTGAAACATGAAGTCGCCTGGGAATCGATTGGCATTCCGCTTGACCTGCTGTAGCAGCACCCTGGTCTCTACGCCATAGAGCTCGGCCAGATCGGTATCCAGCATCACCTGCTGATCTCGAACGATCGCGATCCTGGCCTTGAGAAGCGGCTTCGCGAGGGGCATCTCTTTTCCATCGGACTTCGCCACAGATCAAGAGTGCCAATCGACGCGGCTGGCTTGCGCGGCCTTCCGGCTATTTCCGAGAAGCCCCGATGCCCATGCGGTCGCGAACCGCCGCGACCGTCGGAGCGGCGAGCGCGCGTGCCTTCTCGGCCCCCGCCGCGAGCGTCGCCTCCAGCGCCGCCTCGTCGGGACGCAGCTCGGCGTAGCGCTCGCGCACCGGGGCGAGCAGCTCGACGACCGCCTCCCCCACCGCCTTCTTGAAGTCGCCGTAGCCGGCGCCCTCGAACTCGGCCTCGACCGCGGTGGGATCGGCGCCCCGGGCCACCGCGAGGATGTCGATCAGGTTGGCGATGCCCGGCTTGTCCGGCGCGCGGACGACCTCCCGACCGGAGTCGGTCACAGCACTGCCGAGCTTCTTGCGGATCGCACCGGGCTCGTCGAGGACGTAGATCGTCCCCTGCTCGCTGGAGGCGGTCGTCGACATCTTCCGCTCCGGCTCCTGCAGGTCCATGATCCGCGCGCCAAGCTCGGGTATGCGGTGCTCGGGGACGACCAGGGTCTCGCCGAAGCGCTCGTTGAAGCGGCGGGCGATCTCCCGCATCAGCTCGACGTGCTGGCGCTGGTCGTCGCCGACCGGCACCTCGGTCGCCCGGTAGGCGAGCACGTCGGCGGCCATCAGCACCGGGTAGAAGAAGAGCGCCGCCGAGGCCAGCTCGCGCTGCCGCCCCGACTTCTCCTTGAACTGGTGCATGCGGTTGAGGTCGCCGTGGGAGGTGACCGCCGAGAGCAGCCAGGTCAGCTCGCTGTGCTCGCGCACGTCGGACTGGCGGAAGAGGACGCAGCGCTCGGGGTCGAGGCCGGCGGCGAGCAGGATCGCGGTCGTGTCGTAGAGCCGCTCGCGCAGCTCGGCCGGGTCGTAGGTCACCGAGAGCGCATGCAGGTCGACGATGCAGAAGATCGCGGGGTCGCCGCGCTCCTGCCCCTCGACGTACTGGCGGATCGCGCCGATGTAGTTGCCGAGGTGCTTGCGGCCGGTCGGCTGGATGCCGGAGAAGACGATCGGGGCGCTCACGGGCCGGAGCCTAGTGCCGACCGCTCGCCGGAGGGACGCCGGTCCTCGATGCCGAGCCAGGAGACGACGCCGCCGGCGATCATCAGCAGCGCCGCGATCGCGATGCCGAGGTGGAACGCGGACGTCGACGCCTCCGGCGCGCTCGCGGTCAGCGGGTTGCTGCCGGCCCCCCCGCCGCCGACCTCGGCGCCGAACTTGGCGGAGATCGCCGCGCCGAGCACGGCGATGGCGAGCAGGCCGGCGACGCGGGAGATGCCGTTGTTGACGCCCGAGGCGACGCCCACCTGGCGCTCCTCGACCGAGTCGAGCACCGTCGCGGTCAGCGGCGCCACCGTCGCCGCCAGGCCGAGGCTGAAGACGAGCACGCCCGGCAGCACGTCCGGGAGGTAGGCGGCATCGGCGTCGACCCGCAGCAGGAGGAGCAAACCGAGGCCGGCGACGATCGGCCCGGCGGTCATCGGCAGTCGCGGCCCGACCGAGGAGGCGAAGCGGCCGAAGCGCGGCGAGAGCAGGAAGAGGACGACCGAGATCGGGGTGGTCGCCAGCCCGGCCTCGAGCGGGGAGTAGCCGCCGACCTGCTGCAGGAAGAGCGTCAGGAAGAAGAGGCCGCCGATCAGGCCGCCGTAGGCGGCGAGCGTGGTCAGGTTGGCGACCCAGAAGTTGCGGATCCGGAAGAGCCCGAGGTCGAGCATCGGCTGCCGGGCGCGCGCCTCGCGCAGCAGGAAGAGGCCCAGACATGCGACCCCGGCGAGGAGCGGGATCCAGACCGCCGGATCGCCCCAGCCCAGGTTCGGCTGTTCGACCAGAGCGAAGACCGGCCCGCCGAGCCCCACCGCGGAGAGCACGACCGCCGGCCAGTCGAAGTCGGTGAACGCCTCGGGGTCTCGGCTCTCCCGCACGGCCCGCAGGGTCAAGAGGACGGTGAGCGCGATCAGCGGCACGTTGATCCAGAAGATCGCCCGCCACGAGAGCGCCTCGATCAGGGCGCCCCCGCCCGCCGGCCCGAAGACCGTCGCGATCCCGGTCCAGGCGGTCCAGGTCCCGACCGCGCGGCCACGCGCCTCGCCCTCGAAGGTCGCGGCGACGATCGCCAGCGAGCCCGGCACCAGCAGCGCCCCCGCGATCCCCTGCAGCGCGCGGGCGACTCCCAGGAACTCGACGCTGGGCGCCAGCGCGCAGAGCACGGACGTCACCCCGAAGCCGACCAGGCCGGCGACGAACATCCGCCGCCGCCCGAAGCGGTCGCCGAGCGAGCCGCCGACCAGGAGCAGCGAGACCAGCGTCAGCAGGTAGGCCTCGACCACCCACTGCTGCCCGGCGAGGCCGGCGTCGAGGTCCTCGGCGATCGCCGGCAGCGCCACGTTGACCACGGTCGAGTCGAGGAAGACGACGGTCGAGCCGAGGATCGTCGCGACCAGCGTCAGTCGCTGCTGGCGGGTCACCGGGCGTGCTCCGGCTCCGGCTCGCGCAACTGCTGCGCCGGGGTGAAGAAGTTGCGGTAGGCGAGCGAGGTGGCGACGAGGGCCGCGATCGAGACGCTGCCGAGCAGGGCGTAGAGCAGGATCAACTGGAGGCGGACGGCGTCGGTCGGTTCGGCGCCGGCGAGCAGCATGCCAACCATCGTGCCGGGGAAGAAGATCAGCCCGGTCGTCTTGGTCGAGTCGATCAGCGCGATAGTGCCGGAGCGCAGGGCGCGGCGGACGATCGGCGCCGACGCCTCACGCGCCGGCGCGCCGAGCGCCAGCGTCGCCTCGATCCGCGCCCGCGAGTCGGCCATCTCGTCGCCGAGCCGGTTGAGGGCGACCGCGGCGGCGGTCATCGCGTTGCCGATCACCATGCCGCCGACGGGGACCAGGTAGCGCGGGGTCGGCTCGAAGATGTCGAGGGCGACGACGAGCCCGAGCGTCGTCGCCGCGGCGGCGACCAGCGCGATCAGCAGCGGGCCGAAGGCGCCGGGCACGCGGCTGGCGCGGCGGCGGGCGGTGAGGGCGCCGAAGAGCACCATCACGGCGAGCAGCGCCAGCACCAGCCAGATCGAGTCGGCCTCGAAGATCGCCTCGATCGCGTAGCCGATCGCGGTCAGCTGGACGAACGAGCGGACCGTCGCCACCGCGATGTCGCCCTCCAGGTCGGCGCGCCGCCAGCGCGAGATCGCCGCCGCCAGCGCGACGAGGGCGAGGGCGGCGGCGACCTGGCCGAGCGAGACGTCGATCGAGCCGCTCACGCGAGCGCCTCCTCGAGCGAGCCGCTGGCAACTACGCGACCGGCCTCGAGCCGCAGCGCCCGCTCGCCGAGCCGCCGCGCCTGCTCCGGATCGTGGGTGACGACAATCAGCGAGAGGTCCAGCTCGCGACGCAGGCGCAGCAGGGTCGCCTCGACCTCGTCGCGAGCCGCCTGGTCGAGCGCCGAGGTCGGCTCGTCGAGCAGCAGCACCCGGGGCCGCTGCGCGAGCGCCCGCGCCAGCATCGCCCGCTGCCGCTCGCCGACCGAGAGCTCGCCGACGTCGCGGCCGGCGAAGTCGGAGGCGAGGCCGGCGAGGCCGAGGCAGCGCTCGCCGTCCAGCTCCTCGCCCGCCAGCCCGGCCGCGTAACGCAGGTTCGACTCCACCGTGCCGTCGAGCAGCGCCGGCAGCTGCGGCACCAGCGCCACCTCGCGCCGCAGCGCCAGCGGGTCGTAGGCGGTCAGCGGCCGCCCTCGGTAAGACACCTGGCCCGCGTCGGGGTCGGCGAGCCGGTTGAGCAGCCGCAGCAGGGTGGACTTGCCGCTGCCCGAGGGACCGACGACCGCGGTCGCCCCCGGCTCGATCCCGGCGCTGACAGAGTCGAGGACGCGGCGGCCGGCGCGGAGGAGGCTGACGTCGCGTAGCTCGAAGAGCACGCCGGCATCATCGCCGACGCAAGATGGCTCCCGGCCACTCAGGCGACGATGAGTGGCTCGTGCGCGGCTGCGAGAATCCGGGTAGGTGATCTGCTGATGGCGAGAGCGATCTGGAGCGGAACGATCAGCTTCGGGCTGTTGAACGTGCCCGTCAAGCTCTACAGCGCCGTGGCCCGGCGCGGCATCTCGCTGCGCGAGCTGCGCGAGTCCGACGGCGCCCGCATCCGCCACCGCCGCGTCGCCGAAGGGACCGACGAGGAGGTTCCCTACGAGGAGATCGTCAAGGCCTACGAGCTGGCGCCGGACCGCTACGTGCCGATCACCAAGGACGAGATGGCCGCGATCGCGCCCGAGAAGACGCGCGCGATCGAAGTCCAGGACTTCGTCGACCTCGAGGAGATCGACCCGATCTACTTCGACAGCCCCTACTACCTGGGGCCGGCCGAGGGCGCGGAGAAAGCGTATTCGCTGCTCGCCAAGGCGATGGAGGAGTCGGGCAAGGTGGCGATCGCCCGCTTCGTCTTCCGCAACAAGGAGCACCTGGCGGCGCTGCGGCCGGGCGGCGGCGTCCTGACGCTGACCACGATGCGCTTCGCCGACGAGGTCGTGCCGCCCTCCGAGCTCGACGTGCTGCCCTCCGAGCAGCCGAAGATCGGCAAGCGCGAGGTCGAGATGGCCGAGCAGCTGATCGAGTCGCTGACCCGCGACTTCGACCCGGGCCAGTACCACGACGAGTACCGCGAGCAGCTTCTCTCCCTGATCGAGCGCAAGGCCGAAGGCGAGGACGTGCTGAGCGCTCCGACGACCGAGGAGCCCGAGCCGACCGCGGCCCCCGACCTGATGGCAGCGCTCGAGCAGAGCATCGCCGCGGTGCGCGGCGAGAGCGACGGCAAGGCGGCGAAGCCGGCCAAGGGCAAGGTCGCCGCGAAGAAGAAAGCCAAAGCGCCGAAAAAAGCCGCCGCGAAATCGAAATCGCGGGCCAAAGCAAAGTCGTCGAAATAAGCAGTGGCCTCCGGGCAGCTGGTCGACGTCGACGGCCGTGAGCTGAAGCTCACCAACCTCGACAAGGTGCTCTATCCGAAGGCGGGGTTCACCAAGGGCGAGATGGTCGACTACTACGCCAAGGTGGCGCCGACGCTGGTGCCGCACCTGGCCGGCCGGCCGCTGACCCTGCGCCGCTTCCCCGAAGGCGTCGACGACACCGACGCCGCCTTCTTCGAGAAGCGCTGCCCCAAGCACCGGCCCGAGTGGGTGGCGACGGCGCCGGTCGAGGTCGAAAAGGACACGATCGACTTCTGCGTTTGCGAAGACCGGGCGACGCTGGTCTGGATGGCGCAGCTGGCGGCGATCGAGCTGCATCCCTCGCTGGCGCTGGCGGGGGACATCGACCGGCCGACCGTGCTCGCCTTCGACCTCGACCCGGGCGCGCCGGCCGACGTCCTCGACTGCGCGCGGGTGGGCCTGCGCCTGCGCGAGCTGTTCGGCCACTTCGGCGTCGAGTGCTTCCCGAAGACCTCAGGCTCGAAGGGCCTGCAGGTCTACGTGCCGCTCAACAACGCGGTGACCTACGAGGAGACGAAACCGCTGGCGCGAGCGATCGCCCAGCTACTTGAGAAGCAGACCCCGGACCTCGTCGTCTCGAAGATGAAGAAGGTCGACCGCAAGGGCAAGGTCTTCGTCGACTGGTCCCAGAACCACTCGCGCAAAACGACGATCGCCGTCTACTCGCTGCGCGCCCGCGAGCGCCCGACCGTCTCGACGCCGGTCACCTGGGAGGAGCTCGAAGGGGCCCTGGAGCGCGACGACCGCGAGTGCCTCGTCTTCGAGGCCGGCGACGTGCTGGAGCGGATCGAGCGCGAAGGCGACCTCTTCGCCCCGGTGCTGGAGCTCGAGCAGGAGCTGCCCACCCTCTGAGTTCCTGCCGACGGGCCGAAAACCGCGCTATATCAGCGGAAATCGGCCCATCGACCTAGAGCGCTTGCCGCACGACCGGCTGGCGGGTCGCCCTGACCTCGTCGAGGCGGCGGACCGGGGTCGTGTAGGGGGCGCTCTTGGCGATGTCGGCGTCCTCCTCGGCCTCGGCGAGGATCCGCTCGATCGCGTCGGCGAAGGCGTCGAGGCTCTCCTTGGTCTCGGTCTCGGTCGGCTCGACCATCAGCGCCTCGTCGACGAGAAGGGGGAAGTAGACGGTCGGCGGGTGGAAGCCGAAGTCGAGCAGGCGCTTGGCGAGATCGAGGGTGGCGACGCCGAGCTCACGCTTCATCGGCTTGCCTGAGAGGACGAACTCGTGCATGCAGTGGCGGTCGAAGGCGACCGGGAGGCGCTTGCCGGCGCGACCCTCGGCGAGTCGCGCCTTCAGGTAGTTGGCGTTGAGGACCGCGGTCTCCGACGCCTCGGCGAGGCCGTCGGCGCCGAGGCTGAGGATGTAGGCGTAGGAGCGGACGAAGACGCCGAAGTTGCCTTGGAAGCCGCGCAGCCGGCCGATCGACTTCGGCCGGTCGGCGTCGAGGTCGAAGAACGGCCCGCCGCCGTTGTCGCCTGTGCGCCGCACCACCTGCGGGCAGGGCAGGTAGGGCTCGATCCGCTCGGAGACCGCGATCGGCCCAGCCCCCGGCCCGCCGCCCCCGTGCGGCTGGCTGAAGGACTTGTGCAGGTTCACATGGACGATGTCGAAGCCCATGTCGCCGGGCCGCGTCTGCCCCATCACCGCGTTGAGGTTGGCGCCGTCGTAGTAGAGCGTCCCTCCCGCCTCGTGGATCAGCGCCGCCATCTCGGCGATGTTCTCGTCGAAGAGCCCCAGGGTGTTGGGGTTGGTCAGCATCAGGCAGGCGACCTCGTCGGAGACCTTGGCGCGCAGGTCGTCCATGTCGACACCGCCGCGCTCGTTGGTCGCCACCTTGACGCTCTCGTAGCCGGCCATCGTCACCGAGGCCGGGTTGGTGCCGTGCGAGGTGTCGGGCGCCAGCACCTTGGTGCGCTCTTCGCCGCGGTCGGCGTGGAAGGCGCGGGTGAGGAGCAGGCCGGCGAGCTCGCCGTGCGAGCCGGCCGAGGGCTGGAGGCTGACGTGCGGCAGGCCGCAGATCTCGGCCAGCGACTCCTGCAGCAGCCACATCAGCTCCAGCGCCCCCTGGGCGCGCCGCGGATCCTGGGCCGGGTGCAGGCGCGCGTGGCCCGGCAGCGCCGCGACCCGCTCGTTGAGCCGCGGGTTGTGCTTCATCGTGCACGAGCCGAGCGGGTAGAAGCCGCTGTCGAGGTCGAAGTTGCGTCGCGAGAGTCGGTTGTAGTGGCGGACGATCTCGGGCTCGCTCACCTCGGGGAGGCGCGGCGGCTCGTCGCGCAGCAGCTTCGCCGGAATCAGCTCCTCGAGCGGCGGCTCGGGGACGCCGGCCTCGGGCAGGACCGCGGCGCGCCTACCGGCCTTCGACTTCTCGAAGATGGTCGTAACGGCTTCGCCCTGCTGATTCATACGGCGACCGCCTCGGCGGCAACGGCCACTCTGAGCGCCTCGGCCAGCGCATCGATCTGCTCGCGGCTGCGCCGCTCGGTGATCGCGACGAGGAGGCCATCCTCGTGCTCGGGGTAGTCGCGTCCGAGCGGATAGCCGGCGGCGATGCCCTGCTCGGCGCAGCGGTCGAGCACCCGCTCCACCGGCGCGTCCAGCCGCAGCGCGAACTCACGCACGACCGGCGCCTCGTGCAGCAGCTCGACCCCCTCGACCGCCGCCAGCCGCTCGCGCGCGTAGGCGGCGCGGCGGACCAGCAGCTCGCCCAGCTCGCGGAAGCCCTCGCGCCCCAGCCAGGCGAGGTGAATCGTCGCGGCGAGCGCGTTCAGCGCCTGCGCGGTGCAGATGTTGTGGGTCGCCTTCTCGCGGCGGATGTGCTGCTCGCGCGTCTGCAGCGCGAGGACGAAGCCGCGGCGCCCGTCGACGTCCTCGGTCTCCCCGGCGATCCGGCCCGGCAGCTTGCGGATCAGCGCCTCGGTCCCGCAGAAGAAGCCAAAGGACGGCCCGCCGAAGTCCAGGCGGTTGCCGAGCGGCTGGCCCTCGCCGAGCGCCACGTCGGCGCCGCACTCGCCCGGGGGCCGCAGCACGCCGAGCGTCATCGGGTCGCAGGCGACGACCAGCAGGGCGCCGTGCTCCTTCGCGGCCGCCCCGAGCGTCTCGACATCCTCGACGGCGCCGAGGAAGTTCGGGCTCTGGAGGAAGACGGCCGCCGTCTCGCCGTCCACGGCAGCAGCCAGCGCGGCGGGGTCGGTCGTCCCTCCCTCCAGCCCGACCTCCTCGATCTCGGCGCCGAAGCCGGCCGAGTAGGTGGCGAGCGTGGAGCGGCTGTGCGGGTGCAGGCCGCACGAGACGACGAACCGGCGCCGACCGGTCGCCCCGGTCGCCAGGTAGCCGGCCGAGGCGACCGAGGAGGGTCCCTCGTAGAGGCCGGCGGTCGAGACCGGCAGCGCGGTCAGCTCCGACATCATCGTCTGGAACTCGAACATCGCCTGCAGGCCGCCCTGGGAGATCTCGGGCTGGTAGGGCGTGTAGGGGGTGAGGAACTCGGAGCGCTGGGTGATCGCGTCGACGATCGCCGGGACGTAGTGGTCGTACATCCCGGCGCCGAGGAAGCAGACCTCGTCCTCGGCGTGGGCGTTGCGCGCGGCCAGCGCCGCCAGCCGCTCGTAGACCTCGGGCTCGCTCATCCCCGCCGGCAGGTCGAGCGGTCGGTTGAGGCGCAGCTCGTTCGGCACCTGCTCGAACAGCTCGGCGGTCGAGTCGACGCCGATCGCGGCGAGCATCTCGGCCCGGTCGGCGGGGGTCGCTGAGGTGTAGCGGCTCACCGGGACAAGGCTACGCCAGCCCGGTGCCGGGATCCCTCAGTCGGAATCGAGCAGTTTGCGGTAATCCGCGGCGCTCAGCAGGCCCTCGGCCTCGCTCGGGTCGGCGATCCGCACCTTGACCAGCCAGCCATCGCCGTAGGGGTCCTCGTTGATCCGCTCGGGAGCGTCGGCGAGCCCCGCGTTGACCTCGACCACCTCGCCGGAGAGCGGCGCGATCACGTCGGAGACGGCCTTCACGGACTCGACCTCGGCGTAGGAGCCGTCCTTGGCGACCGTCGCGCCGACCTCGGGCGGGTCGTAGAAGACGACCTCGCCGAGGTTGTCCTGGGCGTACCAGGTGATGCCGAAGGTCGCGGTGTCGCCCTCGACCCGAGCCCAGTCGTGGTCGGGGTGGTAGCGCAGATCGTCGGGGTAGCTGGCCTCTGCCACGTCATCTCTCCTTCGAGTAGAGGGGCTTGGAAGCTACCCGCGCGGCCCGGCGCTTGCCGCGCACGTCGATCTCGAGCTCGGTCCCGGCCAGGTCGGTCCGCAGGTAGGCCATCCCGATGCCGACCTCGAGCGAGGGCGAGAAGCTGCCGCTGGTGACGACCCCCACCTGCTCGTCGCCGACCATCGCCGGGTTGCCCTGGCGGGGTATGCCCGGGCCCTCGATCCGGAAGGGCACGAGGTGCTCGCGCGGGCCGTCGTTGCGCGCCCGGCGGACCGCCTCGGCGCCAACGAAGCCGGTGCCCTCGTTGCAGCACCAGCCCAGTTCCGCCTCGATCGGGTTGCGGTCCGGGCCGATGTCGTTGCCGTGCAGCGGGAAGCAGACCTCCAGCCTCAGGGTGTCCCGAGCACCCAGCCCGCAGGGGACGACGCCGGCGTCGAGCAGCTCGCTCCAGACGGCGGTCGCGACGCCGGGGTCGATCAGCAGCTCGACCCCGTCCTCGCCGGTGTAACCGGTGCCGCAGGCTAGCGCCGGCCGGCCGCCGATCCGCACGGCGGCGACGCGCATCCGCGGCGGCAGCTCGACCCCGAGCGTGCTGGCAACGATCCGGCGCGCGTGCGGACCCTGCACGGCCAGCATCGCGTAGCGGTCGGCGACGTCGCGGACGGTGACGTCGAAGTCGCGGCTCCACCGCCCGAGCCAGCGCAGGTCGGCCTCGTGGTTGGCGGCATTGGTGACGATCAGGTAGCGGTCGGCGCCCAAGCGGTAGGCGAAGAGGTCGTCGAGGATGCCGCCGTCCTCGGCGCAGAGACAGGAGTACTGGGCGCCGCCGAGCTTGAGGTGCGCCATGTTGTTCGACAGCACCCGCTGCAGGAAATCGTAGGCGCCAGGACCTTCCACCTCCACCTCGCCCATATGCGAGACGTCGAACATCCCAGCGAACGTCCGCACCGCCGAATGCTCCTCCCGGATCCCCTCATAGGAAACCGGCATCTCCCACCCAGCGAACGGAACGACCTTGGCGCCGAGCTCGGCGTGTTGGTCGTGGAGGGGCGTGCGTCGCGCAGTCACGGCGCGCAAGGCTATTGAGCCACGGAAGGAAGGACTGGTGTCCCTCCCACGAAGGCTCAAGGGACCACGCCGGCACTCCCAGGCGGATCAGCTGCGCGACGGTCTTCGGGGGAGGGACACCAGTCTTTCCCAACGGTCTCCGGCGGAGGGGCGCCTGACCCGTCCCTCCCCCACGCCCTATTCCTTCAAGAACCCCGGCACGTCGATGTCGTCGTCCGACACCCGCAGTTTGCGGATGTCGGTGTCCTCGGCCGAGATCCGCGGCCGGCTCTCGTAGCGCCGCCGCACTCGCTGCGGCGAGCGGGCGAGCAGCTCGAACCCTTCGAAGCCGGTTGCGATCACCGTCACGCGGACTTCGTCGCGCATCGACTGGTCGACGACCGAGCCGAAGATGATGTTGGCGTTCTCGTCGGCTTCGGCCTGGACGAGCTGGGCCGCCTCGTTGACCTCGAACAGGCCGAGGTCCTCGGGGCCGGTGATGTTGAGCAGCATCCCGGTCGCGCCCTTGATCGACTCCTCGATCAAGGGCGAGGTAACGGCCGCCTTGGCGGCGTCGATGGCGCGCGACTCGCCCGAGGCGGAGCCGACACCCATCAGGGCGGAGCCGGCGTCGCGCATGATCGTGCGCACGTCGGCGAAGTCGAGGTTGATCAGGCCGGGGATCGTGATCAGGTCGGTGATGCCCTGGACGCCCTGGCGCAGGATGTCGTCGGCCTGGCGGAACGCCTCCAGCACGCTGGTGCGCCGCTCGACCGCCTGCAGCAGCTTCTCGTTGGGGACGATGATCAGGGTGTCGACGTTGTTGCGCAGCTTCTCGATGCCCTCGAGCGCCTGCTGCATGCGCCGTTTGCCCTCGAACTCGAACGGTTTGGTGACGGCGCCGACGGTGAGCGCGCCGATCTCTTCCTTGGCGATCTCGGCGATGACCGGCGCCGAGCCGGTGCCGGTGCCGCCGCCCTCGCCGGCGGTGACGAAGACCATGTCGGCGCCCTTCAGCGCCTCCTTGATCTCGTCGCGGCTCTCCGCCGCGGCGCCCGCCCCGACCTCGGGGTTGCCGCCGGCGCCGAGGCCGCGCGTCAGCTCCTGCCCGATCGAGAGCTTGATGTCGGCATCGCAGGCCTGCAGCGCCTGCGCGTCGGTGTTGACGGCCACGAACTCGACGCCGCGAATGCCCGCGTCGACCATGCGGCTGACCGCGTTGGTACCGCCGCCGCCAGCTCCGACGACCTTGATCACCGCCAAGTAAGTGGATTCCATCTCCCGATTTCTCCAGCCCGCGCCCTCTGAGAGGGCTGCGTTTGAGTTGAGCCTTCTTTCCGTCCGAGGCTTCAGCGATGCTTCAGGGTTCAAAGCTACCGCCCAAGCACGGAAATTGCGCTCAACGTAGGGCATTCCGGGCGGTCTGTCAAACGCGCGGGACGCATCCTGCAAGCCCGCAGTCTCAAGCGCCACTTGAGGGTTGGGCCTCCCTAAGGCTGTGGTCGAGGGTTCAGGGAAGGGGCGGAAGCGTATGCCCAGAGCCGCCTACGGCCGGCCGTCGCGGTGCCCGCAGGTCTACATAACCGAGTTCCACGATCTCCGGGTTGGCGAGGACCGCGACGGCCGACCTCCACTTCTCCCCCAGCCGCGTCGCGTCGCCGAAGCGCAGTTCGATCCCCGAGCGGAGGATCACGTCGACCCCGCTCTCCCCGTGGTAGCTGCGCTCTATATATGGACGCAGGGCGGCCGGCGCCGCCCCCAGCACCAGCGCCTGCTCGAGCACCTCGCCCCCCAGCTCCCCCTTGGCCGGCGGCTCGGAGATCGGCAGCGCCGGAAGCCGAACCTCCTCGGGAAGCGGCAGCGAATCGAGGATCGTGCCATCGGGCCCGACGGCGACGGCGTCGGGGCCTTCGCCGATCGTCGCGGTCGCCCGCGGCGGCGCCACGTGAGGCGCGACCGTCGTGACGCGCCCGAAGAGCTGGTACCCCGCGGCGGCCAGGATCGCCGCGGCGAGCAGAGCCAGGCCGGCTCGCCGCCAGTCGCCCAGCGCGATCCGCCTCTGACCGCCGATCGCCTTCAGAGCTCCCAGCCGGCCGGCCACCGCACCTCCCCCAGCAGCTGGACCTCGGGCTCCAGGGCGACGCCGAATCGCTCGTGGACGCGACGGCGTCCCTCGGCCATCAGCGCCAGCACGTCGGCGGTGGTCGCGCCATCGGCGTTCTCGACGAAGTTCGCGTGCTTGGGCGAGAAGCGGGCACCGCCGACCGCGAGGCCGCGGCAGCCCGCCGCCTCCAGGAGCTGACCGGCGGTGCGGCCCTCGGCGCGCTCGTCCTCGGGATTCTTGAAGGTCGAGCCGAAGGTCTTGATGCCCGACGGCTGGGCCTCGTGACGGCGCTCGCGCATCGAGGACATCCGCGCTTTGATCGCCTCCGGCCCCTCCTCGGCCAGCTCGAACGCGGCGCGGGCGACGATCTCGCCGTCGCCCAGGTTCGACCGCCGGTAGGCAAAGCCGAGCCGCTCGGGCGAGCGACGGTCCCGGCCCTCGGCGGTGACGACCTCGACCCACTCGAGGACGCGGGCCAGCTCACCGCCATACGCGTTGGCGTTCATCCGTACGGCGCCGCCGACGGTGCCGGGGATGTTGACGCCGAACTCGATCCCGGCCAGCCCCCAGCCCGCCGCTTTCGCCGCGACCGACGGAAGTCGCGCGCCGCCGCCGCAGACGAGGCGGGGCCCCTCGCGCTCGACCTCGGCCAGATCGCCGCCCAGCTTGACGGCCAGGCCGCGGAAGCCCTCGTCGGCGACCAGCAGGTTCGAGCCGGAGCCGACGACGCCGATCGCGAGCCCCCGCCCGGCCGCCCAGGCCAGCAGCGCCTCCAGCTCCTCGGCGCTGCCGGGCCGCGCGAACCAGTCGGCGGCGCCGCCGGTCCGCACCGTGGTCAGCCGCGAGAGCGGGAAGTCGCGCTCGACTCCGTGCGGGGGATCGCTCATCGCGGCTCCCCTCCCTCGCCCGAGTCGCCCTCCCCGACCACGGCCTCGGCGAGCTTGAAGACGTCGCCCGCACCGAGCGTGACGAGCACGTCGCCGGGCGCCAGGCGCGGCTCGAGCGCCCGGCGGGCCGCGTCGAGGTCGGGCGCCCAGACGACCCGCCGGCCGCCGGCGCGCTCGGCGGCGGCCCTCGCCACGTCGAGGCCGCTGACGCCGACCAGCTCCCCGACCGGTTCCTCTCGGGCCGGGTAGACGTCGAGCACCGCGACCTCGTCGGCGAGCGCGAGGGCGGCGCCGAACCGCTCGGCGAACGCCCTGGTCCGCGAGTAGAGGTGCGGCTGGAAGGCGGCGAGCAGCCGCCGCGGCCGCAGCTCCCGCAGCGCCGTCAGCGCCGCCCGCACCTCGGTGGGGTGGTGGGCGTAGTCGTCGTAGACGCGGGCGCCGCCGCGTTCCCCCTTCAGCTCGAGGCGCCGCCGCACCCCCGGGAAGTCGGCGAGCCGGGCAGCGGCCTCGCTCGCGTCGAAGCCGGCCAGCTCGAGCGCGGCGACCGCGGCACGCGCGTTGAGGACGTTGTGCGCGCCCGGCGTTGCCAGAGCGAGCTCGGCCGGCCCCGGGGAGCGGGCGCCGAACTCGGCCACCGCCCCCGCCCTGCCGGCGAACCGCTCGAAGGCGGCGCGCAGCTCGGCCTCCGAGCCCCAGTGCGAGTGGTGGTCCATCTCGACGTTCGTCACCACCGCGATCTCGGGCTCCAGCCGCAGGAAGCTGCCGTCGCTCTCGTCGGCCTCGGCTATGACCCACTCCCCCTCGCCCCAGCCGGCGTTGACCGCGTCTCCCTCCGGGCCGAGCCCGGGCACCTCGCCGCCGACGAAGAAGGCGGGGTCCGTCCCCAGCCCCCGCAGCGCCCAGGCGAGCATCGCCGTCGTCGTCGTCTTGCCGTGGGTGCCCGCCACCGCGATCAGCCGCTTCTCGGCGCAGAGCCGGGCGAGCAGCTCGCCGCGGTGAAGGACGGCGGCGCCGCGCTCGCGCGCCAGCGCCAGCTCCGGGTTGACGTCGTCGATCGCGGTCGAGACGACGACCTCGGCGCCCTCGGGCAGGTTGGCGGCATCGTGGCCGACCGCCGGCTCGAGCCCGGCCGCCCGCAGGCGCTCCATATAAGAGGAGTCGGCACGGTCGCTGCCGCTCACCGTCGCGCCGAGCCGCTGGCACACCAGCGCCAGGCCGCTCATCCCGGCCCCGCCGATCCCGATGAAGTGAAGGCGGCGGCCACTCCAGTCGGCGGTCATGCTCGCCCCTCGTCCTTCATCGGCCGATCGCCTCCAGGACGAGATCCGCGATCCGCCGCGCCGCGTCCGGCCTGGCGAGCGCCGCGGCGGCGGCCGTCATCGTCGCCAGCCGCTCGCCGTCGCCGAGCAGCTCGCGAACCTTCGCCGCCAGCAGGCCCGCCTCGAGCTCCTCGTCGCGGACGACGACCGCCGCGCCCGCCTCCTCCATCCAGGCCGCGTTGGTCGCCTGGTGGCCGGCGGCGGCGTGCGGATAGGGCACCAGGACGGCCGGCCGGCCGGCGGCGGTCAGCTCGAAGATCGAGCCGCCGGAGCGGCCGACGACCAGGTCGCAGGCCGCCAGGCAGTCGCCGAGGTCGGGCTCGTAGGGAAGCAGCGTGTAGCGCTCCTTATATGGAGCGGCGGCGAGGCGGCGCTCGAGCCCCTCGAAGTCGCGGCGGCCGCTGAGGTGGACGACGGCGAAGTCGCGCCCCTCGCGCTCGGCGAACGCTGCCAGCGCGCACTCGTTGACCGAGCGCGCCCCCTGGCTGCCGCCCATCACGAGGACGCAGCGCTCCGCCGGCCCGATCCCGAACCGCTGCCGGGCCGCGGCGCGGTCGGCCGCCAGCACCGCCGCCGGCACCGGCCGCCCGGTGACGACGTAGCGGCCGCCCTCGCGGCCGGCGATCGGGAAGGCGAGGCATACGGTCTTGGCGCGCCCGGCGAGCAGGCGGTTGGCCAGCCCGAGGTGGCTGTCGGCCTCGGTGAGGACGAGCGGGGTGCGGGACAGCACGGCGGCGAGCCCCGCCGGCCCGGCGACGAAGCCGCCGCCCCCGAGCACGACGTCGGCGCGGCGGCGGCGCAGCGCCCGCAGCGCCGTGCCGGTCGCCGCGACCGCCTCGGCGCCGGCGCGGGCGGCGCGCACCGCGTTGCGGCGGTCGATCCCGCGCACCCGGACGTAGTCGATCTCGTAGCCGGCCGCCGGCACCAGCTCGGCCTCGATCCGCTCGCGGGTGCCGAGGAAGGAGACCTCGGCGCCGCTAGCCCGAAGCTCGTCGGCGACCGCCATGGCGGGTACGACGTGGCCCGCCGTTCCCCCGGCTGCCACCACCACTCTGCCGGCTCCTGGCCGCTGCACTCTTCGATCCGCTCCTTTTCTTGCGCGCGGGCGAACGCCCGCCCTCGACGACGCGCAGTTTGCCAGCGCTGGCGGTCCCTCCCCGGGCGACGTTGAGCAGCAGCCCGACCGCGAACAGGGTGGTGAGCAGGCTGCTGTTGCCGTAGGAGACGAAGGGCAGCGGGACGCCCGTCAGCGGCGCCAGCCCCATCACCGCGAAGAGGTTGATCGTCGCCTGCACGAGCACGAGCGAGGTGAGGCCGGCGGCCAGCACCTTGCCGTAGGCGTCCTTAGCTTTTTTCGCCGTCTGCAGTCCGGCGTAGCCGAACAGCGCGAAGAGGCCGACGACGCCGAGTATCCCGATCAGCCCGAGCTCCTCGCCGATCACCGCCGAGATCATGTCGGTGTGGGCCTCGGGCAGGTAGAAGGCCTTTTGCACGCCGTTGCCGATCCCGACCCCGAAGAGGCCCCCCGAGCCGAGCGCGATCTTCGCCTGCGCGGCCTGGAAGCCGGCGCCGGAGACGTCGGCGCCGGGGTCGAGGAAGGCGGTCAGGCGCGCCATCCGGTACGGCTCGATCACGGTCATAAGCAGCCCGAAGCAGGCGAGCGCCCCGCCGACGAGGGCGAGGTCGCGCATGCGGGCGCCGGCGGCGACCAGCGTCGCGGCGACCGCGAAGGCGACGACCAGGGTCGTGCCGAGGTCGGGCTCGGCGACGATCAGCAGCGCGGCGATCCCGGTGACGAGCAGGATCGGCATCAGGCCCTCCAGCGAGCGGACCCGCTTCGGCTTGCCGGCGAGCAGGTCGGCCGCGTAGAGGATCAGCGCCACCTTGGCCAGCTCCGATGGCTGGATCTGCAGGAAGCCAGAGCCGATCCAGCGGCTGGAGCCGTTGACGTCGGTGCCGACCGCCAGCACCGCGAGCAGCAGGAAGAAGGCGACGCCGAGGATCGCCGGCGTCAGCCGCCGCACCGCGAGCAGGCCGTGCCGGGCGACGACGTGCATGACGAGCAGGCCGAAGGCGCCGAAGAGGAGCGTCCGCTTCAGGTAGAAGGCGCTGTCGGAGAGGCCGCCGTCGCTCAGCACCCGCGTCGTCGAGCTGGCCGAGAAGACCATCACCGCGCCGAAGGCCAGCAGGCAGAGCGTCGCCGTGAGCAGCAGGTTGTACTCGGGCGGCAGGGGACGGGCGCGCTTTTTCTTGGGCTTCGCCTTGCCTCCGCCCCTGCCGCGCTTCGCCCACGGGAGCGAGATCCGCGCCGCGCTCATCGCAGCTCCGCCACGATCTCGCGGAAGCGCTCGCCACGCCGTTCGTAGTCCTCGAAGGCGTCGAAGGAGGCGCAGGCGGGCGAGAGCAGGACGACCTCGCCGGGCTCGGCCGATGCGGCGGCGCGGCGGATCGCGTCCTCGAGGCCGGCGCAGCGACGCAGCTCGATCCCGGCGTCCTCCACCGCTGCCAGCTCGCGCGCGAGACGGTCCGCCGCGTCGCCGATCAGGTAGCAGGCGACGCAGGCCTCGCGGATCGGGCCGGCGAGCGGCGCGAACGGCTCGTCCTTCTCGCTGCCGCCGAGGATCGCGTGCACGCCGCCGGGGAAGGCGCGCAGGCCGACGCTGGCGGCGGCGACGTTGGTCGCCTTCGAGTCGTTGACGAAGCGCACGCCGCCGACCTCGGCGACCGGCTCGAGCCGGTGCGGGACGCCGGCGAAGCCGCGTAGGCCCTCGCGCACCGCGTCGCGGTCGAGGCCCATCGAGAGCGCCGCGGCCGCGGCCGCCATCGAGTTGGCGACGTTGTGCGCGCCGAAGAGGCCGAGCTCCTCGATTTCGATCAGCGGCTCGCCGTCGTGGAAGATCGTGCCCTCGGCGAGCGAGACCTCGCAGTCGGGGTCGGCGCCCCGGCAGAAGGCGACCCGGCGGGCGCAGCCGCCGAGGTCGACGCCGGCGAGGGCCGGCTCGTCGGCGTTGTAGATCGCGACGTCGTCGTTGCCCTGGTTGGCGAAGACCCGCAGCTTGGCGGCCAGGTAGTCCTCCAGCCCGGCGTGGCGGTCGAGGTGATCGGGGGCGAGGTTGAGGAAGACCGCGCACTCGGGCGCGAAGGCCTCGCAGTCCTCGAGCTGGAAGCTCGACGCCTCGCAGACCACGGTCGCATCGGGATCGACCGAGCCGGCCAGCGAGGAGAGCGGCGTGCCGACGTTGCCGGCCACGGCGACCGGCTCCCCCGCCGTCCGGTAGACGTGTCCGAGCAGCTCGACCGTCGTCGTCTTGCCGTTGGTGCCGGTGACGGCGAGAAAGCGATTCGGGATCGCCCGCCAGGCCAGCTCGAGCTCGCCGATCACCTCGATCCCCCGCTCCAGCGCCGCCGCGATCGCCGGCGCCTCCCGGGGCACGCCGGGGCTCTTGACCACGGTGCGGGTGCCGTCGAGCAGGGCCAGTCCATCCGTATCCAGGAAGACTTCGACGCCGTCGGCCCGCAACCCTGCCGCCATCTCGGGATGCCCCGAATCGGCCCCGCGCACCTCCTCCCCGCGCCCCGCCAGCAGCCGCGCCGCCGCGCAGCCCGAGCGCGCCAGCCCGACGACGAGGAAGGGCCCCTCGGGCAGGGGCGGGCGGGGCTTGCGGAGGGGCGGCGTGCTCACGCGCCCTAGTTTCGCGATCGTGTCGGGTGGTTCCTGGCTAACCGGTGAAAGAGCGACGCAGGACTCCTGGTGCTTCAGGAGTCATCGTTGATCGAATACTCGACCGTAATGTTGATCTGCCAGGTGCGTTTCACGCCGGTCCCTTTAATTTCGTTTACTAAGGTCGAATAGTCAACTTGTGCGTAGTCATGTCCAGCGACGCGAACGTGTTCCGCCTTCAGAGTGCGCGTCCGGTGCAGGGCGGGGTGTTTACGGCCGTTGGCTTGTACCCTGGGATAACGAACGTGAATTTCCGGCTTGGCGTTGCCGATCGGAGTGTGCATCAACGGATGCCGGTATACCGGAGTCCGTTCTTCTAGGTCCTTGAACGAGATCGCTTCGTTCGGCTCCGTGAACGGCTTGAACCTATTCATCGGATTCTTGTTGTACTCAGGGATCTCAGTGAAGCCGTCGAGCGTGTAGACCGCCATCGGATCGTCCTCGGCAATTCCCTTGATGTAGGCGCTCTCTCGCGAAAGGCGCTGCTGGACCTCCTCAGGTAGCAGTTCGTATCCGAAGGTGTCGTCCAGTACCAGGCCCGACGGCCGAGCGAGGTCCATCAACCTTGCCGCTAGGTTGAGCGGACGGCCGGAATAGTCCAAGACTTTGCCGTCCGCTTCCAGCGCGGTCGCCGAGCCGCGCGCAAGGCCGACTCCCAGTTTTGCCGGGACCTCGAAGTTGATCATTGGATCCTGCTCGCAAATCGAGGGAAAATTCTCTACGAGCCGGATGCTGGTATCCGTCGCGCTACAGACCGCGTCGGTCAGCGAATCGCGGTCATATCCGGAAAGCACCATCAGGCCATCGCCAGTCGGCTTGAAGAAGGTCGCCTGCGGAAAGTACTCATCGAGGATCTTGAGATAGACGCTTTTCAGGAACTCCGCCGTGTCCGTCGACTCCGCGATACCCGCGAATGACGAGAAACCCCGAACATCGAGGAAGATCGCGATGATGCGTCTCGAACGGCCCTCGGCGGAGTGCAGCAGATCTTTGAATTCCCGGTGCATCGGGGGCTTCTAGTCGAAGCGCGGTAAAATCGGCTGTCTGGGCCGCCCTACCGCCCGATGCTCTGCTGGTACAGCGTGAAGCCGATGCCGGAGCAGACGGCGGCGATGATCCAGAAGCGCAGCATGATCTTCGTCTCCGACCAGGCCATCATCTCGAAATGGTGGTGCAGGGGCGCCATCAGCAGGACGCGGCGGCGGAAGGCTTTGAAGGAGGCGACCTGGAGCAGGACCGAGAGGGCCTCGATCACGAAGATGCCGCCGATGATGACCAGCAGCACCTCGGTCTGGGTCATCACCGCCAGGGCGCCGATCGCGCCTCCCAGCCCCAGCGAGCCGGTGTCCCCCATGAAGATCGAAGCCGGGAAGGCGTTGAACCAGAGGAAGCCGACGCAGGCGCCGACCAGGCAGGCCGAGAGCAGCGCCAGGTTCTGCTGCTCGTTGGAGACGAAGGCGATCGCCGTGTAGGCGAGCAGGACGATCGCGCAGGAGCCGGCGGCGAGGCCGTCGAGGCCGTCGGTCAGGTTGACGCCGTTCGAGGTGCCGGCGATGACCAGGAAGACGAGGACGAAGTAGAGGACCGGGCCGAGGTCGAGGCTGGCGTCGCCGATCCGGAAGTAGAGGGTGGGCTCCAGGCCCACCTCGTGGCGCGCCACCCACCAGAGGGCGAGCGCCAGGAGCAGCTGGCCGAGCAGCTTCCAGCGGGCCGAGAGGCCGAGCGAGCGGCGTTTGACGATCTTGATGAAGTCGTCGGCGAAGCCGAGGGCCGCGCAGCCCAGCGCGACGCCGAAGACGGCAAGGCTCTGCGCGTCACGGTCCGACAGCACCAGGTAGGGGACGCAGATCGCCAGGAAGACGATCAGGCCGCCCATCGTCGGCGTGCCGGCCTTGGTGTGGTGCTCCTGCGGGCCGTCCTCGCGGATGTGTTGGCCGAACTCCTTCACCCGCAGGTACTCGATGAACTTGGGGCCGAGGAAGATGCAGATCAGCATCGCCGCCATGCCGGCGATCAGGATCTCGCCCATGGTCAGGCAGGGCCCTCCAGGAGGAGCGCCAGCTCCTCGGCGACGGCCTCCAGCCCGGCCGAGCGCGAGCCCTTGACGAGCACCGCGTCGCCCGGCTCGAGCTGCTCGGCCAGCAGCTCGGCCGCCTCCGCGGGGGTGGCGACGAGCTGGTCGGGCCCGTAGTCGCGGGCCGGGCCGCCGACGCCTACCAGCAGGTCGACGCCGTGGGCGCGGGCGTGGTCGCCGACCTCGGCGTGGTAGCGGGGCGCTCCGTCGCCCAGCTCCGCCATCTCGCCCAGCACGGCGACGCGCCGTCCTGCCTCGAGGCTGGCGAGGTGGTCGAGCGCCGCGCGCATCGAGACCGGGTTGGCGTTGTAGCAGTCGTTCACGAGGACGATCCCGTCGCCCAGCTCGAGGCGCTCGCCCCGGAACCGGGAGAAGCCGATGTTCGCAGCGCGGTCGGCCATCTCGGCGAGCGGCGCCTCCAGCGCGACGCCGATCGCGATCGCCGCCAGGGCGTTGGTCAGGTTGTGGCCCTCGGCGAACGGCAGGTGGAAGGACTGACGCCCGACCGGCGTCGCCACCAGCGCCTCGGTGACGCCGTCCTCGACCCGCGACTCGACCGCCTCGACGTCGCCGCCGGGGCCGAAGCGCAGCAGCCGCGGCAGGGCGGCGAGGTGCGGCTCCAGGGGGCCTGCCTCGACGGGCGCCACGGCGACGCCGTCGGTCGGCAGTGCCGCCAGCACCTCGGCCTTCGCCGCCGCGATCGCCTCGACCGAGCCGAGCAGCTCGACGTGGACGGGACCCACGTTGGTGATGACGGCGACTTCGGGCTCGGCGATCGCGGCCAACTCGGCGATCTGGCCCGAGCCGCGCATCGCCATCTCGAGCACGAGCACGTCGGTCCCCGGCGGCGCCTCCAGCACCGTCAGCGGCAGCCCGATCTCGGTGTTGAGGTTCTCGCGGTTGGCGTGGACGCGGCCCGGCAGCAGGGCGCGGGCGATGTCCTTGACCGAGGTCTTGCCGACTGAGCCGGTGATGCCAACCGTGCGTGCGCCGAGGCGGCGGCGCCACGTGCGAGCGAGCGCCTGGAGCGCGGCGAGCGGGTCGTCCACGGCGAAGACCCAGCCGGACACGGGGTTCCGTTCGCTGTTTGTCGCCCTATCCCCGACTAAGTGCGAACGGACCATGGAGCGCTCGACCACGGCGCCCCAGGCGCCGGCCTCGATCGCCGTCGCCGCGAAGGCGCCGCCGTCTGCCCGCTCGCCGCGCAGGCCGAAGAAGAGGTCCCCCTCCCCTGCCTCACGCGAGTCGATCGTCGCCCGCCGCGGCGGACCGGCGTCGCCCCTCGCGACGATGTCCGCGCCGGTCGCCGCGGCGATCTCGTCGGCCGTCAGCCTCATCGCGGCGCGGCGAGCTTGCGCAGCTCTTCCCGGGCGACCTCCCGGTCGTCGAAGGGGATCTTTCGCCCCTCCTCGAACTCCTGGCCCTGCTCGTGGCCCTTGCCGGCGATCACGACCGTGTCGCCGGGCCCCGCCGCGGCGAGCGCCCGGGCGATCGCCGCGCGCCGGTCGGGCTCGACCTCGACGTCGCCGGCCTCGCGTGCGCCCGCGGCGACTTCCTCGACGATCCGCTCGGGCGGCTCGGAGCGCGGGTTGTCGGAGGTGACGATCGCGAGGTCGGAGAGCGCGGCGCCGGCCCGTCCCATCAGCGGCCGCTTGTCGCGGTCGCGGTCGCCGCCGGCGCCGAAGACCGAGATGACGCGCCCGGAAGTGAGGCGCCGCGCCGCTTCCAGCACGTTCTCCAGCGAGTCCGGCGTGTGCGCGTAGTCGACGAGGACCGCGAAGGGCTGCCCCTCGTCCACCGGCTCGAGGCGGCCCGGCGGCGCGGAGGCTCCGGCCAGACCCGCCGCGGCCGCGTCGGCGTCCACCCCGAGCGCCCGCGCCGCGGCGAAGGCGGCGAGCGCGTTGGAGACGTTGAAGTGACCGGGAAGGCGGGTGCGAACGCCCGTCTCCCCACCGCGCTCGGCTATCGCGAAGCTGGATCCGCCGACGTCGAAGGAGACTTCGCGGGCCGCGAAGTCCGCCTCGCAGCCGTCGACCGAGAAGCGCAGGCATCCGAATTCGTCGGCCAACCGGTCCCCGTAGGTGTCGTCGACGTTGACGATCGCCACCCGCGGGCCGGCCGTGAACAACCGCCGCTTCGCCTGGAAGTAGTCGCCCATGTCGGCGTGGAAGTCGAGGTGGTCCTGGGTCAGGTTGGTGAAGACGGCGACGTCGAAGTGGATCGCGTCGGCCCGGTGCAGGGCGAGCGCGTGCGAGGAGACCTCCATCGCGCAGGCGCGGTCGCCGCCGTCGAGCATCCGCCGGAAGGTCGCCTGCAAGTCGATCGCCTCGGGCGTCGTTCGCTCGGCGGTCGCCTCGGCGCCGCCGACCACCTGCTTGACCGTGCCCAGCAGCCCGCACTGGACCCCCGCCGCCTCGAGGATCTCGCGGACGAGGAAGGCCGTCGTCGTCTTGCCGTTGGTGCCGGTGACTCCGACCACCTTCAGCTCGGCGGTCGGATCGCCCCAGAAGCGCGCCGCCAGCGGCGCCATCGCCGCGCGCGCGTCGGCGAGGAGGACCTGGGGGACGTTGAGCGCGGGCAGCTCACGCTCTACAACCAGAGCAACGGCGCCCGCCTCAACTGCCGCGGCGGCGAAGTCGTGTCCATCGGCCCGACTTCCCCGCACGCAGAAGAAAAGGCTGCCGGGCCTCACCCTGCGGTTGTCGTAGGCCAGCCCCTCTATCTCAACCGACCCGTCGCCGACAACTTGCGCTCCCTCAACTGCGCCGGCAAGCTCGTCCAACCTCACAGCGCTGATTCTATGAAGAGGGTCGGGTGCCCCTCTCCCGGAGGCTCAAGGGACCACGACCCTGATCGTCACCCGCGATCTGCTGCGCAACGGCCTCCGGGAGAGGGGCACCCGACCCTCCCCCACCTATTCAGGCGCGACCCCAAGGTAGGGCAGCGCGAATTCGGCAATCTGGCCGAAGGCCGGCGCGGCGACCGTGCCGCCGTAGATTTCGCCCTGCGGCCGGTCGACCACGACCCCGACGAGCAGCCGCGGGTTCTGGGCCGGCGCGAAGCCGATGAAGGAGGCGACGAAGTCGGTATCCGAGTAGGTGCCGTTTTCGGCGACCTCGGCGGTTCCGGTCTTGCCGGCCAGCGTGTAGCCGGGGACGCTGACCTCCGAGGCGGTGCCGCCCGGTGCCAGCACGCCCTCCAGCATCGTCCGCACCTCGGCCGCCACCGAGGGATCGATGATCCGCCTGCCCTTCTGCCGCGGCTCCGGCTCGCCGCCGACCGAGTCGACCAGGCGCGGCGCCCGCAGGATGCCGCCGTTGGCGAGCGCCGCGTAGGCGGCCATCATCTGCATCGGCGTCACGGAGAGGCCCTGGCCGATCGGCAGGTTGCCCATCGTCGAGCCTGAGTACTCCTCCAGGGCGGGCACGATGCCCTGTTCCTCGCCGGGATAGCGCACCCCGGTCGGCCGGCCGAAACCGAAGCGCTCGATCCAGCGGCTGAAGCGCTCGCTGCCGAGGCCGAGCCCGATCGTCACCGCCCCCACGTTCGAGGAGTGGGCGAGGATTTCCGCCACCGAAAGGGTTTCAGTGCCGCGCGGGTGCGACTCCTCGATCGTGCGATCGGCGACCTGGATCGTCGGTTCCAGGGTGAACGACGACTCGGGCGTCACTTTCTTGTCCTCGAGCGCCGCGGCCACCGTGAACGCCTTGAAGGTCGAGCCCGGCTCGTAGTTGAAGCCGGTGGCCCGGTTGAGCAGGTCTTCGGATTCGGCCTCGGAGAGGTCGCTGGGATCCACCGGCGGCCAGTTGGCCATCGCCAGCACGTCGGAGTCGCGCGGGTCCATCACGATCGCCGTCGCGCCTTTCGGCGCGAACGTTTCCCCCACCGAAGCCAGCGCCGCCTCGGTCTCCTTCTGGATCGCCGGATCGAGGGTGAGGCGGATGTCCTCGCCGTCGCTCGCCTCGCTCACCGTTTCCAGGCGGATCGCCTCGCCGAGGGCGTCCTTGACGATGCGCCGCTCGCCGTCGCTTCCGGCCAGCGCGTCTTCCTCGCCGGCCTCCAACCCGGTCCTGCCCTCGTCTTCGTCACCGACGACGCCAAGCACCTGCGCGGCAAGCTCGCCCTGCGGATAGGTCCGCCTGCTGTCGGGCAGCTGGCCGATGCCGGGCAGCTCCAGCCGTTCGATCCGCGCCGCGGTCGGCAGGTCGACCTTTTTGGCGACATAGGAGAAGCCCGAGTCGGCGGTCAGGCCGCGCAGCAGCTCCTCGCGATCGCCGTCGAGGACGCGGGCCAGCCGCTCGGCGGCCGACACGGGGTCCTTGACCTGATAGGGCGTCGCGTAGATCGTCGCCGCGTCTTCGGAGACGGCGAGCGGGTTCCCGTAGCGGTCGAGCAAGCCGCCTCGCAGGCCGGGCACCTCGATCGTCTCGGTCTGCTGGTAGGCCGCTTCGGAGGCGAGCTGCGGGCCGCGCACCCCCTGAACCCAGACGGCGCGCACGGCAACGACGAGGAAGCAGAGGAGGAAGCCGGCGAAGAGGAGTCCGATTCGCCGCTCGATCGTCCGCACGCAGGGGCCCCTAGTAGCCGGCTTCCGCGGCGGCGAGGCGCTCCGCGGCGATCGCGGCGTCCTCTGGCGAGGCGGTGACGTAGGCGACCGCCTCGACGGCGGCGGCGCCGAGGCCGAGCGCGGCGGCGTCGTGGCGCACCCGCGCCGCGGCGGACTTCTGGGCGTCGCGGCCGCGCAGCAGCGAGTTCTCGCGGTCTAGCGCCTGGATGTTCTGGTCGACGCGCCCGGCGGTCGCGGCGAGGCTGAGCGTGACGACGTTGAGGGCGACGATGCCGGCGAGCAGCACGCCGAGCAGGCCGATCCAGGCGCGGCCCTGGGTGAGCCGCACGATCAAGCCGGAGTCGGGCAGGTTGCGGACCGCCGTCGCGGTGCCGATCGCGATCGGGATCAGCTGGCCGCCGCGGCGCGCGGGCGCCTTGCGTGCCGGCGCCTTGCGGGCAGGGCTCTTGCGCGTGGGTCGCGCCGGAGCGGGAGCGACCTTCAGCGGGGTGCGCTTGCGGGCGGGAGCTTTGCGTGCCGGCGCCTTGCGGGCCGGGGCGGGCTTGCGGGCCGGAGCGGCGACCGCCATCAGCGGGCCCCCTCGGTGACGGCGTTCTCGGCGACCTTGACCGCGGCGCGCAGGTGGGCGGACTTCGAGCGCGGGTTGGCGGCGATCTCGTCCGGGCCCGGCGCGACGGCGCGACGCGTCAGCAGCTCCGCCTCGGGCACGCGGCCGCAGGCGCAAACCGGCAGCTCGGGCGGGCAGACGCATCCCTGCGCCAGCCCGGCCATGAAGCGCTTGACGCGACGGTCCTCGAGCGAGTGGAAGGAGATGGCCGCGAGCCTGCCCCCGACCGGCAGCATCGACCAGGCCGTCGGCAGCGCGTCGTCGATCGAGTCGAGCTCGCCGTTGACGGCGATCCTGATCGCCTGGAAGGTCCGCTTGGCTGGGTGCCCGCCCCCGAAGCGCGCCGACGCCGGCATCCCGGCCTTGACCGCGGCGACCAGCTCCGAGGTGGTGCGCAGCGGCCGGCGGCGGACGATCTCGCGCGCGATGCCCCCGGCGTAGCGCTCCTCGCCGAAGCGCCGCAGCACCTGGGCGATCCGCGACTCGGGCCACTCGTTGACCACGTCGCCGGCGCTCAGCCGCTGCCGCGTGTCCATGCGCATGTCGAGCGGCGCGTCGTAGGAGTAGGAGAAGCCCCGCTCCATCGCGTCCACCTGCATCGAAGAGATCCCGAGGTCCATGTAGACCATGTCTGGGGTCATGCCTTCGCCGGCCAGTGCCCGAAGCCCTGCCGCGAAGTCGGTGCCGAGGAAACGGGTGCGGCAGGGCGCCGCGGCGGCGAGCTCCTCGTAGCGCGCCTCCGCCGCCGGGTCGCGGTCGATGCAGATCAGGGTGCCGGTGGGACCCAGCTCGGCGGCGATTCGCTCGGCGTGCCCGCCGCCGCCGAAGGTGCAGTCGACCGCGACCTCGCCGGGCCTGGGCGCCAGCAGCTCGGTCAGCTCGGCGGCCATCACGGGCTCGTGCTCGCGGCTCATCAGTACAAGGGTTGCGCGCTCGGGGGACGGGCTGGCGGCGCCGGCCCGCGGCATCTCGACCCGGAGCGCTGAGGCGGCGGCCCGCATCTCACGCCACCGCCCCGCCGCCGGCCAGGCCCTCGGCGATCTCCGGCGCCGAGGCGTCGAGCTCTTCCTCCTGCTTGGCCCAGGCGTCGGCGTTCCAGATCTCCAGGTACTCCCCGGCGCCGATCACCACGCAAGGGCCCTCCAGGCCGGCGTGCTCGATCAGCGGCTTGGGGACGCGAATGCGCCCGGCGGAGTCGAGCTTCTCGTCGAACGAGCCGCCGTGGAAGCGGCGACGCAGGCGGCGGGCGTCGCCGCCGAAGGGGCTGTGCGGCGCCAGGAAGCGGTCGGAGAGCTGCTCGAACTCCTCGGTCGTGTGCACCCAGACGCAGGGGTCGAAGCCCTTGGACAGAACGATGCCGTCGGAGAGCGCCGCCCGAAACCGCGAGGGAACGGTGAGGCGGTCCTTGGCGTCGAGGCTGTGCTCGTAGAGACCCCGAAATGCCATCCCCGTCGGTTCCTTTCCGCGGTGTGAAGAGAGTTAGGACCGGAGTGATGAGGTGGGAGGAGCCTCACCACCCCGGTCCTGGGCTTCAACTCGAGCGGCACAATAACCCACTTCCCCCCACTTTGCAACACAAGGCTGAAATTTCGTCCCAATGCAAGGCCGGTTGCGGGCGGGCCTGGCGCCTTTCCCGTGAGATGGACGGGAAAGGCGCCAAGCGCCGGACCCGCCGACGCCTCCCCGGGACTAGAAGCCGGCGAGCAGCAGGTCGGCGTTGGCGATCAGGCCGGCCGCGATCATCAGCAGGACGGACGGCACCAGGACGAGGGCGACGACGAGCTGGATCTTGGGAGCCGCCCTCGCGGCGCGCTCCTCGACGGCGCGGCGCTGGTCGCGTCGCAGCGCGCCGGCCTGGCGGCGGAGCTGGTCCGACAACGGCGAGCCGAGCCGGTGCGATCGCTCGATCGCCGCGCAGAGCGCCGCCACCTCGGCGCTCGGCGAGCGCTCGCGCAGGGCTCGCAGCGCCGCGCCCAGCGGCCGCCCGCAATCGAGCTCGGCGACGAGGACGCGCAGCTCGGCCGCCAGCGGCCCGGACCCGGAGCGCGCCACCTCCGCGAAGCCGGCGCCTGGGCCGCGCCCCGCGGCAGAGGCGACCGCGAGCAGGTCGGCGGCGTCGGGCAGCGCCGCGACGAGGCGGCGCTCCCGACCGCGTCGCCGCCGCTCGCGCAGGGCGTCGGGGAGCATGAAGCCGGCGAGGGGAAGCCCGGCGGCGACCAGGAGGGCGAGGCGGCCCGGCGCCGCCGGCGCCGCGAGCCAAGCCGTCGCTCCGCCCAGTACCGCGCAGCCGATCTTCGCCGCGAGCAGGGCCGGACCGGGTAGTCGAGGTGAGATCGCCGTGCCGGCCAGGCGCTCGCCCAGCCGCTCGCCAAGGCCGCGCCCCGCTTCCCTGGCCGCGGCCGAGGCGAACAGCGCGGCGGCGACCGCCAGCAGGGCGATCGCGCTCAATCCGCCACCCGCGAGAGACGGCGGATCGCGACGAAGCCCGCCGCCTGCAGGGTGGCGGCGAAGGCGAGCAGCACGGCCGAGGCCGGCGCGGCGAGCAGGCCGGCCAGGAAGCCCGGCTGCAGCAGCTCGGCGAAGAGCGCCCCGCCGGTCGGCATCGCGACCACCAGCAGGCCGGTGAAGCGCGCCTGCGCCGTCGCCGAGCGGGCGTCATCGGCGACGCGGTCCCGCTCGGCCGCCCCCTCCGCGAAGCGGCGCATCAGGCCGGCGAGATCGCCGCCGGCGAGGCGCTGGCTGAGCAGGGCGGCGGCAAATGCGTCCACCCGGGGCGAACGCATGCGCCGGCGCCACCCCTCCACCGCGGCGGCGGTCGGCGCGCCGAGCTCGAGCTCGGCGCCGAGCCTGCTCAGCTCCACGGCCGCCGGGCCGCGGAGCGAGCCGGTCGCGGCGGCGAGCGCGGCGCGCAGCGAGCGGCCGGCGGCAAGCGAGTCGGCGACCGCCATGGCGACCTCGGGCAGGGCGCGCTCGACCCGGCGGCGGTAGCGACCGCGGCGATTCGAGACCGCCGCGGTCGCCAGGGCGGGGCCCGCGAGCGCCAGCGGCACGGCGACGATCGTGCCGCCGAGCAGCCAGCCGCCGAGCAACGCGACCGCCACCCCGACCGCCGCCAGGCGGCGGCGCTCCAGGCTCGAGGGCAGGTAGCCCTCCGCGCCGGCGCGGCGCAACGGCTCCACCGCCAGCCGCAGCCAGCGCGCCGCCGCCGGCGTCGCCAGCACCGCCTCCCGCGCCGCCAGGGCGGCGAGGCCTCCCGCGCACGCCCCGAGCAGGAGGAGGAGCGGCGTGCCCCCGCTCACGCCGCCCCCGCCTCGACGCCGGCGATCTCGCTCACCCGCCGCGAGCCGTCGGCGGTGCGCTCGAGGTGGACGACCAGGTCGACGCCGCGGCGGATTTGCGCCGCGATCGCCCCGTGAGGCAGGCCCGAGCCGGCCATCAGTGCGAGGGTCTCCAGGCGGCTCAGGGCATCGTGCGGCGAGTTGGCGTGGATCGTCGAGAGCGCTCCGGCGTGGCCGGTGTTGAGCGCGGTCAGGAGGTCGAGCGCCTCCGGGCCGCGGACCTCGCCGATCACGATCCGGTCGGGCCGCATCCGCAGGGCGTTGCGGAGCAGGTCGCGGATCGTCACCTCCCCCCTGCCCTCGACGCTGGCCGGCCGGCTCTCGAGCCGGACGACGTGCGACCGGCGCAGCCGCAGCTCGGCCGCGTCCTCGATCGTCACGACCCGCTCCGCCTCGCCGACGTAGCCCGAGAGCGCGTTCAGCAGCGTCGTCTTGCCGGAGCCGGTGCCGCCGCTGACCAGGATGCTGCGCCGCGAGGCGACGGCCCGCTCGAGCCGCGCCCGCTGCGCCTCGCTCAGCGTGCCGAGCTCGACGAGCTCCCGCGGCCCTGGCCGCCGCGCGCCGAAGCGCCGGATCGAGAGTGCCGGCCCGTCGACGGCGAGCGGTGGGATGACGACGTTGACGCGCGACCCGTCGGCGAGCCGCGCGTCGGCGATCGGGCTGACCTCGTCGACGCGGCGACCGAGCGGCGCCAGGATCCGCTCGATCGCGTTGCGCAGCTCCTCCTCGTCGGCGAAGGCGACCTCTGACCGCTCGAGCTTCCCGGCCCGCTCGACGTAGACGCGATCGGGGCCGTTGACCATCACCTCCTCCACCGCTGGATCGTCGAGCAGCTCCTCGAGCGGCCCGAGGCCGACGGTGTCGCGCAGGATCCTCGCGGTCAGCGCCTCGCGGTCGGCGACGCCGAGCAGCGCCGCCTCCTCGTCGACCAGCGCGCGCACCTCCACCGCGAGAGGGGCCGCAGACGATTCGCCAGCGGCCGCGGCGGCCCGGCGCCGCTCGATCAGCCGCTCGCGAAGGCTCGCCGCGACCTCCTCCAGGTGGCGCTCGCGCATCGCCGCCCTCAGCCGACGGGGAGGATCGTCACCTTGCGGGCAAAGCTCTCGGCGGCGATCAGGCGCAGCGCCTGGCGCCTGGTCAGGCCCAGGGTCGCGGCCGTCAGCCCGCCGGGGCCTTCCGTGCCGGGCCTCACGTCCAGCAGGGGCACGGATGCGGCTGCCAGGTACGTGCGGCCCGGCCCCGGCCCGTTCGGTTCGGTCGTCACCACCACGTCGACCGCGCCGACGGCGCCCGTGGCTTCGGCCGCCAGCAGCGCCCCGGCGCCGCTCACCGAGATCTCCACGGGTCGCCGGCCGCCGGAGAGGGGACCGGGGCGCTCGCGGCCCCGGCGACCCCTGCCGAGCTGGGCAGCGAGCAGATAGGAGCCGGCGGTCAGCCGGCCGCGCGGGACGAGCCCGAGCGCCTGCAGTGGCGAGGAGAGGGCGCCAGCCGGCACGAACCGCTCCGGGACCCTGCGCACCGCCAGCGCCCGCTCCGCCTCCCGCGGCCCGATCCGGGTCGCCGGCCCGAGCTCGGCAGCGACCACGACCACGGGCCGCAGCGGGCCGTAGCCCCGCGCCACGCTCGTGCCGTAGCCGTCGGCGATCGCCGCCGCGGCCGCGGCGGCGAGCAGCGCGAGGACACCGAAGAGCAGCGAGCGCCGGCGCCTGCTCATCCGGGCGGGCCGGCTCCCGTGTCCACGAGGGGGAGCTCCAGCGCGGCGCACGAGCCGTGCTCGGCGCAGCGCAGCGAGAACCGGCCCCCGTGCCGGTCCGCGAAGCGACGCACCACCTGCAGGCCGTGGCCGCGGCGGCCGCGACCGCAGAGCCGCGCGACCAGCTCGGCCGGCGTCTCGCGCCTGGCGACCGGCCGGGAGGCGCGCCCCGAATCGCTCACCCTTATATGGAGCGCGCGGCCCACCGGCGCGGCTTCGACCGCGATCGCCGGCCCGCCGTGCTCGATCGCGTTGACGATCAGGTTGTCGAGCGCCTGCGCCAGCTCGAACCGCTCGGCCGCCACCAGCGCCTCCCCCGCCCGCCAGCGCAGCTCCAGCGAGCCGCCGCCGAGGCTCGCCCGCGCCTTCCAGCGGCTGACCGCCGCGCGCAGCAGCGGCCGCACCGCGAGCACCTCGGGGCGGACCGGGGCAAGACGGCCGTTGATCTCGCGCTCCAGTCGCTCGAGCGCGACGGTCGCCAGCTCGGCAGGGCCCTCGACGTCCCCCGCGGCGCCACCCGAGCCGGCGGCGAGGACGAGCGACTGGAGCGGCCGCCGCAGCTCGTGCAGGGCCTCGTTTAGGGCGCCGCGCCGCCGGGTCGAGCGCCAGGTCCGCGCCGTCATCGCCATCGCCAGCGAGGCGACGACGGGCCATCCGACCAGGATCTCCGCCAGCCGCGTCATCCCTCGCACAACCGGTAGCCGACGCCCCAGCAGTTGACGACGTAGCGGGCCTGCTCGGGATCGAGCTTGCGCCTGAGTCGGCTTGCGTGCGAATCGAGCGTTCGCGTCTTGGTCGGGGCCCGCAGCCCCCAGACCTGACTCAGCAGCTCTCGCTTCGAGAAGACGCGGTGGGGATCGGAGGCGAGGACCCGGAGTAGGGCGAACTCCTTGTTCGAGAGCGCCACCAGCCGCTCGCCCGCCCACACCTGCCGTCGCGCCGAGTCGATCAGCAGCTCGCCGACGCGCAACTGCCCGTCCCGGCGCTCGCAGCGACGCCGCAGCACCGCCCCGATCCGCGCCCGCAGCTCGGCGAGGTGGACGGGCTTGACGAGGTAGTCGTCCGCCCCGAACTCGAGCCCGCGCACGCGGTCCTCCGGCTCCCCCCGCCCGCTGAGGACGATGACCGGCAGGCCTGGGTCGAACCGCGAGACGACGCCATCGGCCTCGCGGATCTCACGCAGGACGTCGAGCCCCGAGGCGTCGGGCAGCGTCAGGTCGAGCAGGAGGAGGTCCGGCTGCTTGAAGCGGCAGAGGCGGAGCGCGTCGGAGGCGCAGGGCGCCGGCAGCACGCCGAAGCGGTCGGCGGCCAGGTTGTCGCAGAGCAATTCGAGGGTCGGCGCGTCGTCCTCGCAGACGACCACCTTGGCGGTCTCACGTCGTTTCGGAAGCATGCGCCCCTAAAGGACGGGAGGCGGCGAACTCTCCCCCCTCGGCAGCTCGAGCACCGCGGTTGCCCCGCACAGTCCGGCAAAACGGCGGGGCGGCACCCCGCGGCTGACGAGCAGGGGCCGGCCGCGAGCGTCGAGGAAGACGAGGTCGAGCGCGAAGCGCATGCCGAAGGTGTGGACGTGGTAGCAGCGCGGGAGCAGGAGCCCGGCGCCGGCCTCCCCCTCCCTCAGCCCCGCGAGGCCGAGCAGGCGCGCTCGCCGGTCGTGCGCCACCGGGACCCGGTGACCGAGGACCGTCGCCACGGGGAGCCGGGCGAGGCGGGGAGCTGGCTCGGCGTTCGCCATGGGAGGCAAAGTCCTCGGCTTGCCGTTCTCTCCCCCCGGGTAGCGTGGGCGGATGACGCCGAGCGGCAAGGTCGCGGTCTTCGGGCCCAACCCGATGCTCTCGATCACCGTCGAGGCGCTGACCGCGGACGGTGGCGACGACATCCACCTCCACCCGGCGGGCCAGGGCGTCTGGGTGGCGCGGATGGCGGCCGAGCTGGGCGCGACGGCGAACCTCTGCGGCTTCATCGGCGGCGAGTCCGGCGCGGTGCTGCGACCGCTGCTCGACGCGATGCCAGTCGAGCTCTCGCTGATCGAGACCGCCGAGGCGAGCGGCTCCTACATCCAGGACCGCCGCAGCGGCGAGCGGGTCCCGCTCGCCCAGAGCGCCGCGATGCCCGCTTCCCGCCATGACGTCGACGACCTCTTCTCGGCGACCGTCGCCGCCTCGCTCGGGGCCGAGGTGCTCGCGGTCTGCGGCCCCTACCCCGACACGACGCTGCCGCTCGAGATCTACGGCAAACTCGTCGCCGACGTCGGCGTCAACGGCACGCCGAGCGTCGTCGACCTCTCGCCGCCCCGCCTAAACAGCGCCCTGGAGGGCAAGCCGGCGCTTGTCAAGATCAACGACTGGCAGCTCGCCTCCTACGTCGACGACTCGGTCGAGGGCGAGGCGCGGTTCCGGGCGGCGGCCGAGCGCCTGCTCGAGGCTGGCGCCGAGGCGGCGATCGTCACCCGCGCCGAGGAGCCGGCGCTGGTGCTGCGCGGCGACGAGGCCTGGGAGCTGACGCCGCCGCGCTTCGAGCGCGGCGCCCGCGAGGGCTGCGGCGACGCGATGATGGGCGCCCTCTGCGCCTGCGTCGCCCAGGGGCGCGAGTGGGAGGAGACGCTGCGGATCGGAGCCGCGGCCGGCGCCGCCAACTTCCTGCGCCACGGGCTCGGCAGCGCCAATCGGGACACGGTCGAGAAGCTGGTCGAGAAAGTCGAGCTGCGAAAGCTCTAGACAGGTCTAGAGCGCCGGCGCGAAGGGCACGTTCAGCTCTTCGCCGGAGACGATCGCGCGCGGGCCGGTCTCGGCCATCCACTCGACGTGCGGCCGCGTCGACTCGATCCCGCGCAGCACCTCGAAGGCGGCGCTCAGGTGGACGGGACGGCCGCCGTGCGAGGAGTGGGCGTCGCTGCTGAGGACGTGGATCAGGCCGGCCTCGGCCAGCGAGCGCATCCCCCTCCCCGTCCCCCCCTCGCGCAGGAAGAAGTCGGCGGTCGCCTGGACGAGGGCGCCGTCGCCGATCAGCCCGGCGATGCGCTCGAACATGTCGGCGGAGAGGTGACGCTCGGGGTGGGCGATCAGCGCCCGGTAGCCGCGGTCGCCGAGGTGGCCGACGCAGCGCGTGAGGCTGTCGTCGAGCGGGCCGGGAGCCGGCTCGAGCAGCACCCACTGGCCGCGGCCGAGGGCCACGCGGGCCAGCTCCTCGTCGCTGAGCGCGGCGACCGCGGTGGCCGAGACCTCGCCGCCGGTCAGGATGTCGACCGGGATCGCCTCATCGCGCAGGCGCTCGTTGAGCGCCGCCACCCGATCGGCCACCTCGGGGATGCGGACATCGTGGTCGTGACGGATGTGCGGGGTCGCGCAGATCGCCTCGATCCCGTCCTCGGCCGCCTGCCACGCCATGCCGACGCTGTCCTCGAGGTCGCGCGCCCCGTCGTCGAGCCGCGGCAGGATGTGGCAGTGCAGGTCGATCAAGGCCCGCGGAGCCTCTCACAGGCGCAAAAGCTCGTTCAGGGCCGGCGCCCAGAGGCACGCGGCTACGATGAACAGGCATCATCCACCACCTGCCCCGCCTGGGCTGGCGCGGCGGACTGGCTTCAACTCAATGAACAAGAAGACGACCCGCAGAGGGAATTACGAGTCGGGCTCCGACTACGTGCTCGAGTACGGCGAGCTCCGCTTCGCCTTCAACGAGGAGGACTTCGGCCAGCGCGTCGAGCAGGCCGCGGTGAAACTCGGCTTCGTCCAGCAGGGGCTCAGCCAGGAGGAGCTCGACGACCTGCTCGACCTCGCCGTCAACGGCGAGATCAGCGAGCCGACCTCCCGCCTCGGCGAGCACATCAACGAGAACTGGGAGGAGCTGGTGGGGCCGGCCAATCGCAGCCTCGTCCACTGGCTCCGCCGCCTCGTCTTCCGCGGCGCCTGGCTCGACCAGCGCGTCAAGGAGGGCGAGCTCGACGTCGTCTTCGACGAGCGCACCCAGACCTTCGGCTACGTCCAGCCCGAGCGCAGCAACGAGCTGATCGAGCTCTCCCGCGAGCCGTCCTGGCGACGGATCGCGTACCGGCGCTAACGCCGCTTCTGCTTCGGGCTCCCGCCCCCGCAGCCCCGCGGCTTGACCACCGGGCGAACCGCCCTGCGCCTGCCGTTCTGGGCCCCCAGCGCCACGGTGGCACGGTGCGTGGAGGCGCAGAGGTCGGTCGAGTTGACGATCAGGCCCTTCTTGGCGCCCTGCATGCGCAGGACGACCCTGGTCAGGGGGGCGTCGGGGGCCTTGGGGAAGGTGGCCCTGATGCCGCCCCTGACCGAGTCGATGCGGGCCGCGAC
>Ga0157298_10000015_pt1 | contig 62999 bp, 73 predicted proteins | sample NitcycUS043104R2_FD_108394 | JGI IMG/M metagenome (GOLD analysis project Ga0157298, IMG submission 108394) | Soil microbial communities from Arlington Agricultural Research Station in Wisconsin, USA - Nitrogen cycling UWRJ-S043-104R-2 | ecosystem: Environmental > Terrestrial > Soil >...
AGGATCCGCCTGCGCGAGGGGGGTAGAAGCCCCCTGATCACCCCCCCTGCCTGCGGGGACTACGTCACCCGCTCTGAGCTCACCCCCTCCGCGGACCCCGCCGCCCCCCTGACGGTGCTCTCGGGCTTCCAGATAACCCAGGGGGTGGGAGGGAGCCCCTGCCCGCAGGGCCCGCCGCCCTTCGACCCCGGCTTCTCGTCGGGGACCCAGTCCAACAGCGCCGCCACCTACTCGCCCTTCCACATGCGCCTGACGAGGAGGGACGCAGACCAGGACCTGACCCGCTTCGACGCCACCCTGGCCCCCGGGGTCCTCGCCAAGCTGAAAGGCGTCGCCAAATGCCCCGACGCCGCGATCGCCGCCGCCAAGGCCAAGACCGGCAAAGCCGAGCTCGCCTCACCCTCCTGCCCGGCCAACTCGCGCCTGGGAGGCCTCTGGGGAGGGGCGGGGGTCGGCTCCCAGCTCACCTACGTGCCCGGTGACCTCTACCTCTCAGGCCCGGTGGGCAAGGCACCGCTGTCTGTGGTCGGCATAGTCCCCGCGGTCGCCGGCCCCTTCGACGTCGGCACCGTGGTGGTCAGACAGGCCCTGCGCCTCAACCCGGTCAGTGGCCGCGCCGAAGTCGACGGAGCCTCCTCGGACCCGATCCCCCACATCCTCGCCGGCATCCCGCTCAAGGTGCGCGACATCCGCGTCGACGTCGACCGCCCCCAGTTCACCCTCAACCCGACCAGTTGCGACCCCGAGCAGACGGTGGCGGAGATCTGGGGGGGAGGGAGCGACGTCTTCTCGATAGCCGACGATCGCCCGGTCACGCGCTCCTCGCGCTTCCAGGCCGCCAACTGCTCGCGGCTTCCCTTCAAGCCAAAGCTAGCCATAAAGCTGAAGGGCGGCACCAAACGAGGCGCCCACCCGGCCCTGACCGCCACCTACCGCCCCCGCAGGGGCGACGCCAACGTGGAGTCGATCCAGGCCCGCCTGCCCAGGTCGGCCTTCCTCGAGCAGGCCCACATCCGCACGATCTGCACCCGCGTGCAGTTCGCCGCCGAGGCCTGCCCCCCCCGCTCCGTCTACGGCCACGTCACCGCGACCACGCCGCTCCTGGAGGAGCCGCTGAGCGGCCCCGTCTACCTGCGCTCCTCGAACAACGACCTGCCCGACATGGTGCTCGACCTGCACGGCCTGGTCGACGTCGAGGTCGCGGCCCGCATCGACTCCGTCAAGGGCGGCATCCGCGCCACCTTCCCCAAGGCTCCCGACGCTCCCCTGACCAAGGTCGTCCTGCGCATGCAGGGCGCCAGGAAGGGCCTGATCGTCAACTCCACCGATCTCTGCGCCAGGCGCAACCGGGCCACGGTGGCGCTGGGGGCCCAGAACGGCAAGCGCCGGGCGGTTCGGCCGGTGGTGGAGGCCAAGGGGTGCGGGGGCAAAGGCGCCCGTCGTGGCAAGGGCGCGGGTAGATAGCATGCCCGGCCGCGCACCATGGATCACGAAACGCTCTTTTACGTCTGCGGCGTCGTCCTCGCCATCTCGGCGGTCGGCGTCAGCTTCCTCGGGCTGAAAGCCGAGAAGTTCCCGGGGCGTCTCGGGGCGGTGGTCGTCATCTGGTTCGTCGCGCTGGTCGGCGGCACCACCACGTTCGCCGTCCTGCACGCCCAGGACGAGAAAGCGCACGAGGAGCCCGCCCTCGAGCAGGTCACCGAGGAAGCCGAAAAAGCCGAGGACGAAGGCACCGAGCAGGCTCCTTAGGCGCCCCCGCGGGCCCTCGCATCTCTGATTTTCCGCCGCCTATAGTTGTCGGCGATGGCCAGGTACCACGTCACCACCTTCGGGTGCCAGATGAACGTGCACGACTCCGAGCGGATGCGGGGGATGCTCGAGTCGCTCGGCTACGAGGAGGCCTCCAGCCGGGCCGAGGCCGACCTGATCCTCTTCAACACCTGCTCGATCCGCGAGTCGGCCGACAACCGCTTCGTCGCCCACCTGGGCGAGGCGAAGCGACTGAAGTCCGAAGACCCCGAGCGGATCGTCGGCGTCGGCGGCTGCTGGGCGCAGTCGGTCAAGGAGGAGGTCTTCGAGCGCTTCCCGTTCGTCGACGTCGCCTTCGGCCCGGGCCAGATCCACAAGCTCGCCGAGTTCCTCAACTCCGACTCGCTCACCGCCCAGGGCTACTTCGAGTTCGAGGACTTCTCCGGCCACCTGCCGGCGCGGCGCCAGCGCCGGTTCCAGGGCTGGCTGCAGATCTCTCAGGGCTGCAACTGCAAATGCTCGTATTGCATCGTCCCCTCGACCCGCGGCCGCGAGGTCAGCCGCGATCCCGCCGAGCTGGTCGCGGAGGCCGAGGGCCTGGCCGCCGACGGGGTGCGCGAGGTGACCCTGCTCGGCCAGAACGTCAACAGCTACGGGCGCGACCTGCCGGGGGAGTCGCGGATCGGCTTCTCGGAGCTGCTGCGGCGAATCGACGCCGTCGACGGGATCGACCGCATCCGCTACACGAGCCCGCATCCAAAGGACATGCGCGAGGACGTGATCCGCGCCCACGCCGAGCTGCCCGCTCTCTGCGAGCACATCCACCTGCCGCTCCAGTCGGGCTCCAGCGCCGTGCTGAAACGAATGCGGCGCACCTACGACCGCCAGCGCTACATGGACCGGGTCGCGCTGATCCGCGAGCACGTGCCCGACTGCGCGATCACCACCGACGTCATCGTCGGCTTTCCCGGCGAGACCGAGGCAGACTTCGCGGAGACGCTCGAAGTCGTCGACGAGGTCGGCTACGACGGCGCCTTTACTTTCGTCTTCTCGCCGCGCCGCGAAACCGAGGCGGCGACGCTGGGCGAGCAGCTCCCGCACCCGGTCAAGGTCGAGCGGATGGAACGACTGGTCGAGCTCGTGCAGCGGCGGGCGACCGAACGGGCGCAGCGCTTCGTCGGCCGGCGCATGGAGGTGCTGGTCGAAGGGACGAGCCGGACGGACGCGACCAGGCTGCGAGGGCGCACCCGCCACAACAAGGCCGTCAACTTCGAAGGGATGGCCGAGCCGGGCGAGCTGGTCGAGGTCGAGGTTCAGAGCGCGACCTCGCAGACCCTGGGGGGAGTGGCGGCGCAGCCGATCGCCCTGTGAAGAGTCCGGCGCGGTGAAGGTGATCGGGATCTTCGGCCCGACCGGGGTCGGCAAGACGGGCGTGGCGATCGCCCTGGCGGAGCTGCTGAGGGAGCGGGGGGAGGACCCGGTCGCGATCTCCTGCGACGCGCTGCAGGTATACGAGGGACTCCAGACCCTGACGGGGGTGGCGACCGCGGAGGAGCAGGCGAGGCTGGAGCACCGCCTCGTCGGCTTCGTGCCCGTCACCCAGCCATTCTCCGTCGGCGACTACATGCGCCACGCCCACCGCGAGGTGGACGCCGCGCTGGACGCGGGGAGGAGGCCGATCGTCGTCGGCGGCACCGGCCTCTACCTGCGCGCGGCAATCGCCGAGCTGTCGCTGGAGAAGGCGCCGCCGGGGGCCGAGGACTCCGAGCTGTGGTCGCCCGACACGCGGCACCCGACGACGACCTTCGGCCTCGACATGGACCGCGCCCAGCTCTACGAGCGGATCGACGCCCGAACCGAGGCGATCGTCGCCGGCGGCGCGGAGGAGGAGGTGAGGCGCGCCGAAGCGCTCGGCCCGTCCCGCACCGCCCGCAAGGCGCTCGGCTTCGACGAGCTGCTCGCCGGCGACGTCGAGACGATGAAGAGGCGCTCGCGCAACTACGCCCGCCGCCAGCTCACCTGGATGCGCAAGATCCCGAACCTCGTCTGGATCGACCGCACCGGCAGCTCGGACGCGCAAACTGCAGGCGAAATCGCCCGAAAGCTCACTGACTGTGAATAGGCTGCCGGGGTGCGATTCGAGAAGTGGACGGCGCTGGGCAACGACTACCTGATCGTCGAGGCCGACGAGCTTCCGTGGGAGATCAGCGGGGGGCGGGTGCGGCGGCTCTGCGACCCGCATTTCGGGGTCGGCTCGGATGGCGTGCTCCTGCTCACGCGCTCCGAGGACCCTGACTTCGTCGCCGACCTACGCATCTTCAACCCGGACGGCTCCGAGGCCGAGCTCTCGGGCAACGGCGCGCGCGAGGCGATCCTCTACCTGCGCCGCCACGGCTGGACGGACGAGGACACCTTCTCGATCCGCACCGCCGCCGGGCCGGTCACGCCGACGATTACCTCGGAGCGCACCTGCTCGGTCGAGATGGGGCGGGCGAGCACCGCGTCCAAGGACTTCCCGTCTGGACCGCCCGACGGGCGCGGCGCGCTGAGCGCCGGGGACCGGGAGTGGGAGTTCCAGCACGTCTCGATCGGCAATCCCCAGTGCGCGATCGAGGTCGGCGAGCACATCGAGGAACTCGACCTGGCCGCGGTCGGGCCGGCGATAGAAGGCCACGAGCTGTTCCCCAACCGCACCAACGTCTCGTTCCTCTGCATCGAAGGGAGCCGGGTGCGGGCGCGGATCTTCGAGCGCGGGGTGGGGGAGACGCTCTCGTCAGGGACGGGCGCCAGCGGCGCCGCCGTCACGGCCTTCCTGCGCGGCGCTTCGAGCCCGATCGTGGTCGACCTCGACGGCGGCGAGCTGGAGGTCGCGATCTCGGACGACCTCGAGGTGACGCTGACCGGCTGGGCGGAGCCGATCTGCGCCGGCGAGCTCTCGGCGGAGCTGGTGGCGACGCTCGCCGACCTCGACTGAGGGCGGCGCGCCGCACCGTCATCTAGATTTCCGCCCCCGTGGCAGAGACGACCGCCAGCGCCCGCATCGCAGCGCCCTCGAAGCGACTCGAGGCGATGCCTCCCTACAAGTTCCAGGAGCTGGAGCGGACGATCGCCGAGAAGCGCGCTGCCGGCATCGACGTGATCAGCCTCGGCATCGGCGATCCCGACCGGCCGACCTATCCGCACGTCGTCGCCGCGATGCGCGAGGCGGTCGCCGAGGCCGGCAACCACCAGTACCCGACCAATCGCGGGCGCGACGAGTTCCGGGGCGCCTTCGCCGACTTCTACCGCGAGCGCTTCGGCGTCGAGATCGACCCCGAGAACGAGGTGATCCCGGCGATCGGCGCCAAGGAGTGCATCTACAACCTCTGCTTCGCCTTCCTCGACGCCGGCGGCGTCGCGCTCGCCTCGGACCCCGGCTACCCCGTCTACACCGGCGGCCCGATCCTGGCCGGCGCCCGCGCCGAGCTGCTGCCGCTCGTCCCCGAGCTCGGCTTCGCGCCCGACCTCGACGCCGTCCCGGCCGAGGCGGCCGCCCAGGCGCGGCTGATGTTCCTCAACTACCCGAACAACCCGACGGGGGCGGTCGTCCCCAGCGGCTTCTTCGAGCGGGTCGTCGAGTTCGCCCGCGAGCACGAGATCCTCGTCGTCCACGACAACGCCTACTCGGAGACGACCTACGACGGCTACGTCGCGCCGAGCTTCCTCGCCACCCCCGGTGCCAAGGAGGTCGGCGTCGAGGTCTTCTCGCTCTCCAAGGGCTACAACATGACCGGCTGGCGCTGCGCCGCGATCCTCGGCAACGCCGAGGCGGTGAAGACGTACTGGCGGCTCAAGACCAACGTCGACTCGGGTCTCTTCGACGCGCTCCAGATCGCCGCCGCCGCGGCTCTGCGCGGGCCGGACGAGCCGCTGCGCGAGATGAACGCGATCTACGCTCGCCGCCGTGACCTGGTCGTCGACGCCCTGCGCGAGATCGGCGTCGACGTGACGCCGCCCAAGGGGACGATCTACGTCTGGGCGCCGGTCCCCGACGGCCACACCTCGACCTCGTTCGCCGAGCTGGTGCTCGAGGAGGCGGCGGTCGTCGTCTCGCCGGGCTCGATGTACGGGCCGAGCGGGGAGGGCTTCTTCCGCATCTCGCTCACCACCCCCGACGAGCGCATCTCCGAGGCGGTCGAGCGGATGCGCGAGCACCTGGCCTGACCGCTCGTCGGCCAGGCGCTCGCGACGGCCTTCGCTACTCGACCTCTACTTCGTCGATCATCCCCTTGGCGACGTGGGGAGGGCCGCCCTTGCGGTCGGTGATGAAGCAGAGCAGGACGTAGCGGCCCTTCTTCAGCTCCAGGTCGACCAGCTGCGTTTCTCCGCCTTCGATCACCGCGGTGTTCTGGGTGTCTTTCTCCTCGAAGGGCGGCTTGCCCTTTTCGCTTTTGAAGAAGGTCTCGACGTCCTCCGCGGTGGCGTCGCCCGTTAGCGGCGCGTAGACGATGTGGTGGGGCTGCGCGCCCGTGTTCTCGAAGGCGACCTCGGCGCTTCCGGCCGTCAGGCCATCGCCCTCGAACCCGTAGTCCACGGCTGAGATCGTCGCGTCGGCCTCGACCTCCTCGTCGGAGGGCTCGCCGCTCACCTCGACCGAGACCGCGTCCTCCGGCTTCGGCGGCGCGCCGCCTTCGGTGTCGAAGGCGTAGTAGGTCCCCGGCTCGAGGACCTGGGTGACGGTCTCGCTCTGGCCGGCCTCGACCGGCCCGGTGCCGCCGGCGGCGAAGAACCAGTCCGGGAAGGCCTGTCCTTTCATCGCCTTGCCGAGCCCCTCGACCACCTCCTTGGGCGAGCGGTCGCCCTCGACCCGGATCAGCTGCAGGTCACCCGCCTTCTCGCCTTCGTTTTGAAGCGTGATCTCGGCGACGCCGGCCTCGGCGCTCTCCGGCGCCTCGAAGGTCGCCGCCTTGCCGTCGCCGCTGAGGGTGAAGGTCAGCGACTGGTCGCTTTCGTCGTCGCCGCAGGCCGCGAACGCGACGCTGACAAGGGCCGCCGCCGCGAAGATTGCGGCCAGCCGGGTGGTGAAGGGTCTCAAGATGCCTCCTGGGTCGGGGATTGGGGCGCCCGTACCCGGCGCGCCCCGTAGCTAACTCCCGGGAGATTCGGCGCGCTTGCGCCAGTACCTGTCGAGGCCGCGCCACTGGTACTCGGGCGGCACCGCCTGCAGCAGCCGCTCGGCGACCTGCTCGCTGTCGGCGCGCTCGGCGACCAGGGCGCGGTGGCGCGCCTCGTAGGCGTCCTCGGGCATCCGCCGCGCCGCCTCGGCCTCCTCGCGCAGGCGCTCGCGCACCCTCGCCAGGTGCTCGGCCGGCTCCTCGACCGCGCCGAAGTGGGTCAGGCCCAGCCGCCGCGGCCGCCAGCCCTCGACGACGCCGATCGAGTCGAGCCAGGCCTCGACGTCGATGTCGGGCGGCGGCGTGGGGGGGACGACCAGGTTGGAGCCGGGCACGAGGACGGCGGCGACGTCGCCGACGAAGGCGGTGCCGCTCTCCTCGTGCAGGTAGGAGACGTGGTGCGAGGCGTGCCCCGGCGTGTAGGCGACGCGCATGCCGCCGACGACCTCGCCGCCGGCGAGGGCGACGATGCTCGCCTCCGGGACCGGGACGATCTCGCCCCAGAGCCGCTCCATCTGGTCGCCGTAGAGGCGCTCGGCGCTGGCCAGCAGCCGCGAGGGGTCGACCAGGTGCGGGGCGCCCCGCTCGTGGACGTAGACCTTCAGGTGAGGCCAGCGCCGCACCAGCGCGCCGGTCGCGGCGGCGTGGTCGAGGTGGATGTGGGTGAGGAAGATCGCCCGCGGCGCCTCTTCGCCGCCCAGCGCCGCCACCAGGGTCTCCATCGAGGACTCCGGCCCCGGGTCCACCAGCGCCTCGCCGACCTGCCAGCAGCCGATCACGTGCGGCCGGCCGAGGTGCTCGACGTCGATGACCCGCATGCGTCGTCCGCTCGTCAGGCGGCGGCCGGGGCGGGGTAGCGGTCGTCCGCCTCGAGCGTCTGCCGCAGGCCTTGCTCGAGCCCGCGCGGGGCGTAGCCCAGCTCGCGGGCCGCCTTCTCGTAGCTGGCCCAGAAGGTGACGCCGTCGGCGGAGGAGATCAGCTCGCGCAGGTTGGGCGGCTGGCCCATCAGCCTGCCGACCAGCGGCCCGATCGGCGTCATCGCCTTGATCAGCGGCGTCGGCAGGGCGCCTCGCGGCGGCTTGCGGCCGCTGAGGCGAGCCACCGTCTCGATCGCCTCGCGCATCGTCGTGCAGGGGCCGCTCAGCACGTAGGCCTCGCCGGTCCGGCCCCGGTCGAGCGCCAGCAGGATCCCGGCGGCGATGTCCTCGACGTGGCTGAGGCAGATCCCCAGCTCGGGGAAGGGCATCAGCGGCAGCTTGCCGGCGAGGAACTGTTCGAGCAGGTCGGCGACCTGCGAGGTGTCGCCCGGCCCGTAGACGCCGCCGGGCTGGACGATCGCGCAGGGCAGGCCCTCCTCGGCGGTCAGCCGCTTGGCGATCCGGTGCGCCTCCAGCTTCGTCTCCTCGTAATAGGAGGTGAAGGTCTTGCCGGGGTGCTCGTAGGACTCGTCGACGACCTCGCCGCGCGTGTTGCCGAAGACGCCGACCGTCGAGACGTAGACGACCTTTGGGACCCGCCCCGCGAGCGCCGCGCGCAGGACGCGCTCGGTCCCGGCGACGTTGGCCTCGTACATCGCCGGGCGCTTCGAGGCGGGGATGCCGACCTCGTACATCGCCGCCGCGTGGACGACCGCGTCGCGGCCCTCCATGCCGGCGCGGATCGCCGCCTCGTCGCCGAGGTCGCCGGCGACGACCTCGCAACCGAGCGCCGTCAGCGTCCCCGCCTTCTCGGGGCTGCGGGCCAGGCAGGCGACCTCGTCGCCGCGTGCTCGCAGCTGGCGGGCGACCTCGCCCCCGATGAACCCGGTTCCGCCCGTCAGGAAAACCTTCACGGCCGCGGAGCCTACTGGCTGGAGAGCCAGTCCACGCCCCTACAATCGGACGGAGTGGAGCGATCGCGAAACGGGCGGAGCAAGGAGACGGGCGCCGGGGCGAACGGCGCCGGCGTCGTCAACCGCCGGGCTCGCCAGCGCGCCCTCGCGATCGGGATAGACGACGGCCGCGAGCGCGGCGAAAGCGAGCCGCTCGCCGAGCTCAAGGAGCTGCTGCGCACGGCCGGCGTCGCGACCGCCGGCGAGATGCTCCAGCAGCGCGCGGCGCCCGACCCCGACCGCTACTTCGGCCGCGGCAAGCTGGCCGAGCTGAAGGCCGAGATCGAGCGCAGCGGCGCCAACCTGGTCGCCTGCGACGACGAGCTTGCCCCTCGACAAGAGCGAAACCTCGAGAGCGCGCTGGGCGTGCCGGTGATCGACCGCACCGCGGTCATCCTCGACATCTTCGCCGACCACGCCCACTCGGCCGAGGGAAAGCTCCAGGTCGAGCTGGCCCAGCTCGAGTACAACATGGCCCGCATGCGGGGCCTGTGGACCCACCTCGAGCGGCTCGGCGCCGGCCGCATCGACGGAGGCATCGGCACCAGGGGGCCGGGCGAGAGCCAGATCGAGACCGACCGCCGTCTCGCCCGCAACCGGATCGCGGCGCTGCGCCGCCGGCTGACGCGGCTGGAGCGCAACCGCGGCACGATGCGCGCCCGCCGCGAGGCCTCCTCGCTGCCGCGGGTCGCCCTCGCCGGCTACACCAACGCCGGCAAGTCGACGCTGCTGAACGCGCTGACCGGGGCCGAGGTCGGCGTCGGCGACCGCCTCTTCCACACCCTCGACCCGACCACGCGCGGCTTCGAGCTCTCGGGACGCGACTACCTGCTCACCGACACGGTCGGCTTCATCGAGAAGCTGCCCCACCAGCTGGTCGAGGCCTTCAAGGCGACGCTCGAGGAGACCGTGCTCGCCGACCTGATCCTGCAGGTGGTCGACGCCGCCGCGCCGGAGGAGCGCCGCGCCGCCGACCTGGCCGCAGTCGACGCCGTGCTGGAGGAGATCGGCGCCGGCGAGAAGCCACGCCTGCTCGTCCTCAACAAGGCCGACCTGCTCGGCGAGGAGGAGCGGGCGGAGGCGCTGCTGCGGCATCCGGACGCGGTCCTGGTCTCCGCCCTGGAGCGCGAGGGGATCGAGGCGCTGCACGACCGGATCGAGGCCGCCTTCGAGGACACCCTGGCCGAGGTCGAGCTGCTCGTCCCCTACAGCGAGGGCGCGCGGCTGCACGAGCTCTACGAGCTGGCCGGCGACCTGGAGCGGACCGAGCGCGGCGACGGCGTCCTCGTTCGCGCCAAGGTCCCGCGCGCCGAGCTGCACCGATTCGACGATCTCGTCGTCGAATCGACCATCTAGGGTTCCGCCGCATGGAGCTGCGGGTGGCGAAGCTGCGCGAGGACGCGACGGTGCCGAGGCGGGCGCATCCCGACGACGCCGGCCTCGACCTCCACGCCTGCGAGCCGGCGCACATCGGGCCGGGGGAGAGGTGGAGCGTCGCGACCGGGCTCGGCGTCGAGATCCCCGAGGGGCACGCTGGGCTGGTGCTGCCGCGCTCTGGGCTCGCCCGCGAGCACGGCATCGCCCTCGTCAACGCACCGGGGCTGATCGACTCCGGCTACCGAGGCGAACTGCGGGTCCTGCTGCTCAACACCGATCCGGCCGAGACCTTCCGGATCGAGCCGGGCGACCGCATCGCCCAGCTCGTCGTCGCGCCGATCGCCCTGCCCGAGCCGGTCGAGGTCGAGGCGCTGAGCGAGAGCGTGCGCGGCCGCGGCGGCTTCGGCTCGAGCGGGCGCTAGCGGCGCCGCACCCGGAAGCGAGCCACGGCCGGGGTGCGGTCGCGGTTGCCGGCCGCGTCGATCGCGAAGACCTGGAAGGCGTGGCGGCCGGCGCGGACCAGGTAGGCGCGCGGTGAGCGGCAGGCACGGAAGGGGCGGCGGTCGATCTTGCAGCGGAAGCGGGCGCGCGGCTCGTCGGCGGTGAAGGCGAAGGCGACCCGGCGACGCGGGCCGGCCGCGAGGAGGAGGAACCCCGGCCGCCGTACGACCCGCGTTCGCGGGCCGGTCGTGTCGCGTGGCGGCCTGGGCAGAGGCGGCGGCGCGGTCAGGACTTCAGGGGCCGGGGCCGGCGGCTCGGGATTGGGGTCGGGTGGGGTGCTGGGCGGCCGGAAGCTGTTCGGGGCCCGCTCCTCGACTTCCTCGCAGGCTACGGGCGCGGCGTCGGGGCCGTTCGCGGGGAAGTCGACCTGCGCCAGGTCCCAGCCCTCGCCGCAGTCGATCGTCGGGTCGGGGTCGTCGAAGGGCGTGCCGGAGTTGGCGAGGATCGAGTCGTTCCCACCAAGGGCGAAGTAGGAGTCGGCGCCCGGCCGGCCCAGCAGCTGATTGTCGAAGTCGTCGCCGACCATCACGTCGGCGGCGCTCGTCCCCTCGATGTCCTCGAGCGCCACCAGGTCGGTGAGCAGCTCCTCGCTCGGGCACTGTGCCTGTCCGCCCGGGCCGACTTCGCCGGCCGCCGCGGCGCGCAGGTCGATCGTGACCGGGCTTTTGAACTGCGCCCAGTTGGCGTTGTCCCGGCCGGGACCGCCGTCGAGCAGATCGCCGTTGCAGACAGCGTCGGAGACGAAGAGGTCCTCGCCGCTGCCCGCGCGCAGCTCGTCGCGGCCGCCGTTGTTCGGCACCGCGTCGTCCCCCGAGCCGGCATCCGCCACGTCGTTCCCCGGGCCGTCTACCAGGGCGTCCTCGGTGACGGCGCTGGTCAGCCCGTCGTTGCCACCGCCGCCGAGCAGGACGATCGAGGTCGTCTCGGGGAATTCCACGGAGGACAGCGAGTCTTCCCCGGCAAGGCCCGCGACGAGGAGCGAATCGGGCGGCTGGTCGAGATCGAACGTGCCCACCGAGGTGCCGTCGACGCTGAAGTGGACGGTCGCCGAGGACGAGGAGTAGCTGGCGACGACGGTGTCGTCGCCGTCGCTGCCGGTCAGGTAGAGAGCCGCCGGCTCAGGCCCCGGCGGCGTCATCGCGCCGACGGCGACCGTCCCGGCGGGCCTTGGGTCGACCTGCTGGTCGCTGCCGCTGTGCTCGCAGCCGACGGTGCTGCCGTCCGGCGCCTCGCAGTAGTCGCCCTCCTCGCCGCCGAAGAGCTGGTCGGCGCCGCCGCCGCCGAGGAGGACGTCGGGCCCGCCGCCGCCGTAGATCGTCTGCGCTGCCGAGGTGCCGACGATGTAGTCGGCGAAGGCGGTGCCGACCACCACCTCGAAGCTGCTGCCCTGGACCGCTTCGTCGAACCCGCCGCCGTCGGGAGCCCGGCCGTTGTCGCCCCTGCCGGCCTGGAGATTGACGTATGCGCCCCGGCCCTCGGGGGTGGCGGGGAAGCCGTCGTAGGCGGAGAAGCCCGGAAAGGAGTAGGGAGGATCCGGCCGGTCGAAGAACCCGGGCGTGACACCGGTCGCGTAGCTGAGCGTGTCGATCCCGTCGCCGCTGTTCTGGATCTGGTCGATCGTCGCGTCGCCGCGGACGAAGTCGTCGCCCGCTTCGCCGTCGAGGACGGAGTCGGCACCGAAGCCTCCCGAGAGCCGGTCGTCGTCAGCGCCGCCGTGCAGCTCGTCGTCGCCGATCCCCCCAAAGAGCCGGTCCTCGCCGGCGCCACCGAGGAGCGTGTCGTTGCCGCGACCGCCGAAGAGCACGTCGCCGCCGCCTTCGCCCTGGACCGTCGCGATCCCGCGCGGGGCGTGGATCGTGTCGGCGCAAGGGGTGCCGACGATCGTGGTGCCGACCGTTTCGGGGGGTTCGCCGCAGGCGGGCGCGGCGACCGCGCTTGCCGGCAGCGCCGCGACGAGCAGCGCGGCGAGGGCCGCGAGCGTCCCGATCGTCCTGAGCAGCGGCATCTCCATGCCGCTACCCGAACAAATGACCAGGTACTCAGTTGCGGCGAGCCGCGGCACGCGCCGACTCGGCCGCCGCCTGCTCCAAGCGATCGTCGAGCGGCTCCAGCTCCGGCGCGGAGCCGTGGCGACGCTCCAGCGCCAGCACGATCAGGCGGTCGGCCAGCCACGCGTTCTTGGGCAGCAGCGGGCCGTGCAGGTAGGTCCCGATCAGGTTGTTGCGGCGGACGCCCTCGAAGCCGTCGCGGCCGTTGTTGCCGAAGCCGCTCAGCACCCGCCCCAGCGGCTGGGCGTCCTCACCGAGATAGGTGCGGCCGCCGTGGTTCTCGAAGCCGGCGACGACGCGCGGCCCGTCGCCCAGGTCGACCTCGATCGCGACGTTGCCGATCAGCCGCTCGCCGGGCTCGCGCACGGTGTCGAGGTCGACGAGTCCGAGCCCCGGCAGGCGCTCGTCGCCGAGCCGGTAGCCGTCGCCGAGCAGCTGGTAGCCGCCGCAGACCGCCAGCACGACGGCGCCGTCCTCGACCGCCGCCCCCAGCGCCTCGCGCTTGCTCGCCACCATGTCGATCGCGACCGCGCGCTGGTCGCGGTCCTGGCCGCCCCCCAGGTAGAGGAGGTCGTGGGCGGCCGGGTCGATCCGGTCGCCCGGCCCGGCGGCCGCGTAGGAGAAGGCGATGCCGCGCCACTCGCAGCGCCGCCGCAGGAAGAGGATGTTGCCGCGATCGGCGTAGATGTTCATCTGCTCCGGATAGAGGGCGAGGACGCGCAGCTCCATCAGGCGTCTCCCCGTTCGAGCAGGACGGCGGTCGAGCCGACGTGGTCGGGGGTGGCCGGGATCTCGCGGCGGCCGGCGGGGCGCAGGCCGGCGGTGCGCGCCTCGCGCTCTACCTCGTCGGGGTCGAGGCGAGCGAGGCGCACCTCGTCGAGCTCCTCGCTCAGCTCCCCGTCCGGGGAGACGGTCTGGCGCAGCCGGCGGATCACGATCGCGCCGTCGTCGAGGCGCGTCTCGACCGGCAGGCTCGAGTAGACCCAGCCGTCGACCTCGCGCGCATCGGGGAGGGGAGGAGTGCCCGCTTCGGCAGCCGGCAGCTCGGGGACGATCGCCAGCGCCGCGAGCCCGCCCGGCCGCAGGTGCGAGGCGATGCAGCGCAGGCAGCCGGCGCGCTGGGGCGGGTCGAGCAGTTGGAGGAGCTGCATCGGCGCCAGCGCCAGCCCGAACCTGGTGCCGAGCGCGAACTCGACGGCGTCGCCCAGCTCCGCTTCGGCCGGCAGCGCCCCAGCCCGCTCGACCAGCGCCGCGAGCAGCTCGGGATCGCGGTCGAGGCCGAGCACGGTCTGGCCGCGCCGTGCCAGGTGCAGCGCGACTCGGCCGGTCCCGCAGCCAAGGTCGAGCACGGGACCGCCGGCCTCGTCGGCGAGCTCCTCCCAGAGCGGCAGGTCCGCCTCATAGGCGCCGCACTCGACGTCGTGCCAGGTCGTGGCACTCATCGCCAGAACTCCCGCGTCAGGCCCCGGGAGGAGAGCAGCCGGTGCAGCTCCATCAGCGCGGTGTAGGTGGGGAGGGCGAAGAGGCGGCCGGGCGCGGCGGCGACCGCGGCGTCGAGCGAGGCGTCGATCTCGTCCTCGACCACGATCGCCTCTTCGGGCCAGCCCGCGTACTTGAGCCGCAGCGCCATCTCCGGCGCCCGGGTGCCGGCGCAGGTGACGCGCCGCACCGCGCCCGCCAGCAGCTCGAAGTCCGCGTCCCAGATCCAGGAGACGTCGCGGCCGTCGGCGATCCGGTCGTTGAGGGCGATCCAGAGGTCGAGGCCGCCGTCGCCCCCCTCGAGTCGCAGCGTCCGCAGGACCTCGTTGGCGCCGGCCGGGTTCTTGATCAGCAGGATCGAGACGTCCCTGCCCTCGACCGGGACCGTCTCGACCCGCCCGAAGGCGCCGCGGGCCTCGCTCAGCGCGGTGGCGATCCGCTCCGGCTCGACGCCGAGCTGCAGCCCGGCCGCGATCGCGGCGAGGGCGTTGTAGACGTTGTAGAGGCCCGGCAGCGGCAGGTTCAGGCGCAGCTCGCCGGCGGGCGTGCGGACCGTCACCGCCGAGCCGCTCATCCCGCGCAGCTCGATCGCCGTCGCCGCCACCTCGGGCTCGGGCCGGGTCGCGCCGCAACTGGGGCAGGAGTAGTGGCCGAGGTGGCCGACGAAGGCCCTTTCGTAGGCGTAGGGATGGCCACAGCGGCGGCAGTGCTTGGCGTCGAAGGCGTGCTGCAGCTCGGGCAGCGCCTGGCTCGCGTCCTCGACGCCGAAGTAGAGGACGCCCTCGCGGCGCCGGCCGTCCGCGTCCCGCCCGAGGTCGGCGACGAGCGGGTCGTCGGCGTTGAGCGCGAAGCGGCCCCGCCCGGTCCGCGCCGCCACCGTACGCGCCCAGTCGTCGGCCAGCTTCTCGATCTCGCCGTAGCGGTCGAGCTGGTCGCGGAAGAGGTTGCCGAGCACGATCAGGCCGGGATCGAGCTGGTCCACCACCCGCCCGAGCCAGGCCTCGTCGACCTCGAAGAGGCCCTCCTCGCCGCTCTGCTCGAGCAGCGCGGTGGCGATCCCCCAGGTCATGTTCGACCCGGCCCGGTTGTGGACCGGCCGGCGCCCGTCCGCCGCCAGCAGGGCGGAGACCATTCCGGCGGTCGTCGTCTTGCCGTTGGTGGCGCTGATCAGCGTCACCCGCCCCCCCAGCGGGGCTCCGAGGCGGGCGATCGCGTCCGGCGCCAAGCGGAGGAGCAGCCGCCCGGGCAGGGTGGTGCCGCCGCCGCGCCCGCTCGCCCGGCTGGCGGTTCCGGCGGCCCTGGCGAGGAGGCGCTTGGCGCCGAACAGGCCGCCGTTCGGCGCGCTCACCCGGCCGGCCGCGGCACGACGACGCTGAGCGCGCGCGGCAGGACCCGCAGCGTGGCGGGGAGGTCGGTCAGGTGCTCGCCGTCGGCGTACACGGCGAAGGGCCGGCTGGCGCTGACCTCGAGCCGCCCCGTGCGGAAGACGCGGACCTCGTCGTTCTCGACGTGCCTGCCGGAGAACACCGTGTGCAGGTTAGCCGCGTACTTGAGCTTGCTGTGCTCGGCGATCGTCACCACGTCGAACTCGCCGTCGCGCAGGTCGGCGTCCGGGGCCAGCTTCATCCCGCCGCCGAAGGTGCTGTTGTTGGCGGCCGCCACCGAGTAGCCGGTGAAGCGGATCCGCTCCTCGCCCACCTGGATCGCGAAGCGGGCCGGCTTCCAGGCGACCAGCGAGCGGAAGCCGGCGTAGGCGTAGACGAGGTTGCCGCGCAGCAGGCGGGTCTCGTTGGCGAGCCGGTTGGCTTCCGAGTCGAGGCCGGCGCTGGCGATCCCGAGGAAGCGCTTGCCGTTGGCCTCGCCGACGTCGATGCGGGCGGTGTGACCGGCGACCAGGGCCTCGACGGCAGCGGCCGGATCCGAGGGGATGCCGAGCGTCCGCGCCAGGTCGTTGCCCCGCCCGGCGGGCAGGATGCCGAGCGGCGTCTCGGAGCCGGCGAGGGCGCCGCCGACGGCGCCGATCAGGCCGTCGCCGCTGACCACCACGGGCAGCTCGCCGGCCTCGGCTGCGAGCAGTGCCCGCCCGACCCCGTCTTCGAGGCCGCGGGTGCGGGCGACCCGGAAGGGCACGCGGCGGGCGTCGAGCTCTGCCTCGATCCGAGGCAGCAGCTTCAGCCCCCGGCCGTGCGCCGAGGACGGGTTGACGAGCAGCGCCAGCGGCATCCCCTCGATCATCGCCCGCAGCCTAGTCGCGTCGCCGCCGGTCAGGGCGGAGCGAAGCGGCCGATCCAGACGACACGCCCTGCCAGCTCCTCGTGTAGCGCGGGCTCGAAGCCCCGCGTCGCCAGCCGCCACTGCGTCCAGGGGACGATGAGGCGCCATCGTCCCTGCCGTCGCGGCTCGACCTGGATCAGGTGACCGCCGGGCCGCAGCACGCGCGCGGCCTCGGCGGCGCGCAGGGCGCCGCCATCGCTCACGACCAGGTCGAACTGGTCGTCGGGGTAGGGGAGGGCGCGATGGTCCCCCTGCTTGAAGGCGACCCGTCCCTCGGGGTCGAGGCCGACGCGGGCCACCGCGGCGCGCACCGCCGCCTCGGAGGGGTCGACGCCGCGCACCCGCGCCGCCGGGAACTCGCGCGCGAGGAAGAGCGTCGCGTCGCCTTCGCCGCAGCCGATCTCGAGCACCCGCTCGGGGGGCTCGGGCAGCGCCAGGACGGCCGCTGCGAGGGCCGTCAGCCGGTCCATCGACTAGGCTTCCGCCGCAATGGAGGGGTCTGAGCAGCGCATGGGGGATGCCGACCGGCGCAAGCTGATCATTCTCGTCGTCTTCGCGGCGCTGGCGGCGATCATCGTCGCAGCGATCCTGATCGGCCGCGGCGGCGGCGACGACGACGGGGACTCGGGAGCGTCGGCGAGCGCCGACGGCTGCGAGCAGGTCGAAGCGCCGCGGCCCAAGAGCGTCAGCTTCGACGCCGTCGAAAAAGTTCTCAAGCCGGGCGAGGAAGCGACCGCGGTGGTCAAGACCAGCTGCGGCACGTTCGAGATCGCGCTCGACACGAAACGGGCGCCTGAGACCGCCAACTCCTTCGCCTTCCTTTCCGAAGAGGGCTTCTACGACGATCTCACCTTCCACCGCATCGTGCCCGGCTTCGTGATCCAGGGCGGCGACCCGGAAGGGACCGGCACCGGCGGTCCCGGCTACAGCGTCGACGAGAAGCCGCCTCCCAACCTCGCCTACACCAAAGGCATCGTCGCGATGGCGAAGAGCGGAGCCGAGCCGCCCGGGCGCTCCGGCAGCCAGTTCTTCGTCGTGATCGGCGCCGACGCCGGCCTGCCGCCCGAATACGCGCTGGTCGGCAGGGTCAGCGAGGGCATGGACGTGGTCGAACGGATCGGCAAGCTCGGCACGCCGGCCGAAAAACCGAAACAGACGGTCCTGATCGAAGAAGTCTCGATCGAACGCGGCTAGCGTTCGCTCGGGACACCTGGACGGCGTCGCGGCCGGCGCTCCTAGGCCGGCGCGAAGAGCTCGCGGGCGCGCTCGGCGACCAGCTCCGGCCGCTCGTCGGCGATGAAGTGCCCGCAGTCGCGGACCAGCTCGACCGTCATCTCGTCGGCGTGCTCCTCGTAGCCGTCGAGCAGCTCGGGGCGCAGGATGGCGTCCTCGACGCCGAAGAGGAGCAGGGTCGGGACGGTCAGCCGCGCCTCCGCGTAGCGCCCGCGCAGCAGGGCCGGCACCTCGCGCAGCTGGAAGCTCCGGTACATCCGCACGCCGGCCCGGGCGCGGTCCGGCTCGGCGAGGTTGTCGGCGAAGGCGCGGACCGTCTCCTCGTCCCAGGCGTCCTTGACGGTCGAGCCGGAACGGAAGATCCCCGGGATGAAGCCGGTGCGGCGCTGCAGCTGGTAGCCGAGGACGGGCGCCATCACCACCAGCTGGTAGGCGAAGCGCCACGCGTACGGCAGCACCGCGGGCAGGCCGCCGATCCACGGGTGGAGGATGTTGAGGGCGAGGAAGCGCTCGAAGCGGTGCGGCGCCCTGAGGCAGAGCAGGAAGCCGATCCAGCCGCCCCAGTCGTGGCCGACGAGCTTGACCCGGTCGATGCCCAGCTCGTCCAGGACGGCCAGCACGTCGTCGGCGAGGTTCTCCTTCTCGTAGCCGCCGGGCGGGGCGTCGGACCAGCCGAAGCCGCGCAGGTCCAGCGCCAGCACGCGATGGCGGTCGGCGAGGGCGGGCATCAGGTGGCGCCACTCGTACCAGTGCTGCGGCCAGCCGTGCAGGCAGAGGACGACGTCCTCGCCCTCGCCGGCTTCGGCGACGTGGAAGTCGAGGCCGCGCGCCCGCACCTGGCGGTGCGTGACACCGGCTACGTGGGGCGGCTCGCTCATCGAGGACAACCTAGCGACGATCGCAGTCACCGCTAACCTGGCCGCGTGGCCAAGGTCGACGTTGGAGACGAGGCGCCGGACTTCGAGCTGCCCGGCAGCGGCGGGCGCACCTACCGCCTCGCCGACTACCGGGGGCGCAACGTCGTCCTAGCCTTCTACCCCGGCGACGCGACGACCGTCTGCACCAAGCAGTTCTGCTCCTACCGCGACAAGGCGGACCGGCTCGACGCGCTCGACGCCGAGGTGCTGGGCATCTCGCCGCAGTCGGTCGAGTCGCACGAGCACTGGATCGAAGAGGAGAGCCTCAACGTGCCGTTGCTCGCCGACGAGGATCTCGCCGTCAGCAGGCGCTATGGGGTGGTCGGCTGGGCGGGGCCCCTGGGGCAGCTCTTCGGTCTGGAGGGTACGAGCGGGGGGCGCTACGTGATGCGCGCGATCTTCATCGTCGACGGCGAGGGGGTCGTGCGCTACCGCCACGTCTCGCGGACCGGCGCCAGGTTCCAGACCGTGAGCGACCTGGAAGCGGCGCTCGCGTCGGTCGCCTGATGGCGGCCGAGCCGCGGCCGTTCGCGGTCCGCGGCGGGCCGGTGCTGCGCGGCGAGGTGGCCGATGCGGGCGGCGAGGCGGGGGAGGGGACGGCGATCGTCCTCTGCCACGGGATCACGGCCACCCGCCGCTACGTCGTCCACGGCTCGCGGGCGCTGGAGCGGGCCGGCCACGCGGTCGTCTCCTACGACGCCCGCGGCCACGGCGAGTCCGACCCGGCGCCCCCGGGCGAGGGCTACGGCTACGAGCGGCTGGTCGACGACCTGGAGCGGGTGGTCGCGGCGCAGGTGGGGGAGGGGCGCTTCGTCCTCGTCGGGCACTCGATGGGGGCGCACACCGCGGTCGCCTATGCCCTGCGCCGGCCCGAGCGGCTCGCCGGCCTTGTCGTGGCCGGGCCGGTCTACGCTGGCGCGACCGGCGACGATGCGCTCGCCTACTGGGACGGGCTCGCCGCGGCGCTGGAGGGGGAGGGGATAGAGGGCTTCGTCGGGTACGTCGGCCGCGAGCAGGGGATCGAGCCGGGCTGGCGCGAGACGGTGATGCGCTTCACGCGCGAACGGATGCTGCTGCACCGCCACCTCGAGGCGCTTGTCGCCGCGCTGCGCGAGGTGCCGCGCTCGCGCCCCTTCGGCGCGCTCGCCGACCTCGCCGCGATCGAGGTCCCGGCGCTGGTCGTCGCCAGCCACGACGGCCCCGACCCCGGCCACCCGCGCGCCGTCGCCGAGGCCTACGCCGGGGCGATGCCGGCGGCACGGCTGGTCGGCGAGGCGGAGGGCGAGTCGCCGCTCGCCTGGCAGGGCGGCAGGCTCTCGCGCGCGATCGCCGAGTTCTGCGCCGGTCTTGAGATCTCGCCGCGCCGCTAGCCTTGGCGTCGATGGAGGACATCGGCCTCGCCATCCACTACGCGGCCGTCCGGCCCGGGACGCCCGTCTACAGCGCCGACGGGGTCGAGGTCGGCCGCGTCGAGGCGATGCTCGACAACTACAGCGAGCACATCTTCGACGGCGTCGTCTTCGCCGACAGCGACGGCAAGCTGCGCTTCGCCGACGCGCCCGAGGTGGAGCGGACGGCCGAGCGCGGGGTGGTCCTCCGGATCGAGGCCGACCAGGCCCAGCGGCTCGGCCCTCCCGAGGAGGGCGCGCCGAAGTTCAAGCCGAACCGGGGCGGGCGCCTCAGCCGTCTCTTCGGCGGCGGCTGGAAGCGCCAGTGAGCGCCGCGGCGCGGAGCTCGCGCGCCCGCGGCGCGCCGACGCTCGGCGTGCCGGCCGAGGGCTCGCTGCGCCGAGCGGCGACCTTCCTCGCCAGCTTCGGCATCGGCGTCGCCGCCTACATCGCGATCGCCGAGGCCGACGGCGGGGCGCCGGCCTGCCTCGCGGGCGGCGGCGGCTGCGAGAAGGTGGCGGCCAGCTCGCACTCGGAGCTGCTCGGCATCGGCGTCGCCGCGATCGGGATCGCCGGCTACGCGCTGCTGCTTGCGGCGGCGCTGCTGCGCGGCGACGGCGCCCGCATGGGCGGCTTTCTGCTCGGGCTGGTCGGCTTCGGCTACAGCGTCTACCTGACCTGGCTCGAGCTCTTCGTGATCGAGGCGGTCTGCCAGTGGTGCGTGGTCAGTGCCCTGATCATGACCGCGCTCTTCGCCGTCAACGCGCTGCGGATGGTCGCCTACGTCGGCCGGCCGGCGTGAGCGAGCGCGGCGCCGCCGACAGCGGTGCGGTGGATCCCGAGCGCCGGCAGAGGCTGATCAAGCTGGCGAGCGCGGCGGCCTTCCTGGCGATCGTCGCCGTCGCCGTGGCGATCGCGGTGAGCGCGACGCGGACCGAGGGCGGCGACACCGAGGTCGAGGGGACCGCGGCCATAACCCGTCAACTCGAGGGGATTCCGCAGCGTGGCCTGGTTCTGGGCGACCCGAAGGCTCCGGTCACCCTGGTCGAGTTCGGGGACCTCCAGTGCCCGGCCTGCAAGGTCTACGCGGAGAAGATCCTGCCGGAGGTGATCGAGTCGAAGGTGCGCGCTGGCGCGGCGAAGCTGGACTTCCGCAACTACACGATCATCGGCGCGGAGTCGCTGCCGGCCGGAGCGGCCGCGCTCGCCGCCGCCGAGCAGGGCCGCGGCTGGAGCTTCGTCGAGCTCTTCTACCGAAACCAGGGCTTCGAGGGCAGCGGCTACGTCAGCGACGAGTTCCTGACCGCGATCGCGGCGGCGGCCGGCGTGCCGGACCTCGAGCGCTGGCAGCGCGACCGCCGCGGCAAGCGGATCCTCGCCGAGGTCGAACGCACCACGGCCGAAGCGCACGATTTGGGCCTCGACAGCACGCCCTCGTTCGCCGTCGAAGGCCCGCGCACGAATGGCCTGGAAGTCGTCGAGGACGCCGGCTCGGCGGGGGAGCTGGAAGAGGCGATCGAGCGGGCCGGTTAGGGCCGGGCTGCACCTCGTCCTCGGGCGAGCGGGTTTACATAACCACCATTATCGTGCGTTGACGGAAGAGCGGCATGGGTCGTCAGGAGACGAAGGCACGCAGCGCCGCCGCTACGTCGGCGGCGCTGATCGGGCCAAACCTCAGCGTCCAGCCCCCGTCGAGCTCCTGGCGCAGCGACCAGCGCACCGCCGCGGCTTCGAGGGCCGCCTCATGTTGCCGCATGCGCTCATGGCCGCTGGCGCCCTGGAAGGTCGCGTCCAAGCCGTAGCTGCCGTCGTCCATGGGCCAGATCGAGAGGCGGTCGGCGACCGGCCCCGCGGGCACGTCCACCTCCGAGAGGGAAGCCACGCGCGGAGTTCTAGGCGACCGCTCGGACAGCGCTGCCCCGCACCAGCGGCCGAGTGATCGGCGGCGCCTTCGGCAGCTTGTCGCGCTCGACCCGCTCGAGGCGCAGCGGTGAGGCGTCGATGGTCGCGACGGTGTCGCGGTTGCAGTGGCAGCCGTCGCCGACGAAGCGCCAGGGCTTTTCGAGCCGGTCCTGCCAGCGGGCCAGCCCGGGGCTCTCGGCCCGGACGTGCTCGAGGAAGAGCATGCGCCCTCCGGGCTTGAGGATTCGCGCCACCTCGGCCAGCGCGGCGCGCGGGTCGGGCACCGTGCAGAGGACAAGCGTGAAGACCGCCGTGTCGAAGCTCGAGTCCTCGAACGGCAGCGCTTCGGCGCCTGCCTCGACGAGCTCGGCCTCGCGGTCCGCCTCGGCGACCTTGCGGCGAAGCTGCCGCGCCATGTGCGGGTCGGGCTCGGCCATCACCAGCTCGACGTCGGCCGGATACAGATCCAGGTTCGCGCCCGTGCCGGCGCCGATGTCGATCGTCCGGCCGCTGGCCTGCCCGACCAGCTCGCCGCGCATGTCGCGCAGGCCGGCTTCTTCGACCGACTTGAAGAACGAGTCGTACAGCGCCGCGAAGCCGCGTCCCCAGGTTGCGTCGTAGACTCGCCCCATCGCACCGCGAGTGGTCACTTGACCCCCCTATAGGGGTGAAAAACGACCACTCGCGTCAGGCGGCCTCACGCTCCGTGCTGTGTGCCCCGCTCGGCGAGCCATCCTCCACGCCCGGCTCGCTGTGCGCCGCGCGCTCCTCGTAGGCGCGGCGCGCCTCGGGGCTGACCTCGGTCATCACCTTGTCGATCCCCATGAACCGGGCCACCGCCTCGCGCACCCGCCGTGGCGAGAGCGCCCCCATCATCACCGAGGCCCGCAACTGCCGCGGCACGTACACATCCACCTTGCCGGTCTCCAGCGCGTCGACGGTCTCGCGGGCGACGTCCTCGGGCTCGACCCGCTTGACGCCGCGCTGGTCCCGCAGCCCTTCGATCAGCTGCGTGTTGACGGTGATCGGCATCACGTAGGAGAAGTCGATGCCCTCCGACCCGTACTCCGCCCGCGCCGCCTCGGTGAAGCCGACAACGGCGTGCTTGGTCGCGGAGTAGGTGGCGATGCCCGGCACGCCGGCTTTGCCGGCCGAGGAGGCGACGTTGACGATGTGGCCGCCGCCGCGCGGCCGCATCCGCTCGAGCGCGAGCTGGGTGCCGGCGATGACGCCGTAGACGTTGATGTCGAGCTGGCGCCGGATCGAGTCGTCGCTCTCCTCGGCGAGCGGGGTCACCGGCATGATCCCGGCGTTGTTGATCAGCACGTCGAGCGGCCCGAGCTGGCGCTCGGCCTCGTCGAGGAAGGCGGCGAAGGAGCTGCGGTCGGTGACGTCGAGGCCGACCGCGATCGTGCCGCCGCCGAGCTCCTCGGCCGTGCGCCGGGCGAGCGCCACGTCCACGTCGCCGAGAGCGACGCGGCATCCCTTGCGAACCAGCGCCGCCGCCATCGCCCTGCCGATCCCCCGGGCGCCGCCGGTGATCGCCACGACCTTGCCGCTGAGTGAGCGTCGCTGCTTCGCCATCGTGCTCCTCCTCTTCCCTGCCGGCCGCTCCTTACGCGGCCGGCTTGTAGACGGTGACCACGGCGGCGCCGCCGAGGCCGATGTTGTGCTGGAGGCCGATCCTGGCGCCGTCCACCTGTCGCTTGTCTGCTTCGCCGCGCAGCTGCCAGGTCAGTTCCGAGCACTGCGCCAGCCCGGTCGCGCCCAGCGGGTGGCCCTTGGAGATCAGCCCTCCCGACGGGTTGACGACGACCTTGCCGCCGTAGGTGGTGGCCTCTTCCTCGACCAGCCTGTGTCCCTCGCCCTCCGCCGCGAAGCCGAGCGCTTCGTAGGTGATGAGCTCGTTGGCGCTGAAGCAGTCGTGCAGCTCGCAGACGTCGACTTCCTCGGCGGCGACGCCGGCCTCCTCGTAGGCCTCGGTCGCCGCCTGCTTCGACATGTCGGAGCCGACGATCTTCATGCAGTCGGTGTCGTCGGCGAACGTGGACGAAAGGTCGGTGACCATCGACTGGCCGGCGATCTCGATCGCCTGCTCCCAGAGCCCGTGCTCGTCGACGTAGCGCTCGGAGGCGACGATCGCGCAGGCCGAGCCATCGGAGGTCGGCGAGCACTGCAGCTTGGTCAGCGGGTCGTGGATCATCTTCGCCGCCTTGATGTCCTCGAGGCTGTACTCGTCCTGGAACTGGGCGTAGGGGTTGTTGACCGAGTGCTTGTGGTTCTTCCAGCCGATCCAGGCGTAGTGGTCGGGCTGGGAGCCGTACTTCTCCATGTGGTCGCGGCCGGCGTTGCCGAACATCTGCGGCGCTGGCGGCGACTGCTCGGGGTCGCGCAGCTCGAACATCCGCATGGCGTGCTTGTCGAGGGCGTTGGTGCGGTCGGTGTACTTCACGCCCAGCGAGCCCTTCTCCATTTTCTCGAAGCCGAGCGCCAGCGCGCACTCGACCAGGCCCCCTTTGACCGCCTGCCGCGCCAGGAACAGCGCCGAGGAGCCGGTCGAGCAGTTGTTGTTGACGTTGACGACGGGGATCCCGGTCAGGCCGAGCTGGTAGAGCGCCCGCTGGCCGTAGGTCGAGTCGCCGTAGCAGTAGCCCGCGTAGGCCTGCTCGACGTCGTCGTAGGCGATGCCGGCGTCGGCGAGCGCCTTCTCCCCCGCCTCCTTGGCCCAGTCGGGGTAGTCGCCCTCCTTGGTGCCGGGCTTCTCGAACTTGGTCATCCCGACCCCGATCACGAACGTGCGGTTGCTCAACTCTCGCTCCTGTCTCTCTCCCCCGCGCCCACTCGGCGCGCGCGGCGTTTGGCTGGCTAGCCAGGAATGTAGCGCGCCCGCACCCAGAGCGGGCCGCGCTAGCCCACGTGGCCGCCCGGCATCCGGTCCTCGTGGCCCTGGCACTCGTCGGGTTGCCAGCCCGGCACGGTGTTGCCTTCCGGCGGGATCGGGTTGGCCTTGAGGATGCGGGCCAGGTGGGTGACGTTGTGGGCCATCCACTTCGCCGTCTTCTGGGTGTAGGGATGGTCGGCGCCACCCGCCTCGATGAAGGACGGGCCCGGGCCCGCCTCGCCGACCCAGTAGGTGTCGGCATTGGGCGGGATCGCGCAGCCGAGGTGGCTGAGGTTGAAGAGCGTCGTCTCGGCGCAGGCGTGGGCGCCGTCCTCGTTGCCGGTCACGACGACGCCGCCGACCGTGTTGTAGAGCGGGTACTGGCCGACCTCGTTGGTCGTGTTGTAGGTGCCGTCGAGGCGCTCGATCACCATCTGGCTGACGCTGTTGCGGACGCCGAACCAGATCGACATGGCGACGATCAGGATGTCGGCGGCCAGCACCTTCTCGAGGATCCGCGGCCACTCGTCCCCCTCCCCCATGTCGGAGACGACGCCGAAGGGGATCTCGTAGTCGACCGGCCGCAGCGTCTCGTGGCGGACGCCCAGCTCGTCGAAGTGACCGGTGACGATGTCGACCAGCGCCTGGGTGTTGGAGACCTCAGGCGACTTTTTCAGGGTGCAGTTGAGGATCAGCGCGTCGATGTCCATGGGGCAGTCTCCCCCGCGTCAAGCCGCGGCGCAAGGGCCGGCGCCCGGGCCGCCGCAAGTACCCTTGAGGGGCAGTGTTCCTCGCCGAGATCAGCAGCGACCCCGCCGCCGGGGTCGGCGTCTTCGCGGCGCTCGCCGCCGGGGTCGTCTCGTTCCTCTCCCCCTGCGTTCTGCCGCTGGTCCCCGGGTACCTGTCGGCGGTCAGCGGCGTCTCGCCGAAGGAGCTGGAGAGCGCCGGCTGGCGCCGCGTCCTCCTGCCGAGCCTGCTCTTCGTCGCCAGCTTCTCGACGATCTTCGTCGCGCTGGGCCTGACCGCGACCGGGCTCGGCTCGACGCTGCGCGACCACGAAGAGCTGCTCAGCAAGATCGCCGCGGCGCTGATGATCGCGATGGGCGTCCTCTTCGTCGCCTCGCTCTTCGTCACCCGGCTCAACCGCGAGTGGCACGTCGAGGCGCTGATGGAGCGGGCCGGCAAGGGCGGCCCGGTCGTCGCCGGCGCCGCCTTCGCGATCGCCTGGACGCCGTGCATCGGGCCGACGCTCGGCGCGATCCTCTCCGCCGCCACGCTTGCCGACTCGGCTGGGCACGGCGCCGTCCTGCTCGCCGTCTACTCGGCCGGCCTCGCGATCCCCTTCCTGCTCTCCGCCATCGCCTTCTCGCGGATGACGACCGCCTTCGCGGTGATCAAGCGCCACTATGGCGCGATCGTCGCCGCCGGCGGCCTGATCCTGATCGCGATGGGCGTCCTGATCTGGACCGACGAGCTGACCAGCCTCAACGCCGAGGCCCAGCGCCTGATGAGCGAACTGGGCCTCGACTTCTACAACGAGGTCTAGCGTCTAGTTCCGAGCCGGCGTGACGGTCTCCAGCTCGCGGCCGACCGCCTCGACCTCCTCCAGCCCCTCGCCGTCCAGCTCGTTGGAGCAGACGATGCGGAAGCGGCCGGTGCCGATCTCGGGGTCCGGGACGACCGGCAGGCCGCGGATCTCGTCCCAGCCCAGGCGGTCGACCTCGAACGGGTTCATCCGCACTTCAGCCGCGGGGAACGGGCAGTTGCGGTTGTGCTGGTCGATCGCCTTGGCGATCGCCTCCAGGTTCTTCGCCTCGGGGGACGCCACGGCGCAATCTTACGGTGGCCCTACAACCTGCCGCCGGCGTCGTAGGCCTCTCCGGGCACGCCGCCGAGGGCGAGCAGCCGCAGGCCGTCCGGCCCCGGCACGACCTTGCGCCTCACCTCGGGCCCGAGCCTCACCACGTGGTTGGCATCGAGCGGGAAGCGCTCGCCGTCGGCTTCCACCACGCCCGAGCCGCGCAGGGCGACGTAGACCTCCTCCTGGCCGAGCTGGGCGGGCCGCTTGGCGAACATCTGGCCGCCGATGCCCTCCGGCGAGTGGTCGTGCTCGGGGTACTCGTTCGTCCCGGGCGCCATGTCGGAGATCGAGATGCCGAAGGAGCTGACGCCGAGGCCCGCCGCGGCTTTGCGGAAGACGATGCCGTCGAGGACGCCTTCGATCGCGTCGAGGTCCTCGATCCTCAGGTGGGTGACGTCGCCCATCGCCCGGAGTTCTACCCGTCCCTCGCCCCTCCTACCATCGAGAGGTGACCGGCAGCCGCACAGTCGCCCACCTCGACATGGACGCCTTTTACGCCTCAGTCGAGCTGCGGCGACGGCCGGAGCTGAAGGGCAAGCCGGTCGTCGTCTGCGGGTCGGGGCCGCGCGCGGTGGTGACGACGGCGAGCTACGAGGCTCGCAAGCTGGCCGGCATCCACTCGGCGATGCCGGCGGCGATCGCGCGGCGGCGACTCCCCGACGCGACCTACGTCCAGCCCGACTTCGCCGCCTACCGGGAGGCATCGGGGGAAGTGATGGCGATCCTGCGCCGCAACGCCGAGACGGTCGAGGTGGTCGGGCTCGACGAGGCCTACGTCGACCTGACCGGCCTCTTCTCGCCGAAGGCGACGATGCGGCGCATCGCCACGCAGATCCGCGAGGAGACCGGGCTCGGCTGCTCGATCGGGATCTCCGAGAACCGGCTGCTGGCGAAGATCGTCAGCGAGCTCGGCAAGCCCGGCGGGCTGGTCGTGCTCAGCCGCGAGCAGGCGCTGGAGCGCTTCGCCGGCGACTCCCCCGGCCTGATCCCCGGGATCGGGCCGAAGACCGTCGCTCGCCTCCAGCGGATGGGGATCGGGACGCTCGCCGCACTGCGGGCGCACGATCCGGCGGCCCTAGAGCAGGCGTTCGGGCCCCGCACCGGCCCCTGGTTGCGGGCACGCGCCCGCTTCGAGGACGAGACGCCAATCGCCGTCGCCCGCGAGACCAAGTCGCAGTCGAACGAGATCACCTTCGACGTCGACGTCGCCGATCGCGAGGAGCAGGCCCGCCACGTCGCCTCCCTCGCCGAGGAGCTCTGCCGACGCCTGCGTGCCCGCGACCTGGAGGGCCGCACGGTCGGGATCAAGGTGCGGCTCGACGACTGGACCAACGCCACCCGCTCGCAGACGCTGGACGCGCCGACGAACGATCCGGCCGTCGTCAGGCCGATCGCCCTGCGGCTGCTGCGCGAGTACGCGCCGCCGCGCCCGGTCCGGCTGCTCGGCGTGCGCGTCGCCGGCTTCGAGCGGGAGCGAGAGGACGAGCAGGCGGCAGAGCCACCCGAGGTGGACACCCAGCTTAAGATTGCCCTGTGAGCGACCGCCTGACCGGACTCGACGCGTCCTTCCTGCACCTCGAACGCGCTGGCGCGCACATGCACGTCGCCTCGACGATCCTCTTCGAGGGCTCGCCGCCGAGCCACGAGGAGTTCCGCGACCACATCGAGTCGCGCCTGCACCTGGTGCCGCGCTTCCGCCAGAAGCTGCGCTTCGTCCCCTTCAACCAGGGCCGGCCGGTCTGGGTCGACGACCCCTACCTCAATCTCGACTACCACGTGCGGCGCACGGCGCTGCCGGCACCCGGCTCCGAAGAGCAGCTCCGCAACCTCGCCTCGCGGATCTTCTCCCAGCAGCTCGACCGCAGCAAGCCGCTCTGGGAGCTGTGGCTGGTCGAGGGGTTCGAAGGCGACCGCTTCGCGATCGTCGGCAAGAGCCATCACGCCCTGGTCGACGGCATCTCCGGCGTCGACATCACCACCGTCCTCTTCGACGTCGAGCAGGAACCGTCCGAGCCGCCCGTTCGGCCGCCGAAGTGGGCGCCGCGCCCCGAGCCGACCGACCTCGAGCTGCTGTCCGAGGCGCTGAAGGAGCGCGCGACCAGCCCGCGCGAGATCGTCCGCGGCTTCCGCGCCGCGGTCCGCACCCCGCAGCGCGTCCTGCGCGGCGTCGCCGACACCGGCAAGATCCTCGAGGCGGCCGTCGCCGCGCCGAGCACTCCGTTCAACGTCGAGATCGGCTCCCACCGCCGGCTCGCCTTCGTCCGCGGCGACCTCGAGGACTTCAAGCGGGTCAAGAACAAGCACGGCGGCACCGTCAACGACGTCGTCCTCTCGGTCGTCACCGGCGCGCTCGGCAACTACCTGCGCGCCCGCGGCCACGAGACCGAGGGCCTCGAGCTGCGCGCGATGGTCCCGGTCAGCATTCGCGCCGAGGAAGAGCGCGGCGCGCTCGGCAACAAGATCACGGCGATGATGGCGCCGTTGCCGGTCTGGTGCGAAGACCCGGTCGAGCGCCTGCACATCGTCAGCGAGACGATGGGCGACCTGAAGGGCTCCGGGCAGGCGGTCGGCGCCGAAATCCTCACCAAGCTGACCGACTTCGCGCCGACGACGATCGCCTCGCAGGCGGCGCGGCTGCAGCCGGCGCAGCGCTTCTTCAACCTGGTCGTCACCAACGTGCCGGGGCCGCAGTTCCCGCTCTACGTGCTCGGCCGTCGGATGGAATCGATCTTCCCGATGGTGCCGCTGGCGAGGCGACAGGCGCTCTGCGTCGGGATCATGTCCTACAACGGCCAGATCGACTTCGGCCTGGTCGGCGACTACGACGCGATGGCCGACCTCGACAGCTTCGCGCTCGACCTCGAGGGCGCGCTTGCCGAAGCGATCGCGACCGCGCCGGGGCGCCGCGGCAACGGCCGGCGCAAGACGCGCGCCAGCGCCGGCAACGGCGCCGTGCCCGCTCGCTAGCCATCCGATGCGAATAGCGCTGGCCCAGATCGACCCGACGGTCGGCGACGTAGAGGGCAACGCCGCCAAGGTCGCCGAGTGGATCGAGCGGGCCGCCGCCGCCGGCGCCGAGCTGACGATCTTCCCGGAGCTCTGCATCCCGGGCTACCCGGCCGAGGACCTCTACCTGAAGCGCCACTTCGTCGACGCCAACGCGCGCGCCGTCGAGCGGCTCGCGGCGGGCGTCTGGGAGACGACCGCGCTGGTCGGCTTCGCCGAGCCGGTGCCCGGCGGCGGCGACCATCGCCATGCGCACAACTCGCTGGCGGTGCTGGAGGGCGGCGAGGTGCGCGCCGTCTACCGCAAGAACCGCCTCCCCAACTACGCCGTCTTCGACGAGCAGCGCTACTTCGTCCCGGGCGAGGCGCCGGCGACGATCGAGGTCGGCGGGACGAAGGTCGGGCTGACGATCTGCGAGGACGTCTGGGCCGAGGGGCCGCCCGCTTCCGCCGAGGCAGCCGAGGGGGCGACGCTGATCGCCAACCCCTCGGGGTCGCCCTACCACCGCGGCAAGGGCCGCGAGCGCGAGGCGATGCTGGCCGAGCGCGCCCGCGCCTACGGCGCCCATTTCGCGCTCTGCAACCTGGTCGGCGGCCAGGACGAGCTGGTCTTCGACGGTCACAGCGTCGTCATCGACCCCGGCGGCGCGGTGGTCGCCCGCGCCGCCCAGTTCGAGGAGGAGCTGCTGGTCTGCGACATACCCTCCCCCGGATCGGGCCCGCTCGCCGAGCCGCTCGCCGACGTCGCCGAGGTCTACGCGGCGCTGACGCTCGGGCTGCGCGACTACGTGGGGAAGAACGGCTTTCGCCACGTGGGCGTGGCGCTCTCGGGCGGGATCGACTCGGCGCTGGTGGCGCTGCTCGCGGTCGATGCGCTTGGCGCCGAGAACGTCAGCTGCGTCGTCATGCCCTCGCCCTACTCCAGCGACGCGACCCAGGGCGACGCCCGCGCGATCGCCGGCAACCTCGGCGCCGAGCTGATCGAGATCCCGATCGACGGCCCGATGGGCGCCTACGACACGGCACTCGCCGACGCCTTCGCGGCCGGCGACGGCAAGGGCCCCGAGTCGCTGCCGCGCGACCCGGCAAGGCCGTCTGAGCCCGACCTCGCCGCCGAGAACATCCAGGCCAGGATCCGCGGCAACGTGATGATGGCCCTCTCCAACAAGCACGGCTGGCTGGTCCTGACCACCGGCAACAAGAGCGAGATGTCGGTCGGCTACGCGACGCTCTACGGCGACATGGCCGGCGGCTTCGCCGCGATCAAGGACGTGCCGAAGACGCTCGTCTTCGAGCTGGTGCGGCATCGCAACGAGGCGGCGGGCCGCGAGCTGGTGCCGGCGTCGGTGCTCGAGCGTCCCCCCTCCGCCGAGCTGCGTCCCGGCCAGCTCGACTCAGACTCGCTGCCGCCCTACGACCTGCTCGACCGGGTGCTCGAGGCCTACGTCGAGCGCGACGAGGGGCGCGAGGAGATGATCGCCGCCGGCCTCCCGGCCGAGGTGGTCGACCGGGTCGTGCGCATGGTCGACCGCTCCGAGTACAAGCGCCGCCAGGCCGCGCCCGGGATTCGCATCACGCCGAAGGCGTTCGGCCGCGACAGGCGGTTGCCGATCACCAATCGCTTCGGCGGTTGAGCGGGCCCGCCGTACGTTGAGTGCCCATATGGGCACCTAAGGTCCGGCGGGTTCCTTGAGCGGCCGGACGGCGATAGTCATTTGCGCGAGGGCGCAGAGGCGGTCGTCGGCGTCGCGGACCTCGGCCTCCCAGACCCAGGTCGTGCGGCCGCGGTGGCGGGCGCGGGCGACGACTTCGGCGTGGCCTTCGGTCACGGGGCGCATGAAGCTGACCGAGATCGACTGGCCCATTGCCGCCATCCCGTCGTCGAGGACGGCGAGCGCCGTGGCCCGCGAGCAAACGCTCTCGACCAGGCTCGACATCGCGCCGCCGTGCATCAGGCCGGCCGGCTGGCGCAGGTCGTCGCGCATCGCGATCCGCGCCCGGGCATCGGCCGGGTCGTCGCTGAGCCATTCCGTGCCGAGCAGCGCGTCGTAGTGCGACTTCAGCCCGCGTGGGTCGTCCGCCATCGCGGGCACCCTACCGGCGCCTGGGCGTCGCATAGGGTTAGCGGCCGTGGCGCTGAGCGACGACCAGAGGAAGCTGCTGAAGCTTCTCGCCAGGCAGGACGAGGCCTACGAGGCGATCGCCGCGGCTACCGGGGCGAACGTCGAGGAGCTGAAGGCTAAGGCGGCTGGGGCGCTTGCGGCTTTGGACGAGGAGGCGCGGGAGGAACGGACTAGGGACGAGGGCTCGGGGCCCGCGGGTCCTGTCGCCGCAGGGGACCCACCACCCCCTCCGGTCGCTAAAGCGTCCTCGGGGGTGGTCCCCCCTACGGCGCCACCCGCGGGAGAACGGTCTCGTCGAGCACGGGCTACGCGGTCGGAGGCGAGAAAGCCTGGGCCGCTGCCTGGGAACCGGCGTTTTGCGGAACTGATCGGTGGAGCTGTCGTTGTGCTGCTCTTGATCCTGTTCGCTACCGGTGCGATCGATATCGGAGGAGATTCGGACGAGGAGGGCGACGGTGGGACGCCGGCGGCGCTCACCGAAGGGGGGCTTCCCAGCGGGGTCGCCAAGCGGGCCACGCAGGCGGTGCTTAGCCCGGTCGATGGGAGCGATGCGAGTGGGCGGGCGCTCTTCGGCCGCTTCAAGCAGAAAGTCGCGCTGGTCCTTGCCGCGAAAGGGCTTTCGCCCAGCCCGGCCGGCAGCTCGTATGCGGTGTCGCTGGTCAACGCGGACGGCGAGCGGATCCCGATCGCGGCGACGCGGGTCGGCGGCAACGGCGCGATCGCGACGCAGATCGAAGTGCCGACCACCGTGCTGGGGGCGTTGGCGAGCGGCTACGACGAGATGGAGATCTCCCTCGTCGTCAACAAAGACCTGGAAGTCGCGTTGAAAGAGGCGCAGGGAGCGGAAAGCGCTCCCGAGTTCGACAGTGAGCCGGTCCTGCGCGGCGAGGTGACGGGACCGGTCGTGGTCGGGGCGCCGGACTCGGGCGAGTAGGCGGCTTAGCCGAGCAGCTTGCCGGGGTTCATCACTCCGGCCGGGTCGAGCCGCTCCTTGACCGCGCGCAGGACGTCCAGGCCCGTATCGCCCACCTCCGCCTCCATGTACGGGGCGTGGTCGCGGCCGACCGCGTGGTGGTGGGTGATCGTGCCGCCGGCGGAGACGATCGCCTCCGAGGCGGCGCGCTTCACCGCCGCCCACTGGTCGAGCTCGGCCCCGGTCCGGGCGGCGGCGATGAAGGTGAAGTAGAGCGAGGCGCCGTCGGCGTAGGCGTGCGAGAGGTGGCACATGACGAGCCCGGGCGTGCCGTGGGCCGCGAGCGAGTCGCGGATCGCGCCGCCGACGGCCGCGCGCAGGTCGCGCAGCCGGCTCCAGGTGTGCGAGGTCTCCAGGGTCTCGACCATCGCGCCGATGTCCATCAGCGTGTCGCGCAGGTAGGGGCCGTGGAAGCGGCCGTGCTCCCACGAGCGGCCGGCGGCCTGGCCGAGGTAGGCGGCGCCGCCGCGGCGAAGCCCGCGGACCGCGAGGGCGCGCTGGCGTGCGACCGCCTCCTCGTCCCCCTCGAATCCGACCACGATCAGCGCCCCGGCGACGCGCCCGCGCAGGCGCAGGTAGCGGCCGAAGAGCGCGCCGACGGCTCCGCGGGGTCCCGCGAGCGCCAGCGAGGCGCGGGTCTCGTCCTCGTCGGAGACGCGGATCACCGCCGGCAGACCCGGCCCCTGGGCAAGCGCCCGGACGACCTCGGTGCCGGCCTCGAAGCTCTCGGCCATCCACCCCTCGTAGCGCCGCTGGCGCGGCGCCGGCCGCACCCTGACCGTGACGTCGGGGATGACGCCGAGGACGCCCTCAGAGCCGACGACGAGCTCGCGCAGCGAGGGACCGGCGGCGGTGTGCGACGTCTCCAGCGTGTGAAGGTCGCCAGCAGGCGCCACCAGCCGCACCGCCGTGACCAGGTCGTCGAAGCGCCCGTAGCCGCTCGAGGCCTGGCCGGCGGAGCGGGTGGCGGCGAAGCCGCCGACCGTCGCGTACTCGAAGGACTGGGGGAAATGGCCGATGGTGAGGCCGTGAGCGGCGAGAGCCTCCTCCGCCTCGGGGCCACGCAGCCCGGCGCCGAGGCGCGCGGTCAGCGAGCGGCGGTCGACCTCGATCTCGCGCAGGCGCGTCAGGTCGAGGCTGACCAGCCGCGAGTGCGGACCGCGCAGCGGCTCGACGCCTCCCACCACGCTGGTGCCGCCGCCGAATGGCACCACCGCGACGCCCTCCGCGGCGCACACGTGGAGGACGCGCCGCACGGCGTCAGCGTCAGCCGGCAGCAATACCGCGTCGGGCGCGGCGTCGAGCCGGCCGCCCCGCAGGCGCACCAGGTCGGCGTAGCCGCGGCCGGCGGCGTGCCGCAGCCGGTCCTCCGCAGCGGTGAAGACGGCGTCCCCACCGACCGCTTCGACCAGCGCACTGGGAAGGGCCCGCGGATCGGGCAGCTCTACCTCCTCGATCGCCCCGGCGCGTGGCGCTGGCGTCAGGTCGCCGGTCCACTCGCGCAGCGCGGCGAGCGCCTCGCCGTCGAGTGACGGCTCGACGGCTGGATCGCCCCACCCCCACCACTTCGCGTCGCGTCGCGGGGTCATGGCGCCTTTCCCGTGAGATGGACGGGAAACGCGCCAACCCCAGTCATTTCTGGCTCCCGAGGGCCGCTTCGACCCCGTCCAGCGCCTCGTCGAGGATCTTCCTCTGGCCGCCCCGCATCATCGGCCCGCCGAGGCGCGACATCCCGCGCAGCTTCTGGGCCGAGGTGAGCGAGACCTCGGTGCCGTCCGCCTCGGCCCGCAGCGCGATCTCGACCCGCGACTCCCGCAGGTGGCGCTCGAACGGCGTCCCCTCGAGCTGCTGCTCCCAGACGTAGCGCTCGGCCTGGGCCGCCGAGACGCAGCGGTAGTCGGCGCGCACGCCCCGCCCCTCGGCGGTCGTCAGCACCTTCGTCCACTGGCTGCGCCGGCCGCCGCTCTTGCGGTCGACGCTCTCGACCCGGCTGGTCCGCGGCCACCAGCGCGGCAGGCTGTAGGGGTCGGAGATCAGCTCCCAGACCTCGCTAGGGGGCGCGGAGACGGTCCGGCGGCGGGTTATCCGTGGCATCGACGCGGCCGGGCGAAGGCTCGCAAGGCTCTCAATCGCCCGCGAGGCGCCGTAGGTCGCGCACCAGCAGCAGGTGCTTGAGGTGGCTGACCGTCGCCGCCAGGCTCTCGAGGCTCTCCAGCGCCTCTTTGCGTCGCTCCGGGTTGCGCGAGCGCAGCGAAGGCCCCAGCAGCGCTTCGAGCAGGTTGGCCTCGCGGTCGGCCGAGGAGCGGAAGACGCGCAGGTTGCGGGCGCCGACGCCGACCCGGGAGAGCTCGTTGGCGGCGCGGACGATCTCGCGGTCGGTCTCGTCGTAGACGGTCTTGCCGTCGCGCTTTTCGGGCTGCACGATCCCGAAGTTCTCGAGCTCGGCGATCAGCTCGGACCTGGCCCCCGTCTCCTCGATCAGCTCGTCGAGCCCCAGGTAGGCGTTCGAGGTGTTGACGAGGATCGCCCGGCGCACCGCCGCCCCGCCGGGACGGCGCTCGCCGCCGCCGAGGTCGAGGTCGCCGCCGGAGGCCAGCTCCTGGCGGATCACCCGCAGCGGCAGGAACTCGTCGCGCTGCAGGCGCAGGATCGTCCGCAGCCGCTCGACGTCGGACTGGCTGTAGAGGCGATAGCCGCCCGGCGTGCGGCGCGGGCTGAGCAGCTTCTGGTCCTCCAGGTAGCGGATCTTCGAGATCGAGATGTCGTCGAACTCGCCCTGCAGGATCTTGCAGACCGCGCCGATCGTCAGCGCCTTGCGGGGCCGCGAGTCGCGCCGGTGCTGCTGCTGTTGTTGTTGCTGCTCGGAGACCGCCATCGCTACTTCTCCAGGTAGCTCAGCTTGTACTTGCCGATCTGGATCTCGTCGCCGTCGGAGAGCGGGTGCGACTCGATCCGGCGCCGGTTGACATAGGTGCCGTTGAGCGAGCCGAGGTCGTCGATGTAGAGGCTGTCGCGGCGCCGCACCAGCAGCGCGTGGTTGCGCGACACCGTCACGTCGTCGAGGAAGACGCCCGCGTCGGGACTGCGGCCGATGCTGACCCGGTCCTCGGCGATCGCGAAGCTCTCCCCCGCCCGCCCGCCGCCGGCGCGGATCACCAGCGCCGCGCCCGAGCGCTCGACCTCCTCGTCGATGTCGATCGGCTGCATCTCGCCGGTTTCGTCGACGGTGTAGGTCATCGTCGTCGGTTCGTCCTTGCCCTCGGTGGGGCCGCCCAGGTAGGCGCCGCACTTCTGGCAGTAGTTCGCCCCCTCGGGGTTGACGAAGCCGCAGTCCGGGCAGTGAGGGGCCATCGTCGCCTCAGGCCGCCGGCTTGTCCTCGGGGGGCTGCTGCGCCTTGCCGGCGAGGATGTCGGTCAGCTGCGCGACGTCGTCGCCGGAGATCAGCGAGTCGCCGCTTTCGTGCTTGTGGCGCAGCCGGTTGACCAGCTCGGCGCGCAGGATGTCGATCTTGCCGTGCAGGACGCGCCGGCGGTAGGAGATCTCGTCCTCTTCCTCGGTGAGCTTGTCGATCAGCTCCTTCAGCTCTTCGTCGCTGAGGGACCCGAGATCCGGAAAGGTGTCCTCCATCTCACTCCTCGCTTGGGGAGGCCGAGCCTCCGTTGGCCGCTTGTGGCGATTATAGGTCGCCGCCGGCAAGGTTCAACTGAAGGTTGAAGGTTATGGAGCCTGGGCGGGTCCTTGCGCCCGCCCCGCGCGCACCGCCGCCCTCCCCGCGCGCACGTAGAGGGCGGTCGCCCAGAGCGCCATCGCCAGGCCCCAGATCAGCAGCGCGTCGGCGACCCAGGTGTCGACGAGGAGGGCCAGGAAGATGCCGCCCATGATCGGGAAGACCGAGATCCGGCCCGGCCAGTTGACGGCGATGCGGGCCCCGTGGCGGAGGCCGTACTGGGCGATCGCCAGCATCGCCAGCTCGCGTGCCGCGAGCGCCGCGAGCGCCCAGCGCGGCAGCAGCTCGAAGTGCCAGCAGACGACGGCGCCGCAAAGGATCGTGAGGCGGTCGATCAGCGGGTCGAGCAGCGCGCCGAGGCGGCTGTACTGGCCGGTGAGGCGGGCGAGTAGCCCGTCGAGGTAGTCGCCGGCGGAGATCAGCCAGTAGACCGCCGCGATCGCGACGCCCTGCCCGTCGTCGGAGCCGAATGCGAGCGCCAGGAAGACCGGCAGGCCGGCGAGCCGCAGGTAGCCGACCAGGTTGGGGAGCGTCCACGGGTTGAGCGGCTGGCTCTCCCGCGTCTGCGGCGGCGGCGGGCCGCTGCGATCGAGGCCGAGCAGGCGGCGCACCCGGCCGCGCCCGAACGGGGCCTTTTCAGTCACGGCGCTCTTCGAGGAGCGCGAGCGCCTGTTCGGCCGCTCCCTCGACCGGCAGCTTGGCCTCCTCGCCGCCGGCCCTGACGGTCGCCTCGACCACGCCCTCGGCGAGGCCGCGGCGGCCGACGACGACGCGAAGCGGGCAGCCGAGCAGCTCGGCATCGGTCAGCTTCTCCCCCGGCCCGGCGTCGCGGTCGTCGTAGAGCACCTCGGCGCCGCGCTCGCGCAGGTTCTCGTAAAGACGGTCGGCCGCCTTCCGCTCGTCCTCCCCCGCCTTGGCGAGCGAGACGAGCTGGATCTGCCAGGGGGCGAGCGGCGCCGGCCAGACGATGCCGCGCTCGTCGGCGCCCTGCTCGATCGCCGCGGCGACGATCCGGGCGGGGCCGATCCCGTATGAGCCCATCACGATCGGCCGCTCCACCCCGCCCTCGTCGAGGTAGGTGGCGCCGAGCGGCTCCGTGTAGCGGGTGCCGAGCTTGAAGATGTTGCCGACCTCGATCGCCGCCTCGATCTCGATCGTGCCGCCGCCGGGCGCCGTGTCGCCGGCCTCGACCGTGCGCACGTCGAGCTCCTCGAACTCGAAGTCGCGCCCCGGTCGCACGCCGCGAAGGTGGGCGTCGGCGCGGTTGGCGCCGGCGACGAACGAGTCGCCCTGGATCGCCGCGTCCTTGATCGTGGGCACCTTCGCCCCGACCGGGCCGACGAAGCCGACCGGGCCGATCTCGGCCTCGATCTCCTCCTCGCGCGCCGGCCGGAAGTCGCCGCCGAGGGCGTTGCGCAGCTTGATCTCGTTGAGGCGGTGGTCGCCGCGGACAAGGACCAGCACCATCCCACGTCCCTCGACCACCACCGGCATCGCCTTGATCAGCGCGCCCGGTGCGACGCCCAGCGCGCCCGAGACCTCCTCGACCGTGGTCAGGCCGGGCGTCGAGACCTCCTCGGGGGCGTCGAGCGGCGACGGCAGCTCGACCGCCCGCGGCTCGGCCGAGGCGACCTCGACGTTGGCGGCGTAGCCGGGCGCCAGCGCGACCTCGTTCTCACCGGCGGCGCAGGGCGCCATGTACTCGTGGGCGCCGGAGCCGCCCATCATCCCGACATCCGACTCGACCCGGTGCCAGCGCAGGCCGCAGCGGTCGAAGATCCGCTCGTACGCCTCGCTCTGCAGCTCGTAGGAGCGCGCCAGCCCATCCTCGTCGCGGTCGAAGGAGTAGGCGTCCTTCATCGTGAACTCGCGGGTGCGCAGCACCCCCGCGCGGGGCCGCGGCTCGTCCCTCTCCTTGGTCTGGATGTGGAACAGCATCAGGGGCAGGTCCCGGTACGACCGCACCTCGCGAGCCACGTGGTACGTCAGGCACTCCTCGTGCGTCATCGCGAGCACCATCGGAGCGCCCTTCCGGTCCTCCAGCTTCATCAGCTCGTCGATCCCGTACCGCCCGGTCTTCTGCCACGTCTCGGCCGGCTGCAGGACTGGCATCAACATCTCCTGGCACCCGATCCCCTCCATCTCCTCCCGCAGGATCGCCTCGACCTTGCGGATCGACCTCCACCCGGCCGGCAGATACGTCCAAAGGCCTGCCCCCAGCTGCCGGATCAACCCAGCTCGGACCATCAGCTTGTGAGACACAGCCTCAGCGTCGCTAGGCGCATCCTTCAGCGTGGGGAGAAAGGTCTGCGAGAGACGGGTCATGAGCGAGAAACCTATCTCGGGCGGGTGGCGCGGGGTCTGGGGTCCTCGCCCGCAGCTTGCGAGGACGAGGAGCCCCTGCCCCGTGACAGGACCCGCCCGCCTCCAACGCTAGGCCCTGGTGAAGCGCCGTCCCGCCGTCGGCGAGACGTCCTCGTCCAGCAGCACCTTGTCGGCCTCGCCCGCCTGCGACGCCTCGTGCTCCATCGCCGCGATCTTCTCCGGCGTCAGGTCGCCGGCGTTCTCCTCCTCGATCTTGGCCAGCCAGGCGGCGCCCTCCCCCGCCTTTGCCTCGTCGACCTCGACCCGGCCGCGGTCGAGCGACTTGTCGATCTCCTCGAACAGCGCGTTGACCAGGTCCGCCTGGGGCACCTTCCGCAGCGGCTTGCCGTGGGCGAAGATCAGCCCCTCGTTCTTGGCGCCGGTGATGCCGAAGTCGGCATGGCTCGCCTCGCCGATCCCGTTGACCGCGCAGCCCAGCACCGCGACCTCGATCGGCTCGGCGTAGGCCTCGAGCCGCCGCTCGATCTCGGCGACGACCGAGTCCATGTCGAACTGGAGGCGGCCGCAGGTCGGGCAGGCGATCAGCACGGGGCCACGCTCGCGCAGCTGCAGCGCCTTGAGGATCTCCCAAGCGACCTTTACCTCCTCCTCGGCGTGGAAGGTCGAGAGGCTGATCCGCACCGTGTCGCCGACGCCGTCGGCGAGCAGCGTGCCGAGCCCGACCGCCGATTTGAGCGAGCCGGACCATTTCGTGCCCGCCTCGGTGATGCCGAGGTGCAGCGGGTACGGGATCTTCTCGGCGAGCAGGCGGTTGGCGGCGATCGTGTTCGGCACGTTGGTCGACTTGATCGAGACCTTGAAGCTCTCGAAGTCGAGGCCCTCCATCAGTTCGACGAACTCGACCGCGGCGGCGACCAGCGCCTCGACCGGGCTCTCGCGCTCGAGCTCGTGCAGGTGCTTGGGCAGCGAGCCGGAGTTGACGCCGATCCGCATCGGCACCCGGGCGGCCGTCGCCTTCACGGCCACCTCGGCGACTTTCTCGCGCCCTCCGATGTTGCCTGGGTTGAGGCGGATGCAGTGAGCGCCGGCGTCGATCGCCTTCAGCGCCAGGGTGTGGTTGAAGTGGATGTCGGCGATCACCGGGATCGGCGACTCGCGCACGATCGTCTTCAGCGCCTCGGCGTCGTCGTCGCGCGGCACCGCCACCCGCACCAGGTCCGCCCCCGCGTCGGCGACCTTGCGGATCTGCTCCATCGTCGCCGCCAGGTTGGCGGTCTCGGTCTTGGTCATCGTCTGCACGGCGACCGGCGCCCCGCCGCCGATTGGCACGCCGCCGACGAAGATCTGCCGCTTCGAGGCCACGACTACAGGCTATCTGGGCGGGTCGGTCTCCTCGCCACGCCTCCGCCGTTCGCGGCTCGCGATGTGCTCGATGATGAGCGTGCCCCCCAAAAACGCGACGAGAAGCACGAGGCCCGCGGCGAGCTGGCTCTCTCCCAGGAAGAGCTTTCCCGCCAAGACCACGACGATCGCGAAGGCGGCCGCGAGCCTGACGTCGTGGTAGTCGCCGTCCCTCATAGCCGCAGCTTAAACATTTCGTATTTCCACTATAAGCGCCAGGACGGCGACCAATGCGCCGATATAGCCATATCGAAGCGAGTCCCCCTCGACCGACTTGCGCGACCGCCCTTTCACCAGTCCCACCGTCCCCGCCCAGAAGGTTCCGATCAGGATGCCCGCTCCGATGGCGGTGGCAGCGCTCTCAATGAGGTGCAAGAGAAATCCAGCGGCGATCACGACGCTGAGCGTCCCACTCGCCGACGCGCGCGTGGCGCGCTGAAGCGAAAAAGTGAGAGTCGGCTTTGTCGTGAAAGCGTGACGGCCGCGTGGCCGCCGGCTACCGCCCGCCGAAGCCGCCGCCGGAGAGGCGGTCGATGTCGTTGCTGAGGCCCAGGAAGAAGAGCATGATCACGAGCACGAAGCCGATCGCGCCGGCGCGCTCCATCACCGAGAAGGGGACCGGCCGGCGGCGCACCTTCTCGACCAGGCTCCAGAAGATGTGCCCGCCGTCGAGGGGCAGGAACGGGAAGAGGTTGACCAGGCCGAGCGAGAGGCTGACGAGGGCCAGGAGGAGGAGCGATTTCTCGGCGCTCACGTCCAGGGTCCGGTTGGCGGCATCGCTGATCCCGACGACTCCGGAGACTTCCCGGCGTCGCTCCTCTTCGAAGAGCCTGGTGAAGACGGTCACCGTTCGGCTCGACACCCGCCACATCACGTCGACGCTGCGCCCCGCGGCGCTGCCGTCGACTTCGGTCGTCCCGTAGGCGAAGCCGATCCGTGCGCGCCCGGCCGCCTCGTCGTATTGAGGTCGCACCTTCACCGCCAGCGGCCTGCCGTCGCGAAGCACCGTCAGCTCCACCGGCGTGGCGGCGAGGCAGCCGGGCCGCTGCTTGCCCACGCACCTGTGGGTCGCGACCCGCTCGATGAACCTGCCGAGCCGCTCTTCGAGCCCGAGATTGGGGTAGCCGCGGCCGTCGACCGCGACGATGCGGTCACCCGGCTTCAGGGCCCCGGCGGCCGGCGTGCCCGGGAGCACCTCGCCGACCGTCTGCGTCGGCTCGACGTAGCCCAGCGTGGCCAGCGTGCCGGCGCTGGGCGACTGCATGACGAAGAAGAGGATGACGAAGGCGACGACGATGTTCACCGCGGGGCCGGCGGCGATCGTGGCGATCCGCTTCCACACCGGCTGGTCGTAGTAGCCCCGGCCCGCCGCCTCGGGCGGCAGCTCCTCGTCGGGGTTCATGCCGCTGATCTTCACGTAGCCGCCGAGCGGCACCGCTTTGACGCCGTACTCGGTCTCGCCGCGCTTGACCGAGAACAGGGTCGGGCCGAAGAAGAGGAAGAACCGCTCGACCCGCATCCCGGTCGCCTTCGCCACGAAGAAGTGACCGGCCTCGTGGAGGACGATCAGCGCCGAGAAGCCGAGGAAGATGATCAGCCAGTTCATACCGTCGCCAACCCGCCCAGGCGCTCCTCGGTGCGGCGGCGGGCCTCGGCGTCGGCGGCGAAGAGCTGCTCGAAGTGGGTCACCGGTTCGGGCGGCATCTCCCCCAGGACCGCCTCGATCGCCGTGGCGATCTCGGCGAAGCCGATCCGTCCCTCGAGAAAGGCGCCGACCGCCACCTCGTCGGCGGCGTTGAGGACGCAGGGCCAGGTCCCCCCCGCCTTGCCGGCCTCCAGGGCGAGGCGCAGGCAGGCGAAGGTCTCGAGGTCGGGCGCCTCGAAGGTCAGCTCGCCGACCGCGGCGAGGTCGAGCCGCGGCACGTCGACGTCGGCCCGCTCGGGGTAGTGCAGCGCGTAGGAGATCGGCACCCGCATGTCGGGGTGGCCGAGGTGGGCGAGCGTCGCCCCGTCGACCAGGTCGATCAGGGAGTGGACGATCGACTGCGGATGGACGACGACCTCGATCCGCTCGTACGGGACGCCGAAGAGGTGGTGCGCCTCGATCGCCTCGAAGCCCTTGTTCATCAGGGTCGCCGAGTCGATCGTGATGCGGCCGCCCATCCGCCAGGTCGGATGCGCGAGGGCGTCCTCGACGCTGACGCCGGCGAGGTCGGTTCGTCCCCGGAACGGGCCTCCGGAGGCGGTCAGCACCAGCCGCTCGACCGTGCCCGGCGGCTCGGCCCCGATCAGCTGGAAGAGGGCGGAGTGCTCGGAGTCGACCGGCAGCAGCCGCGCCCCGGTCGCCTCGGCGAGCGCCATCGTCAGCTCGCCGCCGACCACGAGGCTCTCCTTGTTGGCGAGCGCGACGTCGATCCCCTCCGTGAGCGCGACGATCGTCGGCCCGAGCCCGGCCGCGCCGACCATGCCGTTCAGCACCAGGTCGGCGCCGGAGGAGGCGATCAGCTCGCGCACGCCCTCCTCGCCGGCGAGCACGCGGCCACTCCACTGCGATCGTGCCTGCTCGGCGGCGGACGCCTCACCGAGCGCGACGACCGGCACGCCATGCTCGCGCGCCTGCGTCAGAACCTGCTCCCAGCTCGAGCCGGCGGCGAGGCCGACCACCTGGAGTTGCTCGGAGCCGGCGACGATCTCGAGCGCCTGGGTCCCGATCGAGCCGGTGGACCCGAGTATCACCAGCTTCTTCATTCCTGGGCCAGTCTAGGCGGGAGAGGCTGCCGGCAGGGTCAGTAGACGAGCTGGAGCGAGAGGTAGTAGCCGACGACGACGGTGAACAGAACGGCGTCGAGGCGGTCGAGCATGCCGCCGTGCGGGCCGAAGAGGCGGCCAGTGTCCTTGCGGTCGAGGTCGCGCTTGACCAGGGAGGCGAAGAGGTCGCCGATCGGGGCGACCGCGGCGACCGCGGCGCCGATCAGCAGCGCGTCGATCCCGGAGAGCCAGTCCTGGTAGAGGCCGGCGAACCAGAAGCCCATCGTGCCGATCAGGAAGCCGCCGACGAGGCCCTCCAGCGTCTTGTTCGGGGAGAGGCTGGGCGCGATCCGGTGCGAGCCGAACATGCGGCCGGTCGCGTAGGCGCCGGTGTCGGCGCAGAAGGTGCCGACCAGCACGTCGATCAGGAGCGCCGCGCCGTGGTCGGGCAGGTCGCGCAGCAGCACGGCGTGGACGAGCGGCAGCCCGATCCAGACGATCGCCAGCACCGTCACCCCCAGCGAGACCGTCACCCCGGCGCGGTGCTTGCGGTCGGCGCCGAAGAAGAAGAGCAGCGGGAACGATGCGGCGAGGGCGAGCAGGACGTTGAAGGCGCTGCCGAAGTGGGCGGCGGCGACCATCGCGACGAGCGCCACGTACGCCGCGACCTGGATCGGGCGCAGCTCGCCGGTCATCACGAAGAGCTCGCGCAGGCAGACGAGGCCGAGCGCCACCATCGCGACGGCAAAGGGAAGCCCGCCGACCACGGTGATGAAGATCGCGAAGCCGATCCAGGGGATCGCGACGAGGATCCGCCGCGCCGTCTCGCCGCGCAGCACGTTGCGCCGCCGCGGCGGTCGCGACTTCGGCCCTCGGCGTCGCTCCCGCGCCGGCTCCTCGTCGAGCTCCTCGAAGAGGTCGAGCACCGGCTCGGCCTCCGGCCGCCGCGGCGGGTCCTGCTCCACGCTCACGCCCTCCCCCCGAAGCGCCTTCGACGCTGCTCGAACTCGCGCAGCGAGGCCTCGAAGGCCTCGCGCGTGAAGTCGGGCCAGAGCTCGTCGCGGAAGACCAGCTCCGAGTAGGCGCACTGCCAGAGCAGGTAGTTGGAGACGCGGTGCTCGCCGCTGGTGCGGATCAGCAGGTCGGGGTCGTGCATCTCGGGCGCGTACAGCCCACGACGGAAGTCCTCCTCCGAGCCTCCCTCGAAGGAGCGCGCCGCGTCGACGATCTCGGCCCGGCCGCCGTAGTTGAAGGCGACGAAGAAGGCGATGCGGTCGTTGTGCGCCGTCTCGGCCTCGGCCCACTCCATCCGCTCGACCAGCCGCGGCTCGACGCCCTCGCGGCGGCCGACGAAGCGCATCCGCACGCCTTCGTCGCGCAGCTGCGGGGTTTCGGTGTCGATCCGTTCGCCGAACATTCGCATCAGCTCCTCGACCTCCTCGCGCGGCCGCGCCCAGTTCTCGGTCGAGAAGGAGAAGACGGTCAGCTCCTCGACTCCGAGCTCGACCGCGTCGCGCAGCCTCTCCTTGACCACGTCGGCGCCTGCCCGGTGGCCCTCGGCGACAGGCAGGCCCCGCTGCTGCGCCCACCGCCCGTTGCCATCGGTGATGATCGCTACGTACCGCGCGGAGGCGCTCACACCTCGAGGATCTCGGCTTCCTTGCCCTTCAGGGACTCGTCGATCTCGGCGATCGCCTCGTCGGTCTGCTTCTGCAGGGCGGCCTCGGCGCGGCGCTCGTCGTCCTCTCCCGCTTCCCCCTCTTTCTTCAGCTCGCGCAGGTCGTGCATGACGTCGCGCCGGATGTTGCGGACCGCGACGCGGCCTTCCTCGGCCACGCCGTGCACGACCTTGACCATCTCGCGGCGCCGCTCCTCGGTCATCTCCGGCACCTGCAGCCGGATCACGTTGCCGTCGTTGCTGGGCGAGAGGCCGACGTCGGACTCCTGGATCGATTTCTCGATCGCCCCGATCGCGCTCTTGTCGAAGGGGGTGACGGTGAGCAGGCGGGCATCGGACGCCGCCACGTTGGCGAGCTGCTTGAGCGGGGTCTGGGAGCCGTAGTAGTCGACCACGATCCGGTCGAGCAGGTGCGGGGAGGCGCGGCCGGTGCGCACGGTGGCCAGCTCGCCGCGGCTCGACTCCACCGACTTGGCCATCCGCTCCTTTGCGTCTGCCAGCAGCTCGTCTATCAGCTCCACCGGGGCTCCTCCGCTCCTCACTCGGCGGGCGCGCTGGAGACCAGCGTGCCCACCCTCTCGCCGCGGACGATCCTATCTATGTTCGTCTCGTCGCCCATGTTGAAGACGTAGATCGGCAGGTCGTTGTCCATGCAGAGCGAGAGCGCGGTCGAGTCCATCACCTTGAGGCCGCGCTCGATCGCCTCGCGGTGGCCGATCTCGGGGATGAACCTGGCATTCGGGTCGAGCGCCGGATCGGCGTCGTAGACCCCCTCGACGCCGTTCTTGGCCATCAGGATGGCGCCGGCGTGGATCTCGAGGGCGCGCAGCGCCGCCGCGGTGTCGGTGGTGAAGAACGGGTTGCCGGTGCCGGCCGCGAAGATCACGACGCGGCCCTTCTCGAGGTGCCGCATGGCGCGGCGGCGGATGTAGGGCTCGGCGACCTCCTTGACGTCGATCGCCGACATCACCCGCGTGTGCTGGTCGAGCTTCTCGAGCGCGTCCTGGAGGGTGAGCGCGTTGAGGACGGTCGCCAGCATCCCCATGTAGTCGCCGGTGGCCCGGTCCATCCCCGCCGCCGCCCCCTGCAGGCCGCGGTAGATGTTGCCGGCGCCGACCACGATCGCGACCTCGACGCCGCGGTCGCGGACCGCCGCGATCTGGCGAGCGATCCGCTGGACCTCGTCGGGGTCGGTGCCGTGCTGGAGCTGGCCCATCAGCGCCTCCCCCGAGAGCTTCAGGAGGATGCGGCTGAACTTGGGCGCGTCGGTCACTCTCCGACGCGAAAATACGCGAAGCGGGCGACGCGAACGTTCTCGCCGGTCTTCGCGGCCAGCTCCTGGCGCAGCTCCTCGATCGTCTTCGACTCGTGCTTCTCGGCGTTGACGTGAGGCTGGTCGAGCAGGGCGACTTCCTTGCCCCACTTGGCGAGCTGGCCCTCGACGATCTTCTCGACGACGTTGTCGGGCTTGCCTTCTTCGCGCGCCTTCTCTTCGAAGACCCGCTTTTCGGCCTCCCGCTCCTCCTCGGAGATCTCCTCGCTGGAGACGAACTGCGGAGCCGCGGCCGCGACGTGCAGGGCGACCTCGTAGGCGAACGCCTTGAAGTCCTCGTTGCGGGCGACGAAGTCGGTCTCGCACTGGACCTCGACCATCGCCCCGACCTTGTCGTTGGCGTGGATGTAGGAGGCGACGACCCCCTCGCTCGTCCCCCGCCCTTCCCGCTTCGCCGCGGACGCCTGACCCTTAACCCGCAGGATCTCAATCGCCCGATCGACATCCCCATCGCTGTCGGCCAGAGCAGCCTTGCAATCCATCATCGCGGCCCCGGTCCGATCCCGAAGAGCCTTCACATCCGCTGCGGAAATGCTCATTTCGCTCCTCCCTGCTGACTGGCCTCGTCGCCAGCCGGTGCGGTCTGACCCTCAGCCTCCTGCGCTTTCTCCGCGGGTGGCGCCGTAGGGGGAACCGCCCCTGAGGACGCTTTAGCGACCGGAGGGGGCGGTGGGTCCCCTGCGGCGACAGGACCCGCGGCCGGGGCGCTTGGTGCCGCGGCCGGAACGCTCTGTCCTGAAGGCGGTTGAGCCGGCGTCTGAGCCGCGGCAGCCTGCGCTTTGGCCGCGGCCTCAGCTTCAGCTGCTTTTTTCGCCGCCTCCTCGGCCTCCTTGCGCGCTTTCTCTTCCTCCTCGCGCTTCTTGCGCTCTTCTTCCTCGCGTTTGCGCCGTTCCATCTCCTCCTGCAGGCGCCGCTCCTCCTGGACGCGCCAGGCACCGGCGCCCTCCTCGATCGCGGCGCCGATCGTGCCGATCACCAGGTCGCAGGAGCGGATCGCGTCGTCGTTGCCGGGGATGACGAAGTCGATCGGCTTCGGGTCGCAGTTGGTGTCGACCAGGCCGATGATCGGGATGCGCAGCCGGACCGCCTCGCGGACCGCGATCTCCTCCGTTTTGAGGTCGGTGACGAAGACCGCGTCGGGGAGGCGGTCCATGTCGCGGACGCCGCCGAGGTTGTACTCGAGCTTGGCGAGCTCGGCCTGCATCCCCATCCGCTCCTTGGTCGGCAGCAGGGCGAGTTTGCCTTCCTCCTGCCATTCGGTCAGCTCGTGCAGGCGGGAGATCCGCGCCGAGATCGTCTGGAAGTTGGTCAGCAGCCCACCCAGCCAGCGCTGGTTGACGTAGGGCATCTTGCAGCGGTCGGCCCAGTCCTTGACGGGGCCGCGCGCCTGCTTCTTGGTGCCGACGAACAGCACCGTGCCGCCGCCGCTGGACAGCTCGCCGGCGAAACGGCGGGCGTTCTCCAGCAGCGCCTCGGTCTGGACGAGGTCGATGATGTGGATCCCGTCCAGCTCGCCGAAGATGTAGCGGCGCATGTTCGGGTTCCAGCGTCGCGTCTGGTGGCCGAAGTGGACTCCGGCCTCCAGCAGCTCTCTGAGGCCTGCCTCTGGCATTGAAAAGTCTCCTTGGTGTCGCGGGGGAAAACCCGCCGCCCTTGCCGGGACCCGGCCTCGGTGGCCGGTCAGGATCCGGGTCGGATTCGACGGGGGTCGATTTATGGATGCCGAAGTGTAGAGCGGCTAGGCGCTCGTGGCGGCGCGGGCGGCGTCCAGGGCCGCCGCCAGGTCGGCGGGCAGCTCCGACTCGAAGCTGAGCCGCTCGCCGCTGACCGGGTGGGCGAAGGCGAGCCGGCGAGCATGCAGGAACTGCCGGCCGAGCCCGTACCTCTCCTCGCCGCCGTAGGTCGGGTCGCCGACGAGCGGGTGCCCGATCGCGGCGAAGTGGGCGCGGATCTGGTGCGTGCGCCCGGTCTCGAGCCGCGCCTCGAGGAAGGTCTCGGCGGCGAGCGGCTCCAGCACCTCGAAATGGGTCCGTGCCTGGCGAGAGGCGGCGCCCGAGACCGCCATCCGGTGGCGCTGGCGGGCGGCGCGGCCGATCGGGGCGTCGATCGTGCCGGTGCGCGAGCGAAGCCGGCCGTGAGCCAGCGCCAGGTAGGCGCGTTCGACCTCCCGCCGCCGCACCGCCGCCTGGAGCGCGGCGTGGGCCTCGTCGGTGCGGGCGACGACGAGCAGGCCGCTCGTCCCCTTGTCGAGCCGGTGGACGATGCCGGGACGCTCGGAGTCGGCGCCGCCGCCGAGCAGCTCGCCGAGGGCGTCCACCAGCGTCGGGCCGCGGTGCGATGGGGCCGGGTGGACGACCAGGCCCGCCGGCTTCTCGACGACCGCGAGCGAGTCGTCGAGGTGAACGATGCGCGGCTCGCCGGGGCTCACCGCGGCGGCTGCCTGGCGTAGGACAGTCCGAGGACGACGACGCCGGCCGTGATCGCGACGTCGGCCAGGTTGAAGGGCGGCCAGGAGAGGAGCTCGACGTAGTCGGTCACCGCGTCTGCCCTGATCCGGTCGGCGAGGTTGCCGAGGGCGCCGCCGGCGAGCAGGCCGACCGCGAGCCACATCCCCGGCCGGTCGGGGTCGCGGGCGAAGAGCGCCGCGACGAAGAGCAGGGCGACCAGGGTGAGCGCGATCAACAGGGCCCCTCCCCCGCTCGCCAGGCCGAAGGCGACGCCGCGGTTGTGGACGAGCGTCAGGCCGAGCGGCCCCAGCACGTCGAGGTGCTCGCCCGCCGTCAGGTTCGCCTCGATCGCGGCCTTGGCGGCCTGGTCGAGGGCGACGACGAGGCCGCCGGTCGCGGCGGCGAAGCGCCAGGCGCGCCCCCTGCTCACCCGGCGATCAGGCCGACGACGATGGCCTGCAGGACGAAGAGGACTATCACCCCGACGATCGGGCTGAGGTCGATCGCGATGCCGCCGCCGCCCAGCGGCGGCAGGAAGCGGCGGAAGAGGTTGAGGTACGGATTCGTCGTCTCGGAGATGAAGTCGAGCGTCGCCCGCAGCCACGGGTAGTACGGCATCCGCGGCACCCAGCCGCTGAGGACGTTGAGGAAGATGAGGACGACGTAGACGATGAAGAGCGCGCTGACGTAGTTGGCGACGTCGTCACGCGTGATCGCGAGGAGCAGGAGCCCGCTCATCCCCTCATCCGCTCCAGCGAGGCGCGCACCGCCGCCGCGAAGGCCTCGCGCGCGCCTTCCCGCCCCAGCGCCTCCAGGCCGGCTTCGGTGCTGCCGCCCGGCGAGGTGACGGCAACCCGGACGTCGGCGGGATGGCGGACGCGCATCAGCGCCCCGGTCCCCGCGGCCGCCCCGACGACCATCTTCTCGGCCAGTCCCTCGCCCAAGCCCGCGCTCATCCCGGCCTCGACGAGGGCCTCGGCCACCAGGGCGAAGTAGGCGGGCGAGCAGCCCATCAGCGCGGTGGCGACGTCGAACTGCGAGTCGGGCAGCTCGACGACGGAGCCGAGCAGGCCCAGCTTCCCCCGGACCTCGGGGGCGAACGCGCCGGCGACGCAGAGGACGCCCTGGCCCACCTCGACGGCGACGTTGGGCATGATCCGTCCCACTTCGGCGCCGGGGAAGGCCGCTTCGACCTTCTCCAGCGAGGTCGCCCCGAGGATCGAGACGACCGCCCTCGCGCCGGCCAGTTCCCCAGCCGCCTCCTGGAGCACGCCCGGCTTGACCGCGAGGACGACGAGGTCGGCGCGCTCGGCCAGCTCCGAGTTGGAGCCGACGGCCTCGCCGTCCAGCTCCGCTGCCAGCGCCCGGGCCTTGTCGGCGTCGGCGTCGGAGAACAGCATCTGCTCCCAGTGCCCAGCCCAGCCCCTCGCGAAGGCCGCGGCCATGTTCCCGGACCCGCAGAAGCCGACGATCATGGCCCGGAGACTATTGGGAGTCAGGACTGGTTGAAGAAGCCTTTGTCGAGCAGCCTGGCCTTCTCCTCGGCCGAGACCTCGACGTTGCGCGGCGTCAGCAGGAAGATCTTCTCGGCGATGCGCTGCATGCCGCCTTCGAGTGCGTAGGTGAGGCCCGAGCAGAAGTCGATCATCCGCTTGGAGAGCTCGTGGTCGGTCGTCTGCAGGTTGAGGATGACCGGGACCGAGCGCTTGAACTGGTCGGCGACCTGCTGGGCGTCGTTGAAGTTGCGGGGGATGACGAGGTGCACTTTGACGTCGTTGTCCTCGCCCACCGGCCGCAGGACGCGCGTGCGCGAGGACGAGGCCGGCTCGTCGTCGGCGAAGATGTCGTCGATCTCGTCGCGGCGCGAACGGCGCGAGGTCGGCAGGCGCCTGACCTGGCTCGATTCCCGGCGCGAGTCGTACTCGTCTTCGCCGGTGAAGTCTTCCTCGTATTCGGGGCCGTGGTCGTGCTCTTCGGCGAGGCCGAAGTAGACCAGGGCTCTATGCCAGCTGTCGCGTAGTGCCATGCGTGCGTGTTTCGGCTCCTCCGAGCCGATTCCTCCAGGGATTATGTCCCATGGGGAGGCGGCCCCCGCTCACACGTAGAGGGCGGTGCCCAGGCGAACGATCGTCGCACCCTCCTCGACGGCGACCCGCCAGTCCTGCGAGGTTCCCATCGAGAGGCGCTCCAGGCCGTGCTCGCCGGCCAGCTCGGCGAGGCGGGCGAAGTGGGGCCGCGACGCCTCCGGGTCGGCGCTGAAGGGCGGCATCGTCATCAGGCCGGCGACGCGCGCAGGGCAGCGCTCGACGAAGCTCCCCAGCTCGCCGGGGTCGATGCCGCTCTTGCCCTGCTCGCCGGCGACGTTTACCTCGACCAGGACCTCGGTCCCCGGCGAGCCGTGGCGACGCAGCTGCTCGAGCGCCGACTCGCTGGCGACCGAGTGGATCAGGCGGCAGATCGGGACGAGCTGCTTGACCTTGCGGCTCTGCAGGTTGCCGATGAAGTCCCACTCGAAGGCATCGCCCCAGCGCTCGTGCTTGGCCGCGAGATCCTGCTGGCGGTTCTCGCCGACCAGCCGCACGCCGGCCCCGGCGAGGGCGCCCATCTCCTCCAGCGGCACGTACTTGGTCGCGGCGACGATCTCGACCCGGTCGCCGGTCACCTCGCGCACCCGTTCGAGGTTGGCGGCGATCTTCGCCGGGTCGAGGCCGTGGATGAGGCCGGGCACGGCTAGGCCTCCGTCGCCTCGAGCCAGACGGCGCCGGCCTGGCGGCGCGGGTCGCCGTCGCGGCGGTGGGAGAAGAAGCGCTCGTCGCAGCGGGTGCAGAGGCCGGCGCTCTCGACTCTTTCGACCCCGGCCTCGCGCAGCAGGCGCCGCGCCGCCTCGGCCAGGTCGAGCATGCGGCCAGCAGCGATCCCCTCGCCGAGCGGCGCGAAGGCGGCCAGCACCTCGTCGCCGACCTCGTAGCAGCAGGGGCCGATCCCCGGCCCGATCGCCGCCTCGGTGGCGCCGACGGCCTCGACCCCCTTGGCGACGATGCCGGCGGCTAGAGGTCGCCAGCCGCAGTGCAGGATCGCCGCGCCGCCGCGGCCCGCCAGCGCGACCGGGAGGCAGTCGGCGACCTTGACCAGAGCCGCGCCGGCCGGCTTGGTGAGCACGTGGCCGTCGGCATCGACGCCGGTCGGCTCGCCGGCGTCGCGAAGCAGGTCGGCGCCGTGCACCTGACGCGCCGTGGCGATCCTGTCCGGATTGAGGCCCAGCGCCGCCGCGAGCCGCTCGGGGCTCTCCTTGACGTCACCCGCCGAGCGGGTCGAGAAGGCGGCGCGGGCGCCGGACAGGCGCGCCTGCAGCCACTCGACCCCGTCGGCGCTGCGCCACTCCATCAGCGCTCGCCCTCCCGGGCCGCGGCCAGCGCAGCCGCCAGCTCCTCCTCGCGGCCACCGATCTCGCCGTCGAGCTTGCGCCGCAGCGCCGCCGCCAGCCCGCGGCCGAGCGCCGGACCCTGCTCGGCCCCGGCGGCGATCAGGTCGCCTCCGTCGATCTCCAGGCGCACGGTGTCCCACTCGGTGACGAAGCGGTCGAGCCACTCGGCGCCGAGCGCGCGGGCGAGGACCAGCTCGACCGGATCGTGGGCGCGGGCGAGGCGCACCGCCTCAGAGGGCCTGTCCGGCTCGGCCGCGGCCAGCGCCTCCTCCCCGCCCTCCGGTCCGAGCGCGGCGACCAGGAGGGCACGGTCGGGTGGGACGAGGCCCTGCCAGGGAGGCCGCGCCAGCAGGCCCCCGACCCGGGAGGCAAGCTCGAGCCCCCCCGCCCGCGGCTCGACCAGGCCCCACTCGCCCAGCAGCTCGAAGCCGCGCGGGGCGCTCTCTTCGCCCGCCAGGCGCAGCAGCTCCGCGTCGCGCCGCTCGGCCGAGACGGTTGAGAGGTCGGCCTCGCGCAGCAGGGCCTCGGTTCCGGGCTCCAGCGCGAAGCCGAACCGAGACGCGTAACGGGCGGCTCGCAGCGCCCGGGTCGGGTCGTCGGCGAAGGAGCGCGGGTGGAGGACGCGCAGGAGCCGCGCCTCGAGGTCGGCGCGACCGCCGTGGGGGTCGATCAGGCCCGGCTCGCCGCTCAGCGGCACCGCCATCGCGTTGACGGTGAAGTCGCGACGAGCGAGGTCTTCCTCGATTCCGGCAGCCGGCTCGACCTCGGGCAGGGCGCCAGGGCGCGGGTAGCGCTCGGTGCGCGCCGTGGCGACGTCGACCTCGTGCTCGCCGAGCCGCACCTTCGCGGTGGCGAAGCGCTCGTGCTGGGTCACGTCCGCCCCGAGCCGGGGGGCGAGCGTCGCCGCGTCGCCCACGACGACGAGATCGAGGTCGGCGCGACCCCTGCCGAGCAGCAGGTCGCGCACAGCGCCGCCGACCACGTAGACCGGCGTGTCGCCGGCAGCGGCCCGCACCGAGTCCAGCTCCGGGTAGGCGCTCGCCAGCCGTCCGCCGAGATCGTCGATCGACACAGCCGCCATCGCGGCGAGCCTACGCCCGGACGGGGATGCCCGCCCGCGCCAGGTGACGCTTGGCGTCGCGGACCCGGAACTCGCCGTAGTGGAAGATCGAGGCGCAGAGGACGGCGTCGGCATTGCCGGCCTCGATCGCCTCGCTGAGGTGGTCGAGGGTGCCGGCCCCGCCCGAGGCGATCACCGGCACCGGGACCGCCTCGGCGACCGACCGGGTCAGCTCGATGTCGTAGCCGTCGTTGGTGCCGTCGCGGTCCATGCTGGTCAGCAGCACCTCCCCCGCCCCGCGCTCGGTCGCCTCGCGCGCCCAGCCGACGGCGTCGCGACCCTCGACCCTCTTGCGGCCGCCGTTGACGTAGACGCCCCAGCCTTCGTGCTCGCGCTTGGCGTCGATCGCGATCACCACGCACTGGGCGCCGAAGTGGTCGGCCAGCTCGGTGAGCAGCTCGGGGCGGGCCAGGGCCGAGGAGTTGACCGAGACCTTGTCGGCGCCGGCGTCGAGGACCGCCTGGGCGTCCTCGACCGAGCGGATCCCGCCGCCGATCGTGAACGGGATGAAGACGTTGTCGGCGGTGCGCCGCGCCAGTTCGACGATCGTGTCGCGCTTCTCGTGCGAGGCCGTGATGTCGAGGAAGACCAGCTCGTCGGCGCCCTCGGCGTCGTAGCGCTCGGCCAGCTCGACCGGGTCGCCGGCGTCGCGCAGGCCGACGAAGTTGGTGCCCTTGACGACGCGGCCGGCGTCCACGTCCAGGCAGGGGATCACTCGTTTGAGCGCCACCGGGACAGAGTAGTTGGCACGTTTCCCGTCCATCTCACGGGAAACGCGCCAGGCGACTATTTGGAGAGCGCGGCGACGGCCTCAGCGACCGTGAATTTGCGCTCGTAGAGGGCTCGGCCGACTATGGCGCCCTCTACGTTGGAAGGTTCCATGCGCGCGATCGCCTCCAGGTGCGAGAGGTCGCCCACTCCGCCGGAGGCGATTACCTGGGCGCTGGTGGCTGCCGCGATTTGCTCCAGCTGGTCGATGGCGGGGCCCTCCATGGTGCCGTCCACCTCGATCGCGGTGCAGAGGAAGCGGCTGACGCCGCGGTCGCTCAGAGCCGCTACGGCGTCCACGACGGTTTGCTCACCGGCCTCGGTCCAGCCCTCCAGGGCTACGCGGCCGTCGCGGGCGTCCACCGAGACGACTATGCGTTTGCCGTGCTGGACGAGCATCGCGTCGAGGAAGTCGGGGTCGCGGAGGGCGGCGGTGCCGATCACCGCGCGCTCGGCGCCGGCGTCGAGGATCGCCTTGACCGCGTCGGCGTCGCGGAGGCCGCCGCCGACCTGGATCGGGCAGCCGAGGTCGGCGATTCGCTCGACGGCACCGAGGTTCTCGGGTTGTCCCGCTTTGGCGCCGTCGAGGTCGACGACGTGGAGGAACTCGGCGCCTTCGTCGATCCAGCGCCTCGCGGCGTCGGCCGGGTCGGCGTCGTAGGTCGTCTCGCGCTCGTAGTCGCCCCGCAGCAGCCGCACCGCCTTGCCGCCGCGGATGTCGATCGCCGGGTAGAGGATCACGCGCCGCTGGGCCGCTAGGCCGGCACCGCCGCGCAGACGCCGGCGAAGTTGGAGAGCAGGCGCAGGCCGGCGGCGCTCGACTTCTCGGGGTGGAACTGGACGCCGTAGACGTTGCCGCGCTCGGCGGCGCAGGCGAAGCGCTCGCCATAGACGGCGGTGCCCAGCAGGTCGTCGCCGGCCGGGACCGGCGCGAAGGTGTGGACGAAGTAGAAGGGCGTCTCGGTCTCGATCCCCTCGGTCAGCTTCGAGTCGCGCTCCCAGCGCACCGGCGCCCAGCCGATGTGCGGGACCTTGAGGCCCGGCGCGTCCAGCTCGCCGACCGGACCGGGCAGCAGGCCAAGGCCCTCGGCGCCGCCCAGCTCGGTCGAGGAGTCGAAGAGCAGCTGCAGGCCGAGGCAGATGCCCAGCACCGGCACCCCCGCCTCCACCCGCTCGGCGACCAGCTCGTCGAGCTCCAGCTCGCGCACCCGCTCCATCGCCTTCGGGAAGGCGCCGACGCCGGGCAGGACCACGCCGTCGGCTTCGCGGACGGTGGCGGCGTCGTTGGCGATCGTCGCCGTCGCGCCGACGTGCTCGAGTGCCTTCTCGACCGAGCGCAGGTTGCCCATGCCGTAGTCGAGGATGGCTATCCGCGCGCTCATTTACTCAGCGTACCCTTGGTGGACGGCACGCCGCTCTCCTCCGGGTCGATCGAGACGGCGACGCGCAGGGCGCGGGCGAAGGCCTTGAAGCAGGCCTCGATCATGTGGTGCGCATTGGCGCCGTAGCGGACCGAGACGTGCAGGGTCAGCTTGGCGTTGTTCGCCACGGCGCGGAAGAGCTCCTCGGCCAGCTCGGTGTCGAAGCCGGCGATCGAGGTGACCGGCAGGTCGGCCTCGAAGACGCAGAGCGGCCGCCCCGATATGTCGATCGCGCATTCGGCCAGCGACTCGTCCATCGGCACGATCGCCGAGCCGTAACGCCGGATGCCGGCGCGGTCGCCGAGCGCCTCGTCGAGCGCCTGGCCGAGCACGATGCCGACGTCCTCGACGGTGTGATGGGCGCCGGTCTCCAGGTCGCCGCTGGCCTCGACGACGAGACCCAGCCGGCCGTGACGGGCGAGCAGGTCGAGCATGTGGTCGAGGAAGCCGACGCCGGTGCTGGCGCTCGCCTCTCCCCCGTCGAGGTCGAGCGAGAGCCGGACCTTGGTCTCGGCCGTGCTGCGCTCCCTTGCTGCCGTCCTGCTCATCTCATTCGCCTTCCTTGACTCGGATCATCGCCGACTCGCCGTGGACGGGCAGGCCCTCCGCACGGGCGAGCGCGTCCACGTGCGGTGCAAGCTTCGCCGCCGCCTCGGCCGGAACCTGCACCGAGGAGATGCGGCGGCGGAAGGCGCCCGGCCCGAGCGGCCCGGAGAAGCGGCCGGCGCCGCCGGTCGGCAGGACGTGGTTGGAGCCGGCGACGTAGTCGCCGAAGGCGGTGGCGCCGCCCGCGCCGACGAAGACGCAGCCGGCGGTGCGGACCCGCTCGGCGAGCGGGTCGGGGGCGGCCACCATCACCTGCAGGTGCTCGGGGGCGAAGGCGTTGGCAAGCTCGGCGGCCGCGTCGAGGTCGGGGACGGCGGCAAGCGCCAGCGGCGCCTCCTCCAGCCCGCCGATCCGGCTCGCGGCGCCCTCGCAGGCGCCGGCGAGGCGGTCGAGGACTGCCGCCTCCGTCGCCACGGCGAGGAGCGCCCCGCCGGCCCCGTGCTCGGCCTGCGCGCAGAGGTCGAGCGCCGCCCACTCGGGATCGGTCCCCTCGTCGGCGATCAGCATCAGCTCCGACGGCCCCGCCAGCGAGTCGATGCCGACGGTCCCGTAGACGGCCCGCTTCGCTTCGCGGACCCAGGCGTTGCCCGGGCCGGCGATCACGTCGACCGGCGCGATGCTCTCGGTGCCATGGGCGAGGGCGAAGATCGCCTGGGCGCCCCCCACCGCGTAGATCTCGTCCACCTCGCAGAGCGCCGCGGCGGCCAGCACCAGCGGGTGGAGGCCGCCGTCCGGGCCGGGCGGCGTCGCCAGGACGACGCGCTCGACGCCGGCGACCTTGGCCGGCACCGCGCACATCACCACGCTCGACGGGTAGGCGGCCCTGCCGCCCGGCGCGTAGACGCCGGCGGCGCCGACCGGCACCTCGCGTACGGCGACCCGCTGCCCCTGCGGCAGCTCGAGCTCGCGCACCTCTTCCGCCACCTGCAGCTCGGCGACCGCGCGCACGTTGGACGCGGCGAGCCGCAGCGACTCGCGCAGCCCCGGGTCGATGTCCCGCAGGGCGCTGTCCGCCGTCGCCCGCTCGACCCGCAGCGAGGTCAGCGGCGACTCGGTCGCGTCGAAGCGCGCCGTCAGCTCGAGCAGGGCCTCGTCGCCCCGCTCGCGCACCTCGCGCTCGATCGGAGCCACGTCAACCGGCGGGACCGCCGCGGCGGTCCACTCGCGCACCGCGCTCGCGGTCGGGGCGGCCCCCGCCCACTCGAACCGGCGGGGCCTCATCCCGCCGTCGCTTCCCGCAGCCTCTCCATCAGCGCATCGACCTCGGCGGCGCGCAGCTTGTGGGCGACGCGGTTGGCGACGAAGCGGGCCGTGCACTCGACGATCTCCTCGCGCACCTCGAGGTCGTTCTCCTCGAGCGTGCGGCCGGTCGCGACCAGGTCGACGATGCCGTCGGCCAGCCCGATCAGCGGCGCCAGCTCGATCGACCCCTTGACCTCGATCACCTCGACCTGGCGCCCGGTCGCCTCGAAGTGACGCTCGGCGATCCGCGGGTACTTGGTCGCGATCCTCATCATGCCCAGGCGCCGCTGGGATTCGCCCAGCTTGGCGTCGCCCTTGCGCCCTGCCAGCACCATGCGACAGCGGCCGTAGCCGAGGTCGAGCAGCTCGTAGACGACCCGGTCGGCCTGCTCGAGGATGACGTCCTTGCCGGTGATCCCGACGTCGGCCGCGCCGGCCTCGACGTAGGTCGGCACGTCCGACGGTCGCATCGTGACCAGGGTGATCTCCTCGCCGGGAAAGATCAGCGCGCGCGACTCGCCGCGGACCGCCGCGGTGTCGACGCCGGCGGCGTCGAGCGCGTCGAGCGTTTCGCCGAGCAGGGCCCCGCGCGGCACCGCGATCCTGAGCGGTCCCTCTCCGTTGGGGCGGCCGCCGCTCATCGCTCCCCCCTCCGCGACTCCTCCTCGAGCTGGGCGAGGTGCACCCGCTCGACATAAAGGGCGAAGCCGGCCGCGGGCAGATCGACGCCGAAGCGCTCCAGCAGGCCGTCGTAGCGGCCGCCGCCCCCGAGCACGTGGCCGAGCGCCGGGTCGTAGACCTCGAGGATCGCGCCGCTGTAGTAGCCGAGGTCGCGCAGCAGCCCGAGGTCGATTTGCACCCGGTCGGCGACGCCGCGTGCCTCCAGGGCCTCATACGTCTCGCCGAGCCGGGCGGTGGCGCGCTCGACCGCGTCGCCACCGAGGCCGCGGGCCCGCTCCAGGACCTCCTTGCCGCCGCGCAGCTGCGAGAGCGCCAGGCAGGTGGCAGCCTGCTCGGCGCCGATCCCGTCGACCTCCTCGAGCGCCGCCTCCAGCCCGACCAGATCGTGTGCCGCGAGCCGTTGCAGGACGCTTTCGCCTGTCTGCTCGTCCTCGACCCCGAGCTCGGCGAGCAGCTGCCGGTAGAGATCGGCATCGCCCAGCCCGATCACGGCGCGGCCGAGCCCGGCCGCGTCGAGCGCCGCCGCCAGCACCTCGACCACCTCGGCGGTCCCCGCGGGGGCCGAGGCGCCGATCAGCTCGATCCCGGCCTGGGTGAACTCGCGCATCTGGCCGCGCTGGGGACGCACCGCCCTGTAGGCGTTGGCGAGGTAGGAGAGCCGCAGCGGCGGCTCGGCGCTGGCGAAGCGGCTGGCGACGAGGCGGGCGATCGGCACCGTCATGTCGGTGCGCAGCGAGAGCAGCTCGCCGCGCTCGTCGAAGAAGCGGTAGGCGGTCGCGGCCGCCCTGCCGTCGCCGCGCGCGAGCACCTCGTCGTACTCGATCGCCGGCGTCGCGACCTGTCCGTAGCCGCGCTCCTCGAAGACGTCGAGCAGGGCTCGCTCGAGCCTGCGCAGCTCGCGCATCTCGTCGGGCAGAATGTCCCGAGTACCGGGGGGAATCGGGTGGATCATCCGCTTGACCTTACGGAAGCGGCGCGGGAATCTCCGCTACGCGGGAACGCCTGACGAGACGCGTTCAATCCGCGCGCCCAGCCCGCGCAGCCGCTCGTCGATCGCCTCGTACCCGCGGTCGATCTGGCGGATGTTGCCGATCTCCGAGACGCCGTCGGCGGCGAGGGCGGCGATGAGCATCGCCATGCCGGCGCGGATGTCGGGGCTCTCGACGCGTTCGCCGTGAAGGCGGCTCGGACCGCTGACGATCGCCCGGTGGGGATCGCAGAGCGTGATCCGAGCGCCCATCGCGACCAGCTTGTCGACGAAGAAGAGGCGGTTCTCGAACATCTTCTCGAAGATCAGGATCTCGCCCTCGGCCTGCGTCGCCAGGGCGAGCGCGATCGAGGTCAGGTCGGCCGGGAAGGCCGGCCAGGGGCCGTCCTCGATCTTGGGGATGGCGTCCCCGACGTCGGTTCTCACCTTCAACCGCTGCTCGGGCGGGACGACCACGTCGCTGCCTTCGATCTCGGACTGGAGGCCGAGGCGGCGGAACTGGCGGCGCACCACCAGCAGGTCGGCGGGCTCGACGTCGCGCACGCGCAGGTCGCCGCCGGTCGCCGCGGCGAGGGCCATGAAGCTGCCCACCTCGATGTGGTCGGGCGAGATCGTGTGCTCGGCGCCGCCGAGGCGGTCGCGGCCGTGGACGGTCATCACGTTCGAGCCGATCCCGTCTATCTGGGCCCCCATCTCGGTCAGCAGGCGGGCGAGGTCCTGGACGTGCGGCTCGCAGGCGGCGTTGCCGATCGTCGTCGGGCCCGGCGTCAGGGCGGCTGCCATGAGGGCGTTCTCGGTGCCCATCACGGACGGCTCGTCCATGAAGATCGAGCAGGCGCGGAGGCCGCCCGACGGCGCCTTCAGCTCGATCCAGCGGTCGCCGTCGACGCGGGCGCCGAGGTCGGCGAAGGCGTCGAGGTGGGCGTCGAGGCGACGGCGGCCGATGAAGTCTCCGCCGGGCGGCGGCATGCGCGCCTCCCCGAACCGGGCGAGCAGCGGCCCGGCGAGCAGGAAGGAGGCGCGGATCTTTTCGGAGAGCTCCTCGTCGACGGCCACGTCGGAGATTCCCGCGGCACGCAGCCGCAGGCTGTTGTCCCCCACCCAGGCGGTCTCGACCCCAAGCCGCTCCAGCAGGGCGACCTGCGCCTCGGTGTCGCGGATTCGCGGCACGCGGTGCAGCAGCAGCTCCTCCTCGGTCAGCAGGCAGGCGGCGAGGATCGGCAGCGCGGCGTTCTTGTTGCCGGCGGCGACGACCTCTCCGGAGAGGGGCACGCCGCCCTCGATCAAGAACTTCTCCATCAGATACGCCCGTTTGCTCGCGCCGCGCTCATGGCGGCTAGGGTAACGGCCGCGATGGGACGGAGCGCCAAGATCGCGATCGGGCTGGTCCTCGTGCTGGCCGTGCTGCTCGGCCTCAACGCGCTGGTGACCGGAGCCGAAACGAGGTCCGCCGAGGTGACCCAGCCGGACGGCCGCATCCTGGGCCTGCGGGGCGGCGCCCTGCAGGTCGTCGATCGCGGCCCGCGCCAAACGCCGCCGATCGTGCTCGTCCACTGCTTCACCTGCGCGATCGACTGGTGGGACGGGATGGTCCCGCGGCTCGAATCGGGCCACCGGGTGGTAGCCCTGGACCTGCTCGGCCACGGAGGCTCGGAGAAGCCGAAGTCCGGCTACTCGATCGAGAGCCAGGCGGCGCTCGTCGCCGAGGCGCTCGGCCGGCTGGGCGTGCGCGACGCGACGGTCGTCGGTCACTCGCTCGGTGGCCCGGTCGTCGTGGCGCTGGCCGAACGCTCCCCGCGGCTCGTCGACCGGGTCGTGATCGTCGACAGCGTTCCCGATGTCGGCTACGGAGACGTCGGGTTCGTCGGCGAGCTGCCCTTCCAGCCCCTGATCGGCGAGGCCCTGTGGCGGGTCAAGCCGGACTTCTCGATCCGCGACGGCCTCGAGGTCGCCTTCGCCCCCGGCTTCGAGGTCCCCGACGAGTTCGTCGAGGACGTCAAGCGGATGACCTACTCCGCCTACTCGGGCTCGCACGACGCCTTCGAGGAGTACACCGACGAGAGGTCGCTGCCCGAGCGGGCGGCGGAGCTCGGCGTGCCGGTGCTGTCGATCATGGGCGCCGAGGAGCAGATCGCCGACGACCCGCGGGCGGCGCTCGCCGCCTACCGCGAGGCCTCGCCGCGGACGCGGACCGAGCTGGTCATGGGCGCCGGTCACTCGCCCAACGTGGAGAAGCCCGCGCGGACCGCGGCTCTGGTGCTCGCCTTCGCCGCCGTGAAAAAGCCCGCAAAAGCGGGTAAAACGAGACCACCCGTGCAAGGCCGCGTGCAAAAACCCGATGCCGTCCGGAAGCGACCGTAGAGTCGAACCCATGTTCGCATCGAGAAAGACCATCAGCTATCGCGTAGGCGACGCGATCGACCTCACGATCGACTTCGCGACCCTCGGCGAGTACGGCCTCGAGGAGGTCGAGCGGCGACCCCTCGCCTGCGAGGCGCGCCACCGCGGCGGCCGGACCCGGAGCACCGGTGCCTGGAATGCCGCGATCGCCCGGTTCGCGACTCACTCGTAAGCGCGTCGCGGCAGGACTGGCGCTGCTGCTCGCCGCCGGCGTGGCCGTCGGCGCGGCGCTGAGCTGGCACTTCTCCTCGATCGTGGTCGTGCCGCACCACTCCCACTGGGCGCCGAACGCCGAGGTCGTCGACGTGGGACCGCGGTCGGTGACGCTGGGACGGAACGAGGCGACCTCCAGGCCCGGCGTCTACGACATCGCCTGGGAGGGCGGAAGCGCCCAGGTCGGCGCTGTCGCCATGATGGACGACGACACCGTCACCCGCAGGCTCTCGCGGCTGCGCGGCTATCTCCTGCCCGGGATGGACGTCGAGCTGGGCGACGAGGCCTACAACGGCGACCCCCGCGAAGCGCTTGGCCTTCCATACCGGGATCTGGCGATCCGGGGCGAGCTCGGCCCGCTGCCGGCGTGGCTGGTGCCAAGCCGTGCCGGCGGGCGGAACACCGCCGGCGCGCGTACCTGGGCCATCGTCGTCCACGGCCACAACGGCGATCGCCAGAACGGCCTCAAGCTGGTTCCGGCCCTCCACCGGCTCGGCCTGCCGGCGCTGCTCGCCTCCTACCGCAACGACCTCGGCGCGCCGGAGAGCCCCGACGGCCACCACCACCTCGGCCTCACCGAGTGGCGCGACGTCGACGCGGCGGCCCGCTACGCCCTGCGGCACGGCGCCCGGCGGCTGGTGCTGGTCGGCTTCTCTATGGGCGGCGCGATCGTGGGCCGCTTCATGGCCGAATCCGTCCGGGCCGACCGGGTCGCCGCGCTCGTCCTCGACGCCCCTGTAGTCGACTGGCGTGAGACGCTCGAGTTCAACGCCACCCAGATGGGTCTGCCCGAGCTGGCGGCGCTGCCGCTGCGCTGGGCGATCGACGCCCGCGTCGAGATCGACTGGGAGGCACTGGACTACGAAAGCCACCTCGAGGACTTCGACCTGCCGATCCTGCTCTTCCAGGGCGCCGAGGACGACCTGGTCCCGAAGCAGCCGAGCGAGGAGCTGGCCGAGGCCCTGCCGGAGAGCATCGACTATTTCGAGGTCCCGGAGGCCGACCACGTCCAGGCCTGGAACGTAAATCCGCCGCTCTACGAGCGGCGGCTCGGAGCATTCCTGGCTGCCGCCCTCGGCCGCCGCGCAGGCACCGCGGGGGCGGCGCGCTCCACGAAAAAGGGCCGCCCCTGAGGGCGGCCCAAACAAAGAACCGGCGGCGACCTACTCTCCCAGGAGGTTGCCCTCCAAGTACCATCGGCGCTGAGAGGCTTAACTGCTCTGTTCGGAATGGGAAGAGGTGTTTCCCTCTCGCCATGCGCCACCGGAGATCTTGCGAGACCGCCCCGGTGGAGCTTGAAAACCGCACAAGGCCGCAATGGGTAAAGAAATTAAATCCGTCAAGCCCTCGACCCATTAGTACCGGTCGGCTGAGCATGTCACCACGCTTGCACCGCCGGCCTATCAACCTGGTGGTCTACCAGGGGTCTTACTCCCTCGAAGGGATGGGAGAGCTCATCTCGAGGACGGCTTCCCGCTTAGATGCCTTCAGCGGTTATCCGTTCCGTGCGTAGCTAACCTGCGGTGCCCTTGGCAGGACAACAGATACACCAGCGGCACGTTCATCCCGGTCCTCTCGTACTAGGGATGACTCCTCTCAACTCTCCAACGCCCACAGAAGATAGGGACCGAACTGTCTCACGACGTTCTGAACCCAGCTCGCGTACCGCTTTAATGGGCGAACAGCCCAACCCTTGGGACCTACTCCAGCCCCAGGATGCGACGAGCCGACATCGAGGTGCC
>Ga0157298_10000016_pt1 | contig 60874 bp, 131 predicted proteins | sample NitcycUS043104R2_FD_108394 | JGI IMG/M metagenome (GOLD analysis project Ga0157298, IMG submission 108394) | Soil microbial communities from Arlington Agricultural Research Station in Wisconsin, USA - Nitrogen cycling UWRJ-S043-104R-2 | ecosystem: Environmental > Terrestrial > Soil >...
CGCCCACACCGGAGACGGTCTCACCCCGGCAGCCTCCCCGCACCTGTTCCTCGGCACCGCCCCTTATGGTGCCTCGGCGGGCATCCGGCTCAACCGCGCCACCTACTCCGGTGGAGTCTGGACCTGGGGCACGCCAGTACTTCTCGCGACCGGCCTGGTGAACAAGACCACCACCTGCGGGGTCTGGGACGGCAGCCGGTACATGTTCGCCTGGTCCGCGAACGCCGCCAGCATCTCCTGCGTCGAATGGGACGGAGTGGGTGCCACCGTCACCCGCTCACCCCCGGCCCTGCCGGGGGGTGTCGGCGTTGTGGCCGGGCTCTCCCTGGCCCATGACCCGGTGACCCACGATATCTACCTCGCGTTCCACGACGTGACCGATGGGGACGTGCGCTGGTCGAAGTTCACCCGCGCCACCACCACCTGGTCCGCCTGGTCCGTGGCGATTGCCCGTGCCGCTTCCACTGTGGACGGCCAGGTTTCGCTGCCCCGGCACACCCAGCGCAACACCATCCCGATGCTGTACTCCAGCATCTCCGGCAGCGTCTACACCATCTTCTCGCACCTGCTGCTGACGCTGACCCGGACGCCACCGACGCCCACCCTGGACAGCCCGGCCAGTGGGGCGAAGTTGAACCTCGCGCTCGGCGGAACGTTCACCTGGACCTACAATCCGATCGCTCCCGGCGACATCGAGTCCGGCTACACCTTCAAGCGGATCGCCGGGGCGACCACCGACTACTGGAACGCCACGACACAGGCGTTCCAGTCAGGCACCGTCGACAACACCACGGACCCCGACAATCCTTCGCAGGTCACCTTCCCGGCAGCGAAGTGGACGAACGGCACCACGTACACCTGGGCCGTGCGCGCCATCTCGTCCGGCGGCTCGGCGTCGGCCTACACCGCAGCCCGGACGGTGGTGTCGGCGGCCAGTCCCGTGGTGGCGGTGACGGCCCCCACCAGCGTGGTCTACGAGGACAGCACGCCGCTGGTGGAATGGACGTACTCCAGCCTGGATGCCCAGCGGGACTACGAGATCCGCATCATCCCTGAGGCTGTGGGAATCTCTCCCACGGACCCGCTCGGTGCGGTCTGGACGTCCGGGGTGGTCAGTAGCAGCGTGGCCCGTTCCGCCCGGATCGAGCAGCCACTGACGAACAACACCACCTACCGCGCCTACGTGCGGGCAACCTCCAGCGCTGCCATCGCTTCGGATTGGATGTACTCCTCGTTCAGCATTTTCGTGACTCCTCCCTCGGGACCGTTGGTGGAGGTGGTGGATTCGATCGACTACGTGTCCGGCGTGCCCCGCGTGCGCCTGGACCTGACGGGCCGCTCCTCCTTCCTGACGGCGGATCAGGACGGTTCCTCCACCGGCTGGGAGTCGGACGCGAACGCCACCGTGGCGAACGTGGTGGAGGACCCGGGGGTGCTGCTGAACGGGTTCTCCATGACCAGTGTTGCCGCTGGCGCGATGGGCGTCCGCACGGTAGTGGGTGATCCTCCTCCGCCTACGGTGGACGAGCCAGCACCGTTGCGCCCCGTGTCTTTTCCCGTGCAGGCCGGGACCGCCTACACCCTGATGGCTTCCTTCCGTGCCAACACCACCACCCGGGCGGCCCGGGTGCGCATCCGCTGGTACGACGATGACGACGGCACCGGCTCGATCATCAGCGAGTCGGTGAGCCCCCAGGAGAACGCCACGAACGCCGCCTACGAGTCGATCTCGCTGACGGAGGTGGCCCCGGTCGGCGCGGTGCTGGCGCGGATCGTGGTGGAGGTGCTGGGCACCGTGGCGGCCGGGGAGATCTTCTACGTCGGGCAGGTGTCGTTCCATCCTGGCCGGGTCGTTGCGTATCAGCCGGGTGGCTTCAGCGCCGTACAGACGCTACGTGTGGAACGTAGCGATGATGGCGGAGTCACGTTCGGGACGATCATCGCCAGGGTGAAACCGAACCTGCGTCAGATCGCCATTGCATATGACCGGCTGATGCCGTTCGGCACCGACGTTATTTACCGTGCCTACACTGACGTCGACCAGGGCCTCGGATCAACGCTGTCCTCGGGTGCCTCTTCGCTGGCCACGATCAACCTGGAGGCGGAACGTTGGGCGATCCGTGACGTCGACAGCGCTGACGAGGCTGAGATCTACGCCTACGTTACGGGTTTCGACCGTGGCGACGATGAGTCCAGTAGTGTGCACCGGCCGGTGGGGCGCTATTACCCAATCGTCGACACAGAAGGATTGCAGGCCAGCGACGGAACGCTGACACTGTTCGTTCCGGTGGGTGACATCGAATACGCTACGAGTGTGTTGCGTAGAACCGCAACGTTCGTGGTCCAGAACCCCACTGGCACAATCTTCTTCGCCCGCCTGATCCGGCGTAAGTATGAAGTGGAAGCGCTGCGCCACCGTAACTTCGTCATCCCCTTCGTCGAGGTCGACCCGATCCTGGGGGTGCAGTCGTAGTGTCAGCGCTTCTTGTACGGCCCTCGTCGGTAAGCGACAGGGTTTCTGATCAGTCGTTGCTCCGTCTCGCACGTAAGGCATTGACGCGACTGGCTTCCATTCGCTCTCAATCTGATCCGCGTATTCTCAGCACTGTAAGGGTGATTCGCAGGGCAATGCGTCTTCTTCGCGTTCCCCTTGGAGGCTCGACGAACATTCTCAGCATGGGAAACTGCTTCAAGATGAGTAGGCTCGCAGCAAGGCGGGTTCTCGCAGAGGTGGTCGACGTCCTGATCAGGTCGAGGTTCTTCCACCCAGAGGCGGTAGGCAATGCGGTGCGTCGGGGCGATACGATTGCCCTCATCCCGAATTTTTCCATACCCCTCCTTACTGGTGATGCTGCCAGTCCACTCCAGACAGGGCACGCCGTTGTAACTATTCACGGCACTGGGAACGCATTTGGCCAGAAGGCGAACTTCGACTGGGATCGGGTGTCTAGGCATGTGGGTACCCTACCCCAAAATTCAGGAGGGCAGTAGCCATCTGGAGGACCTCGCCGGAATTCGACCTTGCGTTGCTGGAGTCGGCACGCACCTGGTCCACGAAGATTGAGATCTTCTACGGTGACACTGTCGTGGAGACGCTGAACACGCTCCAGTCCGGCTATATCGGGATCGACGACCTGGCCGTGCGCCGGGAGGCGCACTTCACCATCAGCGACTCGGACGGCGAACTGACTCCCCGGGACGCGAAGGATCTGCTGACGCCCAAGGGCACGGAGATGAAGATCTACCGGGGCCTGTGGGTGACGGCGGCGAACGGCGTGGCGGGGTTCGAGTATGTGCCCCTGGGGGTTTTCGGTCTGGTGGAGCCGGAAGTGCGTTCCCACTCGGACGGAGTCGTGATCGAGATCAAGGGCTTCGACCGGGTCGACAAGTTGCGGGAACTGGAGTTCACCGACCCGTGGGTCATCGCTGACGGCACGCCGATCCATGAGGCGATCTCCGACATCATCGCCGACCGGATGCCGGACGTGGCGATCCGGGTCACCACCAGCGACTTCGTGACTCCCGAACTGGTCTTCGACCGGCTCACGTCGCCGTGGGACGCGATCAGGGATCTGTGCGAAAGCGCTGCCTACGTGGCGTATTTCGACCAACTCGGCCAGGCGGTGGTGGAGCCGATCACCGAGGTCGACTCAGGGGTCACCTACACCCCCGGCCCTCAGTCGGTACTGATGAACGTGTCGCGCAAGTTCCTGTCGGCCGACAAGGTCTACTCCGGTGTGATCGTGCGGGGCCAGCATCCTGACTATCTGCCGATCCGGGCCGAACTGTGGGACGAGGACCCGGCCAGTCCAACCAACTCCCTCGGGCCGTTCGGCAGGCGACCCTACGGCGTCTGGTCCGACTCCATCACCAGCGTGGAGCAGGCCGAGGCGATAGCGGAGGATAGGCTCCCTCGTGTGTCGCAGATGAAGCAGGAGGTGGAGATCACCACTCGTGGCCATCCTGGGCACGAAATCTACGACGTGATGCGCATTACCGACCCCCGCTCCAGCACGGACGGGCTGTTTACTCTGATTTCCGGCACCATCCCGCTGGTGAACCAGCAGGGCGAGCACACCCGGCTGCGTTGCAGGGAGGCCAACTCGTGAAGGCGGCAGTGACGGACCTGGCTGACGCCCTGTCCACGAAGGACCCCACGACGACGATGCGGATCGGCGTCATCACCGAGATCGACACCACCTCGGCGGCGAAAGTCCGCACGGACCAGACGGGTACGGCCTGGATCGCCCGTTCGCAGGACATCCGGCTGGCTGTCGACGACCGGGTGTGGATGCTCCAGCAGAACGGCGTCTTCATCGTCGGCGGTCGCCTGAGCGTTCCGCTCAGCAGGCCGATCGTGAAGCGCAAGGCCAACACCCAGGTCGTCACCTCATCGGCCACTCCGGTGAACGACACCGATCTGTGGGCGGTACTGGAGCCCGGCACCTACCGGTTGCAGTTGATCGTCCACTACTCCTCCCCGTCCGACGTGGCGGACATCCGTTCCCTGTGGGACTTCAGCGGCACTTTCAGTTCGGGCGGCCGGTCCTGCTTCGGGCCTGGCCAGATCACCACGGCTGCCGCCGGAACGGCAGCGGGTTCCGTCAGCCGCTCGTCCGGCCACGGCTTTACCACCGCAATCGTTTACGGTACGGATGCCGGGCTGACCGCCTGCGCGCTCCAGGAGGATGTGCTGCTGGAGGTGGAGACAGTGGGCACGTTGCAGTGGATGTGGGCTCAGGGCACCAGTAACGCGAATGCCACCACCGTCTCGGTCGCCAGCAGGCTCTATATCACACCGATCGAGCAAATCACGTAGACTCAGCAGAACTTGTCGAGCCAACGGGGAGCCGGATCAACATGCCCAAGAGAGATCACGGACCCTTGAGATCAATTGCTGAAGTCATCGGCGAGTACCCGTTCTGCGTGGGCCTGACCACCTGGGGCATGGTGGTCGGGCCGCTGACAATCCTCGATCACGCCCCCTCCGCCTCGATGGCGGACCTGCCCAAGGGTGTTCAGGTGAGTTGGGCGCTGGCAATCTTCATCAGTGCCACTTCCATGCTGGCCGGGCTCATCATGCGCCGCAACAGCCTGCTGATCGTGCGTGCGCTGGTTCTGTTCGCCACCACGTTCAGTGTGTACGGCGTGACGGTCATCTTCACTGCTGGCTGGGGTAGAGGAGGTGGAACCGCTTCCCTGATGCTGATTTTCGCCGTCGTGTGCCTGATCCGGTCCCGCTATCTGCGGGAGCATTTCAAGATCCTTAACGACGAGGCGTGCCGGAAGCATTCACCGAACGGTGGCGGAGAGGGGTCATGAAAAGTCTGCACCGGATACAGTTGATACTTCAAGGGATCAGGTATACGAAGGGCGGCTGACATGGTGTTCATCACGGCTGACCCTTCGGCGTCCTCAGGTCAGCCGTGGTGGGTCTACATGATCATGGGCCTGCTCTCGACGGGCTCAGGAAAGTTCATCTGGGACACCTACAAGGACTGGCGCAACCAGCCCTCCAAGGCGATGCGCGAGAGTACCGACATCGACGCATCCATCGTCACCGTCGCGCGAGCCCGGGACGAACTGGAGGCCGACAACGTCCGGCTGCGGCAGGAACTGATCGACCAGGAGTCACGGCATTCACGCGAGCGTGACCGCTGGCTGGCCGACCAGGAGAGGCTGCGGGCCGACGTGGCCCGGCTGGAGGCCCAGATCCGCACTGAACGCCAGGAAGCGAACGACCGCTACGACGCTCTGCTCCAGCAGATCCAGCGTCTGGGCACCATGACTGACGAGGTCAGTCGAAACCTGAAGTCTGACGAGGAAACCCGCAGGCATGATCTTTAGGGAGACGCCGTGAGAACGGTCAAGCACAACCCGGACGACGCCGCCGAGGTGGCGGCAGTCCAGACACCACCCGGGGAACCGGATGGTGTACTCGTCGACCCGGAAAGCATTGACGGGGACGACGAATCGGTGGAGGAGGTGGTTCCCGAATGATGCTGACCCAGTTGGCGAACGTGGCCCGCCGCACTGGCTACCCGGTGATCGAGGTGCCGGGCTGGAAGACCAGGACCCGGCCGGGCGGGATGAGCAGCGTGCAGACCGTCACCTGCCACCACACCGCGAACGGCGGTGCCCGGGGAAACTACCCGAGCCTGCGAGTGGTTCGTGACGGGCGGCCCGGCCTGCCGGGGCCGCTGGCCCAGTACGGGCTCGGTCGGGACGGCACAGTCTTCGTCATCGCTGCTGGCCGGTGCAACCACGCCGGAGTGTCGCTGAAGACCGCCTACACCAACTCCAACGCGATCGGCATCGAGGCCGAGGCCGTGGGAGTGCCCGGCACCGAGGGCGACTGGCCCGCCAGGCAGATGGACTCCTACGCCCGGCTGTGCCTGGCCCTGGTGGAGGAGTTCGGCGCGGTTCAGATCGCAGACGTACTGGGGCACAAGGAGACCTGCTCCCCCAGGGGGCGCAAGTCCGATCCTTCGTTCAGTATGCCGAAGTTCAGGGAACGGATCGGCAACCTGACATCGGTGAAGAAACCCGTAAAGCCCACCCCAGCAAAGGATTTCATCGACATGGCAACTCAGGCAGAAGTCGAGGCAGCAGTCGTCAAGGGCGTCCTCAAGGTTCTCCAGACGGAGCAGATTGTCCCGAACGTTCCCACCCCGACGCAGGTCGCGGCCGACCCGAAGGTGAAGACCACCTACTACACACCGGTCGGTGCCTGGGCGAACATCGAGAAGGACCAGGACGTCGACCGGGACGCGACGAAATCGGACCGGGACAACCTCCGCACGCAGGTGGCCGCGCTCGACTCGGCCGTGCGTGCCCTTACCACACAGGTGGCGGAACTGAGCGCTAAACTGAGCCCGCCTTCCACGCCTACCAAGGAGAACTGATCATGAGTGACGCCATTCCGAACTACCGCAAGAGCACGTTCTGGGCCGACTGGTTCGAGCGGGTCGCCTGGACCGCCGTCCAGGCCGGTGTCGGGGCCGTTTCCTACGCCCAGTGGGACGCCCCGCTCTGGTCGGTGCCGATCATCGCCGCTGGCCTGTCGGCCATCAAGGGGTGGGTCGCCCGTAAGGCCATCGCCGCGAACGAGGACAGCGCCAGCACGGTGCCCGGCGTCTGACCCAGTCCGCACCACAGAGCCCGGCCAGTCCTCCGCTGGCCGGGCTCTTGCGTTGTCATGAGGTTGTCAAGTCTGCTATGGTGTTAACAACATAGCGCATGACACCCACGGAGGAAACCCATGCTTACGCAAGTGATGATCCTGGCTGAGCCGACGCTCAGCGCGGCCGAGACCAAGAAGTCCCTGATGGGTCTGATGCTGATCGCCATCAGCCTGGTCCTGGCCTACCTCACCCTGAAGGCCCTGCTCGGCCCGGCCCAGGGTGGCGACTACAACCGCACGCTCAAGATCGGGCTCGCCAGTGTGCTGGCGATGATCCCGCTCGGGCTCGGAGCCAGCGCCGTCGTGGCGATGGGCTACGGCGAGGCCCTGATGAAGTTCGGCATCGGGCTGATCTCCTGATGCCGACCCAGCACGCGGACGACGCCGGGCGTCAGATCCGCCAGCCGTGGCTGGGAGCCAAGGGTGCCCGGTGGCCCTGGGACTGGACCTACAGCGAGTGGGGCCTGGCGGCAGCCGCCTTCACCATCGGCGGGACTCTGCTCACCTGGGCGATCCCCTCCGTGGTGGTGGCCTTCTTCGCCATTCGCTGGCTGGCGGACCTGCTCAGCAGGGCCACCGACAACCAGAAGCGTACCTACCGGCTCGTCGTGGCCTGCCTGGTCATGCTGTGCCTGATGTACTCGCTGGACTGGAGGACGTGGGTCAGCCCCATCTTCCTGCCGGTGGCTCTGCTGCTGTCCTTCATCATCCCCTTCCGGGCGGTGAAGTTGTGGGGCCGCTACATCACCTGGAACCGGCCGATCGGCTACTGGATGCGGCTGCCGTTCCAGGTCGCTCGCGGCCCCCGGCGTAACCGGCAGCGGATCATCGACCCGACCCCGCTGGCCATGAACCTGGAAGGCCTCAGCGACGAGACCGACGAGATCAAGCCGGGCCGGATCGTGACCGTCCCCCGGCCGAAGTGGGGCACTCCTTCACCGAAGCCCCGCGCGACGGTGCAGGACAAGCCGGTCGTCAAGGCGAAGATCAGCAAGGCTCCGAAGCGCCCGGCCAAGGTGCCGATGCGTGAGCGCAGCCCGCTGAAGCCGAGCGCCACCCCGAGAAAACGCCCCCGCCTCATCGAGCGCACGCCGCAGGGCATCCGCGTCGGCAAGACCGAGTACCGCCTGGAGGACTACTGATGATGGGAAAGCCCAAGAAGACGGCGCTGCCTCGCACCACCGTGCTGGCATCGAACAGCAAGGAGATGGTCCGCAATCTGATCCTGCGCAAGGACGGGACGGTCATCGCTGGCTACCGGATCGGTGACTCCCGCTGGGATTTCACCGGCAAGGACGCGAAGACGCTGGGGATCACCCAGAGCGCCGACGTGTACGCCAACCTGACGGGCCGCGAGTTCGAGGAGCGGGTCTCCACCCGGCCGCACCCGGTGCAGACATGGGCGGCCAACCTGGACGCCCGCACGCCGCGTCCGGCTCCGGACATGCACACCTGCGACCTGAGCATGAGCAAGGGCGACCTGCTCAACGGCAAGTGCGGCTGCGAGACGTGGGGCGCGCACCTGCTGCGGATGCAGGACCGGATCGCCCGGACCGGCATGGACGACAAGATCACCTTCCGCTACTTCTCGCTGAAGGCCCAGATGAACCCCCGGGCCGACCTGCACAAGCAGGTGAACGAGTACCTCGCCAACGGCAAGGCGTCCAAGGCGCTTCAGGCCGTGATCGAGGACGAGAAGCGCGTGCAGGACGTGGTGAAGGACTGGCCGGGCTCTCGCCGGATGAGCGAGTACGAGCAGGGCTGGCTGCGGGTGCGCTCGCTGTCGCCCGGCGTCCAGCCGACCGGCGTGCGCGCTGTCGGCCGCAACGGCTGGGACGAGATGGCCCTGCCGTCGCTGGGCAGCGACACCCGCTGGGAGGAGACGCCTTTCGGGCGGACCGTCAAGGTCACCTCCTTCAACGAGGGCAGGCAGACCGAGACCGCCGTGCGTGTGCTGTCACTGGCCCGCTGCGGCGACCTGCACTACCCGGAGAACGGGTTGCCGCCGTGGCAGGTGCTGTCCGAGTCGGCCGTCGACTCCAACGGCGTGCCCTTCTCCGTCGAATGGTCCATCAAGGGAAGGCTTCTCAGCGGCGAGGAACTGACCGCTCAGGTGGAGTTCGAGTTGCGCCGGGCTCAGTACATCCGGCGCGACTACGAGGAGCATGAGGAACTCCCCCCCACCGCCGTCGACAAGGCGATCGAGGTGGCCACCAACACCCGCGACCAGGTGACGACCGGCCAGCAGGCCGACGCCGCCCGGTTCCTGGGCCAGGTGAACGTGATCATCACCGGTCAGGCGACGGCATCGCTCACCGCTGAGCAGGTGGTGGAGGAGCGCTGCGCCGCCTTCATCCGGATGTACGCGGGCAACGGTCTGCGGATGGACTTCGCCGGGGCCGACAGCCAGTCGTTCATGCTGACCAGCACCGTGCCGGGCGAGCCTTACGACACGGTCGGCTACCAGCGCCGCCTGCGGCTGCCGTACCTGGCGGCCGGGATGCCCAGCGTCACCAGCAGTGTCGGCGACCAGCGTGGCCCGTACCTTGGTCACACCTCCGGTGCCAGCCGTCGTCCGGTGATGCATGACCCGCACTACGCCACCGAGGGCAAGAAGACCGGCCGCGACGTCAACATGCACATCGCTGTCGGCACGCTCGGGTCCGGCAAGTCGGTCCTGTTCGGCTCGGTCTCCTACAACGCCGCACGCCGGGGCATCAGAACGATCATCTCCGACCCGTCCGGTCCGCTGGCTGATCTGACGAAAATGCCTGAACTGGAAGGAGTCTCGCAGGAGATCAACCTGCTGAACGGTCGCAAGGGCATCCTGAGCCCGGCCAGTCTCATCCCCAACCCGGTTCGCGCCGACTACGAGGACGAGCAGGGCGGCTGGGCCGACGCCATCGAGCAGGTGCGGGCCGAGCGCCGGGAACTGACGATCGACATGGCCCTGCGCTGCCTGCCCGAAGACCTGGTGGCCGAAGGCAGCACCAACGCCGCCCGCACTCGCAACGTGCTGCGGCTGGCGGGTCGCCGCCACGGTGAACTGGCCAGTTGGGAGACCAGCACCACGTTCTGGGACCTGATCGAGCACCTGAAGACCTTGAAGGACGAGCACGCCGACGCGGTGGCCGGTGCACTGGTGGACGCCAGCACTGCGCCGCTGCTGCGGCTGCTGTTCCCGGTGCCGGGCACCGAGGTCGCTACCGGCCACTACGACAAGACCCTCACCGTGATCACCACCCCGGGGATCACGCGGGCTGTCGACGGCACGCCGCGCGCCGACTGGAACCCCACCGAGATCGGTGCCGACGCAGTGCTGCGGCTGACCGGCATGTTCACCAACCGGCTGATCTACTCGAAGGAGCGTGGCGAGCGCTGCGTGGCGATGTTCGACGAGGCTGAGTCGCTGACCGACTTCGGGCCGGGCCGCTCCATGTTCTCGCGGCTGGGCCGGGACCACTCGAAGTGGAACATCGGTGTCTACATGGCCGTGAAACACATCAACTCGCAGATGCTTTCGGGTGAATTGAAGAACTTTCTCGCGTCGGTGTTCGTCGGCAAGATGGCCAAGGCCGAACCGGCGTACGACGCGCTGAAGTTGCTGGGCCTCAACGACGAGCGGTACGTGAAGACCCTGCTGGCCCTGTCGGCGCACACTCCCGGCGAGTTCGTGCACGCCGACGTGGACGGCCGGATCGGTTCCCTGCGGGTCGACGTGGACTACCACCCGGCCCTGAAGGCTGTCCTGCTGACCGACCCGACCCCTGAGGGCTCCAGCCACTGGGCTCTCGAAGAGGAGAGCATCTGATGGCCAAGCACAAGGGGAACGCCCCTCGTTATGCGGCGCTGGTTCTGGTTCTTGTCCTGGCCGGGCTCCTGATCGGCATCTCCTTCGCCAGCCAGGCCAAGGCTGCCGCGCCGGAGGCTGGGAACATCCCCGGCGTCGAACTGTGTGACCCGGATGCGCCTTTCGCGCTGACTCCGGAGTCGGGTGTGGCTGGCCTGCTGGGTGAGCGGCCGAAGAAGATCACCACGGACAACAGCCCGGATCACATCTGGTCCACCGGGGGATTCGCGGGCCTGAAGTCGTACACCTACGACCTCGGCTGCAACCCGAAGGACTGGTTCCGGAACGCGAACGCCAATGGCGGGTCGGCATTCTCGAACCTGGTGATGTCGACCGGTGACGCGATGGTGTCGCTGGCGGACTCCACCGACCGGCGTGCCTGGTCGCCGACCTGGGTGCTGTCGTTCCTGGACGACTTCGCCGAGCGGGCGATGGGGATGTCGAACACCCTGCTGATCGTGCCTTACCTGGGGATCTCGCTGGCGGCTGTGACGATCCTGATGCTGCTGCGGGCGAAGGAGGGGGACATCAGCGCCCAGGCCAAGAGCACCGGCTGGATCATGGTGGTGCTGATGATCACCTCTGGCCTGCTGCTGTTCCCGATGATCACGGCCAAGGCTGGCAACCGGGTCGGCTACGAGTCGGTTGCGGTACTGAACGGCGGCGACAACCCCTCGGACGCCATCACCAACCAGGTGGTGAAGAACGTCCAGTACCAGGGGTGGCTGCGGCGCAACTTCGGTGACGACACCGTCGCTGCCGAGAAGTACGGCCCGGCGCTGCTTTCCACGATCCGTGTCTCCTGGGCCGAGATGGACGCCATCGAGAAGAAACCGAAGAAGGATCGGGCGAAGGCTCGCGCTGCCCTGACGAACAAGAAGTCCGACCAGTTCAAGGGCATCGCCGCCGAGATCAAGAAGAACCACAAGAACGCCTACCGGCACCTGACCGGCGAGATCCAGGTGGGGCCGGTCGAGACCATCGTCGAGACGCTGTTCGTGGCGATGGCCTGCGTCCTGCGGATCGCCATCTCGATCCTCATGATCGCCTGTGTGATCAGCCTGACGACCCTGGCGATCTTCTGGGTGGTGCTGACCCCGGTGCTGATCCTGCCGGAGACGAAGCGGTTCTCCGGTCAGCGGGTCGGCATGGGCCTGGTCAGTAACAGTTTCCTCACCGTGCGGTACGTGCTCGAAGCAGCCGTTGGCTCCTGGTTTTTCGGTCTGTACCTCCAGGCGTGCATGGCTCCGGGCCTGAACCTGTGGTGGTCGCTGCTGCTGCTGGTGCTCGGCACCATCGTGGCATGGCTGACGATCGCACCGTTCAAGAAACTGAAGTCGATCCTCAGTCTCGGCCGCGCGGACGGCACCTCGTACATGGCCAAGGTCGCCAAGATGGCGATGGCCACCTACGCACCGATGGTGAGCGGTGCCGTCGCGGCCTGGCGGGTCAACAAGCACACCGACGACAAGGCGGAGGAGGCCGAGGAGAAGTTGTCCGAGAACCGGCCGCAACCGCAGATCGTCGAGGCGAAGATCTTCAACCCCGGCGAAAGCCCGGACATGTGGTCGCACACCGAGCACCACCCCTTCGCCGACCGGGTGCTGCCTACGGGCGGGCCGCAGCCGTTGCCCGCCCGGCCGCTGTACCAGCGGGGCGACTCGGCACCGCCTCCCCCGGAAGACCGCAAGGAAAGCCCTTACCAGCCCTATGAGCGCACTGACGACAACGAAGGAGCCCGGACATGAAGGAATGGATCTTCGACAGCCCGGAGAGGATGAAACTGGTGGCCATCGGGCTGGCAGTGCTGTCCGTGGTGCTGATGGTCGCCCTGACCCTGAACCGGGTGGCCGGAAGCGGCGGCGGGCGGGACATGGCTCCGGCCCCGGTGGTGTCCGACGAGCCGTACACCGGCCCCACGGACCTTGTGCCGCCGTCTCCGGCCCCGGAAGGAGCCTCCCCTACTCCTGACTACGGCAGCAGCGCCGGGATCGCCCTGGAGGCCGTCAACGCCTTCCTGCTGAACGACAGCACCCGGTTCGCCGAACTGGCACAGCCGGAAGCGGTCGAGGGAATCAACGAGGCACCGGCCCGGCCAGCAGGGCAGGAAGTCACCGGCCGGGTCAAGACCCTGCTGCCCGGCCCCACCCGTCAGCAGGTGCTGGTGCCCACCACGGACGGCGACCTGGTGCTGGACATGGTGGTCATCGACGGCGCGTGGAAGGTCATGAGCATCGAGTACGCACGATGAGCGGCCGGATGATCGCCAGCGCGATCTTCTACCTGGTGCTCGGCGTCATCATGCTCGTCCGGTCGGCAATCCTGCTCGTGGAGCCGGGTTTTCAGATCGACTCCACCCTGCTCGTCATGGCTGGTTGCTCCTGGTTCCTCTGGGGAATCCACTTGATGATCAAGGAGATCACCCGATGAGCGCGGCCGAATGGACAGTCGTCATCATCTCCTCAGCCATCGGGGTGCTCATCGTCCTGATCTACGACAAGGCGGTCCGCCGATGAACAACGCGGGCAAGGTCGCAGGGGCATTCGCAGCAGTGGCCGGGCTCGCGGCGGCACCGCTGATGCTGATGTCCGTGCTCTACTCCGGCCCTCCGCAGGCCAGCCTGGACGCTGAACTGACGCAGTGCACCGTCTCCGCCGTCATCAAGCCAGCCGGAGCGCTTCTGGGGGCCAAGGACATCGGCGCGCTGGCCTACAACACCGGCTGGCGTGGCGAGGACGTGGACATCGCGGTGGCTGTCGCGCGGGCGGAGTCCGGCTGGAACCCCAGGGCCACCAACAAGAACAGCAACGGCTCCGTGGACTACGGCCTGTTCCAGATCAACTCGATCCACGCAGCGATCCTGGCCGGTGGCAACTGGGCCGACCCGGAGGACAACGCGAAGATGGCCTTCAAGGTCTGGGAGGACGCGGGCGGCAAGTGGGGACCGTGGGTCACCTACTGGTCCGGCACGTACAAGAAATTCCTGAAGGAAGACGTGGTTTCGCCGACGTGCCGCCAGCCGATCGCACCGATCGAGGCGAAAGGTGCCTGCGGGCCGGTGAAGAAGGGCTACCCGAACGGGCAGATCCCCCGCTCGGCCCTCTGCTCGCTGTGGGCCAACCGCAACCACTACCTCCGAGGGGATGCGGCGGCGAAGTTCGACGCGCTGTCGAAGGCCTTCGCGGCCGAATTCGGTGTGGCACCATGCATGACCGACTCCTACCGCTCGTACGCCGCTCAGGTGGACGTGCGACGGAGGAAGGGGCCGGGTATGACCGCCGACCCCGGCACCAGCAACCACGGATGGGGGATGGCCCTGGACCTGTGCGCTCCTGGCACCCAGGACAATCCGAAGCCGTGGCCGGGCTCTGAGCGGTATGAGGTGTGGATGTACCAGAATTTCGACAAGTATGGCTGGACTCATCCAAAATGGGCCAGGACTGGCGGATCTCGCCCCGAGCGGTGGCACTACGAGTGCAACTCGTGTGGTGCGAAGTGAATCCTTATGATGCTCTCGGGGTGGCGGCCTTCCGGGAACTGCGAGCGCAAGACGAACTGAAGGCCGCCAGGAAGGCCAAGCAGGAGGCTCTGCGGGCACTGCACGCCACCGGCATCCCGAAGTGCAAGGTCGGATCGCTGGCCCGGGACGACCTGGCGATGCACGGCTTCGGGCCGGAACTGATCGCCCGGCTGGCGCTCTCGGATGCCAGTGTCAGGCTGGTGCTCGACCAGAAGTAAAGGAACGGCCCCCACCAGATCTGGTGGGGGCCGTTCTGTCATTTCCTCGCAGGCTGGCTGGTGAGGTGGAACCAGGGACAGAAGTCGCAGCGGTAGTACCTGATCGGGATCGGCTCGTCCGGGTCATTCTTGGCGTTGGAGCGGATCTTTCCCAGTGCGTACGCCGCCCGGATCTCGTTCCGGAAGGACTTCTTACCTGTGGCCTTACAGCGTTTCATAGTCGGGGTCGTGGACGTGCGGCTCGTAGAAGTCAGCCGTCTTGTGCTCCGGGGCGTGCAGATCGGCGTGATCCTTCTCCAGCCCGGCCAGTGACTGCTCGTCGCTGGTGGTGCCGTGGAAGATCCGCAGGTGAGCCAGCAGGCTGCCAGGGTCCGGGAACGAGACCGGCGTCTTCCAGGGAGCATTCTTGTTCGCCCCCTGCTTGCCGACCTCAATCCCGCCGAACTTCGTGGCAATCAGCCCTTGAGCCACAGCCATCTCCACGTTCGGGTCCTGTTGCGGTGCGGGCGGTTCGGGCCTGCTGACCACCTTCACCGGCCCGGTACGCTCGCCGGTCCATTCTCCCTTGCCGGGGGAGGAGATGGTGAACAACGGGGGAGCGGCCTTCAGTACCGTCCAGGCCCGGCCAGTCTTGTCCTCCACCACCCAGCGCTTGCGGACCTCACTCCAGACGCTCCAGTCACTCCAGTCAGCCACCACGAGGCACCTCGAATTCGACCCGGATGCCCAGTCCTGCAAGGTCTTCCAGGTACTTGTCGTCGGGCTGGTTGTGGATCTCGCCGAAGGTGTTGCGCAGTTCCTGGATCGCCCGCTTGCGGTTCTCCCATTCGGTCGGCACGCGGAACTTCGACCGGCCACCGTAACGGCGGCCCGCCGACGCGGGCATGTTCACGATCATCTTGATGGTCATCAGATCGCCACCATCACCGGGTAGGAATTCTCGTGATAGGGGTCAGGGACGACCAGCCAGAAGCCGGTGGCGTCCGAGCGGACCTCGTTCTGCTTGCCCGCATCCCAGGCGGCCTTGACCGCGTCGATGCAGGTCGGCCCGTGCCGCCAGTAGTCGCTCATGTCGAGCGCGACTTCGTACTTCCACTTGCCACTGAAGCCTTCCGACTCCGGCCTGCGCACGAACAGAAGTCCACGCACAAGGCCGTCATTGACGGCGTATCCCATAGTGCCTCCCTCGTCAGTTGTCGATGAGGCATAGGATACTTGACAAGCGCTCAACAAGTCAACATAATGGAGCGGTCAAGCACCAATAAACAGCCCCTGGAGGACATCATGGCCCGTGAAGCCAAGTACACCCATCAGCACGCCGTCGTGGCCACGAAGAACTCCTTCGACCTGGTTGTGGCGGTCAGCACCAAGGCCAAGTGCGACAAGGCACCCGTCGTGCGGGCGGCCCTGGATCTCCTGTTCGACCTGGACGACGGCGAACTGAAGCCCGGCGACACCTTCGAGGCCGCCGTGGACCGGGCCATCGCCCGGATGGCCGAGCAGGGTGTCACGGTCCGGCTCGCACCCGAAGCCGCCGTCTAGAGACCCGCCCGATCCCACCACGATCGGGCGGGTCTTCGGCGTAGAGTCGAAAGCCCATCCGAAAACGGACGGCCCCATGTCGCGCTGCTGGGGAGCGATGCGACTGGGGCCATCGGCGTCCTGGAGAGAACCTTGAATCAGATCCTATCAGCGACCCCAGATGTAGTGGTAACTACGCCTGAGCACCACAACGAGAGAGCGCTCTCCGACGTCCACTGGACCGGTACAGAAGGCGATCCCGGCCACCGTCACACCCTGCGTCACAAGATCATTTCGGAAGGCCCGGATCGGGTAAATCTACGGAGAGTGAGAAAGATCTTGAAAATCTCACGCGAGCCTCTGACCTGGGGTGTCACACCTGTCACAGCCTTCAAATTCAGCCCACGTGAGGAAACTGAAAAAAAACTGAGTAAGTTTGCTGTGACACCTGTGACAGCAACTCTCCGTAGTCAGTTGAACTAGGTCAAATCGGACACCTGGAGATGATCTTGAACACCACATTGAAGCCGGGAACCTTGAAGGCTGAAGCAATCGCCCTTGCTGGCCGGGGTCTGAGCGTTTTTCCGGTCACTCCGCGTGGCAAGGAACCGCTCGCGGGCAGCGCCGGGCACCTGGAGGCGACCACCGATCCGGCACTGATCGAGCGGATGTGGCGCGACAGCACCTTCGCCAACATCGGGATCTACGCCGGAGCCTCCGGGCTCTACGTGGTCGACGTGGACATGAACCCCTGGAAGAACAAGATCGGCGAGCAGACCTGGGCCGCGCTGGTGGCCCAGCATGGCCACGTCGACACCTACACCGTCCGCACCTGGTCCGGAGGCCTGCACTTCTACTACCGGATGCCGGAGGGCATGAGCCTGCGCAACACCTCCGGCAAGGACGGTGGCCGGGGTCTTGGCCCGGACATCGACACCCGGGGCAACGGCTACGTGCTGGCTCCGCCGTCGTTCGTGCGGGAGGTGGACTCCACCGGGATGCACGAGGGCGTCTACAGCGTCGAGCACGACCTGCCGATCGCCGACCTGCCGCAGTGGATCATCGACCTGGTGCAGGACCGGCCAGCGCACGCACGTCCGGTGGCCGGGTCCGCACCGCTGGCGGCGGACGACCTGGTGCTGGCGCGGGTGCAGGCGCTGGCGGACGAACTGCGGGACGCTCCGGACGGGCAGGGCAACCACACCGCCAGCCGGATCGCCTTCTGGGTCGGGCAGTACGTCGGTGCCGGGCAGATCGACGACAGCGAGGCCATCGGCATCCTGCTGGACGCGGTGGCCGGTTGGACCTGGCGCTCGGACAAGGACGCGAAGGCGATGGACAGGACGATCATCAAGGGAGTGGCTGACGGAGTGAAGAGTCCACGCGCCTGGGAGCGCCCCATTGCCTCTCCAGCGCCCGTCAGTGCCCCGCTGGCGGCCCAGGAGGTGTCGGCTGCTGTCCCGGTCGCGCCAGAGGCTCTCAAGCCGTCACAGGCCGCTCCAGCCGATCCTGAGAAGGAGGCCGAGCGGGACATCTCCGACTGGGCGACCGACCTGGGGCAGGCCTACCACCTTCAGGACCGGCTGCGGCCCCGGCTGCTGCACGCGGACGGTGTCGGCTGGCATCGCTGGGACGGCACCAGGTGGGAGTTGATCAGCAACGACTCCGTCATGAACATGGCCACCCGCTTCTACCGCAGCCAGTTTCGGGCAATGCTCGACAAGTACCGCGACACCGAGGAGGACCGGTACTTGATCCTCGCCAAGGCCTACAAGTCGTTCATGAGTGGTGGCCGTCTGAGCAAGATCGTCAAGGTGATGGGGGTGATCGACGGGATCTTCGCGGACGCGGCCGACCTCGACCGGCACCTGGACCTGCTGAACACCCCGGCCTGTGTGGTGAACCTGCGCACGGGCGAGAAGATGCCGCACGATCCGGCGCTGCTGATGACCAAGGTCACCAGCGGTGGCTACCGGCCCGGCTACCGCCACCCCGACTGGGACAAGGCGCTCGCGGCGCTGAGCCCGGAGCAGGCGGCCTACATGCAGATCCGGATGGGGCAGGCGGCGACCGGCCACAACTCCAAGGACGTGATGTTCCTGGTCGGCACCGGCAACAACGGCAAGAGCGCTTACACCACGGACGGCGTGTTCCCGGCGATGGGTGACTACGCGCACCTGGCGCAGCCGACGCTGATCAGCAAGGGCCAGGGCACGGGTGCGACACCGGACCGGGCTCTGCTGCGGGGCACCAGGTTCGTCCTGATCGAGGAACTGCCTGAGTCGCACGCACTTTCGGTCGAGGAGGTGAAGCGGATCACCGACACCGGGGTCATCACCGCCCGGCTGCTGAATTCCAACCCGATCACCTTCAAGGCCACCCACACCCTGTTCGTCACCTCCAACTCCCGCCCGTCCGTGGCGGAGGTGGACCACGGCACCTGGCGGCGGCTGCTGCTGATCGACTTTCCGCTGACGTTCTGCGAGAAGCCGGAAGGCCCGAACGAGCGCCTCGGTGACCCGACGCTGAAGCGCCGCGTGGCCGAGGGCAATGACGGCCAGCATGACGCCATCGTGACCTGGCTGGTGGAGGGTGCGATGAAGTACTTCGCGGACCCGATGCTGATGGAGATCGAGCGTCGTCCGCTGGAGGTGCGCGAGGCCATCCGGGCATGGCAGATGGAGGCGGACCGGATTCTGGCCTACTTCACCGAGCGCCTGCTGCCGGACAGTGAGGCGATGGTCACCCGCGCCGACCTCTACTGGGACTTCTCGCAGTTCCTGGCCGGGCAGGGGCACGCGAAATGGAGCCAGGAGACATTCCTTTCGCGCCTGCGTACCCATGAGATCTTCCGCAAGGCGGGGATCGAGGAGGGTCAGCGGCGCACCAGCACCAGTCTCTCGCGTCCGGCCGCCGTGCTGAACACCTTCGGCAAGGACGTGCCGAAGGTCGGCGAGCGCAACCGCGTCTTCGTCGGCCTGAAGTTCCGCACCGACACCTGACAAGCAATTGACAGATCCTTGTCACCTGCGATAAACTGCCAGGTCAGACCACGATGGGAGACCTATGACTCACACCTGTTCCTGCGGCCTGGAGTGGCGTTCCAACTCCGGCCGCGACCGTTGCCAGTCCAAGCATGAGGAGAAGGTGGACGCTTGAAGATCATCATCAAGTCCCTCAGCGACTTCACCAACGACCCCGAGGACTCGGCCACTGGTTGGCCGCCGCCGCTGAACTTCATGCGGCAGGGCTGCCGGACGGACGGCATCGGGGTCTGGGTCGAGAGTGGCGGACGCTTCCTGGAGGAGGCGCACAGCATGTACGCCGCCCGGGTGGCCCACCACGCCGACTTCCTGATCGATCAACTCGGCGTCGGCGAGCATGAAACCACGGCGGCCGACACCAGGGCATGGGGGATTTGATGAGCGGTGAGGGAACAGTGAGCGAGGACATGCCGGAGATCGAGGAGTGCGGCCCGGAGCCGACGTTCGAGATGGACGCGGACGGCGTCACTACGCTGAATTGGCACGGGGAGCGGCCCGAAGTCGTGATGATGAGCAGCGATTCGATCGAGGCCATCGTTGAGGCGCACAACGAGATGATCCGCAAGATCACGGCGCTGGAGTTCCTGGTGGCGATCTACCGGCTCGGCCGCAGGCCCAACGCCGCCGACTGGAAGGCCGCTGGCTACCCCTGGAAGATCGATCCGGACGTGCGGATCGACATCATGCGGCGGAAGGTGGGGCCGTGAAGATCGTGCTCTATGACGATAAGGGCGTCCAGCAGGACGACATCGAAACTCCGGCTGAACTGGCTGAAGAAATGATGGCCGCCGCCAGGAAGGTCCTGCACTCCACGCGCTACTGAACTGTCGTACCCCCCTGGGAGACTTGCCTTATGGATGATGAACCGTACGACAAGTACGCACGTGTCAAGCCTTCCTCCAAGGGTATCCCTGCCCTGCTGAATCCTGCGGACCGCGAGGACCCGGACCGGCCGCTGCGGACCGAGGATCTGATTCCCCGTCACGGCAGCCACGGCACGCCGAAGATCTGGTTGCCGGACGGGAGCGGGATGGAGTACTACGGGCGGCCTTCCGGCTGGGGCCAGGACGTGGAGAACGCCGAGCGGCTGGCCGCCTGGCGGGTCCGCAAGACCGTGGAGGGCTACCTCGACACCGGCCAGCAGGGGCTGACCCTGCGCGGTGAGCGGTCGGTCCTGGCTCCGCCGGACGAGGACAAGGGCGGCCACGACAAGATCAACGAGAAGGCGAAGAACCTCGTGTTCGACGCCGACCGCCAGGGCACCATGAAGCACAAGATGACCGAGAAGTACGACCTCGGCATCCCCTTCAGTGTGGTGGACGAGTATGAGCCGGTGCTCGAAACCTGGGTCCGGCTCACGAAATACATGGTGATCGTCGACCTGCCCACCGGCCAGCCGGGCGTTGAATGCTTCGTGGCGATGGATCGTCAGCGCCTCGACATGAACGGCGAGCCGATGTTCCACCCCGACGGTGAGCCCATCATGATCCGGCTGGCCGGGACCTTCGACCGGTTGCTGCGTTACATCCCCTGCCCGATCTGTGGCTGCCGCAACTACATCGCGGACCTGAAGACCTCCAGCGCCAAGGGCCTGAAGTACGCGCAGCGCAAGTCGGGCATCCAGTTGGGCATCTACAGCCGCGCCAAGTTGTACGTGCCCTGGTCCGATGGGTTCGGTGCCGACCGGTTCGACCTGCCGGACGTGTGCCTGCATCGCGGCATCCTGATCTCCATCCCACCCGACGGTGAAGGTTCCATCCACTGGATCGACATCGCTCGCGGATACTTCCGGGCCGTCTCCCTGATCCCCTGGGCGAAGGAGCACCAGAAGGAGAACGACTGGATGCGTGAGTTCACCCCGGTCCCGAACATGTGGACCGAGATCGACCGTGCCAGAACGGTTCCCGAGGTGCAGGCGCTGTGGCGTCAGTATCCCGGTGAGCAGTGGACCGAGAACGACAATGCTCTGACCCATTACGCCTCGGCTCGTATCGAGGCACTGAACCAAGGAGTGGTCGTCTGATGGACAGCAACGACAGCAGGCAGATCAAGGCTTACGACGAGGCGGAGCGCCTGCTCCGCCTCGCGGGTGACCTGACTAACCAGATCCAGACCGGCAAGATCACCGGCTCGGCCCGCGAGCCCGCACACCAGCGGATCAGCCACCTGGAACAGCAGGCGGTCGGCTGGGCACTGCTGGCCGGGATTCGCCTGCCGGAACGCATTGGCCCATCTGCACACGAGGAGGAGAAGGCATGAGCGCCACCAGGGATCTTCAGGACGATCTGCTGGAGGCCCAGCAGGCGATCGTGGCGATCAGCGTCTGGCTGGACGACTATCCACCGAACAAGGCCAAGGACCCGCTGGCGGCATTCCTGCTGCGGTTCATGAAGGTCTTCGAGGAGGCTGGTGAGATGGTCGGCGAGATCATCGGCATGACCGGTCAGAACCCCCGCAAGGGAGTCACTTCCGACCTGGAGAAGGTGCTCGACGAAGCCTGCGACGTCATCATCACGATGCTCGGGGCGATCGAGACGGCCACCCAGAACCAGGGCGAGGCTTTCCCGCGCCTGTTCGAGAAGATCGAGAAGGTGCATGACCGGATGCAGGCACTGCCCTCAGCCGACGAGATCCCCAGCGACGTCAAGATCGATAAGTTCCTGGATCGTGAGCCGATGCAAGAGAAGGTTCACGATCACTCGGATACCGATCCGTGGTCGAAGGATGGTTTCGATCGGCCGACCGCGTACATCGACGGCTGCGTCATCGAAACTGTCGGACCCCCCGACTAAAATGAGACCAACGACAGAAGAGTTGCAGCGCCTCAATCAGCAGGCGTTCGACATGACACAAGGAGGCCCAATCATGGGATACGGGAACCGCAGTAACGGTCTGACGCCCAAGCCGGTGCAGAACCAGATCGACCACATCGCCATCGTGATCGACGCCAGCAGTTCGATGAACCGCTTGCAGGGCGCGGTGATCCGGGTGGTCGACAACCAGATCGCTTACCTGGCGCGGCGTTCCAAGGAACTGAACCGTGAGGTCCGGGTGTCGGTCTACACGTTCGACACCATCGTGGAGTGCCGGATCTTCGACAAGGACGTCCTGCGCCTGCCGTCGATCGCCGACTTCTACCGGCCCAACGGCATGACCGCGCTGGTGGACGCCACCATCAAGAGTCAGGAGGATCTCGCCACCACCTCCACGATCTACGGCGACCATGCCTTCCTCACGTTCGTGGTGACGGACGGCCAGGAGAACCGCTCCAGCCGCACCCCGGGCGCGTTGCGGCGGATTTTCGAGACCCAGCCGGAGAACTACACGGTGGCGATCCTCGTGCCCGACCACCAGTCGGCCGACGAGGCTGCCCGCTGGGGCTTTCCGCAGGACAACATCCGCCCGTGGGACGCCACCTCCGTGGCAGGTGTCGAGGCCGCTGGCAGCACCATCAACACCGCCACCGAGAACTTCTTCTCCGGCCGGGCCAAGGGCCAGCGTGGCTCCCGCGCGATCTTCTCCACTGGCACCGACACGGTGAACGCCGCCACGGTGAAGTCGACGCTGACTCCGCTGGCTTTCGACAAGTACCGGCTGATCCCGGTGATGCCCGAGGGCGTCACGAAGGACACCAAGGTCCGTGTCGACAACTTCATCAAGAACGACTGTGGGATGAAGTTCGAGTTGGGCAAGGTCTACTACCAGTGGAACAAGCGGGAGAAGGTCCAGCCGCAGAAGCGCCTCGCGGTCGTGGAGAAGAAGACGGACAAGGTGTACGTCGGCACGCAGGACGAGGTCCGCGCGATGATCGGTCTGCCGGACATGACGGTCAGCCAGAAGGCTGACCCCAACCCGGATTTCGACATCTTCGTGCAGTCGACGGCCCCGAACCGGAACCTGGTGCCGTACACCAAGGTCCTGGTGATGGTGTGAGCATTGTTCCGATCGGCGGGGTCGCCAGCATCCGTGCTGGCGGCTCCGCCCCGGCGCTCGCGGGCCAGATCCTGCGTGGTGACGCTGGTCCGCAGTTCCCGGCCAGGATGGGGATCGGCGGCCCGCTCGACGGTGTCGTGCTCCGCTCGAACAGCACACGGCTGGACTACCGCAAGCCGATCGTGACCGTGGTGCACGACATCGAAACCCTCGACACCAAGGTCGGCGTGGATGCGCCGCCGATCGTCACCTATCTGCCGAAGATCATGAACGTGGTGCCGTACCGTTCCTACCGGATCTGGGTGCAGGAGAAGGATTGGCACCCGATCTTCGACGAGGACTACCCGGACCCGTCTCGGAACGAGTTCCTGTGGCAAAGATTTCGTGAGGAGGTGATCCAGCGGCTGATTGACGCCGCACCGGAGGACAATCGGGCCTGCCGCCAACTGCCGTAGTTGACAAGCGCCTGCTATACTTCTCATGTACCACTGAAAACCCGCATAAACAATGGAGGCTCAATCATGAGCGAGTACGACGACGACGCGTACGACAAGTACGCGGACAACAGCAGCGGCGATTTCGCCCCGGTCGTTTCCTGGAAGGGCATCCAGGACGGCGACGGATTCACCGGGGTCCTGCTCCCGGTCGACCCGCTGGGTGACCCCACCAAGGGACACGAGCCCCGGCGCGAGTACAAGCAGCCGAACGAGAAGGAGAACGAGCCGGGCGGCTTCACTCGCTGGCCCCCGAAGAACAACAAGCAGAAGATCACCCAGCCGGTCAGCGAGGCTAAGTTCGCCGAGTTGTGGCCGGACCTGGATGTGAACGAGGCCCGCAAGGTGTGGCAGCCTCACTTCACGTTCGAGACCGGCATCACGGACGGCAAGTTCATCTCCAAGAAGACCAAGAACCGGATGGTGGAGGCCGAGCAGGACCCGAACGCGGAGACCCGTCGTCGGCTCATCGAGCAGGGCAAGGATCTCATCACGAAGATCGAGGCTGCACTGGCGAAGGTCGGCCGCAAGCCCCAGGTCGGCCAGACGTGGCGGGTCGGCATCTCCGAGCGGGTGGAGAACAAGTACGGCGGCGAGACCACCATTTACACGGTGGACATCAAGGCTCCGACCGACGAGAGCCGCGCCGTCGTCGCCAAGTACATCGCCGACGCCAAGGCCAAGGCTGCCGAGAATGCTCCTGTCGCCGAGGGCGACAAGTACGCCACGGTGGGCTCCGCCGAGGAGCCCCCGTTCTGATCTGACTGGCGAGCGCAAGTCGGAGGATCTGTCCCCGTCGTACCCTCCGGCTACTCAGCGGCGTGGCCCGGCCGTGTGCACACGGGCACCTAATCATCAGCGAACAGAGGAGCATCACATGGCCAAGGTCAAGGCGTTCGACCCCAGCAAGGCCCGGCTCGAAGCCGAGAAGACGGTCACGGCGGCCGAGGCGGAGATCGCCCGGTTGCAGACCAAGGTGGAACCGGCCAAGAAGAAGGTCACCGAGGCCGAGCAGAAGCAGAAGGACGCGGCTGCCGCCAAGCAGAAGCAGGTGGACGTGGCCAAGACGAAGTTGAAGGAGATCAACGACGGCATCGCCGAGCAGGAGGCGCTGATCAAGCGGGCGCAGGAGTACCTGGCGGCGACGGCCAACCTGGAGGCCACCGCCGTCGCGGTCGACGCGGCTCCGGCCGGTGAGGTCGTCGACAACGGCGAGCCTGCCGTCGTCTGATTCAATCCGCAGGGCCGGGCATCTTCGGGTGCCCGGCCCTTTTGCGTTGGGAGAAACGTGGCAACGAAGATGTGTGGCCGGTGCCGGGTCACGAACAAGGCTCCAGGGAAGCAGAAATGCCATGAGTGCCTGATGCTGGAGCAGCCTGCGCACGTTCAGGAGATGGACGCGGAGCGCCGTCTGTCGTACGTTCCGATCGCGCTGCGGCGTGCACAGGTACCGAAGGCGGAATGGCCGATGGGCCGCCGCTGGTGCTCCGGCTGCCAGTCCTTCCGGCGCATTGACGACTGCGTCGGCTCCCGCTGCCAGGTCTGCAACAGCCGGGCCGCGTGGGAGGCGATGCTGCCGCGCACGTATCAGATCCACGGACGCCCGTTCACCGCTGACGACTACCGCGAGTTGTTCCGCCTCCAGGGTGGCCGGTGCAAGACGTGCGGCAGGAAGTCCACCTCCCGGCGTCTGGCCGTGGATCATGATCATGAGACCGGCCAGGTGCGCGGCCTGCTCTGCCCGGACCCTGAATGGGGCTGCAACTACGGCATTCTCGCCAAGATCAAGACACCGGAGATGGCGTATGAGATCTGGCAGTACATGCTGAAGAACTGGGCCGAGTCGGTCATCCCGAAGTGAGTTGACAACTCCTTGACAAGGAGGTAGGCTCGTTGCATGACGATGAAAACGCGACGAGTGACATTCGCGGGCTATGACCGCGACAACGACAAGGTGTGGGAGGTGGAAGGCATGGGCTTCTTCCAGGCCACCACCTCCGAGGACGCCCGGATCAAGGCCCAGAGCCAGCCGGGTGCCGACTTCTACTGGTACCAGTCTCACTTCGGTCCCATCACCCCGGACCCGAAATGAGCACCATGAACGAGATGGTCAAGGAGATCGTCGGGTTCATCGACAACAACCACCCGACGCTGGTCTCACACACTGATCCGGTCGAGGTCGCACCCAACGTCTACCGGGTGAATTTCTTCTACACCAACAGCCCCGGTGAGGTGGAGGTGGAGTTCCGTGTCAAGCAGTGACTTCGACCTCGAAAGGCACTGCGTGATCTGCTCGACCGAACTGGACGAAAACGGCAACTGCCCAAACAATCCGCCCTCGAACGAGGAGTGATCAGATGGACAAGAACGAAACCTCCGGCGAGTACGCCAGCCTGAGCGAACTGGCCGGGCAGTCCGATCCGCCCCGGGAGACCCGGGCGATCACCGAGACGCTGCGGCTGGCGCTGCTCGACTACGCCGACATGGCCGTGGGTGATGTGCAGGTCGTCGGGAGCGCCGTCGTGCTGCGGCCGGGCAGCGCTCTGACGTTCAGCGTGCTGGATGTCGATGGCGTCGAGTACGACGTGTTCGCCCGGCCGAGGCCCTGATGTACCGGCCAGCGGTTCCTGAGACTCCCGAGGAGGAGCAGGAGAAGCGCGAGCATGACGAAGACGAAACCGCCTGCGACTGGCCGTATGCCGAGCATGACGAGTCGGATTGCGAAACGGTCGACGGCGTCTGGGGCGGCACCTGCCGCCGCTGCGGAGCGGAACTGGGAGGAGACGAATGAGCGAGATGACCAGGGATGAGGTGCAGTCTTTCGGGGACGAGTTCGTCTTCTTCGGCTGGGGTCCACTGCCCAAGGCGGTGGGAACCCCGGTCCGGGCGTGGCGCTCCGGCGAGTGGATGATCCTGAAGCGGATCGAAGATGACCAGCCGCTCGGCACCGTCCGACTCTCGTCGCGCTGCTGGGGGCAGAAGTGAGCGGTGTGCAGGAGCGGTTCATCTCCTATCTGCCGGTCAGGGAAGCGCTCGCCCCTGTGAATGGCGCTCAGGTCATCGCCGACTCCTGGTGGATGGTCCACCCGAGCAAGGGGCTGGTGTTCTACCGCAAGTACAGCCCGCAGTGCAACATCGACAGCCGGATCTCCAAGAAACTCGCGTGGATGTATCCCGACTGTGAAGTTGCCTTCTTCCCAGTCGTTTTCGTGCCAATACGGCACCAGCCACCCGGAGGCTACTGATGGGCGAATTCGCACAGACCTTCTACGGCAAGGCAGTTCCTGGCGACACCATTGTCTGGGCTCGCGGCGGACGCTACTCGGTCCTGATTCTCGGCCGGGTCGATTCGCTCACGGCGAGCGGCAACCTGCGGATCACCGTGAGCCGAGCGGATCGATCGGACGTGAAGCCGGGGGAGCAACTGATTGCCACGGCTGCCAAATCGATGGTGGTGAAAATGGCATGAGTCTGTGGACCGTGCTGTTCGTGGTGTTCCTCGTCCTGAAGTTGGTCGGCGTCATCGCCTGGTCCTGGTGGCTGGTGTTCCTGCCGCTGATCATCTGGGTGGGGATCATCGTCTGGTACGTCTATCTGGTCCACAAGCGCCGTCAGCAGGCGCTGGCCAGGCTGCTGGCCCGGGAGCGGGCGATGAGTCATCTCAGGAGGTTCCGGTGACAATCGCTTGACAACCACCTGTCATGAGAGGAGAATAGAGTCATGACATCGACACTCGCAGAAGCGATCCTGAAGAACGTTGACACCGAGAACGCCACGTCCGGCGTCGCGGTTGCCGGTCTGATCATGGCCGAGGCCAACCGGCGCGAGCACCTTGCTGGTGGAGTTCAGTCCGTCGCCTGGAACCGCACCGAAGGCATCGGCGTCCTCGTGGACGACGAAGGCCAGATGGAGCACCTGTCCCACGCGCTCGGCCTGAATGTCGTGCTGGAGAAGGTGAAGAACTACAACGCCGGTGGCCAGCCGGGCAACGGCTATGGCCGTCGTGGCACGTTCGGCGGCTACCGCGTCACCGTCTGGTATATCGAGGTCTGATGAACCGTCTTCCGATCTGGGCACAGTGGGCACTGGTTCCAGTGCTCACTGTTCTCATGCCCATCATCCTCAGTCTGGCACCGGAGATGTTCCCCGTGATCATCCTCTGCCTGCCGATCGCAGCAATCGTGGGCTTAGACAACAGTCCACGAAACCCCGTCTGGAACTGGAGAAAGGACCGAGCATGAAGGTGCGGCGCACCAGGAACGGCAAGGTCTACGCCGTCCACAATACCCGCGCGATCGTGGTGGGCGGGATCGACCTGAAGCACATCGACTACCTGGTCAACGGCAGCAACGAGGCCCTGGACGACGTGCTGCCCGACGAGGCACCGGACGGCAAGTTCTGGCTCGACGGTTACGCCGCCGTCGAAGTCGACGACGACACTCCCGTGGACGTGCTGTGAAGGACGCCCTGGGAACCAATTTCACCGTGCATGACCGGGTCGCGCTGATGGGTGATCCGGAAGGTGAGATCTACATCGGCCGGGTCACCATTGTAAACCTGGTCGATAACAGCGTGGTGGTCGAGTGCGACCACATCATCGATCGCCGGGGGAATGTCGCGTCCGGGAGGATGACGATCCAGGCCGACCGGCGCTGGGCGCTGGTGCTGAAGTGAAAAGCATGACGGGAGAGACCGTTTACCGGGGCGACCAGGTCGTCCACATCAGCAGCACCGGGTTCATCCAGATCGGCAGGGTGATCGAACTCCTGCATGACCGGGAGGCCGTCAAGATCCTGATTCACACCTCGATGGCCACGGGTGCCTCACCCCGATCGGTTTCTGGTGGCACGGGGGTCGTCCCCTGCCAGAGGATTCTGGTCCTCAAGTGAACGCTCGCGCGGGAGTCGTTTCGGCGCAGGTGGCCTGGGGCATCAGCCTGCCGGTGACCGCAGCGGCTCCCACGCTGGAACTGAGCATCAAGGGAGCGGTGGCCGGGTTCCTGGTCGCCGCTCTCGCTTCGTTCATGCCGGACCTGGATCACCCGAAGTCGACGGCCGGTCGGTACGTGCCGGACTGGGGCCGGGCATTGCTGGGCGGGCATCGGATGCTGACCCACTCGATCCTCTCGATCATCGTCGCTCACTGGCTGACCGGATACCTGATCGGTAACCCGATCGTGGCGAACGCGGTGGCGGTCGGCTGGGGTGTGCATGTGGCCATCGACATGCTGACACCACAGGGTGTTGGCTTGTTATATCCCCTGTCCAGGCGTAGGTTCGGGCTGGGGTGGATCACAACAGGTTCCAAGGCTGAAGACCGGTTCGTCACCGGTATGAAGGTGCTGGGAATCAGTGTCGCCATCCTCTACGGATACCTGCTCTTTCCCGGAGGACATGAATGGCCACTGATGCAACATCCCCCCTTCGCATGACCGAAGACACCATGCAGAACATCATTCGCGCCTGCCGCACCCAAATCCCCGCCGAGGCGTGTGGTTTCGTGGTTGCCGAGAAGGAAAACCCGACGATGGGCAACAGCATCCGGATGATGCCGAACGTCCATGAGAATCCTCTGCGCAACTACCTGATGGATGACGAGCAGGTGCGGACCGCCTACGCCGAGTTCGACCGGCTGGAGCAGGAGCCGATTGCCGTCTATCACAGCCACCCCGTCAGCGAGGCGCTGATGAGCGACCTCGATCGGGAGCGGGCGGCCGACGCATCGCTGGCCTACCTGATCATCTCCTTCCAGGGCGGCCGGACGAAGGCGCGCGCCTTCCGGGTGCGACATTGGATCGGCAACACCGTCCCCTACGACGTCCCGATCCAGGTGCAGGGCAAGGTTTCGCAGGTCGAGAAGATCCCGCGCGGGCCGTGGGCACTGCTGGCCGGAAACTACGTGCGGATCTCGTACCAGCGCACCGGCAAGACCGCGTTGTCGATCTGTGTCGCACGGGTGCTCGACTGCGACGGCGACGTGGTGCGCCTCGACCCCGACCACAAGACCGCCGCCCGGATGATCCCGCTGGAGCGCATCCGTTCCGTGCACGTCCTGTCCGAGGGGGCCGGGGCGGCTGCGGTGCGCGAGCGGCTGCGGGTGCTGGCGGCCGACGCCAGAACTCTGCTGGCCTCGACGAACGTCGGTGCCGTACCGTCGATGCTGGAAACGCTTCACCAGGCTTTCCCTGCGGGGATCAGCATCACGATGGAAGAGAAATGACGACGCAGCGGCAGCAGATGACCGTGGTCCTGGTCTCCGTGCTCGGCGGCCCCAACGACGGCTGGACCGGCCGCATCAGCGTGCCCCTGGAAGATGAGGCACGCCAGCGGGTCCGGCTCGAAGGCACCGTCTACCGGGTCCGCCGCGAGCGGGGCCGGATCTTTCTCGTACACCCCACTGCCTGCGGACTGTTCTGGGAGGACTAGCCGAGTTGCTCGACCGGCTTGAAGTGCCCGTTGAGGCGCAGTGCGTCCGCCAGGTTGGCATGGTCGCCGACCAGCGGCTGGCCGTAGGGCGCTGAGACGCGGGCAACCCACCGGTCGAACGTCTTCGGTTGCGCGGGCGTGGTGAGGATGAAGGCCTGATCGTTCCGGCTGGCCCACCATGCTCGCGCGAAGGCCGAAGCCGCCCGGCCACCAGCGGTATTCGCCTCGGGGCAGTCGATGCCTTCGAGCCGGATGTGCTGGTGGGTGTGCACCCAGAAGCCGAGGTCGATGTCGAGCACGAACGTGTCGCCGTCGATCAGCCGGAGCAGCCTCGCCTCGTACTGGTACATCAGTAGGCCTTCACGGTGCCGATCCGGTAGACCGGTGCCTCCGGGTCGTCGGCGTAGCGGACCCAGGCGGTGTACTTCCGCCCGGCCGTCAGCGGGAAGTCCGTGCCGGTGCCGACGAGGATGCCCCGCTCGCCACCGAGCACGGTGGGGTCGGCCCAGTCCAGTGGCCGGGCTCCGGGCGCAGTGAGCGTCACCTCGAACTCGGTGGTCTCCTCGCCGTCCGCCGTCACGGTGATCGGGCCGACCCATTCCTTCGTCTCGGCGGCGACCAGCCATGCCGTCAGTTCGTCAGCCATCCTGTGCTCCCAGTGTCGCGGCGATCCGGCCCGGCTCTCCCAGGGCACTGACGATCCTCTGCTGCTCCGCCAGTGTCGCAGCCACCTGGACATCCCGGGGCGGAGGAAAGACTCTCCAGCGGGCGCTCAGGGCCGCTGAGACCCCATTGCGGACCAGCCATTCGACGTCCAGATCCGACGCCAGCCGGTTGCGAACCAGCCACTGCCCGGCCAGGTCGGTCTCCACCCGGGAGAAGGATTTCCACCGCAGGTCGGCATCCGATGCGAGGACTTTGCGCACCAGCCACCGCAGGTCGGCGTCGGCCGCGACGGCGTTGCGGACCAGCCACTGCCCGGCCAGGTCGCTGGCCACCAGGTTGCGCACCAGCCAGCGGTTGTCGAGGTCGGACTGGACCTGAGCGAATGATCTCCAGCGGGCGTCGAGGTCGCTGAGCAGAGTTGAGCGTACGCCCCAGCGCAGGTCCGCGTCCGACGTGAGCGCGTTGCGGACCCGCCAGCGGGCGTCGGAGTCGCTGCTGATCCCGTTGCGGACCAGCCACCGCTCGTCCGAGTCGCTGAAGATCGTGCTCAGCGCCTCCGGCCCGATCTCCGCCTCCCGGCCGGAGTCGAACCGGACACTGTCGATGTCGACGGTGGCGGCGACCGTGGTGCCGTTCGCGGTGATGCCGTGGATCACCTGGAACATGCCGGTCGTGCCCATGTCGTAGGCGCTGGAGGTGGTGGCCGCAGCCAGCGCGGTGGTGCCCTCGTTGTCGTAGATGTTCACCCGGAGCACACCCGTGGTAGAGGTCGCCACGGTCGCCACGGTCTCCACCCGGTACCAGGTGTTCAGGCTCAGCGCGGCGGCGTGGGTGAGCGTCCCGGCCCCGGCTTGGTTCTGGATCTGCAACCGGTTGGTGGAGCCGTTGTAGTTGAACGACATGATGTTGCCGAACGCGGCGTTCTGCGGGATGACGATCCGCTTGGTCGTGGCGAAGCCGGTGGGGATGCGGAACTTGAACGACAGCGCGAACTGGGTGCCGGTGACGGCCGGGCTGGTGGTGCGGCAGGTGACGTTGGTGGCCGGGACGCTGTAGGAACCGGCGAACGATCCGTAGGCCGCGCTGGAGGTGGACACGGCGGTGCAACTGGCACCGATCGACACCGTGCCCCCGGTGTTGGCGTTGGTCAGCGTCGTGCCAGCAGGCCCGGTCGCCTCATAGTCACAGGCTGTCGTCTTGGCCATTACGGCAGCGTGTCGCCGGAGACGCGCAGCACCACACCGTCAGGGTTCAGCGCGGCAGCGCCAGCAGTCACCACTCGCCGCAGCCAGATGCCCTTGACCTGGCCGGGCGCGAGGTCGCCGATGGTCAGCGGGCCGGAGCCGAACGCGCCGATGCTGGAGGGGGTGCTGGTCTCGCTGGCGATCTGCGCCGCCTGCGCACCGGCCGACCCCTTGGCGCTCGCGGCGATGTTGTCGAGGGCGATGGTGACCGTGCCGCCTCCGGCCGTCTCCGACTGCACGGCGATCGTGGCGGAGTAGAGGGTGAGCGTGGCGTGGTTGTTCAGGATGAAGATGCAGCGGTACTCGGTGGAACCGGCCGCCGCCTCCGCGCCGGACACGTCGTCGAACACGTTGCCGGGGGTGGCGTCGGTGATCGCCGTCGTGCTGACGTACTTCCCGAGCGAACCGGCTGGCGTGCCAGCGGTGGAGTCCCCGGCTGAACCGGTGACCACCGACAGGCGTTTGACAATGTCGCTGGCAACGATGGCCATGAGGAACTCCCTGAGTCGACTGCGGTCAGGTTACCCGTTCGAGCGCACCACGTACTGGCCGGACGGACCGCTGCCGATCAGCACCGCGCCGGACAGGGCCAGGCCACGCAGCCCCAGCCGCAGGGCCGGGTCGTTGTCGAACACGTTGTCGTGGACGCTGGCCGGGAGCGGCCCCATCTCCGCGCCCCAGCGGATCAACTGGTAGTCGTTGGTGCCGTACGGGTCGGGCAGGGCGAAGCAGCGGTTGCCGGACACGTCCCAGGAGTGGCCGGTGTTGAAGGACCCGCCGGACTGGAACGGCAGGGCGATGGGTGCCTGCCCGTACCCGAACCAGTTCTTCTGGATCTTGAAGTTGATGAACCGGCCGTTGCTCGGGCTCAGCATGACCGCCGTCCCCCACCGGCCGCCCGGGAAGGACGTGGCCAGCACGTCGTAGTGACCGAAGTTCGGGTTGGCCCGCATGTCGAAGAAGCAGCCACGCACGATGCCGTCCGTGCAGCCGTTGGACTGCACCCCGTCGTTGTGGGACCAGCCGGGGTGGCTCGCATCGTTCGTATGCTTGGAGTCGTTGGCCCAGAAGGTGAACGGGCCGACGTCGCAGCCTTCCATCCACACTCGTGAGCCCCAGTAGTTGACCAGGTCGCTGCCGTTCATGAACCGGGTGCGGGTGCACTTGCCGAGCCGTTCGCCGTTGGCGCACACCAGGTTCACGTCCGGCTGGACGCAGTCGATCACGCAGTTGGTGAGGTTCAGGACGGCGTTCGCCGGGGTCGAGGTGGAGCGGGCGTAGACGATCGACGTCAGCGGGGGGCTGCCCGGCGTCGGGAAGGGGCGACCCTCCACGATCGAGTTGCTGAGGGTGCGGGGGATGGTGGCGGTGAACCTGACGTGCCCCTTGACCAGCAGCCGATCGAGGTTGGCCGGGCTCGTGTTGGTGATCGTCACGTCCCCCTCGACCACGGTCAGGTCGGCCCGGGTCAGCCCGAGCACGTCCAGGCCGGTGATCGGCCGGTCGATGTCGAGGCGGAACGGGTCGTACCAGACGGAGGCCGTGGTGAAACTGCCCCGGGGTTCCGTGGCGGTGAAGTAGAGGCGAGTCATGGCATGGTGCCGGTGAATACCGCCGTGTGGCCGTCGTCGGAGACACGGGTGAGGGTGATCGTCGCGTCGGCAGCGGCGAGAGCCACCTTGAATATCACTGTGGCGGTGGCCTGCTCGCCGTTCGGTGCGGTGGCGGTGAACGGGATGGAGAGCGGCGGATACTCGATGGTCATTCTGATCGTGTCGCCGCGCACGTAGAAGGGCTTGTCGAAGGTGATCGTGGGTGCTGGCATGAGGTCAGCGTACGCTTTTTCGGCCGGACAGCAGCGCCCGCCAGCCTGGACAGGCATGGCGGGCGCTGGCGACGTGGTCCACTTCCTCCGGGTCCGCTGTCGAACGGCCCGGGGCTTGTGGCTCAGACAGTATAGAGCGTCATTCTGGCGTTACTGACCGGCCCATCTGCGCCCGCCACCCGAAGGGTTGTAGCGGGCGTCGATCGTGGCCGTGTCATCGCGGTAGCGCCGGTTCGCACGGGCGTTGCCGCGTTCGTAGCCCTGCCACTCCTCGGCGATCTCCTTCACGAAAGCCCGCCTGTCCGCCCACTGCTTCGCGGTCAGCCGATCTTCCTGGTCCGGAGCCGGGCCGTCGCCACGGTAGACGTAGGCCATCAGATCACCGCGTCGGATCGGAGGCCGTGTGTCATCCGGGCATAGGGGTCGTCGATCGTGGCCACCCCCGGTGCACTTACGCGGTACACCTCATGGTCACCACCGTCCACGATGGCGATGGTGTCGCCGATCTTGTAGTCCTCCTTCGGCCGATCGAGGAACCGTCCGTCGTACTTGCCTCCGAGCAGCCGGATCATCCTGCGATCCGTGGGAACTGCCGGGGCAGGGGCGTCAGCCAGTCGACACCTTGATCTGCGGGCACATACACGTCAGCACAGGCCGCCACGCCCGGCGTCTCCATCCGGTAGGTCTCAGTGACGTCGCCGTCCATGACGACGAACGACTGGCCGGGAGCGTAGGCATTGCTCGCCCGGTCCACCTGCTTGCCGTCGAACTCGCCTCCGATGAGCAGAATCATGATCACTCCTTCTCGTATCTGACTTCGCCTGCTGCGTACAGCAGGCCTGCACCGCGTGGTGGATTCGGGTCAAGCCGGGCGGTGCCGTCCGACATGATCAGGTAGGCCACCAGCGGCTCGTCGCGGCTGGTTTCGATGTTGACGTACTCGCCCGGCCCGAGCATCGCGCTGGCGTTGGGCAGGTATCCGCCGTGAAATTTGCCTCCGGCGAGGGGAATGCGATTCACTCCCCCACCTCGAAGGCACCGAAGCGCATGATCGTGGAAGCGTCCGGCCGGTTGGCGACGTGGCGTGCTTCGCCGCCGCTGTAGATCAGGTAGCAGTGGCCGGGCTCCTCTTGCTCCCAGTCCTGAACGATGTGCACTGCCTCGCCGGGGAGGACAGAGCATCGGGTGCGCAGGGTCTTCCCGTCGTAGGGGCCGCCTTTCAGGCGGATGGCGTTATCCACGAGTCTCCTTGATGTAGTCGAGCACTTCGTTGCGGCCCTCGAACGTTCGGTTACGAGTCTCTGCGAACATCATTCCCCCGTCGAGAGCATCGACAACGAAGAGGACTTCGTTCTGCCCCTTGCGAATCCACCATCCGGCGTACGGGGCCTTGATGCCGGGGTTCTTCTTGACCTTCCAGCCGTGATCGAATGCGGCCTTCAGGATCAGTTCCTCGCTGGTCATGCTTCCTCCAGTCGCATCGGCTCGCTGATCGCGGCGTAGCGGACGGTGTCCCCGTACAGGCCGGACTCGCGCCTGGTCCATCGATACCCATCAGGCGTGACGCGTTCGGCCCAGTCGTGGTTGCGCAGCCACTGCTGCACCGGCCAGTCGTTGGCGGGGTTGCCCTCAGGCAGTTCGATGGTTGCGATCGGAGCGGAGCCGTGCCCGGTGCCGTCATGCTCCAGGATCACCACGACGAGTTTCATGATTTGACCGCCCCGTCGGCGTCGGCGAGCGCGCGGGTCAACTGGAGGATCAGTCGCTGCGTGGCCGAGCGGGTCATCCACACGCGATGACCGTTCGTCTGCATACTCACGCCGATCCGATGGTCGCCCTTGTCCGGCGAGATGCTCGCCGACGCCTGGCTTTTCACGTCCCCTGTGTCCATGACTCTATGGTCCTCCCTTGTTAACTACTTGTCAAGTGTTCCGCTGGCGGCGACGGGTGCCGGAGCCTCGGTGACTCTACCCAGGCTCCGCTTGGCGTTGATGGCCGCGACAGAGCGACCCAACTTCAGGGCAGCCTCCAACGCGGTGAAGGCGTACCGGCGCGAATCCTTGCGCCGCAGCGCCAGTTCCAGTTCCTCGCTGGTCCATTCCTTGCGGCTGTTCTCGCCCCGGCCAGCAGCGCCCTGCTGCTTCGCCAGCAGATCCCGGTTGGCCTGCACGCAGATGTCGCACTCGCAGCCCCAGTTCCGGTACGTGCTGGCGTTGTGCACGGTCGGCTCCCGGCCTTCGCGCTTCGCCTTGGCGATGTAGATCCGCTCGGTGTTGGCGTCCGTGCAGATATCGCACTTGCAGCCCTCGGCGTACCGGCCAGCCGTGCCGTGGGACCTGTTGCTCACCATCCACCTTCCCTGATGTAGTGATCGCAATCGACTGGAGCGTCCGGGAAAGTTTCCCAGATCTGCTCAATGCGGTTCCAGTAGGCCCGCTTACAGCGCCCACACCAGGTGTCCCGCCCGGCTCCACTACCTGCACGCCACATGCGACCGTGGTCAATCCCAATGAACTGACGACCAGCATCGCCTTCAGTGCGAGTGAACTGCCGGACCGTACTCAGCCCAAGGAATGCCTCCTGGTAATTGGAGTACCTTGGTGAAATCTCTTGCCACCCTTGGGAAAGCAACTCGTCGACATAATCGCCCAGCAAGTCCCACGGTCCGACAGCCTCAATTTCCGCCTCGGGCTTACCTTCCCAGCGGTCCCGGAACGAGACGACAGTGAAAATCCTCATTACGCCTCCTTGTGCTCGGTGCATTCGTAACGCTCGGACGGGCCGCCGATCGCCCGGTACGTCCACTCCTGCGGCGTGCGGCTTTCGACTATCGCCAGCAGGAGCAGGGGGCAGTCCGGCTCATGCACGCACGGCCCCCGCTCGCACCACCTCTCCATGAACATGTAGCCAGTAGTGCTGTTGGAGAACGGCATCCGGTCCTCGGAGTCGTTCAGGATCTCCTCGTACGTCCTCATGCTGATCCCCATCCTGATCGGGCGTCGGCCTCAGCCGACCATTCCCTGGCCGTCACTTCATGGTCACTGGACTCCCAGGTGCCGAAGGGATGCTTGACTGTGGCGTGCACCCAGCCGCGCCCCTCTGTCCAGACCGCCGGATTTCGGCAGGTGTCGCACCAGGGGGCATTCCTGGCAGCCCGATCCTTGCGCCATTCCCACTCCTCGTTCATGCTGTGATCAACTCCTTGAACTCGTCGGGCAGTTTCGTGCGGGGCATTCCGAGGCGCAGGAGGGTGGTCCAGTCCTCGGCGGTGTTCTCCTCCTTGTTGTCGGCCGGGTCCGGAGTCCAGTAGGCCTGTATCTCCTCGGCGATGCCATTGTCGATCTGAAGTGTGGTGCGGCCTTTCAGATCCTCCGGGATGTCCCGGCCAATGGAGGAGTTGCCGAACACCATCTTGGCGGCGTCGGCGGTGATGCCGCCGACCGCCGCACGTCCCTGGAGGTTGTCCCGGGCCGCTCCACCGAACCAGGATGCGTCCGGGCGCTGGGTGCCGATGATCAGGTGGATGCCGCACAGCCGGGCCATGGCCAGCACGCGCATGATCTTGCGGTGAGCCGGGGAGAACTTCCCGCTCTGCTTGTACGGCTTGCCGTCCTCGTCCCGGGCATCCCCGGCCCAGTAGTCAAGCATCCGGTACACCCACTCCTCGAACTCATCGAGGATGACGATCCGCCTGCGGTGAGCACTGAAGGGGATCTTCTTGTGCTTGCGCAGTCGGTAGCGATTCATCATGTCCTCGTACAGATCGAAGGCCATGTCCCAGAGTTCGTCATCCTCAGAGTAGATCCCGAGCACTCCATCCCAGCCCTCAAACCCCAGCAGTTCCACCAGTTTCGGGTCAGCGAGCATCAACTCGGTGCCCTTGTCCTTCCTGGCCGTGTCAATCGCAGCGCAGACCAGGGAGCGCATCAGGGCGGTCTTGCCAGCGTTCGTCCGGCCAATGATCAGGATGTGACTGGTGACGTTGAGGTTGAAGTGGTGGCCGGGTGCTACCGGAAGAATGTTCCAGGGCCGGTCCGGGTCGAAGCCAGGGTGGTGAATCTTGTCAGGCAACTGCGGACGCCGGGTGAAGCGCACCATGTCATTCTTGGTGTCCCACACCGGCATCCAGCGGTCGCCGAGTTTCGCCTGGATCTTCAGCAGGGCCTCGTACTGCTTGTCGTCCTTGTGGTCCTCGAAGCCGGTTCCCTTGTAGAAGACGCTGAAGCCGTCCATGCCCACGACGTCGCACACGTTGACCTGCCCGGCATTGCCGACCAGTTCCCGGAATGCCTCCTCGATCCGCTCAGTGTCGAGTTCGGGTTCGGCTGGTTGGTCGGGCTCTGCCTTCGGAGCCGATTCTGTCGGAATGACTCTCCGGGGGCGGCGGCGTCTCCAGCCTTTCTGGACCAAATAAGTGCCGAATGCCGCGCCGATGGACAAGCCCGACCACTGCAACCAGTCCATGGCTTCTGCATGGTCCTGCCGGAACACCTCCTGCCAGGTGTAGCCCGAGAGCATGATCGTGCCGGAGGCGTAGGTGAAGAAGGGTTTCCAGTTACGCGGCACACGGTTTCGCCGGGCGCGAGCCTGAGCCTCCTTGCGGGTCTTCTTCTTGTGGCAGGAGTTGATCCAGGTGGAACCCTTCGGCGCACACAGTAACTGGAGGTTCGCAGGATCGCTGCGCTGCTCGGGAGTACTCTCCACCTCCGGCACGATGTGGTCGATCTGGAGAGCGTTGCGCACGAAGTACTTCCGGCATCCGTCGCACTGGAACTTGCTGGGATGCCTCGGGTCCTGGCGAGCGTCGAAGATCGCCGTGCGGACCTGCGGATCAATCTTGGTCAGGCTCACTTCTTCTCCTCATCCTCAACCTCGAAAGCCCACAGGCAGAGCCGGAACATGGCGTAGGAGAGCCCCGTGCTGACGGCGGCGAACTGGAATCCGGCCGTCCAGTAGAAGTCATCCAGGGTGACGCGCCCCCTTGGCCTCGGTGAGGGATTCTGCGGCCCGCTCGTTGTTGGCGATGAAGGCGCAGTCCTTCTCCCAGGTGATGCCGGTCTCCTGGAAGACGTGGTCGACGCACCGGTCAGTATCGCCCTCGAAGACCTTGTGGTCGGAACGGTAGACCGCGCCCCAGCCATCGAATGACCGGATGGTGTACGAGGTGGCGTAGTTGGCCATCAGGGGATCACCTTTCCCTTCGGGTCGACGCAGTTCGTGTAATTCACGATCCGGCCGCCCTTCTCGTTGCATTCGGTGTTGTTGCCCTGGACGAAAACCGCCGTCAGGCAACCGGTCACGATCAGGAGGATCATCACCACCACGATCTTGTGGTCGAGCGAGATCTTCTCGTTCACTCCCGGCCCTCCACGGCCTTCGTGGCACGTCCCAGGGCCTCGGCCTTCGCCTTGGTGGCTTCGTGGGCGCTGCGCCGGGTCCTGCCGATCTCCTGCGCAACAGCGATGAACGCCAGCGCACTGAAGAAGATCAGCACGAACAGAATGAAAGCGGTCTGGTACTGGGTCATTCCGAACATCAGGGCTGCCTCCGTTGGTGGGCTGTCTTGTGTCCGCCACGCTTGGCGAACTTGGCTGTCTTCTCGATGAATTCGGCCAGGAGCGCGTCCATCTCGTCCGCGTCCGGGTCACGGTAGGGCTCGTCACGGACTGGCAGATACTCGTCATCCACCATGCCTGCTGGCACCCGGCGCGTCTCCAGCAGTCCGTCGTTGAGCGCGAGCCGCTCCCGGGCGGCGATGGCCCGGGAGCGGACGGTGCGGATCTGCTCCAGCGCGTTGCTGGTGTCGCGGCTGCGGTCGGTCACTTGCGGCGTCCGCTGGACGAGGACTTGAAGGAGTTGCTGGACTTCTTGCTGGTGGAGCCGAACGAGTTCTCGCCGCCGCCACTCTTGACCGTGGTGGACTTGCGGGCGTCCTGGTTGTTCTTGATCGGTACGCCAGCCTGCTTGCCGGGGTTGTAGATGTTGACCGGCTTCGCGGTGCGGATCTTGCTGCTGCCCTGGAAGCGAACCTTCTGGCCCTCCGGTGCGGCGTACGATCCGCCAGCGACCTTGTGGCCGGGCTTGAAGGAACTCTTGTGGCTCTTGTGGTAGCCCAGCGGCACGAAGTACCAGGAACCGTGGCCCTCGTAGTCGTCGTCATCGGGGTCGCACTGGTCGTCCTCGTCGTACGGCTCGCCGGTCATCTGGTCGACGCAGACGGCCTCGTACTGCGGCTCCTCCTGCTGGCCACAGGCTCCCAGGCCCAGGACGAGAGCGAACAGGGTGGGCGCGGCAACCATCGGGGTGATCTTCATTCTGATTCTCCTCAGGGGGATTTCGTCGTCAATAAGGTAAGACTACAGCCTTGTCATGTCCTTGTCAACTGAAAGAGCCCGGCCGGATCGTCCGGCCGGGCTCTGCCTGGTCAACCTCCGATGGTGCCGGTGTGGCCCCGGCCGAATCCACCCCGGAGCACCGTGCCGCCACTCTTGCTGGCACCGCCGACCTGGGCGTAATGCCCCTTCGGCAGGGTGCTGACGTAGCCACTCGAAAGTGGCTGGCCCACGGCCGGATACGACCGGCCGATCGGGTAGTAGACGAACCCGTGGCCGTGGTGCTCGTCGTCGCACCGATCCTCGTCCAGGCGGACCTGCGTCTGCTTGTCCACGCAGACCGCCTGATGGTCCGGCTTCGGGTCCTCACCGCAGCCGGACAGGGCCAGGGCGGCGAACGCAGCCGTCCCGGCCGCCGTTACCTTCGCACTTCTCCTCATGCCTTCTCGTACTCCTTGTTCCATCGGCCGAGCATCGTCTGCGCGGCGGCGGGCGTGATCTCCTTGTCCATCTCGTTCTTCATCGCTCGCACAAGATCCTCGGGCGTGAAGGTCCGCTGCTTCTCCCGGGATTCGACGAACGCAGGCCAGACCGGGTGCTCGCGCGGTGGGTAGCGCTTGCGCTCCGTAGACGTCTTCTGCGGCCCCAGCGTTGCTTTCACCTTCGGACGACGCTGAACCGGGGGCGTTGGCGGAGTCCGGGGGACCGCAGGCGGCTCATGGTCCACCACCACGGTTCCGGAAGGCTTCATGTCGGCCAATAGGTGAGCCAACTCGCCGCGCCAGTCGGGGAACGCCCCGATCTCGCCCGCAGGCGCAGCCGGGGGCTTCGCAGACTCGGTGGCCGGGCTTTTCGGGAGCAGGAGGGCTGCGGTGCCGCCGAACATGAGTCCGTCGATCAGCAGGGCCGTCAGGACCGCCGTGAGCCAGTTGAGCCGCCCGTCCCAGGTGCCGATGTCGGAGTTGCGGTTGTGCATCACCACGGACACCAGGTGGATGAAGGACACGACGGCGCTGGCGGGTGCGACCACCCACAGCAGCACCGACACGACGCGCGGACCCCACTTCGCGTCGTCCCACGGGTTGTGGTTGGCCAACTCGATCAGCAGGAACGCCGCCAGCGGCGGCAGGCCCGCGATCCCGATGTCGACCCACGTCGGGTCCGGGGAATGCAGGTAGGCGGCAGTCACGTTCCCGGCCAGGGACACCCCGAGCGCCACGAGGACGCTGACGTAGCCCCAGAACCGGCCGACGGTGGTGCGCGGGATGCGCTTGGTCATGTCAGCAGCCCCTGACCACGCAGGAGCCGCACGCAATCGGGGCAGAGGTTCGAGGTCTGGAGGTGCCCGGCGAAGGTGACGACTCCGTCACGGGTCATCCATTCACCGCACACGGTCCAGCGTCGGAACGCCTCGCGGGCGTGGACCACTGTCTCATTGTCGGTCCACACGCCACGAAAATCGTTCGGCCGACGCAGATCGGTCCAGGTTGGCCTGTTCACGTCATATCCTCCGTCATCTCCCGGTAGCCCCAGAAGTCCTGGACTGCTACGACTTTCATCGGCCAGCCGACGTTCCTGGCGGCCTGGGCGGCCATCCGCTCGGCAGTCTCACGGCTGGTGAACGGCACTACCTCGTGATCGTTCACGGTGATCCGGCCGAAGCCCTGGTGCCAGAACTTGGTCGCCTCGATGTTCGCCTCGCGGCGGCCTCGGTCGCCGCGTTTCTTCGGTAGCGGCACGTCGCCTCTTGTCAGTCTCGGTGGCTTCACAGCGGTCAAGGCACCCACGCGGGTGACCTTGATCGCCGTGATCTGGTCTCGCTTGTTCAGCATCAGTCAGCCAGGCCGACATACCAGCCGTCGCCATCGGGCATCGCAGCCGCCTTCAGGGCGGGCGCGTGCATCTCCATCCGCAGCAGGCGCAGGCCGTCGTAGGCATAGTCCTGGTCCACGAACCGGACGATCCACTGATCGCCGGTCCAGGTGGCCTCGAACGGGCGAGCCCACTCGGGGTACGGGGTCTTGCCGTCAGGATTCAGCATCGTTCTCCTCTTTCGGTGAGACAGACCATCTGCCGCGCTGATCGCGCCAGACCTCCATCGGTATGCGGGTGAAATGGTGTGCGTGGTCGGCGAACTCGTCCGCCTCGAAGTGGAACTGCATCACCACGCGCAGGCGGGGCTCGCTGGCCGGGCTCGTGGGCTGGTAACCCATGCACCAGTCCGGCCAGCGATCGGGTCCACCAACGTCAGGCATTGAGCCGATCGATCGCGGCGAGCATCACCTTCACGGTGCTCTGCTTCAGCCGGACGATCGGCTGGTCGCTGCGCAGGCTTCCGGCGACCAGGGCGAACAACTCGGTCTCGTCTGGGGTCAGCCGGGGCCGGGCCGGGACCGGCAGAGGCTCCGCCTTGGTCTGGTCCTTGGCGATCGGCGCGTAGGCCCGGGTGAGCCGGTTGCCGACCTGGCCGGGCAGCACGTAGACGCCGTAACCGTTGCGACGGTCCAGTTTCAGCGCCACAACCATGCCCTCGCGGTGCATGGACGAGAGCGCGCCGGACACCTTGCCGTGGCCCTCGCCGGTCGCCTTCTCGATCTCCAGTGCGGTGCGGCCCATCGGACCGGCCTCGCCGAGCATCTGGAGAATGCTGCGCTGACGCTGCTGGAGAACGCCTTCCTTCTCCTGCGAGTCGCGCGATTCCACACTGGTGGCCACGTTCACCACGTGCTGCTTCGCGGTCTTGGTGGCGGTGAACATCGGGTCCTGCTCAACCCGCCCTGTGGTGGTGTTGATCTTCGGGATGTCGAGCCGGGGGTCGATCATGAGTTCTTCTTCTCCTGACAGGTGGTCGAAAGACTGAGACCGCCCCAGTCACTCTGGGGGATCGAGCGAATGACGATGCCCTCGCGCCGGAACCGGCACTCATCGCCGCGCTGGCTGGTAACAATGATCATCGTCTTGGTGAGCCGGGTGACCTTGCCGTGCCAGTGAGCGAGGGCATCTGTGCCCTGGCCCATCGCGCAGACTCGCTGCCCTACCTCGAATTCATTCGTCATAGGTAGAGTCAACCAGGTCGACAACGACTTGTCAAGTCCTTCACAAGGATTACAGAAGATCCCAGCCCCAGCGCACCATGAACGACCACCGCTCCAGCACATCCGCGCCGTAGTCACCCCCGGTGGTCACCTCGTCCGGCTTCTTGCCAGCCTGGACGGCACGGGTGACGCCGCCACGCCCGGCGTTGTAGGCACAGATCGAAGCGCGGGTGACGGCGGCCGGGTAGGCGTTGCGGAAGTGCGCGAAATGCCCGGCCAGTAAGGTCCCAGCGTCCGTGGCCTGTCGCCCCGGGGTGGAGAGGTAGTCGTCCGGGATCACGAAGGAGCGGTCGTCACGCTGCCAGATCCCCCGGCCGTGCCCGCCGTCGCCGTTGATGTTGCGCAGGTTCGTCTCCCGGCTGCCGAGCGCGAACAGCAGGAACGGCGGCAGGCCGCAGGCATCCTCAGCCAGCCTGATCCACCACCAGTTGGCGACCGCCCGATCGAACTGGGTACGCAACTGCGCCTCGGTGATCCTCACGGCTGCTCCTCGATATCGACAACGACCCGGCAGAGCGGGATGTCACCTGGCTCTGCATTTCGATCAGTCAGGACCTGCACCCCGACGTTCGCCGGATCGGCCAGCCGATGCCCCTGCTGCTCCACCTGGCGGCGCATCATCGCCTCGATCCATTCCATGTCCTGCTGGCTGCGCTCATCGAGTCGAACCAGTTGTGCGAAACGCATCTACTGGAATCCCTTCGGGCAGAAGTCCTGAAGGTCGCCGGGCATGATGTCGCGCGGGGCCATCGTGGGGAACATGTCCAGTGGCCGGATGTGGAACTTCACGGCGGCTTCTCGCCGGTTCCAGGCGATCAGTTCGGAGCAGAACAGGCGCTTGTCCGGGTGGTCCTTGGACCAGCCACGGAACTTGTTGTTGAAGAAGCGCGGAGCCAGCCGGGCGATGCTGGGCCAGTCGTATCCACGGTTCAGGGTGGAGTAGGCCCGGGTCACCAGATCCTTGCGGATCTCGTCGCTCAGGTGCTGGTCGAGCGGCCCCCCAGTGCTCCAGCGGAACGCGTCCACGGGCACCCATCGCTGCCGCACGCCGAACGGGGCCGCCTCCACGATCAGCACTTCCGGCTTGCTGCCGGGCGCGTCCGCACGCTCCGCACGCACGTCCACCACCTCGGCGGCGTGGCCGTACCGGCTGAACGTGCCGAGCCGGACCAGCCACATGGCTGGCCCGGCTCCAGGGGTGATTCCGAAGTCTCCAGGCCGGGGCATCATGCCCCGGATTCTACGTCCGGCCGAACACGGCCACGTCTGCCGGAGCCTGGCGCACCTCGAAGTCGCCGCCGTTCGGGCAGTTGGCGGTGCAGACCCACACGTCGTCGGCGGCGATGTACTGCGGCTTGGTGACGATCCGGTCGCCGTCCGGGGCGATGATGTCGCCCACGCGCAGTTCGCTGGCCGGGACCGTGTCGAATTCGAGTCCGGCCATCATGCAGGCGAGGTTGTAGACCAGAGTCTCCCGCGCGCTGCGGCGGAAGGCCACCCCGGTCTCGTTCAGTTCCCTGGTCAGGTCATCCATCTATCTCTCCAGTTCTGTGATGATCGCGGGCACCCCGCCGTTGATCCGGTCGGTGTGACCCTCGTACTCGAAGATGGCGGTGCGAACCCTGCCCGCCTGGTTGAACCAGACGGTGATGATCACGTCGTCCTTGACCATCACGATCCGGTCATTCGTGCTGCCGACGCTCCAGCCGTTGTTGATGGCGGCCTCGTGAAGCCGCTCCCGGCCGGTCACTTGCCCTTCTTTTCCGGCGTGGACTTCGGCGGTGACACCTTGCCCACGTTCTTGCCGGGGATGATCGCACTGTCGCTCATGATCGCCTCCACCATCTCGGTCGGTTCGGGCAGGCCCGCTCGTTGGCGGCCCACCGATGGGCCGGTACTCCGAAGATCTTCGTCTCCTCGTCGCACCGCTGGCACTGGTAACGCGTTCTGGCCACCGGGTGTCCTCGGGCCGCCAACCGGTGGTGTCTTCGAGGCCCAGGGACTTCCACAGGTGACCCTTGATCTTGATCATCACTTGCCCCGCAGGCCCGATTGGATCTCCTTGAGGAGACGATCGGCTTGAGAGCCGATTTCGATATAGGCGACAAGGCCGTCCAACTGACGGACGGCCTTGTTGATCCGCTCCTGCCGGTTGGAGATCATCTCCAGCAGTTCCTCGCGGGTTTCGCCGCCGACGATCACAGCAGCGCCTTCAGTTCGGCCTTGAGGCGCTTGGCGTCCTCGCCCTTGAAAGAGGTTGCGTTGGCGAGGAAGTAGCGGACGATGCCGTCGCCGCTGTCGGCGTGGTAGTTGTCGGTGACCGCACCGAGGTACTTCATGGCGTCCAGGTAGGGCCGGGCGGCGTAGTTGACGCCCTTGCCCTGGCTGCTCCAGACGGTCTCGATCTCGGCAGCGATCTCGCGCAGTGGTCGACTCATACGGCTCTCCTCAGAATGTGCATCGCCAGGTCGCGGATGCGTACCTCGCGCCAGTTCTTGGCCTTGCAGGGGTTGCACACGACGTGGACATTGCCCTTCTCGTCGGTGCCCAGGACGTTGGTGCCTTCCCGGCCGCATCCGTCCGTGCAGTTCATCATGACTCTATGGTCCTCCTCTGACAAGCGCCTGTCAAGCGCCTGTCAGTCTTCATCAGAACACCACCCTGGCTTCGCGTGCGGCCTTCGTCAGGTCCCGCCCTGCCTGGCCCATGCCCATGCTGTGGCCCCAGAGATCCTTCAGGATCTGGGACAACTCCTCGGGCGAGCATTCGATGGTGATCTTGTCTCCGACGCGGACCAGTTCCATCAGCGCCGCACCCCCAGAAGGCGCTGCACGCCCTCGATGTCGCGGCGGGTGGTGCTGATGTACTTCGCCTGCTCGTCGATCGTGCGGTGCAGGCCCGCGAGGTTCGCGCTGGCCGTCCGCAGGGCGTGCAGCAGGCCGCCCACGTCCTGGCTGTGGGTGTCCGGCTGCACCTCGAACGCCATGCCCGGCAGATTCATCATGATCTGCTTCGCTTCGGCCTGTTCGGCTCTGGTCAGTTGGGTCATTTCAGATTCCGCCCTTCAGGATTGCGTCGATTCCGGCGACTCCGCGCATGGATGCCAGTTCCATCAGAGCCCAGCGCGGGGTGGGCAGGAGCAGGCGGCCGGAGGGGATGGAGAAGGTGACGTAGGTGGTGTGCTCGCGCTGCTTCAGCACCAGCATCTCCGCCTCCGCGTCCGTGATGGTGATCGATTGGGTCATTCCTTGATCCCCTGTTCGAGTCCGAGGGCGATTGCCCTGCGCTGTGCGATGTTCCAGGTGCTGCTGGTGGCCACACCAGCCAGCACGTTGTAGGCGAAATGGACGCGGTCGGCCGAGGCGATCCGGGAGATCTCCCAGCGGAAGTGGTCCCGCAGGCTGGCCGGGGTCCAGTTGCCGTCCTTGCCCATCCGCAGTTGCGGTGCCTGGTTCATCAGGCCATCGCCTCCTTGCGCAGGTTGAGGCGGATGGCGTTGCGGGTCCGCTGGCGGCGCAGGCCCTTGTTCTGGTGCGTGCCTGCCGCGTTGCTGCGGCGGCGCTCCAGAACCCGCTCGATCCGGTCGATGTTGCTCTCCGCGCTGAAGGCCTTGCTGGTCTTCGACATCGTCTTCATCCGTTCCGCTCGCGCCGGACGCTCCGTCCGGCTGATGAAGATGAATCTACCCCCTTGTCAAGCGCTTGTCAACTAACGCAATACGCCCCCTCCGAAGAGGGGGCGTAGCGGCGCGCTGGACGCGGGTCACCGAGGGGCAGAAATTGGACCCCTCTATCCGGCCATCCTTCCGTGCTCAGGCGACAGGAGAGTACGTGGAGTGCCGCCTGCGGTGAGGTTGACGCGGCTTCACAGGAGCCCGGAGGCTAGATCGATTCCCAGCCGAGGTCGGCGAGCGCGGTCACGAGGTTCGGGTGCGTGAGCACCTTGCCGACCGGGGTCGCCTTCGCATTCAGGCGCTGGGTGAAGACCGGACCGGTCGGGTGCTCACGGATGACGTACCCGTCCAGGTAGGCGTAGGGGTGGATCTCGTCGTCGCGCCAGACGAGATCCCGCTCCACGTCCTCGGTTCCTCCGATGGTGCTGCGGACCTTGGTGATCATGTCGCCCTCTTCTCCTGTCCGATGGTGAGCAGGTGGTTCAGCACGCTGGAGAGGATCGGCCTGGGCAGCGTGCGGCAGCGGGTGTCCTGGCCGTAGTAGGCGCTGATGACGCGGTAACGCTCGGCGAAGGTCACCGTCAGGCGATCCTCGTCCTTGCGGTGGATCATCGGCACCTTTTTCGTGAAGATCACGACGTCGGAGGAACGTTCCTCCTGCTCCCAGCCATGCTCCCTGGCCATCGCCAGGACCTTCTCGCGGCCGGTCATTCCGGCTCCTCCACGACTGCTTCCTCCGGGTCGGGGATGGCGAGGTAGTTGACGACGGAGACGATGGTGGCCGGGATCGAGTCGGACTCGGTCCACACCTCCGTCATCACGTCGGCCGGTTGAGCGATGTAAATCTCGCAGAACCGGCCGGGACGCTGAAGCAGCATCCGCTTGGCGGTGTTCTTGCGCACCGTCCAGTAGTAGTCGTCCGCCGCCGTCAGGATCGGCTCACGATCAAGCGCCATCACTGCCTCGTTTCTCCAGGTAGTCCACGATGTACCGCACGTCCGGTTCCATCCGGCCCAGGTCGCACCAGGCCTCGCTGATCACCATACCGGCGCGGTCGAAGTAGATGTCCACGAACCGTGACGGGCTGGCGCGGTGGAAGTGCAGGGTGTCGAACTCGTCGCCGAACGACACCTTCCAGCCAGCGACCTCGCCGCTGGCGATCATGTGCCGCCGATCGTCCTTCGTGATCATTTTCTGACTCCGTTCCGGCGCAGATGGGCCTTGATGGCCTCGGCCCCGCCCGTGAGGCGGTTGCCGTTGGTCTCGGCGTAGGCGACCCGGCCGCTGTTCCAGTCGAACTCCACCCACATGGTGTAGCGGTCGCCGTCATCCAGCCGGTACAGGCTCAGCCCACGCTCGAAGCCCGTGGTGCCGGGCACCTGCCTCCAGTCGTACTCGCGGGCAACTTCCAGGATCTCAACTCGCGTCGTCATGCCAGGAGTCTGACCTCCTTCCCTTCGGTTGTCAAGGACTTGCCAAGTCTCTGACAAGTGGGTAGAGTCGTGGCATGGACGAACAAGAATTCCTGAAGAACCTGGCCATGATCGTGACCATCGCAATCCTGCTGGCCAGCGGAACCGCCTCCCTGCTGTTCATTGCGAACGGTGGCGTGGAGGCCCTGCTGGAATGGATGGCCGGAGCATGACGACGATCCAGGAAGTGAAGAACATGGCCCGGCCACTGATGGACGCGCACGGCCTGAGCGGGTGGCTGCTGGAGTTCGACAACGCCAAGAACAGGTCGGGGCAGTGCTGGCACCCGCAATGGACAGCAGGCCGACTTGAGCCGGGCCGGATCAGCCTCAGCCGCCACTTCGTGCGGCTGAATAGCCTGGAACGAATCCGGCTGACGCTGGTCCACGAGATGGCCCACGCCATCGTGGGACCGGGTCACAAGCATGACCGGGTGTGGAAGGCGCAGTGCCTGGCACTCGGTGGCGACGGCAAGGCCCGCTTCACCGAGGAAAGCACCGTGCTGGTGACCGGCAAGTTCACCGGGGTATGCCCCACCGACCCCAAGCACACGTACCAGCGGCACCGGATGACCGACAACATGCGGCGGCGCTCGCTCTACTGCCGTCACTGCATGACCGCAGGTGACCATGAGCGTGGTCGTCTCACCTGGAGGAGGAACGCATGACCGAACGAGTGGAACTGAACCGCGACGACGCCTACTGGCTGCTGATGATGACTTACAGCATTCCCACGCTCTACGACCACCAACGGCACCGCCTGGCGCAGATCGAGGGCGAATTGAATGCCCAGCCCCAGCGCGAGGGTCGCCCGCCTGGCGACCCTGCCGCTTTCGACGTGTACGTGGTGAATGTGGAGTACACCGAAGGCCCGCCGATCGCCATGCGGACCACGCCGGAGGCGGCCTTCGAGATCGCCAGGGCCTTCAACCTGGCGGGTGGGGAGCGGACGGCCGAAGTGGTCGGCTACCGGTTCGGCGATGTCGGGCCGGGGGTCGCGCTGGAGATCCCGGAGTGATCGCGCGGGGCGGGGGGCTTCGGTCTCCCGCCCCGCTTCAGTTGACAAGCGCTTGTCAAGGTGAGAGTATCTAGACATGACGACGAAAACGAGAGAAATCGAGATCACCCGGGGCGGGACCAGCCGGGTGGGCAAGTTCGGAATGACCGTGACCATGTGCGCGGTGGTCTGCGAGCAATTCTCCTGGGCCTTTTACGTGAATGCCAAGGATGAATGGTGGGAAGGCTGCGGGAATTGCGAGAACGATTCCGGCTTCAAGCCCTGGCACGCCGGAGTCTATGGCGGCGTCTGCTTTCAGTGCGGTGGCGTCGGAGTGCGCCGGGTGGCCGGATCGGAGGCCATTCTCCGCCAGATCATCCGCCGCAGAGTTTCCAGCCGCCTCTCCAAATTGAATGCGGCGGAAAGGGCCGAGGAAGCGCAACTGGCCCGCGCGGAGGCATATGCAGTTGCCCATCCGAACCTCGCTTCGGACCTGGCGCGCATCCGCGTCAGCGAGGAACTGGGTGGCAACGTTCTGGCCCGCTTCGCGCTAACGCTGCTGCGTCAGCCGCTCAGTGTGCGGCAGCAGGCCTACGCTGTTTCGCTGCTCGCTGAGCGAGCGTGGGACGAGGCACACACTAACGCTGACACTGTGGAGGAGCGTTACGTGGGCAACGTTGATGAACGGATCACCGTGTCCGGCAGCGTCAGCGTTGCGCACTACTGCGCCACCGAACGCTACGACCGCACGTCCACGATGCTGATCGTGGTGAAGACCGCAGCGGGCGCAACGCTGAAGATGAACACCGCCGCAGCGTGGGCCTTCAACGTCAGCGTTGGCGACGAGATCACCGTCAGCGGCATCGTCAAGAAGCATGAGGAGAACCGGTACGGCAAGCAGACCGTGCTGACCCGCCCGAAGAAGGAGAAGTGATGGAGATCGGCAAGGAGGAGGCGCTGCGCCTGCTGATGCAGACCAGCGACAACAACCAGGCAGCGGGCGGCCGGATCGGCGGGCCGTGGGCCAATGAGGGCTACAGCCGGGAGAACGCCCTGGTCATCGCCTCGCGCTGCACCTACTTCCAGCGCATCGAGTGGCAGCGGATGCCCGCCGTCCGGGCGATCCTGCCCGGCTACGGCGACCACGTCTGGTACCTCAACCTCGACGCACCGAAGGAGGACCCGTGGACCTGATCGATCTGGCGAGGTTCCTGCTGATGGCCACCATGCTGACCTGGACGGTCGGCACGATCGCCTACATCTCGACGGCCAGGACCAACAGGGAGAGTTGGGCTCGGCTGGCGAAGGCCGTGCCGATGGCGATCCTGATCCTGGCGCTGATGTGGACGATCAGGTCGTGAACCGGCTGCTGATCGTGGTGCTCTGGCTCGCCTACGCCGCGCTGGCGCTCGGCCTGGCAGTCGTCAGCCTCCGAATCCCCGGATGAGTATAATTCAGGGTGCTAGAATTATAGAATGACTGAGCCCCTGAAGCGATGCCCCCGCTGTGACCAGCGGAAACGCCCCACCGCGTTCTACGTGAACAGGAAGGCCAAGGACGGCCGCTCTTGCTACTGCAAGAGTTGCCAGCAGCAACTGGTGGCTGAACGGAAGGCGGCCGAACCCGACAAGGTCCGGCTGTCCTCCGTGAAGGCTCACATCAAGCGCAAGTACGCCATGACCTGGGAGGAGTACCTCGACTGGTACAACCGGCAGGCCGGGAACTGCAAGATCTGTGGCACGCATTTTCCTCTTCTGATCCTGTACGGACTTCATGTGGATCACTGCCACAAGACCGGCCGGATTCGCGGCCTGCTCTGCCGGGACTGCAACACCGGCATCGGCCTGCTCAAGGACGACCCGGATCGACTCCAAGCCGCCATCGCGTACCTGAAGCCTGAGATCCCGTCCGGGGAGAACTAGTCGAACGATGGACTAGTTCGGACTTGACAGTAGGAGTACGCTCGGCTGTGCGGTTCACTTCAAGCGCGACGAGCGTTTCCGGAAGGAGCGCAGGCCGGACGGGATGCAGTCGGCAGACGCTGGGTGGACCGGGTGGGGCAGGATTGAGGATTCAGTTCCTCTCCTGCCCCACCCTCATCTCACCTCGACCCACACCGCCGCCGCAGGCCAGCGCACCGGCTCCGGGCGCATCGCCAGATGCTTGTACCGCCACCATTCGGTCTCGGTCACCACGTCCAGCACCAGGGTCAGGGCCGACGTGCGCAGTTCGCCCCACGCACGGAAGTCGTGGTGACTGCCGGACTCGTTGACGAGGATCAGCCTCCGTCCACGCAGGTTTTCCACCCGGCCGACCATGTCGGCACGGTCCCAGTGACGCAGCGTGACTGGAGGCAGGGGATCGGGGCGGGTGTCCGGCGACTGGTTCATGGGCGCATTCTCTCCTGTCAAGCCCAGCCGGAACCAGGATTCTGGGTGTCACAAGATCGTTCTAAACGATCTTGGAACGCACTTGACGAGCCCGGCCACTTCGGCTCCGCCTCCAGATCCGGATGATCTTGTGACGCTCTGGCCAGCATTTTCGGTTGGGTGTCACAGGTGTCACAGCACTTTTATTGGAAATTTTTTGAGAATCCTCACGTGGGCTGAATCTGAAGGCTGTGACACCTGTGACACCCAGAGTTGATCAAGGAATTGTGTGACGCAGTTCACACTGGGGTGCATACCAGGCTCAACTAGTGCAAATCGGACACACCTCGATCTGGGCCTAGTCGACAAGCGCTTGTCAAGTCAACTAGACTGCTGGGCATGAAACCATCGAAAATCGTCACACTCCGTGAGATCCAGTGGATAGACATCCAGCCGGATGGCCGGGATGTTCCGCGCAGCGGGCATATATGGGCTCCAGCGGCCCCTGTTGCCGGTTCTACGGCCTTCTGGGTAGTCCCCGGTGTGATGGGCCAGGGAGCAGATTCTGAGCCCGCAGAAGCGATCCTCGTGGCTCGCAGCAGCCGCAGGCACCTGTGTGGCCGGGCTTACCGGATCAGGAGGCGCTCGGTCACCGGGCAGATGGAGTGGCGGGACATGTGGAACCCCACCGGGGGCCGCTTCGTGGACAAGGGCGAGTGGTTCCGCGAGACCGATCCGCGCTCACGCTTCAACCGCACCTACCGCCCGCCGAGGCACGCGCCGTTCACGAAGCGGGCGAACGAGGTGGAGTTGAGTCTCTTCGAACAGGTGTGCGAGAAGGTGGCGGCCGGTGCCGACATCGACTTCACGGTGAAGGCCGCCGACGCGGCCAACGTTGCCGATCTGGCACGCAACGCTGACTCGGACGCAACGCTGTGAGCCGCGCAGCGTTGCCCCCGGTGCCCGCAACGTTAGGCACCCCGGCCGAGTACGACCACACAACGTTCGCCAGAACGTGGCCCGAGCGTAGACAGACCTACGTTGCGCCCACGCTGCCGGAGCCGGTTCAGCGTGCGACCGAGATTAGTGTGGCCGATCCGATGCCACGCAACGCTAAGACGATGGCAACGCTGGGCCACGCTCGTGGCTGGAGCGTGCGGATCACACACGCTGTCGGCTACGACATGAACAGCGACGGATCGCAGAAGACGCGCGACATCGAGGAGCCGACCGGTGCCATGACGCCGGGTGGAAAGAAATCCGCACCGCGTCCGCAGATGCACAAGATCGGCGAGGAACTGCTTCCACCTGCCGAATCGATCCGGGTGATCGTAGTTGCCCCAGGCAATAAACTGTTCGTGGGCCATTGGAAAAACAATGGCTGGGATTTCGGGCTTATTCTTGACGGGCGGACGCTGGTCAGGAATTGCAATTGGACCCAGTTGAAGGAGGCGCTCGATGCCGAGGGCCGGGAGGATCTGCGCGACACGCAACTGCCCTTACAAGGCGACGACGGGAAACCGTTGTGACGAATGCGCGAAGGAATATGAGGAGAATCGTGGAACGAGACAGAGCCGTGGGTACGACAAGGCTTTCGATGCGGCCAGGAAGAAGGCCGAGCCGAAGGTCGAGACCGGCGAGGTGGTCTGCTGGCGCTGCGGGGAGAAGATCTCTCGCGGGCAGGAGTGGCACCTCGGCCACCGCGACGACGGATCGATCGGCGGCCCGGAGCACGCACGCTCCTGCAACCTGCGGGCGGCCGGGCTCAAGACGGCTGGCCGGGACTGGACGCCAGCAGCCGCCAGCGCGCCGCTGTCGCGTGATCTGCGGGCGGCGAGGGTGATGGCCCAGGCGAAGGCCGAGCGAGCCGCAGAGCGACGGAGGCGGCGTCGTGGCGAATGAGGACAAGCGCCGGATCAGGGAACTGCTGGACGAGATCGAGCAGTTGTCCGGCTGGCGCGTGCGCCGGATAGACGTGTCCGGCAAGCATTCGACGATCTACCCGCCGGACGGCCAGCCGCTCATCAGCGTGCCGAACAGCCCGAGCGACTGGCGCTGGCGCAAGAATCTGAGATCGCAACTACGCAGGTGCGGCTGGACCGGCACACTGCTCGACTGAGAGACTGGCCGGGCTCCTTCGTAGTGGTGGCGCAGGAAGCGCGAAAGGCCCCGACCAGAGTTGGTCGGGGCCTTTCGTTCGTTCAGGTCAGCAGGAGCCGCCCGGACGGGTCGGCTTGCAGACGCTGGTGGCCGACGCGGGCGCGGCCGACACGGCGACCATGCCGAGGACGGCGGAACCGGCGAGCAGGATGGTGGCGATCTTGTTCATGCGGGATGCACTCCTTGTGTTGGTGGAGTCCCAATTGTCCCACAAGATCACCACCACGGGTCCTCCTGCGCCCACTTTTCCAGCGTCTTCCGATCGGTCGGATACGGGCGCAGCGGATGCTCGGCCAGGTCGCGCTCGGCCTGCTCCCTGGTGGGAGCGTCGTCCGGGTAGCGGTCGATCATGATCTTCCTAACCGTTGTAGGGATTGTCCTCTTCGACGTAGTACGGGGACTCCTCGCAGGTCGAGTCCTCGCAGTCGCCCTGGTCGTCCAGTTCGTTGCCGCAGGCCGGGCAGTCCTCCTTCGGCTCAGTCACGGTCCAGTCCCCACGCCTCGCGCACCAGGTACTGATGGCGGGTGATGCTCGGGCCGTAAAGCGTCTCGACGACGACATCGCTGCCGTCGTTGCACACCCAGCCGATCGGAGTGCCGTAGGACAGGACCAGGTAGGCGATTCCGTACGTGTGAGCGTCGGCGTAGTAGTGCGTCGCGTCCGTCGAATGCCAGAGAGGCGTGGGGGCCTTGAAGTACTTGCCCTTGTCCTCGGGGGCGAACCCCTTGAGTCCGTCGATCTCGATCGGCTCGCCGTTGCGGATCTTCTGTGCGGCGTCGCGGATGTCCATCAGTTGATCTTCTCCTCGATGTGCGCCGGGTCGATGCCGAGCGCGTGGCAGATGGCGTTGATCTTGGCTTCGGTCTCCTCCGCCTCCTCGTGGGTCCAGGAGTCCGGCAACAGCCAGGCCACGAAGTGCGCGGCCAGCGCGATCGTGAGCAGGAAACTGCTGACCATCCCGTAGACGGCGATCCAGCGAGCGGTCGCGTTGATCGGCGGCAGATTGCCGTAGCCGACCGTGGTGGCGGTCTGCACGATCCAGTCGACCGCGAGCCCGCCCTCCAGGTTGTTGGTCCTGCTGTAGGCGACGGCGCAGATCACCGAGTTGATGATCATGATCAGGGCCACTGCCCGGCCGGACCGGGCGATCCGCTCGATCATGATGCGTTCTCCTTCATCCAGGTGCGGATGGCGGCCAGGGTGGGCGAGAGGAATTGCTCATCACCAATCGGCGTGCCGTAGTAGGCAGTGACCACGGAATGGATCTTGCTTTCGTCGTAGGTCAGGTAGACCCACATCATCGGGGTGCCCTCGCCAGCGCCCCGGATCAGCCGGATCGACCTGTCGTTCGAGTAGAGCAGTACACGCTTGGTGAACTCGAACTCCTTGGCCAGGGCGAGCACTTCGTCGCGGACGGTCATCAGGCACGCTCCAGTTCGCTCGGCTTGTAGTCGCCGAGCGTGCGGTCGTTGGCGTCGACCACGCCGACCTCGTACTGCAAGCCGACGAACGGCAGCACGTAGCCGTAGATCCCGTCCACCGTGCCGGTGGCCTCCCTGCCTGCGAACGGCGTGCCGTCCTTCTGCTTGACCGTGCTGCCGATCGGGAACGCGGCCAGCACTTCGTCTCTCGTCACAACGTTTCTCCTTCGGGCCAGTAGGACGCGGGGAGGCTCATCGCCATCGCCGCGATGATCTCGATGCCGTCCACCAGGATCGGCTGTTCCTTGCCGTCTTCGAGCAGCCAGTACTTGGCGTTCAACTCGAACGGCTTCTCGGGTTCCGGGTCGAACAGGTCGCTGGTTGCCATCAGGTGACCTTCCAGTCGGAGCCGACCGGGCGGATGTTGCCGGGCGTGGCCCGCATCGTCCAGCCCTTGCTGATCACCTTGGACTTCTGGCCCTTGGTGTTGGTGTCGCTGGTGACGGTGCCCATGACGCCGCAGTTGCCGAGGGTGTCGCGGCTGTTCCAGTCCTGGTGGTCGAGCGTGAAGGCGATCCACTGGCCGGAGCCGTAGGACACTTCGACGTATCGGGTCTGCTCGATCAGCGCCTTCTCGCGGGCGTTGAAGTACTTGCGGTTAGGCATCGCAGGTCTCTTTTCCGTTCGTGGCGTGATACCAGGCGAACAACCTGGCGGGGTTCTCGTTGTCGACGGTCGCCCGGATCTCTCCGGTGCAGCCGTCGCACTCGGCGGTGGCGTAGGCGCTGGATGGTTTCGGCGTTGCCTTCATGTCTTGATACTCTCACCTTGTCAAGCGATTGTCAACTGATTGTCTACTACCGGTGCCAGCCAATCGACTGGCACCGTCTGTGTCACCAGAAGATGTCGACCACGTACCGGCCCGGCTGGATGTGGCCGTTCGCCGCGAGCCAGGCGAACATGGTTGACGGGTGCGGATATTCGTTTTCGAAGTCGAGGAACGACTTCATCTTCTTGGCGTCGTACTCGTCGAGCGGCTTGCCGTTCGGCAAGAATTCGTGCTGCTCGTAGTTGCCGTACTCGCCAGCGGCGATCACGCTCCATTCACGTCCGGTCAACTCCTGGACGTACTGATCCAGGTCGATGTAGTCCACCTGCTGGCTGATGGTCGTCTTCACTTTCAATGGCATCGCAGGTCTCCTCAGAGGAACTCGCGCCAGGCGTTCTTGACTGCGTACTGATGCTGGGTGGTGGTGGGTGAGTAGATGACGTCCGGGCAGCGGCGCACGTCCGGGTTCCCGGTGCTCCAGGCGATCGGCGTGTCGTACGACAGGACCAGGTAGCGGATGCCGTACTTCTCGGCGTCCGCGAAGTACTGATCCTGCGCGCTTTTCGGCATCTCGCCGACGTACTGGTACTTGCCGTCGCTGTGCGGCAGGATCGCCCGCAGGTTGTTGGCGTCGAACGTGCTCAGGTTGTGGATGTAGTCGTTCGCGTCCCGGACGAGGATGCGCTGGCTCATGATCTTGCCTTTCGCCGTGCCCAAGCGGGCTGTGGTTGGTTACTACTGCCGGGCGACTTGTGCCGCCCGGCAAGGCCTTTCAGGGATCAGCCGCTCAACTCCGTCTCGGTTGCCTGGCAGCGGATTCCCTGGTGGTTCCAGAGGATGCCGACAGCCCGTTCGAGCGGATCGCTCTGGGGCGGAAGACGGTTGCCGCAGCGATGGCAGTTGATCGTGCCGTCGCTGTTCACGTCCTTGACCATGTGCTCGGGGATCTTGACCGGCCCGACCCCAGGGATGTCGATCTCGACCCGCTTCATCGTGCGGTCCGCACGAACGTCTCGAAACCGTCTACCTCGCAGGCGAGCCGGGCTCCGGCCACTTCCTGCTCGGTCCAGTCGCTGATGTCGATGGTGGCGCGCTGTCCGCCGCCCGCGATGACCATGATTGCCATGATTGACCTTTCGTTGGGGACCAGCGTCATCTGGTCCGAGTGCGAGGCGGCGCTGCTTCGATGCTGACCCGCTCGCTCCTTGCTCTGGGTAGTACGTTACTCGCTTGTCAACTCCTTGTCAACTCAGTCTGTGTGCTGCGATGATCCGGTCGATCCGGCCGTGAATCTCGTTGCGGCGCTTGGCCTGGTCGCGCTTCACCAGCCGTGCCGCCGCCTGGTCCATCTCGCGGCGCAGGCCGATCGACGTCCACGCCCGGACGATCTCGGTGCCGCACTTGACACCCTTGCTCGTTGGCTGGTCGTAACGCATCAGCGTCACCTTGCCGATCTTGCGCATGGCCCCGTCCACGACACTGCCGGGGACGGGTGCGCAGTTGGCTTCGTAGGTGACCATCAGGGCTTCGGCCGGATGCGGCTGTAGGTGCTGTCTTCCTTGTACTGGTAGGCACTGACGGGCAGGTCCCCGTGCAGGACCATTCCGATGAATGCCCGTCCGTACATCCTGAATTCGTGGCCATCGACCCGCACGACGTACCAGCCGTTCGGCTTGATCCCACCGATCTCCAGGTCTTCGCGGGTGAGCGTCCGCATCAGAGGTTGCGGTTGGTGAAGTAGTAATCGTCACCGTGTACGGCCTTGCCGATGTTCATCACCAACCACGCGGTCATGTCCATCCCGACGCCGTTGACGATGAACCCGTCATGCTTGCGATCGACCTTCAGATCGGTGTCGTCCGCCAGGCTGCGCAGGTAGCGGGTGTCGCTGTCCACGATCATGACCACGTCGATGACGCGCTTCATGCCGGACTGCGAGACGTGACGGACGATGGTGTAGAGCGTGGTGCCCTTCGGTGCTGCCTTCAGCAGGTTCCAGGCGTACGACTTCTCGCTCATGGTCTTACCTTTCGTTGTGCCCAAGCGGGCTGTGGTTGGTTACTACTGCCGGGCGACTTGTGCCGCCCGGCAGGGACGTTGGTGGCTGATCAGACCATGATGTTCACGGCCCTCCTTCCGTTGGTGTCTCTGTGCTGCTGGGTAGTACGCTACTCAGTTGTTAAGCGTTTGTCAACCCCTTCCGGCCTGCCGCCGCACGCTGGCGGCAACTCTGATCATGGTCTCGCGCCACACGGTCCAGGTGACCGCTTGCATCTGTGACGGCGTGATCCCAGCCTCGGCGGCAGCCTTGCGGTATGCCGTTGCGTACGCCTCGTATTGCCCCTTGCGTCCGAGTGCCGTCACTTCGGACTCGGTGGCCTGGCGACCGTGAGCAACGCTCATTGCGTGACGGTCGATCACCACATCATGCGTGTTGGTCGGATCGGCGATCACCAGAGCGAAAGCCGTTGTCTTGGGTGCCTTCAGTGTTTCGACGACGTCCGCGCCGTTGTAGATGGCGTCAGCCTTGCGAACCGACATCCCGAGGCAGCCGGACGAGATGCCACCTTCGGCATAGGTGCGGATGGCCAGTGTCTGATTGCGTGCCCAGTCCATCTGTGGCGACAGTGCGCTGATCACGCCAGCGGCACGGAGCACACTGTGGTCGGCCGATCGAGCCAGCGTCACGGCCAGAGCGTGAGCCTCTGCGTACCAGGCCATTCCGTCCGCTCGCTGTGCGTCGGACGCCTTGCGGTAGAGGCTGAGGATGTTCTCGGCCAGTGTGTCGATGTCCAGCGCCGTTGTCGTCATGAGTAGTACGCTATCCTTCCATGTGGTGACTTGTCAAGCGGTTGTCATGCGGCTTGGATGCTACTGCCGGGCGACTTATGCCGCCCGGCAGGGCCTTTCAGTTACGGAGGCGAGGGTCGACGTTCCACATCGGCATGTTCGTTTCGACATGCCAGCCGCAACCGTCATGAGCGAACGTGCCAGCATCAGGGCAGTTGGCGCGCTCTAGGTCATCGTCCTCCGGCTCGCGACCCATTGCCTCAGTGAAGCGCGTTTTGGTGATACGTTCGCTCACTTCGCAGGCTCCATCGTTTCGATGCGACCGGCCGCACTCAGCGTCATGGTGACCATGTCGCCGTTACGCATTCCACGGTTGCCGAACCCGTAGCACCATGCCGCGTCACTCTGGCTGGTACGCATCTCGCCGTCATCGAACGCGATGCGGTAGCGCGGGTTTCCGTTGACACTGCTGTTGAGCCGTTCGCTTGCCACAATGCGAGCCGTCACGGTCTGCTTGGCCATTGTCTTGCCTCTCGATAGAGGGGTTGGATGCTACGGCCAGGCGACTTGTGCCGACTGGCCGGGCTTTTCACTTCTCTTGCGCGTCCCACATCCGGACGACATCGTTGCAGAAGTTGACTGACACCATGACCGATGCGATCTTGCCAGCGGCGAGGATGTCGAACACCTCGGGCGGCATCTTGAGTCGAGGCGACAGGTTGAACCTTCCGCCATCGGCTTGCACGATGCGGACCGTGCCGCCTTCCGTTTCGGTCATCTGTGCGATGTCGAACCGCATCTCAGCCATCAGAACTCCTCCACCTTGACGCCCATGCGCGGCCCGAACTCAAGCCGTGCGTACGGGTCGCCGTACGAAATGCCGTCCCATGCTCTGGCATCGAACAGATCGGCCCAAGATGCCGGGCCGCCGCCGTAACCATCGGCCAGGATGTAGTCGTGGCCCGAGGCGCGAGCCTCGCGCTTGTAGTACGCCTTGGCTTCCTCGATGTTGGCGAACGTGTTCTGCTTGCTCGGTGGCTCCGGGTACGGATTGGTGCGACCGAACGTCTGAAACGATGCGTGGATCTTGCTCGGATGGCGCATGACGTGCCCCTTAGGTAGTGCGGCTTGGATGCTACGGCCAGGCGACTTGTGCCGACTGGCCGGGCCTTTCACTTCTCTTGCGCGTCCCACATCCGGACGACACTGTTCGTGAAGTCGACGGACACCATGACCGACGCAACCTTGCCCTTGTCCATGATGTCGAACACGGCATCCGGAATCGCCAGCCGTGGGCGGAGCACGAACGATCCGCCATCGTGTTGCATGATGCGTACGGTCCCGTTCTCGTCGCCGATGATTGCTGCGATGTCGAACCGCTTTTCAACGTTGGCCATTGCCTTGCCTCTCAGTTGAGTGGGTAGCGCTTGAGTGTGTCGATGGCTTCATCGACGGTCATGCCGCTTTCGATCATGGTCACCCGGACATCCTGTCCTGTCGGCACGCTGGGATCGTTGCGCCGCATCTCGTCCACGATGCTTTCGATGGCGCTGCACAGGTGACCGTATGCCTGGTCCTGGCCTGCGGTGAGCCCGTTCGCCACGTTGATCCTGTACTGCATGGTGTCCAGCGTCATGGCGTACGCCAGCAGTTCCTTGTTCGTGAGCCGGGCCATCAGATGTCTCTCCAGTTCGGGCAGTCGAAGGGCTCGAAGCCGCCCCTGTCGACCCAATCGTGCAGGTCTTTGCGTAGCCATCGCGCCTCTTCCAGGTCGCCATCTGCGACTGCCTGCCGCAATGCCGCGAGCGTTGCA
>Ga0157298_10000017_pt1 | contig 56116 bp, 50 predicted proteins | sample NitcycUS043104R2_FD_108394 | JGI IMG/M metagenome (GOLD analysis project Ga0157298, IMG submission 108394) | Soil microbial communities from Arlington Agricultural Research Station in Wisconsin, USA - Nitrogen cycling UWRJ-S043-104R-2 | ecosystem: Environmental > Terrestrial > Soil >...
CCTCGCCCACGCCGAGCGGCAAAACCGCCTCGCTGACCGGCATCTCCTGCAGCTCGGCAACTGCCTGCACGGCGGTCGGCCGGGCCACCTCCGTGAGCGAAACGGGGACTCTCGGGCACCGCTACCAGTAGCGAAGAGCGCCCCGGCCGGCTCAGCCGGCCGGGGCGTAGAGGCTCTCGCGGGCCAGCTCGTCGGCCCGGCGGCTCCACAGCTTCACCTCGAGGAAGACGTCGTCGCCGTAGTTCTCGAGGGCGTCGAGGGCGACGAGGGTGAACCGCTCGTCGGAGATCGCTTCCTGGTCCACGGTCTCTTCGTCGAGCTCGGCGGTCGCCGCCACCGCGCCGCGCACCAGGGGCCGCCCCCAGACCAGCGTCACCTCGCCGGCCCGGCCGTTCTCGCCGCGCCAGCGCCCGATCACGTCGTCGTTGAGGTCGATGCGCCAGTCCGGGTGGTCCTCGGCCAGCACGTCGGTGAAGTCCGCGGCCGCACGGAAGTCGGTCGGCTCGCCGGCCTCGGGGAGGACGTAGGAGACGTGGCCGAACAGCTCGACCGTGCCGCCGCCGCTCTCGGCGCGGGCAGCGCAGGGCACCCAGACCCGCCCGCCCCAGGCGCGCTCCGGAAACCACTCGAACGCCTCCGGGACCTCGGTCCCGTCCGGCAGCTCGTCGAGCCCCTCGCAAACCGGCCGGAACACAGCCGCCAGCCGCTCGGCGAAGCGCCCGTGCGGGATCCCCTCCTGCGTCGAGTCGGCGATGAAGCGGGGGATCGGTTTCGGGTTCGGCGCCATCAGCCGCTTCCCACGGCCGCCATCAGAGGCACTCGCGCAGGTCGGCCGCCGCGCGCTCGGGCGGGTAGACGACGATGTCGACACCCGTCCCGAACTCGAAGCCGGCCTTGGTCGTGAGCCGCGGCGCGATGTCGAGGTGCCAGTGGAACTCCTCCACGCCGCGCGGCGCGGTGCGCACCCAGAGGTTGAGCTCCGGCGGGCCGTCGAAGCGCGCCGCCAGCAGGCGCAGGGCGGTGCCAAGCATCGCGACGCCCGCCGTGTCGCCGGCGAAGCTGGCCTCGGGCCGGCGGGGCACGATCCGCAGCTCGTAGGGCGAGCGCGAGGCCCAGGGGCAGATCAGCGCCGCGTCGTCGTCGATCGCGACCAGCCGCTCCTTGCGGCGCACCTCCTCGACCAGCACGTCGGCGAGGAGGCCCCCGCCGGTCGTCCGCTCGGCGTAGGCGCCGGCCCGCTCGCGCTCGCGCGCCACCGTCGCCGGCACGAACGGCAACGCGTAGAGCTGGGCGTGGGTGTGGGGGAGGGACGCGCCCGCCCCGGCGCCCTCGTTGACGACCAGCTGCACGTAGGACGCGCCGTCATGGGCGCGCATCCGCTCGCGCCAGGTCGCGACCGCGGCGGCGAGCTGCTCGCCGTCCAGCTCGGCCATCGCGGTCGCGTGTCGGGGCGCGTTGACGACCACCTCGTGGCCGCCGACCGCCGGTCGTGAGGCGAAGAGCTCCGGCGCGCTGTCGGGGCGCGGCGCGTCCTCCCCCTCCCCCAGCGCCGGATACAGGTTCGGCACGACCCTGGTCGTCCAGCCGGGCGTATCGGGCTCGCCGCCCCCCGGCCGGGTCGCGTAGACCTCGGGCGGCGTGCGGTCCTCGCGCCCCTCGCAGAAGGGGCAGTTCTCGGCGCCCTTCTCCTCGCTGCGCAGGGGCTTGAACCCGCCGGGACGGTCGGCGCGGCCAGGCGCGAGGATCGTCCGCAGCCCGGTCAGCTGGTCGATGCGGATCTCGGGCGAGCTCAACTCGGCGAGGGTGGCGCCGGCCGCTCGCCGCCGGCGTCGGCGCGGCCCCCGGCCTGCGAGCCCCCGCCCTTGAGGAATGGCTCGATCACGTCCATCGGCAACGGGAAGACGACCGTCGTGTTCTGGTTGCTGCCGATCTCCAGCAGCGTCTGCAGGTAGCGCAGCTGCAGCGACGCCGGGTTCTGGCTGATGATGTCCGCGGCGTCGGTGAGCTTCTGCGCTGCCTGGAACTCGCCCTCGGAGTTGATGATCTTCGCCCGCCGCTCGCGCTCGGCCTCGGCCTGGCGCGCCATCGCCCGCTGCATCTCTTCGGGGATTTCGACGTCCTTGACCTCGACCGCGGTCACCTTGATCCCCCACGGCTCGGTCGACTCGTCGATGATCTTCTGCAGCTCTTCGTTGAGCCGCTCGCGCTCGGCCAGCAGCTGGTCGAGTTCGGCCTTGCCGAGGACCGAGCGCAGCGCCGTCTGGGCGATCTGCGAGGTGGCGATCAGGTAGTTCTCGACCTCGACGATGGCGCGGTTGGCGTCGACGACGCGGAAGTAGGCGACCGCGTTGACGCTGGTCGGCACGTTGTCGCGGGTGATCACCTCCTGCGGCGGGATGTTGAGCGTCACCGTTCGCAGGTCGACGCGCTCCATGCGATCGATCAGCGGGATGAGCAGGATCAGCCCCGGCCCCTTGAGCGCGATCAGCCGGCCGAGCCGGAAGATGACTCCCCGCTCGTACTCGCGCAGCACCCGTACCGAGGTGCCGAGCAGGATCAGCGCGAAGAACGCGAGGACGACGAAGACGACGATCGCTGCTTCCATCAACCTGCTCCTTCCTCGGTTGGGACGGAGGCCGGCTCCGGTCGCACCACCAGGGTGAGCCCCTCGACTGCCTCGACGACGACTCTATCTCCCGGTCGCGGCGCCTCGGTGCTCCCGTCGCCGCCCAGCCCTTCGGCGGCGGCGGTCACCCGCGCTCGCCACAGCGCCCCCTCGATCCAGACCTGGCCCTCCGGGTCGAGCGGCGTGCGCACCTCGGCGCGGGCGCCAACCAGCTCCTCCGGCCCGGTCCGGACCGGCTCGTCGCGGTGCGCGGCGAGGACCTTGCGGCCGACGAACCAGGAGGTGAGGAGGCAGAGGATGCCGAGCGTGATCAGGCCGGGGCCGGCCCAGCCGCTGGCGCTCGAGTCCGATTCGGCGGTCAGGGCGTAGACGCCGGCGCCGACCAGGCCCAGCGCTCCCACCGCCGCCAGCGCGCCGCCGGTCGGCAGCAGCAGCTCGGCGAGCAGGAGGCCGATCGCGATCAGGGCGACGACTACGAAGACGTCCACGAGCCGATTATCCGCCTTCGGCGCCGCCGCCGAGCGCATAGCGCTCGATGTCGGCCCGCAGCTCGGCCGCGTCGTCATAGGGGCCGAGCTTCAGGAAGGCCAGGCCTCCCGCGCGGTCGTAGAAGGCGGTCGTCGGCAGGCCGCGCGTCGCGCCGTCGTCGATGCTCTCGGCGATCTCCTCGTCGGGATCGGTGTAGCTGGGATATGGGAGCGGCTCTTCGCGCAGGAAGGTCTCGGCCGCGTCGTCGGAGTCTTCTTTGTCGATCCCGAGGAAGGCGATCCGCTTGCCGTAGCGTGCCGTCGCCTCCTGGAACCACGGGAACTCGAAGCGGCAGGGGCCGCACCACGATGCCCAGAGGTTGACGACGACGGGGTAGCCCCGCAGACGCTCGAGTCGCCGCTCGTACGCCTCGACGCCGCCGTCGAGCAGCGCGTTGCCCTGCTCGTAGAGGGCGGCCAGCGGAGCCGGCGCCCCGGCGAGCGCCTTCCCGTAATCGGGCGGCTCGCCGCCCGGCGCGGAGGAGCCGCAACCGCTCGCCAGCAGGGTGAGGACGGCGAGGAGGACGGTGAGGCGCGCATTCATCTGCCGGTGGTGTCTACAATAAGTAAGTCCGGTTCGCTCGTATGCGAGCCGCTCTGAGATCGCCGGGGAGGAGCAAAGCCGACCCCCGGCATCCTCTCCAATTTCCTCCGGCAGCACGCGCCGCGCCGCTGCGGGAACAACTACAGGGCTCTCTATGGCCAAGACCAGCGAAGTTGCCGCACCCGCGGCCGTCCCATCAGATGCCGACATCGAGCGGGCGGCTGAGTTCGTCCGCGAGCCCTTCCTGCTCGACGGCGAGGGGCCCGAGGCGCTGGCGCCGGGCACCGCCCGCCGCCGGGCGCTCGACACGGCGCTGCGCGAGCTCGACGAAGGCGCCGGGCACCCCTCGATCCAGTGGCGGCGCGACTTCTCCCTGCTGCTCGGGCTGGAGCGGCTGCTCGCCGAGGACCCGCCCAAGCTTCGCGACGGCGCCGAGCTGAACCCGCACCAGGTCGATGCGCTCTCCGGGACCCTGACCGAGCTGATGGCCGAGCAGCAGACCGCCGCCACCAACGGCGACGAGCCGGTTGCCCTCTCCGAAGAGGCCGGCGACGCCGAGGAGGACGAGGAGGCCGACGAGCTGGCGCCCGACGAGGAGGAGCCGCAGGACTGGGAGGAAGCGCCGGCGGAGGAGGACGAGGAGGAGCCGCCGCCTGAGGGCGACGCGGACGACCCCGGCGCAGACCGCCGCTTCTGGTTCGAGCACGCCACGGGCGCCGGCAAGACGGTCGCCGCGGTCGGCTTCATCGACGCCACGCGCACCGGCGGCGTGCTCATCCTCACCCATCGCCGCAACCTCGTCGACCAGTTCATCGGCGAGATCTCCGATCGCGGCTACAAGGAGCGGCTGCGGCCGCCGCTGCTCGGCGACCGCGACGACGCCGAAGGGCCGGTGACCGTCGAGACCTACCAGTGGTTCGTCCGCAACCACAAGAAGATCTCCGACGCCTACTCGATCGTGATCTGCGACGAGGCGCACACCGCGCTCGGCGAGAAAACGAGTGCCTGCATCCGCGCCTGGACCGGGCCCGTCTTCATCGGCATGACCGCGACCGGCGCGCTGATCGCCCGCCACGTCGCCGACCTCTTCCCGACCCAGACCTCGCGCTTCGACCTCGCCCAGGCGGCGCGGCGCGGGGTGATCGCGCCGCTGCGCTGCATCCGCATCCCGCCCGGGCCGGGGGTGCGGACGATCGCCAAGGTGCCGCTGCGCAAAGGCGAGGTCGACCAGGACTTCGACCAGGAGGAGCTGGCCGCGCTGCTCGACCAGGAGCCCTTCAACGTGGCGATCGCCGACCTCTACAAGACCCGCTTCAACAAAGTCCCGGGCGTCCTCTACACCGCCGGCGTCCAGCACGCCAAGAACGTCGCCAAGGCGCTGCGCGCGGCGGGCATCAACGCTCGCGCCGTCTCCGGCGAGACGCCGAAGCGCGAGCTGGCCGAGATCCTCGCCGCCTTCGAGCGGGGCAAAGTCGACGTGCTCTGCAACGCGATGCTGCTCGCCGAGGGGTGGAACTCGCCGCGGGCGACGATCTGCATGCACCTGGCGCCGACCGCCTCGCGGCGGATCTACCAGCAGCGGGTCGGCCGCGTGACCAGGCGGGCGCCCGGCAAGGAGGCCGGCCTGGTGATCGACTTCGTCCACCCGGCGACGACCCACGACGAGACGATCGTCACCCTGCACAGCCTGCTCGACCGCGAGGTCTACCGCGGCGGCGCGATCGTGGTGGGGCCGGTGCGGCGGGGGCGCGGCCGGCGGGTGCGGGTCGAGCGCCGGATCGTGCCGGTGTCCGACGACTCCGAGCACCGCACCCAGGTGCTCGAACGCGAGCTGTGGCGGATCGCGGTCGAGAACCTCGACTACCCCGAGCAGCACGCCTGGGCGGCGCTCGCCGGGGCGCGGGTGAGCCCGCAGAACTGGCGCCGCGCCCGCTCGATGCTGCAGAACGACAGCACGAAAGAGCTGCGCCGCCGCTTCCTGCTCACCTGCGTGCAGCGCAATCGCAACGCGCAGCTGCGGCTGAAAGCGCTCGGCGAGATCGCCGACCTGCGCGACCCCGAGGCCTTCGACGACGCGATCGAAATCGTCGGCAGCTGGAGCCGCGAGGACAAACGGGCGGGGACCAAGTGCCTGCTGCAGGCGCTGGTCGACAAGCGGATCGGCCGCCGCGACCAGGCGCAGGCGTGGGTCTGGCGGCTCGCCGGCTACACGCGCGAGCTGCACGAAGAGTACGCCGTGCAGCGCTGGGCGGAGACGAAGCGGCTGCTCGGCCTGCTGGTCAACTCCTCGGGGCGGGCGCACGGGCGCAACGCGCGCCGGCTAGTCCACGCGGCGCGCAAACAGGACCGCCGGCTCGGCGTCGCCCTGCTGGCCGCCGCGGTCTCGCACACGCCCGAAGGCGAGGAGGTGCTGCGCGGGGCGCGGATGCGGATGGCCCGCAAACCCTCGGCGACGGCGCGCGAACTGCTGCGCAACTTCCCCAAAGGCGGCAAACGACGCCGCAAACGTCGGAAAGGCAAGGAGGGCGACGCGGGCGGGGACGGCGAGAACGGCGCCAAGCCGGCGGCGAAGCGCAGCCGCAGGGGCGCGAGGAAGCCGCGCGGAGGTGGCGACGGCGACGGCGCGGCGGCGACGAACGGCGCGGAGCCGCGGGAGGCGTCGGCGTCGCGCGACGACTCAGAGCCGCAGGTGGACCTCGCCGGCGCCGAGGACGGCGATGTCGCCGTCGAGGCGGCGGACGAGTAGGTCGCCGGAGTCGTCGATTCCCTCGGCGGTTCCGCGCGGTTCGCTGGCGCCGGACCCTGCGCCGGCGCCCTTTTGCCACGAGATCTCACGCCCCCGCAGCGCGTCGCGTGAGCGCCAGGCGGCAAGGGTTTCGTCGCGCTCCGCATCGACCCAACGGTCGAGGGCGCGATTCAGCGCCTGGCAGGCTTCCTCCCGCGCACGCGTGCTCCCTTTGGGCGTCATATGCGCCTCAACGGAGCAAGCGTCGGGGAACAGCGACGTCGCGGGCCACTTCAGGTCGCTCGGGAACTCGTCGGGAGCGACGGTCAGGTTGAGGCCGACGCCGATCACCGCCCAGCCGTCCTGCGGCTTGGCCTCGATCAGGATGCCGGCCAGCTTGCGCTCGTCCAGCCAGACGTCGTTGGGCCACTTGACCTGGCACTCGATGTCGGGCCGCAGCTGCTCCGCCGCCTCGCAGACGGCGAGGGGCACCGAGAGCGGCAGCAGCGCGTGGCGCTCGTCGAGTCCACGCAGGACCGCCGAGTAGAGGAGCCCTTTGCCGGCGGGAGCCGTCCAGACGCGGCCCTGGCGCCCGCGCCCGGCGCTCTGCTCCTCGGCGGTGACGACGGTGCCGGGAGGGGCGCCGGCTTCGACCAGCTCGCGGGCGCGCCCGTTGGTCGAGTCGGTGAGGCGGTAGTGACGGTGGGGGTGGCCGAAGCTCATCGAGCGTCGGCGAGCAGCGCCTCGACCAGCCCGTCGACGTCGTGGCGCTCGGCCTCGACGTGGACCTCTAGGCCCGCCGCGCGCGCGGCCTCGCTGGTGACCGGGCCGATCGAGACGACCCGGGCGGCGGGCGGGAAGCGGTCGCCGAGCGCCTCGGTCAGGTTGCGGACGGTGGACGACGAGGTGAAGGTGACGTAGTCGGCGTCCTTGGCGGCCTCGACCGCCTCCGGCGCGGGCTCCTCGCGGACCGTCTCGTAGAGGGCGACGACGTCCAGCTCGGCGCCGCGCTCGCGCAGCGCGTCGGGAAGCACGTCGCGTGCCTCGGCGGCGCGGGCGACCAGCACGCGCCGGCCCTCCACCTCGACGTCGGCGAGCGCCTCGACCAGCGCCTCGGCGACGAAGCGCTCGGGGACCACGTCGGCGACGATGCCGCGCTCGGCGAGCGCCCGCGCGGTGCCGGGTCCGATCGCGGCGACGGTCGTCCGCCCGGACGATCCGTTCGGCGCCGCGCCCAACGCGCGCGCGTCCAGGCCCTCCCGGGCGAGCGCCTCGAAGAGGAGTCGCGCGCCGTTGGGGCTGGTCAGGCAGACGAGGGCGTAGTCGCCGATCCCCTCGACGGCTCGCCGCACCTCGTCGCTCTCGATCCGCGACTCGATCCGGATCGCCGGCAGCTCGACCGTCTCGGCGCCGAGCGCCCGCAGCGTCGCGGCCAGGCCGCTCGCCTGCGCACGCGCGCGCGTGACGACAACGCGCTTTCCGTGCAGCGGCCTCCGCTCCAGCCAGGCGAGCGTCTCCCGCCGGGCGACCACCGGTCCGACGACGATCAGCGCCGGCGCGCCGATCCCCGCCCGCTCGACCGCCTCGGCGAGCGTGCCGAGCGTCGCGACAACGGTGCGCTGGGCTGGCCAGGTGCCGCGCTCGACCGCAGCCGCCGGCTCGTCTGGGTCGCGGCCGGCCTCGATCAGCGCCGCCGCGTTGTCGGCGAGGCGCTTGACCCCCATGTAGAAGACGAGCGTGCCGGGGAAGCGGGCGAGCGCCTCCCAGTCGAGCGCCGTCTCGGGCTTCTCGGGGTCCTCGTGGCCGGTGACGAAGGCGACGGCTGAGGCATCGTCGCGGTGGGTGACGGGGATGCCCGCGTAGGCGCTGGCGGCGACGCCCGCGGTCACTCCCGGCACCACCTCGAACTCGACTCCCGCCGCGCGCAGCGCCTCGCCCTCCTCGCCGCCGCGGCCGAAGACGAACGGGTCGCCGCCCTTGAGCCGGACGACGCTCTTGCCGGCCCGCGCCGCCTCGATCAGCCGCTCCCCGATCTCGTCCTGGGGGACGGAGGGCCGCCCCGGCGCCTTGCCGACGTAGACCAGCTCGGCGTCCTCGCGGGCGCCGTCGAGCGCTCCCGGCGGGATCAACCGGTCGTGGAAGATCGCGTCGGCGGTGGCGATCAGCTCCAGCGAGCGCGCCGTCATCAGGCCGGGGTCGCCCGGGCCAGCGCCGACCAGATAGACGACCCCCGACCGCGCGCTCATTCCGGTGCGCCTTTTGCTCGTATAGGTGGCATAAAGCGCACCGGAGCCTTACATGGTCTCGGCGCGAGCGAGGATGTCGCGTGCCCCCGCCGCGGCTAGGCGCTTGGCGAGCTCCGCCCCCGCGGCGCCCGGCTCGGCCGCGTCCCCTTCGATGCGGTCGCGCACCCACTCGCTGCCGTCCGGCAGGCCGACGAAGGCCGCGACCTCCAGCCGCTCGCCGTCGACCGTCGCGTGGACGCCGATCGGGCTGGCGCAGGTCGCCTCCAGGAGGGCGACGACCGTTCGCTCGGCGGTCAGCTCGCGCAGCGCGGTCTCGCCGCCGATCGCGGCGGCGGCCTGCTGGGAGCCGGCGTCGTCCTCTCTGGTCTGAAGCAGCAGAGCACCCTGCCCCGCCGCTGGGATCATCGTCTCGGCCGCTATCTCGAAGGCCGCCTCGCCCTCGCGACCCAGCCGGCGCAAGCCGGCGGCGGCGAGGACGATCCCGTCAAAGCCGCCCTCGGCCACCCTGCGCAGTCGCGTGTCCACGTTCCCGTGCAGCTCCTCGACCCGCAGGTCCGGTCGCGCCGCGAGCAACTGGGCGCGCCGACGCAGGCTCGCGGTCCCGACCCGCGCTCCCTGCGGGACCTCGTCGAGCGACGAGCCCACGCCGATCCAAACGTCGGCCGGATCCTCGCGCGCTGGTACCGCCGCGACCGCCAGCCCCTCCGGCATCTGCGCGGGCACGTCCTTGGCCGAGTGAACGCCGATCTCCGCCTCCCCGTCAAGCAGCGCCCGCTCGACTCCGCGCACGAAGCGCGCCTTGTCGCCCGGCTCGCCGTCGGAGCTGACCTCGACCAGCTCGGCGCCACCCAGCATCTCCGCGACCAGTCCCGCCTGCGCAAGGGCGAGCGCGCTGCCCCTCGTCGCCAGCCGCAGCGCCACAGCTCTCAGCCGGTCTGGTCTTTGCGCCGCAGCTCGCGCACTTCGCCGCCGGCCTCACCCTCCGGCTCGGTCTCCGCGTCCAGCCCGAACAGCTCGCGCAGGGCACTCACATACGCATAGGCGCTGTCGCTGCCCGCCGACCGCTTCATCCTCAGCGTGGGCTCGTGCAACAGCCGTCCGGCGATCGCGTTCGCCATCGCGACGAGCCGCTCGCGGTCGGCCTCGCCGAGGCTCTCCCAGCGGCCCTCGTTCTCGGCAAGCACGCGCTCGACGATCTCGTCGGCGCGGCCGCGCAGCGCCGCGACCGTCGGCACGACGGCGAGCGAGGCGAGCCAGCGCTCGAAGCGGTCCAGCTCGGCGGCGATGATCGGCTCCGCCCGGCGCGCCTCGGCTTCCCGCCCGCCGGCGTTGCGCTCGACGATCTGCTGGACGTCGTCGATGTCGTGCAGGGTGACGCCGGGCACCTCGCGGCACTCGGGCTCGACGTCGCGCGGCACGGCGATGTCGACCAAGAGGAGCGGCCGGCCGCCGCGGTCCTCCATGACGTGCTCCAGCCCGTCGCGCTCGACGATGTGGTGCGGCGAGTTGGTGGCCGAGACGACGATGTCGGCGGCGGCCAGCTGCTCGGGCAGCTCCTCGAAGCGCACCGCGTCGCCGCCGAAGCGCTGCGCCAGGCCGATCGCCCGGTCGTAGTGGCGGTTGGCGACGAAGACGGTCGCGACGCCCTTGGCGACCAGCGCCCTGGCGACCAGCTCGGCGGTCTCGCCAGCGCCGACGATCAGGACGCGGCGGTCGCCGAGGGCGCCCAGCGTGCGGCGCGCCAGCTCGACCGCGACCGAGGGGATCGAGACGCCCTTCTCGCCGACCGCGGTCTCGTCGCGGACGCGACCGCCCGCGGCGAGCGCGCCGCGGAAGAGGCGATTGAGGATCGGCCCCGTGGCGCCCTCGACCAGGGCCAGCTCGTAGGCGCGTTTGACCTGGCCCTGGATCTCGGCCTCGCCGACGATCATCGAGTCGAGGCCCGCCGTCACCTCGAAGAGGTGGCGGGCCGCCTCGCCGGAGCGCAGCGAGTAGAGGTGGCCGAGCAGCTCGGTCGGGCGGATCTCCGCCTTGCGGGTCAGCACGCCGAGCGCTGTCGACTCGGCTTCGACCGGGTCGGAGACGACCAGGTAGAGCTCGGTGCGGTTGCAGGTCGAGATCGCCGCCGCCTCGTGGATCCCGTCGGCGCCGGTCAGCTCGTGCAGCGCGCCGACCGCGCGTCCCTCGGTAAGGGAGAGGCGCTCGCGCAGGTCGAGCGGCGCGGTCTTGTGGGAGACGCCCAGGGCAAGAAGCTCGCTCATCCGCCGCCCACCTCTGCGACCTCCGCTTCGTGCTCGGCCTTCTCCTCGGAGCGCGCCTCCGCGAAGCCGGCCAGCTCGCGCAGCTCGCGCTCGATCCGCTGCACTTTCGCCGCCATGATCGCGACGTAGACGACGAGCAGCACCAGGAAGACGACGTAGGCGCCGGCGACGTACTTGCCGGCCTCGTCGAGCGGCAGGGCGGGGGCGCCGATCGGCAGGGACGAGAGCAGGGCCAGCATCAGCTCACCTCCGGGGCGACGCGGGAGGCGCCGCCCGGCGCCGGGGCGTCGAGGGCGCGGCGCAGCCGCTTCAGCTGGCCCGAGGCGCTCTTCGCGGTCAGCTCGAACTTGACCAGCGTCGTCCACAGCAGCCCCATCGCGGCGAGGCTGACGAGGAAGGTCAGCATCATCTCGCCGGGCAGGCCGCCGTTGGCGGTGGCGAAGGTGCGCGGGTGGACGAGGCTCTCGGCCATCCGCACCGCGATGAAGTTGAGCGGCACGAAGGCGCCGGCGGTCACCGCGAAGACCGACGCGTAGCGGGCCTGGCGCTCGCGGTCCTCGATCGCGTAGCGGAAGGGGTAGTAGGTCGCGTACATCAGGAAGACGATCAGGAAGCTGACCAGGGTCGGCTCGTCCCAGACCCACCAGTGCCCCCAGGAGGCCTTGGCCCAGATCGAGCCGGTGACGAGCACCGCGACGCCGAAGATCACCGACATGTGGATCGAGACGTAGGAGTAGGCGTCCCAGCGCGAGTCGCCGCCGCGCAGGTGCAGGACGGCGAAGACGCCGCCGGCGACGAAGCCCAGCAGGGCGACGATCGCCAGCGGCACGTGGAGGTAGAAGATCTTCTGGATGAAGCCCTGGTCGGCGTCGAGCGGGGCGTAGAAGAAGGTCAGCGAGAGGGCGAGGGCGAGCGTCGCCACGGTGGCGATCGAGAGGGTTCTGAGGCCTTTGCCGTACATGCGTTCCGCGCGGTGGAGGGAGGGCGGGGATTAATCCTCCAGCAGAAAGTCGAAGACCGCGTATCCGACCAGGAGGAAGATCAAATCGTATAGGCCGAGCACCGCCAGCCAGGTGCCGAAGCGCTCGTAGGAGGGACCGCCCAGGTCGAGCAGCGGCTCGCTGGCGCCGGTGGCGGCGATCATCAGGGGAACGACGAGCGGCAGCAGCACCAGCGGGGTGAGCAGGTCGCGGGCGCGGGAGTGGACCGCCATCGAGGAGATCAGCGTGCCGGTCGCGGCGAGGCCGAGGTCGGCGAGCAGCAGGACGAGCGCGAGCGGCGGCAGCGCCGCGGCCGAGTCGAGGAAGAAGACGGCGAAGACCGGCACCACGATCGCCTCGAGCACGAGCAGGTAGACGAGCAGCGCCGCAGCCTTGGCGGCGAAGAGCGCGGTGCGGTCGATCGGGGCGAGGCGGATCGCGTCGAAGCCGCCCTCCTCGCGCTCGGCGACGAAGAGCCGGTTGACGCCGAGGATCGCGGCGAAGAGCAGCGTCGCCCAGAGGACGCCGGAGGCGAGGCTGCCCGAGAGCGCCGTGCGGTCGAGCCCGAAGCGGAAGATGACGAAGGTCGTGACGGCGAAGAGCGCCATCGCCGGCAGCGACTGGAGCGTGCGCAGCTCGGTGCGCAGGTCCTTGCCGAGGATGGCGCGGAAGGCGACTAGCGAGGGGGTCAAGAGACTGCCTCAGCGACGGTCGCGCGCCCGCCGAGCTCGAGGCGCAGCACCTGGTCGGCCTCGGGCATGAAGCGCTCGGGGTCGTGGGTGACTACGACCCGCGCTCTCCCCTCGTGCGGCCCGATCAACTCGCGCGCCAGCTCCCGCCCCTCCGAGTCGAGGTTCGAGTCCGGCTCGTCGAGCAGCAGCAGCTCCGGCTCGTGCAGGACGCAGCGGGCGACCGCCAGCCGCTGCCGCATCCCGGCCGACAGCTCCGCGACGCGCTGGTCTGCCCGTCGCTCCATGTCGACGGCGGTGAGCAGCTCCGCGATCCGCCGCTCCGCCGGCTCCCCCTCGATCCCATGCAGCCGCGCATGGAAGCGCAGGTTCTCGCGCCCGCTCAGGTCCCGGTAGAGCAACGGCTCGTGGCCGAGGAAGCCGATGCGGCCGCGCGCCTTCCAGGCCTCGCTCGGCAGCCGCGCGCCGAGGACCCTCACCTCCCCGGCGGTCGGCCGCAGCAGCGTCGCGAGGACGCGGAGCAGCGTCGTCTTGCCGGAGCCGTTGGCGCCCAGCACGACCATCGCCTGCCCGGCGCGCAGCTCGAGATCGACGGTGCCCAACGCCGCTCTGTCGCCGAAGTCGCGGCGCAGCCCGTTCGCTTCGATCGCGGCAGCGCGGGACGAGTGGTCGGTTGTCATCCCTATGGGGTGGTCAATCGACCACTCGAGGTTGGAACGGCCTAGCGCCGCTTCTTCTTCAGCGTGCGGGCCCCGACTTTGAGCATCGGGCCGGCGGCCGCGCGCAGCGCCTCGGTCCGCTTGGCGCCCTTGCCGTAGAGGATCTTGGCGGAGGCCTGGACGGCTTCGCCGAGGGTGCGGTCGTAGGGCTGCCACCAGAAGTCGCGGGTGAGGCCGGGCTCCCAGGAGTTGGTCTTGATGTTGACGCACTCGTAGAAGCCGAATTTGGAGTGGGAGCGGCCGACGCCGGAGTCCTTGACGCCGCCCCAGGCGCACTGGCAGGCGCCGTGGCTGAAGGAGTGGTCGTTGATCCAGACCATCCCCGACTCGATGCGGCGCGCCATGCGGGCGCCCTTCTGGCGGTCCTTGGTCCAGACCGAGGCGCCGAGGCCGAACTCGGAGTCGTTGGCGAGCTCGATCGCTTCCTGCTCGTTCTCGACGACGACGATCGGCAGGACCGGGCCGAAGATCTCCTCCCGCATGATCCGCATCTCGTGCGTGACCCCGGTGAGGACGGTCGGCGCCACGAACTTGCCGGAGAGGCCGGGGACGGTGGTCGGGCCGCCGCAGAGCTTGGTCGCCCCCGACGCCACCGCGTCGTCGATCAGCTCCTCGACGATCTCGTACTGGCCCTCGGAGGTCATCGGGCCGATCTCGGTGTCCCACCGCAGCGGGTCGCCGAGCTTCAGCGCTTCGGCGCCCTTGGCAACCCCCGCCACGAAGCGGTCGGCGACCTCGCGGACGACGTAGACGCGCTCGATCCCCGAGCAGGTCTGGCCGGCGTTGGCGAAGCCGCCCCAGACGGCGCCGGAGATCGCGTTGTCGAGGTCCGCGTCGGCGCAGACGATCATCGGGTCCTTGCCGCCCAGCTCGAGCACCGAGCCCTTGAGCTGCTCGGCGCAGACCGCGCCGACCTTGCGGCCGACCTCGACCGAGCCGGTGAAGAAGATCTTCTCGGCGCTCGAGCGCGCCAGCGCGTCGCCGACCGCGCCGCCGCCGTGGACGACGCGGACGAGGCCCTCGGGCAGGCCGCCCTTCTCGAAGACGCGACGGATCGCCTCGCCCAGCAGCGGCGTCAGGCTGGCCGGCTTGAGGACGACGCCGTTGCCGGCCATCAGGGCGATCGCGACCTCGCCGAAGGGGATCGACCAGGGGTAGTTCCAGGGCGCGATCACGCCGACGACGCCAAGCGGCTCGTAGGAGAAGTAGGACTTCTTGCTGAGCAGGAAGGCCTGCGGCATCCGCACCTTCTCGTTCGCGAGGATCTTCGGCCCCGCCTTGGCGCACCAGTGCAGCGCGTCGACGGTCGGCAGCAGCTCCATCGTGTAGGCCTCGACCCGGGGCTTGCCCTGCTCCTGTACGAGCAGCTCGGCGATCTCGTCGATGTCGTCGAGCAGCGCGTCGGCGGCACGGCGCAGGTAGCGGCCGCGGTCCTCCGGCGTCAGCTCCGCCCAGGCGGGCTGGACGCGGGCGACTTCGTCGACGATGCCCTGGACCTGGTCGGGGGTGATGGTCGCGACCGAGCCGACCAGCTCACCGGTGGCGGGGTTGAAGCTCTCGAGGGTGGACTGGGCGGGGGGCGACTGCGTGGCGATCTCCATGGGGTGATTCTAGGGTGTGGGTTGGGGGCCGGGAGAGGTCTCGCGAGTGCCTGTGTTCGCTTCGCTTCGCTGCGCTCACCAATTTGGAGCCGCTTCGCGGCTGGAACCACTCTGCGGTGCCCGCTTCGCGAGGCACTCGCGAGACCTCTCCCGGCCCCTCCGACAGCTCCGTTCGGCCCGCGGTCATACTCAGCCGCAGTGGCCGACCGCCTCTTCGACACCGGCGAGGGTGAAGCGCACGAAGCGGCTTCGCCCGGAGCTGATGCGCCTCTGGCGGTGCGGATGCGGCCGCGGTCGCTGGAGGAGCTGGTCGGGCAGGAGCATGTGCTCGGCGAGGGGTCGGCGCTGCGGACGGCGATCGAGAGCGGGCATCCGCACAGCGCGATCTTGTACGGGCCTCCGGGGGCTGGCAAGACGACGCTGGCGCGGATCGCGGCGAGCAACGCCGACGGCGCCTTCGAGGAGGAGTCGGCGGTCAACGCGGGCAAAGCCGAGATCCGGGGGGTGATCGAGCGGGCGAGGGAGCGTCGCCGGGCCAGCGGGCGGCCGACGATCCTCTTCCTCGACGAGATCCACCGCTTCAACAAGGCCCAGCAGGACGCGCTGCTGCCCGCGGTCGAGGAGGGGCTGCTGACGCTGATCGGCGCCACCACCGAGAACCCCTACTTCGAGGTCAACTCAGCCTTGCTCTCGCGCTGCCAGATCTACGAGCTGCGCCCGCTCGAGCCCGAGCAGGTCGAGGAGCTGCTGCGGCGGGCGCTGGCCGACCCCGAGCGCGGCATCGCCGAGCCGCCGCCGGTCGAGGACGCGGCCTTGGCGATGCTCGCCCAGCGCTCCGGCGGCGACGCCCGCGTCGCCCTCTCGGCGCTGGAGCGCGCGGTCGAGCGCGCAGCCGAGGTTGACCACAACGGAGGGGGGTCGAAGTCGGTTGCGATCGACGTCGCCGCGGTCGAGGACGCGATGCAGCGCAAGGCGCTCGAATACGACCGCCAGGGGGACCGCCACTACGACTTCGTCTCGGCCTGGATCAAGGCGACGCGTGGCTCCGACGTCGACGCCTCGCTCTACTACCTGGCAGTGATGCTGGAGGGCGGCGAGGACCCGCGCTTCATCGCCCGCCGCATGGTGATCCTCGCCTCCGAGGACGTCGGCAACGCCGATCCGCGGGCCCTGCTGGTCGCCGACGCCGCGGCGCGCGCCGTCGACCGCGTCGGCCTGCCCGAGTGCGCGCTCAACCTCGCCCAGGCCGCCGTCTACCTGGCGCTCGCTCCCAAGTCGAACGCCTCCTACAAGGCGCTCGGCGCCGCCCGCCGCGAGGTCCGCGAGAACGGCGCCGCGACGCCACCCGACTACCTGCGCGACGCGCACTACCCGGGCGCGAAGGCGCTCGGCCGCGGCGAGGGCTACCGCTACGCACACGACGAGCCGGACGGCGTCTCAGGCCAGTCGCTGATGCCGCCGGGGCTCGAGGACCGCCATTTCTACGAGCCGACCGAGCGCGGCTTCGAGGCGGAGCTGGGCCAGCGCCTGGCGGCCCTGCGCGAGCGCCTCCGCAAGGGCTAGGAAGAGCCGCAACTTCGCCTGAGGACCGGTGTTTCAGAGGGCGGCTTTCCAAGCTAGAGCCAGGGAGAGCCGACACACCGGCCGGAGGCCTGGACTGGGGGTCTCCGGCCGGGACCCCAAACAGGGGTTCTCAATGGCAGGGGGAGCCGACGACCGCGCTTGACTGGGCGCGGTCGTCGGCGCGCGGGTAGGGTCATGCCGATGTCCTCCCAGCCGCGGCTCGTCCTCCACGTCGTTCCCTTCTCGCACCCCTGCCTGGCGGTGAGCGCGGCGCTCGATCGGCTCGGCTACGAGTACGAGACGGTCGAGCTGCCCACCGGCCGCCACCAGGAGGAGGTCGAAAGGGTCTACGGCGAGGGGCGCCGGACCGTCCCCGGGCTGCTCGTGGACGACGAGCCGGTGCACGGCACGGCCGCGATCTTCGCCCGACTCGACGAGCTCCAGCCCGACGGCGGCCTGTATCCGGCGTCGAGCCGGGACGCGATCCGCGAGGTCGAGGCGGGCCTCGCCGAGGAGCTCCAGACCGCCGCCCGGGTGCTCGTCTTCGGGTCGCTCCACTTCCGCCCCGAGGCGATGGGGACGTTCGCCGGGATCGACCAGCTCGACCCAGCGGGGGTCGACTTCGCGATCAAGGCGATGCGGGCCACCTGGCGCTATCTGGAGATCGACGCCCAGCGCGTCCACGCGGCTCTCCAGGCGCTGCCGGACCAGCTCGACGCGGTCGACGCGCTGCTCGAGGACGGCGCGATCGGCGGCGATTCGCCGACCGCGGCCGACTTCCAGCTCGGCTCCTCGCTGCACCTGCTCGCCCAGATCGGAGACGTCCGCCCGCTGGTCGGGGAGCGGCCCGCGGCGGCGCTCCTCTCCCTGTTCGAGCCGGGCAAGGGCGACGTTCCGAGCGGCGCCTTCCCGCTTGGCTGGACGCCCTCGCCGCGCTCCTGACGCCGCTCTCTATCTTCTATCTGTGAGCGAGAAGCTTCGACTCGGCGGCATGGCGCTGCGCAACGGCCTGCTGATCCACGGCCCGAGCCACTGGGCGGCGGCGGTGCGCGACCGCGACGGCACGGTCCAGGTCGCTTCCGACCGCAAGCCCGAGCTGGCGCCGAAGCTCGCCGCCCGCATCCCCGGCCTGCGCGGGCCGCTCAAACTGGCCGAGGCGATGGCTGTGCTGCCGCTGGTTCGCCGGCGCCTGCCGGCGGCGAGGCTGCCCTTCGAGGACCCCCGCGTGCTGGCGGCGGTCGGCGCCACCCTGCTGGCGACCACCGTGCTGCGCCGCCGCCTGGCGGCCTCCGGCCTGCGCGAGGGCCTCGTACAGGCGGCCGGCGTCGTCCCCGGCGTCGTCGCCCTGACCGACCGCGACCTCGCCGCCTACCACGGGGTCGAGCACAAGGCGATCGCCGCCTACGAGCAGGGGATCGACGACCCGGCCGGCGTCCCCAAGGAGCACGACCGCTGCGGCTCCAACCTGATCGCGCCGATGATGCTGCTCTCGGGCGCCGGCACGGTGCTGCTCGAGCGGCTGCTCGACGAGCCCAGCCCGCTGGCGCGCGCGGCGGTCGGCGTCGGCGGCGCCTCAGTCGCGGTCGAGATGTTCGCCTGGAGCGACCGCCACCACGGCGAGCCGCTGGCCGAGGCGTTCCATGCCCCGGGCCGCGAGATCCAGCGCCGCCTCGCCACCCGCGAGCCGACCCCCGAGCAGCTCCAGGTCGGTGTCGCCGCGCTCGCCGAGATACTGCGGGTGGAGGGGTAATAGACTGCGCCGCCCGCGGCGGACGCGGGAGTGAGCGAGCAAGATCTCCGGTGTCCATGAGTGCGAACGAACGAGAGCAGAGCACGCGGGCGGAACATGTTTAGTCGCATCGACCACATCGGCGTCGCCGTCGAGGACCTCGACGCCGCGATCGGCCTCTACGAGCAGAGCTTCGAGATGGAGCTGGCCCACCGCGAGACGGTCGAGTCGCAGGGGGTCGAGGCGGTCCTGCTCGACGTCGGCGACGGCCATGTCGAGCTGCTGCGCCCGCTCGGCCCCGACACCGCCGTCGGCAAGTTCCTCGCCAGGAAGGGCACCGGCCTGCACCACGTCGCCTACGCGGTGGACGACATCGACGCGACCCTCGGCCGCCTCGCCGACTCGGGCCTCGAGCTGATCGACCGCGAGGCCCGCACCGGCATCCGCGGCAGCCGCGTGGCCTTCCTCCACCCCCGCTCCACCGGCGGGGTCCTGACCGAGATCGTCGAGCCGGCGGGGAGCCACTGATGGCCGACGCGCAGCGGGTCGAGATCGGCTTCGAGGGCGGCCAGGTCGTCTCGGTGCGGCTCAGCGACGAGGAGCTGAAGGAGCTGCGAGCGCAGGTCGAGAAGGGCGGCTGGTACGACGTGCGGACCGAGGACGGTGTCCTCGCCGTCTACCTCGGCAAGGTCGCCTTCCTGCGGATCGACTCCGGCGAGCACCGGGTCGGCTTCTCGCTCGGCCGCCCCGACTGATGCGCGGGCGCGCCCTGCTCGGTCTGGCCGGGGGCGCGATGCTGGCCGCGGCGCTCTGGTGGCGCAAGAACCCTTCGGCCTGCCCATACGGCCAGCGCTTCTGGGTCGAAGCGCCGCACCCGATCGTCACCCGCGAGCGACTGCGCGCCGTGCTGCGCCCCCAGCCGGGCGAGCGCGTGCTTGAGATCGGGCCGGGCACCGGCTACTACACCTTCGACCTGGCCGAGTGGCTGCGGCCGGGCGGCGCCGTCGAGGTCTTCGACCTGCAGCGCGAGTTCCTCGACCACGTCATGCGCGGCGCCGGCGAGCGCGGCCTCGACAACGTCGTGCCGACCCAGGGCGACGCGACGGAGCTGCCCTACGAGGACGGCTCGGTCGACGCGGTCGTCCTGACCGCGGTCCTCGGCGAGATCCCCGACCGCGCCGCGGCGCTGGCCGAGATCCGCCGCGTCCTGCGGCCGGGCGGCCGGCTCGTCGTCGGCGAGCTGTTCGGCGACCCCCACTTCACGACGCTCGCCTCGCTGAAGCGGCAGAGCGCGGCCGCCGGGCTCTCCTTCGAGGAGAGCTCCGGCGGCTGGCTCGGCTATTTCGCCCGGCTTCGCCCCTAGCGGCAGGGATTCAGTCGCAGCCGCAGGCGGTTGTCGATCTTCTTCTTGCCGTTGTGCGCTTTCAGGTTCAGTTTCCCGAACCTGGGCTGGGCGCAGAGGTTCTCCGAGTTGACGAGCAGGCCGCGTTTGCCGCCTTTCATCGTCAGCACGAACTTCCTCACCGGCACGTCCGGAACCCGCGGGAAGACGGTCTTGAGGCGACCGTTGACGGCGCTGATCACGCCGCGCAGCTGGACGTCGATCTGGCCCTCCAGGTCTGCCAGCAGGTCCGGCAGTTCGTGTTTGGACGAGGTCAGGTAGACCGGGCCTTTCACCACCTCGGAGAGGAGCGGCGAGCGGGCCCGGGCGAACCCGTAGATCGAGCCTTTCGGGCAGTCGTCGGCGGCCAGCTGCACCCGCGTGCAGATCGTGCGGATGTGGCTCTGGTCGAGGATCAGCGAGCGGGGCGTGATGAACGACGCCCGCTTCACGTTGGCGTCGCCGTAGTGGCCCCAGAGGATTGCCCGGAATTTCGGGTTCGCCGCCCGGTTGGCCTGGCTGCGGCCGCCGAAGATGCGGGCGGTGAAGCGCGGCCTGAACTCGAGCGCGCCGCATTTCGTCGCCTGGAATTTGCTCGACCGCTGGACCTTCGACCAGGCCGCCGGGTCGTTCGGGTCACCGCCGCCGCCGGATATCTCGGCGGGGATCTCCGACGCTTTGCAGCTGGTCGGGTTGAGGGTGAACGGTTTGCGATGGATCGAGATGTCGATGTCGCGGATGCCCAGCTTGGCGCCGCCGAACACCCACGGGATCGCGTCGGAGACAGCGGTCACCTGGACCGTTTCCGGATCGACGTGGATCGCGGTGCGGACCACCACCGTCCCCAGGTCGAACGGGCCCGCCACCGCCGGCGTCATGAAGACGAGGCTGAGCGGGGCGCCCTTGTAGGGGCCGGCCAGGTAGACGTTGCCGTTGACGACCAGCGGGTTGGGGCCCGAGCCGGCCGCGATCCTGCTCGTCCCGAGGAACGACCTGTCCGGGCAGGGTGGGGGCGGCGCCGCCGATTCGCGACTGCCGGTGAAAGCCCGTTCCGCGTCGTCGATCCGCTGCTCGGGGCAGTAGTCGAGGTTGCGGAGCTGGGCGGTCATGCCGGGCGGCAGGGTGACTTTCACCTGCCGGAGCTCCTGCTCCCCGTCGGACCGCGTCAGGTGCAGCACGAACGGGGTGAAGGCGCCGGCTTTGCTGTCGGTCGGCCCCGCCGAGTAGCTCGGCGAGAAAGGCCGCTCGGCGAGCGTCGCCGGGCACGGCCCGCCGCCGGGCAGGCTGGTGAGCGTGAAGCTGCTCGACGGGTTGGCGAAGGTCCCGGGGCGCGCCCACGGTTCCATCGCGCTGGTGGTCTGGTTGGGCCCGCAGGTCGGCGGGCTGGTCAGCGTCTCTTTGGCCGCGTCGAGCTTCATCGTCACCGACTCGAACGGGACCTGTGGCGTCTCGCGCAGATGCGCGGTCAGCTGACCGGTCTCGGCGTCGGCGCTGATGTTGCCGACGAGGCGGACGTCGACGCCGAACCGCTCCGACTTCGGGTTGATGAAGATCCGGTACATCTCACCGGACTCCGGGTCGCGGCTCTCCTGCGTCGCGAGGTAGACGTCGCCGTTGAGCGAGTCGGGCGGCAGCGGTGGCGTCTCCACTTCCGCCGTGCCGATTTTCGAGCCCTCGGGGCAGGCGACCGGGTTACGGGTCCCCTTGCCGAACTGCTCGTCGCTGCAGGCGACCAGGTCGTCGGCGGCGGACGGGTTGAGGCCCATCCCGGCCGGCAGGGTGACGCTGGCGTTGCGCACGTGGGACTGTTCGATTCCCTCAGGGTCGGGGCGGAACGGCAGCGTCGCGGTCACCTCGGGGCCGGCGGGCGAGTCGACTTTGTCGGTGCCCGGTTTGACGTCGAGCCCTGGTTCGAAGGGGACGTTCTCACAGCCCGTCACTCCGACTCCGGGCGGCAGCTGCGCCTCCCACGGGGTGAAGGAGGTGGGGAACGGGTCGTCCTGTTCCTCGGGGAAGTGGCCCTGGGCTCGCAGGAAGGTCGAGTAGACGCCGGTCGCCGGGTCGAAGCAGGTGGTCGGGAGTGAGATGTAGCTGCCGTCGCCCGAGCGACCCAAGTTCACCAGCCGGCTTTTCAGCGTGTGGACCAGTGGGTTGGGAGGCGGCGTGCCGATCGTGAAGCCCTGGTGGTAGTCGCTCTCCCAGGCCACGTCGCCTTCGACGTAGACCGGGTTTTTGGCGCTGCCGACCTTGAAGCCGAAGAGCGCCGGCTGGCCGAATTTCGGCACCAGGTTGAAGAGCGGCACTTTGGTGTTGAGGGTGGGGCTTTCGCTCGGAGGGAGAACCGCGCCTTTGGGGAGGAACGTGCCCGGCGCCGCCGGGTTGGGGATGACGCCGCCGATTTGGACCGAGAGCGTCACTTCCTCGCGGCCGATGATCGAGCCCGCCGGACAGCCGGCCTCGTTGGCCTGGAACACCTCGAGCGGGCACTGGGGCGTCGCCTGCGGGTTGGCGGTCAGGCCGACCGGCACGTCGACGCGGATCCTTTTCGCGATCGCCTGGGTTTCTTCCAGCGCGTTGGGGATGATCGTTTTGTGCCGGATGTAGTACTGGGTGAAGGCGATCGGCGGGTGGCCGCCGGCCTGGGTGTAGAAGAGGTTCGGCGTTTCCGGCCGGCACTGGTTGGGCCAAGGCGGATCTTCGGTGCAGGTGCCCGCCTGAAAGCCGTCCTGGGCGTTCGGCGGCGTGTGCTGTTCTTCGACGACGTCGCCGGTGTCGGCCGAAGCGGCCGAGACGCCGAGGACGAGGGCAATCAGTGCAGCGGCTAGCGCGGCGAATCCGCGCGAGCGAGGCATCCCTCTCATATAGCTCTCCTCAAAAAGACGGGTTCAACAAAGCAATACCCGCCTCCCGCACTAGTTAACGGTACAGAGGGGCGCTCGCCGGCCCTGCAGGTGGTGGTTATGGACTAGCCAGAGCGGACCAGAGGCGCTTCTCGCACTCAGCGACACGGCGTGCCGCGGCAGCCGCCTCGCCCCAGAGGGCCGGCTCGGGATCGTCCCGCTCGCTGGCGGCGCGCAGCGCCTCGGCGAGCGCCGTCCACTCGGCGGCGGCGCCCTTTGCCAGCTCGACCTCCGGCCGCCCGACCTCCTCCAGGAAGCGCCCGTACATGAGGCGGAAGGCGCCGCCGCCGGTGCCGCGCCGCTCGATCACCTGGTAGCCGAAGCGCGCGCACCACTGCCAGTCATCGGCGGCCTCCGGCCACTCGCCGACCTCGGCGGCGAGGCGGCGGACCGCGTCGAGTCCCGAGAAGCCAGGGAGCTCCGGCTCGAGCATCGCCCGCGCGGCCCGCTCGATCGCGGCGGGCGCCGCCGCGCGCAGCCGTCCCGCGTCGAGGCCATCGGCGGCGGTGAACATGTGGCCGGCCAGCGGGTAGGCCGGATGCTGGGCGTGCCGAGCCCGGTCGAGGTTCTCCAGCCGCGTCGTCTGCAGCTGCTCGAAGCCGGTGTCGGAGAGGTAGGCGACCTCGTCGTCGTAGCCGGCGAGGACCACCGCGTGGCCCGGGAAATGGGCGGAGCTGCCGTAGTGGTCGAGGTGGTAGAGGTCGGTCAGCAACAGCGCCGGGTTGCCCGCGTCGATCTCGGCCCGTGCGGCGGCCCAGGCACCGCCGTCGCCCGGCTCGAAGGTGCGCAGGGTCAGCGCCCCTCCGGTCAGCTCGTCGAAGCTCTCCTCGAGACGCGCCGTCCGTCCGTTGAACCAGCGGCTCGGCGAGGCGTCCTCGATCGTCACGTAGTAGAAGCAGGCGCCGGCGCCGAGGCCGAAGGCGAGCTCCTCGCTGATCTCGGCGCCGTGGAAGGCGAGCAGGTTGCGCAGGGCGGTCGAGCCGCAGTGGTTGCCGGGGCGGTGGGTGTAGCGGGATAGCAGCGGCATTCGCCTATTCTGCCCCGCCGATGCGGGACCTCGACCTGAAGCTCCTCCACGCGATGCGCACGACCGGCCATTCGCCCGGCGTGGAGAGCGCCGCCAAGGCGCTGGGCAAAGCCGGCAACCACGGCGCGATCTGGCTGGCGCTCGGCCTCCTGCTCGCCGTCCTCGACGACTCCAACCGCGAGGCGTGGGTCGTCTGCGCGGCGCTGGGCCCGGTCGCGATCGCGCTCAACTACCTGGTCAAGCTGGCCGTGCGGCGGCCGCGGCCGGTGCTCGAAGGCCTGCCGCCGCTCGGCGGCGCGCCCAGCTCGCTCAGCTTCCCCTCCGCCCACGCGACCTCCTCGTTCGCGGTCGCCACGGCGATGACGCGGGTCGACCCGCTCGGCGCCCTCGCCTTCCTCCTCGCCATCGCCATCGCCCTCGGCCGCCCCTACCTCGGCATGCACTACCCCTCCGACGTGGCGGCGGGGGCCGCCCTCGGGATCGCCCTCGGCCTGCTCGTGCCTCTTTCCATATGAGGGGAAGAGAGAAAGCCGTCCCCGCGCGCGGGAGCAGAGGAGGTGGCGAGTTATGAAGGTCGGGATCGTCGGGCTGCCGAACGCGGGCAAGTCGACCCTCTTCAACGCCCTGACCAAGGGCGGCGCCCAGACCGGCGACTATCCGTTCACGACGATCGAGCCCAACGTGGCGATCGCCCAGGTTCCGGACGAGCGGCTGCGGAAGGTGGCGGAGACGGTCGGCAGCTCCGAGCTGGTGCCGGCGACGATCGCCTTCCACGACATCGCTGGCCTCGTCAAGGGCGCCTCCGAGGGCGAGGGCCTCGGCAACAAGTTCCTTGCCTCGATCCGCGAGACCGACGCGATCTGCCACGTCGTCCGCTGCCACGTCGAGAGCGACGTGCCGCACCCCGACGGCCGCGTCGACCCGCTCGCCGACATCGAGACGATCGAGACCGAGCTGGTCCTCGCCGACTACGAGCAGGTCGAGCGCCGCCTCGAACGGGTCGGCAAGCAGGCCAAGTCGGGCGACGCCGAGGCGATCGCCGAGCGCGACTGGCTGCGGGCCGTCCACGAGGCGCTGGCCGCCGGCCGGCCGGCCCGCACCGTGCCCGTCCCCGAGGCGGCCCCGATGGCGGCGTTCAACCTGCAGGCGCTGACGACGAAGCCGATCCTCTACGTCGCCAACGTCGACGAGGGCGACGCCGAGGCGCCCGCCGCCGTCCGCGAGCACGCGGCGGCGATCGGCGCTGGGGTGGTCGCGGTCAGCGCCAGGATCGAGGGCGAGCTCGCCGAGCTCGATCCAGAGGAAGCCGCCGAGATGCGCGAGTCCTACGGCGTCGAGGGCTCCGGCCTCGACCGGCTCGTCCGCGCCGCCTACGAGCTGCTCGACCTGATCGTCTTCTTCACCGCCGGCGAGGGCAAGGAGGCGGTCGCGCGGCCGCTGCCGCGCGAGGCCACGGCCTGGGAGGCGGCGGGGACCATCCACACCGAGATCCAGGAAGCGTTCGTGAAGGCCGAGGCGATCGGCTGGGACCAGCTGGTCGAGTGCGGCGGCTACGCGGCCGCCCGCGACCGCGGCCTGCTCCGGATCGAGGGGCGGGACTACGTCGTCCAGGACGGCGACGTCATAACGATCAAGGTCTAAGCCGGCGCCGCCCCTCGTTGGGGCTCTAGGGTTGGAGCATGGACGAAGGGGCGCGCTTTCCGGGGGTCGCGGCCAAGGCCGGTCACTACGAGAGCTTCTACGTGAAGGCGTGCCGGCCGGGCGGCGGACGGGGGATCTGGATCCGCCACACCGTCCACAAGCGGCCCGGAGCGCGGCCGAGCGCCTCGATCTGGTTCACCTTCTTCGACCGCGAAGCCGAGGGACCGCGGGCGACCAAGGTGACGGTGCCCGCGACCGAGCTGTCGGCGCCGCCGGGCGGCTGGATCAAGGTGGGTGGTGCCGAGATCGGCCCCGGCTTCGCGCGCTGTTCCGGTGCGCCTTTTGCTCCCCAGAGCAGCAAAAGGCGCACCGGAGCGGAGGAGGCGCCGCCCGAAGTGTCGTGGGACCTGACCTTCTCCGGCGACGCCGCGCCCTGCAAGTACCTCCCCGCCGACTGGCTCTACGAGGCGCCGCTGCCGCGCACCAAGTTCGTCGCCCCCTACCCGAGTGCCCGCTTCCAGGGCCAGCTCCGCCTCGGCGGCGAGACGATCGAGCTCGACGGCTGGCCCGGGATGATCGGCCACAACTGGGGCAGCGAGCACGCCGAGCGCTGGGTCTGGCTGGAGGGCACCGGCTTCGAGGAAGCGCCCGGCGCCTACTTCGACGCCGGCGCCGCCCGCGTCCGCGTCGGCCGCTGGACCACCCCCTGGCTGCCGGCTGGGATGCTCGTCCTCGACGGCGAGCGGCACCGGCTCGGCGGCTTCGGCCAGATCGGCGCCGCTTCGATCGACGAGTCGGCGGGCGCCTGCTCCTTCGTCCTCCCCGGCAAGGACATCGTCGTCCGCGGGCGCGTCTCGGCCCCGCGCAAGGACTTCGTCGGCTGGGTCTACGCCGACCCCCAGGGCCCCGAGCACAACACGATCAACTGCTCGGTGGCGGACTTGGAGCTGACCGTAGAACGCCCGGCCCGGCCGCCCCGCACCCTCACCATCTCCGCGGGCGCCGCCTACGAGCTGGGCATGGAAGAGACCGACCACGGCATACCGATCCAGCCCTACGGCGACGGGTAGGGAGAGCGGGAGCCGTCTCGCCGGTGCCTAAATCCCGCCTTCGGCGGGATTGATTTGGAGCCCCTTCGGGGGCAATGGTCACTCCGCGGTGCCGGGGGGAGGCACCGTCGAGACGACTCCCGCTCTCCTTATCGGGCCACGCCGCCGGCTGGGCCGGATGGCTCGTCGCCGCTGACCGGTTTGCCGTCGACGAGCTTGACGAAGTGCATCCAGCGGTCGTAGCCGCCAAGGGCCGCGGCCAGCTGGTCGCCGCGGATCGTGCTGACGCCGCCGGTGCCGTAGAGCTTTGCCTGCACGATGCGTGGCGAGGCACCGCGCTTGGTCACCACTATGCGCTTCAACTTTCCGTTCAGGTAGCTGCTCAGCTTGGCGCTGATCTCCGGGCCCGAGAAGCGCAGCGTCCAGGTGTGGAGCGGGCAGAGGCCGTCGTAGGGGTCGGGGACGCCGACCAGGTAGGGGACCGGCGGCCCGAAGAAGACGTTTTGGACGCTCTCGGTGTGGCCGCCCGAGCAGGCCGAGAAGAAGGTCTGGGCGATGGCGCCGCCATAGCGGACGACCACCCCGCGCGTTTCGTCGGCGGCGCGGTTCGTCCGCGGGTCCTCGCTCGCGGTCCCCTCGTAGACCTGGCTGCGGGTGTCCTCGTAGAGGTCGAAGCCGTTGCCGTCGACCTTGCCGGTCAGGGCGTAGGAGCGTGCGGCGATCGCCTGGGCCCGCAGCGCCGCCATCGGCCAGGAGGCCGGCGACTCGTTGGGGATCACGCCCTTCACGTACTGGTCGATCGCGACGGCGTTGATCGCGTTGAGCGAGCCCGGGTCGCTGCTCGTCGGCACCACCTCCAGCGCCCCCCGGTAGACGGCGCCCTCGATCCGGATCGTGCCCGCCCCCGCCGCTCGCAGACCGTGGCCGCAGTTGGCCAGCTGCCGACCGCCGGCGCCTCGCAGGCGGACCCCGCTGCCGACCCGGTGGGCGCCGTACCAGCGGGCTGGGTCGAGCCGGACGCCGCAGGCGCCGCTGGCGCCGCTGAAGCCGACGTCGCCGCCCGAGATGTCGACCAGCACCCTGACGACCCGCGGGGCGGAGAGCGTGCCGAGGCTGGTGCCCCGGTAGTAGTGGCGCAGGATGAAGCGGTGGCCCTTGCCGTGCAGGGCGAAGCCGTAGGCGCCGTACTGGCTCATGCCGACGCCGTGCCCGAAGCCGCGCCCGTGGACGATCCAGGCGACGCGGGCCTCGGCGGCGGTCGCCCCCAGGAGGCAGAGGCAGAGGGCGAGGATGGGGAGCCGGAATCGCATCTCTGGAATCCAACAGATTCGCGCTGACCGAGTCGCGGCCTGCTCTAGGCTGAAACGACTCAACCGAGAGGAGACGGCGACATGGCGACGCAGACGGTCCAGGCGGTCGATCACAAGCTCCTCGCCGCCGGCGAGTGGGCGGAGACGGGGGAGTGGGACGAGGTCCTCAGCCCCTACGACGGCAGCGTCGTCGGCCGGGTGCCGCGCGGCGACGCCGCGCTCGTCGACCGCGCCGTGGGCGCTGCCCACGAGGCGTTCGAGCGCGGCTTCGCCCAGCATGAGCGGGCGAGCGTCCTCGACCGGGCGGCCGAGCTGGTCGGCGAGCGACTCGACGAGCTGGCGCTGACGATCGCCGCCGAGGCCGGCAAGCCGATGAAGACGGCCGAGCTGGAGGCCTCGCGCTGCGTCGACACCCTCGCCTTCTCGGCGATCGAGGCCCGCAAGCTGACCGGCACCACGGTGCCGATGGAGGGTTCGGCGGCGGGGGCCGGCAAGCTCGGCGTCGTCCTCCGCGTCCCCTACGGCGTGGTCGGCGCGATCAGCCCCTTCAACTTCCCGCTCAACCTGGTCGCCCACAAGCTCGGCCCGGCGATTGCCGCCGGCAACGCCGTCGTCCTGAAGCCGGCCGGGCAGACGCCGATCTCGGCGCTGAAGCTGGCCGGGATCCTCGACGAGGCGGGCCTGCCGAAGGGGTGGCTGAGCGTGATCCCGGGGCCGGGCTCCGAGGTCGGCAACGCGATCGTCGAGCACGAGCTGACCCGGGCGCTCACCTTCACCGGCTCCTCGGGGGTCGGCTGGGGGATCCGCGGCCGCGTCCCCCACAAGAAGGTCAACCTCGAGCTCGGCTCAAACGCGCCGCTGGTCGTCCACGCCGACGGCGACTGGGAGGCGGCCGCCGACAAGGCGAAGCTGCACGCCTTCTCGCACGCCGGCCAGAGCTGCATCTCGATCCAGCGCGTCCTTGTCCACGAGGACGTCGCCGACGCCTTCGTCGAGCGCTTCGTCGCCAATGCCCGGGCGCTGCGGGTCGGCGATCCGCTCGACCCGGAGACCGACGTCGGTCCCCTGATCTCCCCCGGCGACCGCGACCGGGTCAAGGAGTGGGTGGACGAGGCGGTCGCGGCGGGGGCCGAGCTGCTGACCGGCGGCGAGCTGGTGGACGAGGGGCGCTGCCTCGCCCCGACGATCCTCGCGAACCCGCCCCGCCAGGCCAGGGTCTGGTGCGAGGAGGTCTTCGGGCCGGTCGCCACCGTCGACCGCTACAGCGACTTCGAGGAGGCGCTGCGCCTCGCCAACGACTCCAAGTTCGGCCTGCAGGCCGGCGTCTTCACGCGCGACGTCGGCCGCGCCCTGGAGGCGGCGAGGACGCTCGAGTTCGGCGGCGTGCTCGTCAACGAGGTGCCGACCTTCCGCGCCGACCAGATGCCCTACGGCGGCGTCAAGGACTCCGGCAACACCCGCGAGGGGCCGGCCTACGCCGTCCTGGAGCTGACCGAGGAGCGGCTCGTCAGCCTGCAGGGCTGAACGCCGTCCAGGCGGCGTATGGGCTCGCGATCGGCCACTTGCCCCTTAAAAGGGGGCGATTTGGGCGTTGTTTCGAGCTAAGACCTACCTAGTACTTGACTAGTTAGTATTCATGTGTTCTTATTAGGGGGCGGCTTACCTAGCCGCCGGTCCCGGAATTCCCTACCGACGACCGACGGTCTTCCCGTCTTGTTCCCGCGGGGAGGCCACGGACTCCCCCCGGGTCCGCTTCGGCGGCCCGGGGAACGTCCGTGGTGAGGCGTCTCAGATCCCGCGCCCGTCGCCGTTGGCGACCTCGGCCGCCTGGTCGGCGCCGACGAAGGGGGCCAGCGCCATGTAGGTCGCGAGCGGCGCGACCTCGGGGAGGGCGCGCGGGCCGTCGTTGCAGATCGTGTGGTAGACGAGTCCCCAGACCGCGCCGATCACCGCGTCGACGACGAGCGGCTTGGTCCGCGGAGCGAGGTCGAGGCCCGGCTTCATGAGATCCCTGATGGTTTCGAGGGTGCGGTCGCGGTCGTTGACGACCAGCGGCCCAGCCGCGAAGCTCTCGACCGCCGCGAGGCAGGCGAGCTCCGGTTCGGCGGCGCCGAAGGCGCAGACGGCGCCGATCGCCGCGCGGACGCTGTTCGGCCAGTCGGGCGCGCGGCGCGAGGCCGGCATCACGACGCCGAGCATCTGCGCGGCGGCCGAGTCGAGCGCCGCCATCAGGGCGTGGTCCTTGTCGTCGAAGTGGGAGTAGAAGGTGGCCTGCGAGATCGAGGCGCGGGCCGCGATCTCGGCGATCGTCACCGCCGGGTAGCCGCGCTCCTTCGCGCAGGCGGCGAGCGCCCGGATGATCCGCTCCGCCTGGCTGTAGGCGACGAAAGGAGGCGGGTGGCTGTCGTTGTCCGGCCGCGGCCGCCGACCGGCCAGCCGCAGCTTCACCGGCGCCGGCCGATAGTCGAGCGCCCACTCGAGCAGGTCGTCGCCGAGCGCGGGCAGCTCGTCGACGTCGCGGCGCAGCTGGACCTGGATCACCATCTGAGCCCCGCCGAGCAGACCGTGGACCATCTGCCGCGGCAGCTCCTCGCCGTGGCAGTTGGTCACTGTCTCGCCGACGACGGCCTCGAACTCCTCGAGCACTCGTTCGAGCGCCTTGCGGCCCGGTTCGCCGGCGGTGTAGATGCCGTCGAAGCAGAGACGGGCGGCGGCCTCCTCGTTGACGATTGTCTCGAGGGCACGCCTCAGCGCCTGGCGGGCACGACCTTCCCACGAGCCGTTGTCCTCGCCGTGACCGTTGGCGAGCTCGTCCTTGACCAGCGTCATCCCCTGCTCGGCGATCCCCTCGAAGGTGGCGAGGAAGCACTCCTCCTTGTCGCGGAAGTGCTCGTAGAAGGCGCTGCGCGAGACCCCGGAGAGCTCCAGGACGTCGGCCACGGTGGTGTCCTCGTAGCCCTTGGTCGCGACGGCGGCGACCATCGCCCCGAAGAGCCGCTCACGCTGGTTCTTGGCGACCTCCTCGCGTGGCATTCCCGGTCCGGGGCGGAGCATCCGCTCCCGCAACTGATCCGCATTTCCCCATGGCGTCCGCACGTTCCCGGGCGGACCATAACCAGCCATCGTGGCCTCTCGGCGCGGCCCTGCGGGGGACTAGAAACGTCTGTACGTGAGCGTCCCCCGAACGCCGCTTATTGCGTGGCAGTAACGCTCAGTACATAAGCCCATCTTACTGGGAACTTTTTGATCGAATGTTTTTCCTGTGGGAAGTTGTTGAACGCACATAATTGTGTGACGTTTCTATTTAGTCGTGCGGATTCGCCATTCGCCGGTGATCGAGCGCCTCCTCGAGCACCGCGGGCTCGACCCCCTGCTCGAGCGCGACCTCGCGCAGCGAGCGGCCCGACTCGGCCGCGGCCTTGACGATGTCGGCGGCGCGGTCGTAGCCGATATGGGGGTTGAGCGCCGTCGCCGTCGCCAGCGTCGCCTCGGCGTGGCGCTCGGTCATCTCCTCGTTGGCCTCGATCCCGGCGACGCATTTCTCGTCCAGCAGTCGTGAGGCGGAGGCGAGCAGCTTGATCGAGTCGAGCAGGCAGCGTGCCATCAGCGGGACCCTCACGTTGAGCTCGAACTGGCCCTGGCTGCCGGCCATGGCGATCGCGGCGTCGTTGCCCACCACCTGCGCGGTGACCTGGATCGTCACCTCGGGAATGACCGGGTTGACCTTGCCGGGCATGATCGAGGAGCCCTTCTGCAGCTCCGGGAGGCGCAGCTCGGCGAGGCCGGCCCGCGGGCCCGAGCCCATCAGCGCCAGGTCGTTGGCGATCTTGTTGAGCGAGACCGCATAGACCTTGAGCATGCCGGAGAGCTCGACGAGGGCGTCGCGGTTGCCCTGAGCCTCGAAGCGGTCGAGCGGCTCGGAGATCGCCAGGCCGCTCGACTCGGCCAGCTTCTCGCGGACCCTGGCGGCGAACTCGGGGTGGGTGTTGAGGCCGGTGCCGGTGGCGGTGCCGCCGAGCGGGATCTGGCCGACGCGGCGCAGCGTCGCTTCGACCCGCTGGATGCCGAGGCGGACCTGGGCCGCGTAGCCGCCGAACTCCTGGCCGAGCGTGACCGGGACCGCGTCCATCAGGTGGGTGCGGCCGGCCTTGACGACGTCGGCGAAGCGGTCGGCCTTCTCGGCCAGCGACGCCCGCAGCGCGTTCATCGCCGGGAGCAGGTCGTGGGTGACCTCGTCGAGCGCCGCCAGGTGAACGGCCGAGGGGAAGACGTCGTTGGACGACTGGCCCATGTTGACGTGGTCGTTGGGATGGGCGGCGTCGCCGGCGAGGTTGGCGATCACCTCGTTGGCGTTCATGTTCGAGGAGGTGCCGGAGCCGGTCTGGAAGACGTCGACCGGGAACTGGTCGTCGTGTTCGCCGGCCGCCACCGCGTCGCCCGCGTCGGCGATCGCCGACGCCAGCCCCTCGTCGAGCAGCCCAAGCTCGCCGTTCGCCCGCGCCGCCGCCGCCTTGATCTGGCCCAGCCAGTGGACCACGGGCGCCGGGACCCGCTCGCCCGATACGGGGAAGTTCTCTACGGCCTTGGTGGTCTCGCCACCCCAGAGCTGCTCAGTCATTTGTCTCCTCAATCGCGGCCGCCGCAAGCGCGCATCTCGGCGTCCTCGGTCGCGTCCACCGACCTGCTTGGTTTTCGCGGCCGTTCGTGATTCATCCAAGATCTTGGCCGGCAGCGTATCCCGTCCTAAAAGCTCTGGACGGCGGCAGTTCGTAACGGGCGGCGGCGTCGAGCCGGCGCAGCAGGTCGGCGTGGATGCCGCCGGTTTCCTCGGCGCCGCGGGCGGCGGCGCCGAGCAGGTAGCCGAGCTGGAGGCTCGCTTCGGTGCCGCGCTCGCCGCGCGCTTCGGCGTTGAGCCGCGTCGCCGCCTCGACCAGCGAGCGGCCGACGGTCGCCAGGTCGCCGCCCTGCTGGTTCTCCGCCAGGCAGTCGGAGATCGGCACCACGCCGTCCAGCTTCACCTCACCCGGGGCGTCGCCGAGGGCGCCGAGGAAGGCGCCGGGCCCGTCGAGGCAGGCGACCGGCGTCGCGTCGCCGGTCGAGCCGCAGCCGGCGACGGCGAGCGCAGCCGCGACGCCGACGAACGCGGTGGCGCGGGCGGTCGCGAGGCGGCGCATCGGCCGCATGCTACGGCGGACCCGCCGTACCTTCGGTGCCCATATGGGCACCGTTTGGACGGCGCCCCGGCGGGGGGCCTAGTCGCCGGCGCCGATGCCGCCGGCGCGGACCGAGGAGATGCCGCCGGGGGGCGAGGGGGGCGGCTCGGGCGCGGGCGGTTTGCTGTCGGGCCGCGGTCTTGGCCGCGACGCGACGCCCTGGAAGCTGACCGCGAAGACCTGGACCCATTCCGCCAGCTGCCACTGCCTCACGGTGGAGTGTTCCCAGGAGAGGTGGAGGTGGTTGCCGCAGCCGTGGCCCGCATCGCCGTCGTAGCCGACCCAGCGGAAGGGCGGCAGCGGTTTGTCCTGCACGGGCTCGGCCCACTTGGCGAGCCGCGTGATGCCGCGCCATGCGGCGTCGCAGCCGTCGCTCGGGCGCAGCGGCACGATGTCGACGGCAAGCCCGTTGTGGTGGTCGGAGCCGGCGACGTGACAGCCGTGGCAGCCCACGTGCTCGCCGCCGCCCGGCAGCCGGCCCGAGTAGCCGTCGGTGACGTAGATCGGGAAGCGCTGGGCGAGCCAGCGCAGGTTGGGGACGATCCGCCGGTCGACCATGTCGCCTTCTTCGTGTGGGACCGACGCCGGGATCGGGACTATTTCGGCGGGCGCGTAGGCGAAGCGGCTCAGGGGCGGCGCGGCGGGAGCGGCCGGGGCGGTCCAGAGGGCCAGCAGCAGGGCGCCCAGGAGCAGGCTCACGCCCTTGCCCACCAGGCACTCGTAGTTCCGTCCGGTACGGGGAAGGAGATTCGATCCCTTGCGCGACGCCGCGATCATCCCCATGGCTATCGACAACACCCCCTGCGGGCCTTGAATGCGGCAGGGGGCTGGCCTGGCTGCCTGGCCAGTAGGGTTGCGCGGCGATGCCGACGGTTCGGGAAGCCAGCTTCGACCTCTTCCGCGCCCACGGGATGACGACGATGTTCGGAAACCCGGGCTCGACCGAGCTGCCGATGCTCGCCGACTTCCCCGGCGACTTCCGCTACGTGCTCGGCCTGCAGGAGGCGGTCGTCGTCGGCATGGCGGACGGCTACGCGCAGGCGTCGGGCAACGTCACCGTGGCGAACCTGCACACGGCGCCGGGGGTCGGCAACGCGATGGGGGCGATCTTCAACGCCCAGGCCAACCACTCGCCGGTGCTGGTCACCGCCGGCCAGCAGGTGCGGGCGCAGATGACCTTGCAGGCGAACCTCACCAACCGCGACGCGACCCGGATGCCGCATCCACTGGTCAAGTGGTCCTACGAGCCGTCCCGCGCCGAGGACGTGCCGCTCGCCCTCGCCCACGGGATCCACGCCGCCTCGCTGCCGCCGCGAGGCCCCGCCTTCGTCTCGATTCCGATGGACGACTGGTACGCGGAGGTCGACGAGGCCGACGCGCGCGAGGCGATCGCGCGGCGGGTCAACGGCCGCGCCGTCGCCGACCCCGACGGGGTGCGACGGCTCGCCGGGCACCTCGACTCGGCCAGCAACCCGGTGCTGGTGGTGGGCCCCGACGTCGACGCGAGCGGCGGCTGGGACGCCTGCGTCGGCCTGGCCGAGCGCCAGCGGCTGCCGGTCTGGGCGACGCCGGCGCCCGGCGGCGGCCGGATCGGCTTTCCCGAGGGCCACCCCAACTTCCGCGGCGTCCTGCCACCGGCGATCGGGCCGGTCGCGCAGACCCTGGAGGGGCACGACCTGATCCTGGTCGTCGGCAGCTCGGTCTTCCCCTACTACCCCCACATCGCCGGGCCGCTGCTGCCCGAGGGCGCGATGCTGGTCGCGGTCACCAGCGACCCCGACGAGGCGGCGCGGGCGCCGATGGGCTACGCGATCGTCGCCGACGTGGGGCTCACCCTGGAGGCGCTGCTCGAGGCCGCGCCCGAGTCGTCGCGCCCGGTCCCCGAGCCGAACGCCGGCCCGACCGAGATCCCCGCCGAGGACCCGCTCAACGCCTCGACCGTCCACACGGCGCTGGCGGAGGTCTTCCCGGACGACGGGATCGTCGTGCTCGAGTCGCCCGCCAGCACGCTGGCCCTGCGCAACCAGCTGCGGCTCTCGCGGCCGGGCAGCTACTACTTCAGCTCCGGCGGGGGCCTCGGCTTCGGCCTCGCCGCCTCGGTCGGCGTCCAGCTCGCCCAGCCCGACCGCCCCGTCGTCTGCGTCCTCGGCGAGGGCTCGGCGCAGTACGCGATCACGGCCTTCTGGAGCGCCGTCGCCTACGACGTCCCGGTCACCTTCCTCGTCCTCAACAACGCCGAGTACGCGATCCTCAAGTGGTTCGCCGACGTCGAGGGCGTCGCCGGGGCGCCCGGCCTCGACCTGCCGAAGCTCGACGTCGCCGCGGTCGCCGCCGGCTACGGGGTCAGCACCCGCAGGGCGAGCGGCCGCGACGAGGTGCGCGGGGCGCTGGAGGCGGCGCTCGCGTCCTCGCGGCCGGAGCTGGTCGAAGTGCCTGTCGCCCCTGGCATGTCACTTTTCTGAGATGACCGTCGCAGCTCCCGACCGCGCGCCCGAGTCGCTCGCGACCGGGACGCCGCGGCCGCTGCGCGCCGAGCTGGAGGCGCTGCTCGGCGAGGACCGCGTGCTCGCCCGCGCCAGCGACATCGTCCGCTACGCGTCCGACGCCAGCCCCTACCGCTTGCTGCCGCAAGCGGTCGTGATGGCGAAGGAGGCCGGCGACGTCGCCAAGGTCTTCGACTACGGCCGCGCCCACGGCGTCCCCGTCGTCTTCCGGGCCGGCGGCACCAGCCTCAACGGCCAGGGCCAGACCGACGGCATCCTGGTCGACGTGCGCCGTCACTTCGGCGGGGTGGCGGTAGAGGAGGACGGGCGGCGGGCGCGGGTCAAGCCGGGCACCGTGCTCGGCCACGCCAACCGGGTGCTCGCCCCCTACGGCCGCAAGCTCGGCCCCGACCCCGCCAGCACCGACGTCGCCACGGTCGGCGGCGTCGTCGCCAACAACTCGGGCGGCATGCGCTGCGGCGTCGTCCACGACTCCTACTCGACCGTCCGCTCGCTGACCTTCGTCCTGCCCTCGGGGACGACGATCGACACGGCCGCGCCCGGCGCCGCGGAGCGCTTCGCCGCCGAGGAGCCGGAGCTGGCGGCGGGGCTGGCGAAGGTCCGCGACGAGATTCGCGCCGACGCCGAGCTGAGCGAGCGCATCCGGCGCAAGTTCGCGATCAAGAACACGACCGGCTACCGGCTCTGCGCCTTCCTCGACGCGGACGAGCCCCTCGAGATCTTCCGCCGGCTGCTGGTCGGCTCGGAGGGGACGCTCGGCTTCGTCGCCGAGGCGGTCTTCGAGACGGTGCCGCTGCCGGCCCGCACGACGACCGCCTGGGTCCACTTCCCGGGCATCGACGAGGCGGTCGCGCCGGTCCGCGACCTGGTTGGCGCCGGCGCCACCGCGGTCGAGCTGATGGTCGCCCCGGCGCTGATCACCGCCGCCTGGAACATGGTCGGGGCGCCGGAGGAGTGGAAGGAGCTGCCGCCCGAGTCGGCGGTGCTGCTGGTCGAGTTCGGCGCCGCGAGCGACGCGGAGCTCGAGGACTACGTCGCGCGCGCCGGCGGGATCCTCGCCGGCCACGAGACGATCCGGCCGCTCGCCTTCACCCGCGACGCCGAGGAGATCGAGCTCGCCTGGCGGGTGCGCGAGGGCCTGCACGGCCTGATCGGGCGCCTGCGGCTGCCCGGCACGGCGCTGATCGTCGAGGACGTCTGCGTGCCGCCCGAGCGGATCGCCGAGGGGGCGCGGGACCTGCAGGCGCTGCTCGGCGAGCACGGCTTCCTACCCGGGGTGGCGGGCCACGCCTCCGCCGGCAACCTCCACTTCATGCTGACCCCCGACTTCTCCAAGCAGGAGGACCTCGATCGCTACGAGGCCTTCATGGGGCGCCTGGTCGAGCTGATCGTCGGCAAGTACGACGGCTCGCTCAAGGCCGAGCACGGCACCGGGATCAACATGGCGCCCTACGTCGAACGCGAGTGGGGGCCGAAGGCGACCGAGCTGATGTGGCGGGTGAAGCAGCTCGCCGACCCCGATGGGGTGCTGGCGCCGGGCGTCGTCCTCAACCGCGACCGCGGCGCCCACCTGCGCAACCTGAAGACGACGCCGCCGATAGAGGAGTCGGCGACGACCTGCGTCGAGTGCGGCTTCTGCGAGCCGGTCTGCCCGAGCCGCGACCTGACGACGACGCCGCGGCAGCGGATCGTGCTGCGGCGCGAGATGGCGCGGCAGCCGGAGGGGTCGGCGCTGCGGCGGGCGCTGGAAGAGGAGTACGAGTACGACGCGCTCGACACCTGCGCGGTCGACGGCTCCTGCCAGCTCGCCTGCCCGGTCGGGATCGACACGGGCGCGCTGGTCAAGGAAGTGCGCGCCGCCGAGCACGGCGAGCGGGCCGAAGCGCTGGCGCTGGCAGCGGCGAAGCGCTGGGGCGCGGTCGAAGCGGCCTCGCGGGTGGCGCTGCGGGTCGGCGGGCCGCTGGCGCGGCGGGCGATGCGGGGGAGGGCGCTGCCGCCGCCGGCCTCGGCGCGGATGCCGGGGACGCACCGCGAGGGCGCGGCCGCCGTCTACTTCCCGTCCTGCACCAACCGCATCTTCGGTTCTTTTGGGGCCGACGGGCCGATTTCCGCTGACATAGAGCGGTTTTCGTCCCGTCGGCGGAGCGTGACGGAGGCGCTGGTCGCGGTCTCGGAGCGGGCGGGGCTGCCGCTGTGGATTCCGGACGACCTCGGCGGCGCTTGCTGCGGGTTGCCTTGGAGCTCGAAGGGGTTCGCCGCCGCGCACGCGCACAAGAGCGCTGAGATGGTGGAGCGCCTCTGGGAGTGGACCGACGAGGGCCGGCTGCCGGTGGTGATCGACGCCGCCTCCTGCACGCAGGCGGTCGCCGGCATCGAAGACGAGCGGCTGGCCGGAGTCCAGGTGCTCGACTCCGTCGCCTGGGCGCACGACCGGCTGCTGCCGAATCTGGAGGTGACGCGGCGGGTCGGCTCCGCCGCCCTCCACCCGACCTGCGCGACCCGGCACATGGGCCTGGCGCCCCGCCTGCGCTCGCTCGCGGCGGCGCTCGCCGACGACGTGTACGTCCCGCCCTCCGCCACCTGCTGCGGCTTCGCCGGCGACAAAGGCATCGCCCACCCCGAGCTGACCGCCGCCGCGACGCGGCCGCAGGCCGAAGAGCTGGCCGGCCGCGACTTCGACGCCCGCCTCTCCAGCAACCGCACCTGCGAGATCGGCCTCAGCCGCGCCACCGGCGAGCGCTACGAGTCGTTCGTATTCCTGCTCGACGAGCTCACCCGCTGACGCAGCCGACATTCACCACGCCGGGGTGTGGTGAATGTCGGAAACGATGAAGAGGCGGCGACCTACGGGCCGGAACGAGCCACCGAGACCGCCGCGGCGCCCTGCTCGTCGGCCTCGGCCTCGATCTCGCGCACCGTCTCGACCATGCGGCGGTCGCGCTCGAAGCGGCGGTCGAGCAGCGGGTTGACGATGCCCCGCAACGCCGAGACGTAGCGCCACCACCTCGGCGCGAAGATCCGCGGCGCCCGTTCCTCGATCCCGCGGACGACGGCGGCCCCCGCCTCCTCTGGCGTGATCCGCTTGCGCAGGAAGTTGGGCAGGTTCTGCTCCATCCGCCCCTCGTTGGCCGCAAAGGCGTCCTGGACCAGCTTGGTGTCGACCCAGCCGTAGTAGGCCACGCTCGCGCTCGCCCCGAGCGGGGCCAGCTCCGCGCGCAGTGCCCGGCCCAGCGCCTCGACGCCCGCCTTGGCGACCGCGTAGGGGCTGTTCATGACGCCGTTGGCGAAGGAGTAGACCGAGCCGGTGACGACCACGTGTCCCTTGCGCTCGACGACCTGTGGCAGCGCCGCTCGCACGGTGCGCCAGACGCCGAGCATGTCGACCTCGAAGACCCGCTCCCACTCCTCGGCGCCGATCGAGCGCATCGTCGCCATCCTGGCCTGGGCGATGCCGGCGTTGGCGACGGCGACGTCGAGGCCGCCGAAGCGCTCGACCGTCTCGGCGACAGCAGCCAGCATCGCGCCCGTGTCGGTGACGTCGGCGCCGATCCCGATCGCCCGCGCGCCGATCCGCTCGGCCGCCTCGCGCGCCTCGGCGGCGTCGATGTCGAGGACCGCGACCGAGGCGCCCCGCGCGTGCAGCTGGCGGGCGGTCTCGAAGCCGATCCCGCGGGCGGCGCCGGTCACCAGCGCCACCTTTCCGTTCAGGGGGAAGACGGGCATGCGGCGTGGAGCGTAGCCGCTCCTAGAATCCGGCGACCATGCCCGGCTTCAAGCCCGTAGACCCGCGACAGTCCTTCCCCGAGCTGGAGGAGCGGGTGCTGGCGCGCTGGCGCGAGCGCGACGTCTTCGGCCGCTCGCTCGCCAATCGCGAGGGCGCCGAGGTCTGGAGCTTCTACGAGGGACCGCCGACCGCCAACGGCCGGCCCGGCTCCCACCACGTCCTCTCGCGGGTCTTCAAGGACGTCTACCCCCGCTACCGCACGATGCGCGGCTACCGGGTGCCGCGCAAGGCCGGCTGGGACTGCCACGGGCTGCCGGTCGAGATCGAGGTCGAGAAGCAGCTCGGCATCTCCTCCAAGCACGAGATCGAGGAGTACGGGATCGCCGAGTTCAACCGGCGCTGCCGCGAGTCGGTCTTCGAGTACGTCGAGGAGTGGAACCGCCTGACCGAGCGGATCGGCTTCTGGATCGACCTCGACGACCCCTACGTCACGCTCGAGGACGACTACATCGAGTCGGTCTGGTGGTCGCTGCGCAAGCTCTGGGACGAGCAGCGCCTCTACGAGGGCCACAAGGTCGTCCCCTACTGCCCGCGCTGCGGCACGGCGCTCTCCTCGCACGAGGTGGCACAGGGCTACAGGGAGGTCGAGGACCCGTCCATATACGTGCGCTTCCCGCTCGTCGGCGAGGACGGCAGCGAGGCGGGGGAGTCGCTGCTCGTCTGGACCACGACCCCGTGGACCCTCCCCGGGAACGTCGCGGTTGCCGCTGCGCCGGACGTCACTTACATCAGGGCGCGGGTCGGTGGCGGTGGCGCCGAGGAGACCCTGATCGTCGCCGAGCCGCTCGCCGAGCGGGTGCTCGGCGAGGGCGCCGAGGTGCTCGATCGCTTTCCCGGCTCCGCGCTGGTGGGCCGCGCCTACCGCGGCCCGGTCTTCGCGCTCGGCGACGGCGGGCCGGCGGGGGCGTTCCGCGTCCTCGCCGGCGACTTCGTCACGACCGAGGACGGCACCGGCCTCGTCCACATCGCGCCTGCCTTCGGCGAGGACGACTACCGGGTCGCCGCCGAGAACGGGATCTTCGACCCGACCCGCCACGGCAGCCTCTACAACCCGGTCGGCCCCGACGGCACCTTCTCGGCCCAGGTCAGCGGCTTCGAAGGACGCTTCGTCAAGGACCCCGAGACGACCGCGGCCCTGATCGACGACCTCCGCGAGCGCGGCCTGCTCTTCCGCGAGCAGAGCTACGAGCACGCCTACCCGCACTGCTGGCGCTGCGGCACCCCGCTCCTCTACTACGCCAAGTCGAGCTGGTACGTCGCCACCTCGCAGGCCCGCGACGCTCTGCTCGCCAACAACGAGGGGATCGGCTGGCACCCGGAGCACATCAAGCACGGCCGCTTCGGCAAGTGGCTGGAGAACAACGTCGACTGGGCGCTCTCGCGCGACCGCTACTGGGGGACGCCGCTGCCGATCTGGGAGTGCGCCGGCCAGGGCTGCGACGGCCGCTGGTGCGCCGGCTCGGTCGCCGAGCTGCGCGAGCGCGCCCGCGGCGAGGTGCCCGACGACCTGCACCGCCCCTACATCGACGCCGTCACGCTCGACTGCCAGGAGTGCGGCGGCGAGATGCGCCGGGTCGAGTCGGTGATCGACACCTGGTACGACAGCGGCGCGATGCCCTTCGCGCAGTTCCACTACCCCTTCGAGAACCAGGAGCTGTTCGAGGAGCGCTTCCCGGCCGACTTCATCTGCGAGGCGATCGACCAGACCCGGGGCTGGTTCTACACGCTGCTCGCCGAGTCGACGCTGCTCTTCGACACCTCCAGCTACCGCAACTGCGTCTGCCTGGGTCTGATCCTCGACCCCGATGGGCAGAAGATGTCGAAGAGCAAGGGCAACGTGGTCGAGCCCTGGGAGGTGATCGAGCGCCACGGCGCCGACGCCTTCCGCTGGTACTACCTGACCGCGCAGCAGCCCTGGTCCGGCTACCGCTTCTCGGTCGACACGGTCGGCGAATCGGTGCGCCAGCTCCTGCTGACCCTGTGGAACACCTACTCGTTCTGGGTGCTCTACGCGAACGCGGAGAACCTCGGGCCGGGCGACTTCCGTGACTCCGACTTGCGTTCGCACTTTGTCGGGCATAGCCCGACTAACAGCGAACGCACCGCGGCCGAGGACCTCGATCGCTGGGCCCTCTCGCGGTTACAGGCGACGGTGACCAGCGTCCGCGAGCACATGGACGGCTTCGACTGCACGGCCGCCGGCCGTGAGATCGCCGCCTTCGTCGAGGAGCTCTCCAACTGGTACGTGCGGCTCTCGCGGCGGCGCTTCTGGGACGGCGACCGCGCCGCCTTCGCCACCCTGCGCCACTGCCTGCTGGAGACGGCGGCGATGCTGGCGCCGTTCACGCCCTTCCTCGCCGACGAGATCCACCTCAACCTGGCCGGAGGCGAGGGCGAGGAGCTGGGCGAGCTGCCCGACTCGGTCCACCTGCGCGACTTCCCCGCGCCCGACCCCGCGCTCGCCGACCCGGAGCTGGAGGCGGCGATGGAGGCGGTCCGCTTGACGGTCGAGCTCGGCCGCGCCGCCCGTGCCCAGGCCAAGGCCAAGGTGCGCCAGCCGCTGCGCCGCGCCGTGATCGTCGCCAACGACGCCGAGCGAGAGGCGATCTCCGCCCGCGCCGAGCTGGTCAAGGGAGAGCTGAACGTCAAGGAGCTCGATTTCGTCACCGAGGAGGCGGAGCTGGTCAGCTACGCGGTCAAGCCCAACTACCGCGCGCTCGGCCCACGCTTCGGCAAGCGGATGCCGCTCGTCGCCGCCGCGGTCGAGGCGCTCGACGCCCGCCACGTCGCCGCGGTGATGGCCGACGGCGGCCAGGTCGGGATCAGCGTCGAGGGCGAGGAGCACGCGCTCACCGCCGACGAGGTGACGCTTGCCCTGCAACCACTGGAGGGCTACGAGGTCGAGGCCGAGGCCGGTCACGCGGTCGCCCTGCAGCTGGAGCTGGACGACGAGCTGCGCCGCGAGGGCATGGCGCGCGAGATCGTCCACGCCGTCCAGAACGCCCGCAAAGAGGCCGGCCTCGACATAACCGACCGGATCGAGCTGACCCTGGGTGGCGACGACGAGCTGCTCGCCGCCGCCCGCGCCTACCAGGGCTACGTCGCCGGTGAGGTGCTGGCGACCTCGGTCGCCTTCGACGGCGCGGACGGAGACGGCGCCGTCGCCAAGATCGACGGACGCGAGCTCCGCATCGGCGTCAGCCGCGGCTAGGGAGGAGGAGCGACTAGGAGGGAGTGGCTCGCGCGGCCGGCGCGGCGCCCTCGGCCGCCCCCTCGCTCGCTCCGTTGCGCCAGTAGTCGAAGCCGACCCAGGCGGCGGCGGTCACCGGCACGGCGAGCAGGGCCCCGACGATCCCGGCGACGACGGTGCCGGCCGCGAGCGCGAGCAGGATCGCCACCGGGTGCAGGCGGATCACCCGGCCGACGATGTTGGGGTAGAGCAGGTCGCCCTCGACCTGCTGGATCGTGAAGATCGCGCCGACCACCAGGGCGGCGGCGACGGCCCCCTCGCTGATCAGCGCCACCAGGGCGGCGACCGCGCCGGCGACGAAGGCGCCGATCAGGGGCACGAAGGCGCCGAGGAAGACGACGACCATCAGCGGCACGACGAGCGGCACTCCGATCACCGCCAGCGCGATCCCGATCAGGACCGCGTCGACCACCGCGATCAGGACGACGCCCCGCATGTATCCCGAGATCGCCGTCCAGACCTCGCGGCCGGCCCCGTCCATCTTCTCGCGGTGGCGCTCCGGGGCGAGCGAGACGGCCCAGTCCCACATGCCGCGGCCATCGTGGACGAGGAAGAAGACGAGCACGACCAGCAGCAGCAGGCCGGCGACGATCTCCGCCAGCAGCGACGCCCCGGTGAGGAGGCCCTGCCCGATCGTGCCGCTCTGCTCGCCCAACGTCGAGACCCCGCGGTCGATCGCGTCGTCGATCTCGCTGCGCTGCAGGTGGAGGGGGCCGTTGACGAGCCAGCCGATCACCTCGTCGATGCCGTCGTCGACGCTGCGCTGGAGTTCGTCGAACTGGTCGATGAACGGCGGCCCGATCAGGGCGAAGACGCCGGCCAGGGCGAGGACGCTGAGCACCATCACGAGGCCGGTGGCGAAGGCGCTGGGCATGCCGCGCCGCCGCAGGAAGTCGGTGGGGGGCATCAGCAGGGTCGCGATCAGCACCGAGGCCATCGTCGGCACGACCACGAAGCGCAGCTTCGAGAGCGCCCAGAGCGCGAGCACGACCCCCGTCCCGAGGACGATCAGGTTGGCGGCGACCCGCGTCGCGGGCCACAGGAAGCCGGTCAAGGTCGCCCCGCCGGCAGTCCTAGTCCTTCGCTTCGCCGATGATGAAGTCCGATTTGGCGGAGTCCGAGAACTTCACCCAGCAGTGATCCGGCGGGACGCCGGCCACCTCGCCCAGCGCAGCCTCGATCCGCCTCGCGATCTCCGCCTTCTGCTCGTCGCTGCGGCCCTCGTACCAGTGGATGTGAACGAACGGCATGCCGCGCAGCCTAGGCGACGCGACCGACGCCCGTCCGCTCAGGCGAGCGCCGGCTCGAGCTCGGCCTCGAGGCGGCGCTTCGGCATCGCCCCGACTACTTTCTTGGCGATCGCGCCGTCCTTGAAGAGGAGCAGAGTCGGGATCGACAGCACTTCGTACTGCGCCGCCGTCTGCTGGTTCTCGTCGACGTTGAGAGAGACGACCTTCAGGTCGTCGCGCTCGGAGTCGATCTCCTCGAGGACCGGATGGACGACGCGGCAGGGCCCGCACCAGGGCGCCCAGAAGTCGACGAGCACGGGGCCCTCGGCGTCGAGCACGTCGGATTTGAAGGTGGCGTCGGTAACGGCTGCGAGCTTGCCAGTCACTGGAATCGGTCTCCTGCGAGTCGAGGTTCAGCGGCCAATACTTCAGAAAGTATAGCGAGCCTGCGGCGGTTGCGGATCGGCCCTGACGCGGTCGGTCTAGGTCGCCGAGTACCTGATCTCGAGGTGCGTCTCGTAGGTGCGCGGGACGAGGCAGCGACGGCGAGGCACTCGCACGATCTTGAGCCTGCCGGTTCCGCGATCGCGTCGCAGGACAGGGCGCCTGGCCACTCCGCAGAAGACGCCGGGCGCCCACGTCCCGAGGGCGGGGTCGCTGAAGAACGGAGCGTAGAAAGGCCCGGGGAGGTAGGGGGCCGGTGGCGTCTCCGCCACTGAGACGAGCGGCCCCAGCTGGAGGCCGGCGGCCTTGGCGGCGACCTTGGCGTTCACGAACGCGGTTGCGACGGCCTCGCGGGTGGCGGCGTCCCGAGCCTTCGCGATGGCCTGCTTGATCGAGCGGTCGCTGTTGCCGTCGCTCGGTTCGACGGGCACCTCCGCGGCGCCCGAGGAGCGGACCTCCCGCCCGTCTTCAGCGGGGGCGCTCGCGCCCTCGGCGACGCCGAAGGTCACCATGGCCGCGACCGCCTTGCGGCAGCTGGCCGGCGTGCTCCCTGGACCGTCGCAGCCCCGACCGAGTGGAGGGAACTGCGTCAGCTCCGGCAGGTAGATGCGCGTCACGCCCCCGAGCCCCAGGCGGAGGGCAGCCGCGATGCCGGCGGCGCGCTGCCGTGCGTCTCGAACGGCGCGATCCGCCGCATCCGCTTTGGCCGGCGCGATCCCGATCCCGGTGACGGTGATCCCGGTGGGGGGCTCGGCGTCGCTCCCAGGGACGGCCCGCGCTCCTGCCGCCGGCAGGAGCAGCGCCGCCAGCGCCAGCACCGACGCGAGCGCCGTTCGAACCACCCCTCGGACCCCCTCCATCTCTCGTCCTCCCATCGTTGGGGGCGGAGGCTACCGATCGCCCGCCGGGCCGCCCTGGCCCCCGCCTCGCCGCCCGCCGGCGAAGCGCAGGAGCGGCACCCGCCAGATCGCCTCGAGGACGATCGCGCGGCTCATCTTCGAGGCGCCGACGCGGCGGTCGCGAAAGACGATCGGGACCTCGGCGACCTCGAAGCCGCACTGGATCGCCCGGTAGGTCAGCTCGACCTGGAAGGCGTAGCCGCGCGAGCGCACCGCGTCGAGGTCGATCGCCTCCAGGACCTCGCGCCGGAAGCACTTGAAGCCGCCGGTCAGGTCGCGGACCCCGACCCCGAGCACGAAGCGGGCGTAGGCGCTGCCGCCGCGGCTGATCGCCCGTCGCAGCGGCCCCCAGTCGCCGACGCCGCCGCCGGGCACGTAGCGAGAGCCGATCACGAGGTCGGCGCGCCCGGCCGCGTCGAGCAGCCGCGGCAGGTAGGCGGGCTCGTGGGAGAAGTCGGCGTCCATCTCGAGGATCAGTCCCGCCCCCTCGGCCAGCGCCCGCCGAAAGCCGGCGATGTAGGCGGGGCCGAGCCCTTCCTTGCCCGGGCGGTGCAGGACGCTGACCGCGTCGTGCTCGGCGGCGAGCCGGTCGGCGATCCGTCCCGTCCCGTCGGGCGAGTTGTCGTCGACGACCAGGACGCGCGCCGAGGGCGGCAGCTTCGCCAGCGCCGCCGCCACCAGGGGCTCGACGTTCTCCGCCTCGTTGTAGGTCGGCAGGACGACCCACGCCGGCCCGCGCTCCGAGGTCCCCGGTCGCATGCGCGGCGATCCTATTCGCGGCCTCGTCAGCTTGCGGGTTCTATCCGCGCCCCCGTTAGCTTGCCGGTTGTGACCAACGCCGAGATCGCCGCCGCCTTCGACGAGCTGGCCGTCCTCTACGAGCTCGACGGCGCGGTCAAATACCGGGTGCTCGCCTACGGCACCGCCGCCAAGGCGATCCGCGAGAGTCCCGTCTCGGTCGCCGAGCTGGCCCGCGAGGGCCGCGCCACCGAGATCCCCGGCGTCGGCAAGACGCTGGCCGAGAAGATCGCCGCCCTGCTCGACACGGGCGAGATCCCCGCCGCGGTGCGCCTCAAAGCGAAGTTCCCGCCGACGCTGATCGAGGTGACGCGGGTCCCCGGGCTGGGAGCGAAAACGGCGAAGCGGCTCTACGACGAGCTCGAGATCTGCTCGCTCGAGGACCTCAAGAGGGCGGCCGAGGAAGAACGGATCCGCGACGTCAAGGGACTCGGCCCGAAGGTCGAGGAAAACGTGCTGGCCTCGCTGGAGCGGCTGGGCGAGCCGGGCGAGGGGCCGGGGCGGCTGCTGCTCTCCAAGGTGCGGCCGATCGCCGCGGAGCTGGCGGCGGCGCTGCGCGAGCACCCCGCCGCCAACCGGGTCGAGGTGGCGGGCTCGGTGCGGCGCTGGGGGGAGACCTGCAAGGACATCGACCTGATCGCCACCGCCGAGGAGCCGGCCGCGCTGGCCGAGCACCTCGCCGGCCACCCGCTGGTCGCCGCCGCCGGCACGCCCGGTCCCAATGGCGTCCGCGCCCAGACCCACAACGGCATCTCGGTCGACCTGCGGATCGTCGCCCCCGACGCCTTCGGCAACCTGCTGCAGCACTTCACCGGCTCCCAGGCCCACAACGTGCGGCTGCGCGAGGAGGCGGTGCGGCGGGGGCTCTCGGTCTCCGAGCACGGGATCACCGACACCGAGAGCGGCGAGACGACCCTCTGCGCGACCGAGGAGGAGGTATACGAGCGGCTCGGCTACGCATACGTCGAGCCGGAGCTGCGCGAGGGGCGCGGCGAGCTGGGGGCGGCGCGCGAGGGGACGCTGCCGCGCCTCGTCACGGTCGAGGACATCAGGGGCGACCTGCACTCGCACACGACGCTCTCCGACGGTCGCAACACGCTGGGCGAGATGGCAGCCGCCGCGCGCGACCGCGGCTACTCCTACCTGGCGGTCACCGACCACTCGGCGACCCACGGCTTCGGCAACCACGTCACCGCCGCGCAGCTCTGGAAGCGGGTCGAGGAGGTGCGCGAGTGGAACGAGGCGAATCCAGGCGACTTCATCCTGCTCTCCGGCAGCGAGGTCAACATCGGCCTCGACGGCGGCCTCGACTACCCCGACGACCTGATCGACGCGCTCGACTGGGTCGTCGCCAGCGTCCACACCTCCTTCTCCGTCCCTGAAAAGCAGATGAACGAGCGCATCCTGACCGCGATCGAGAACCCCGGGGTCGACTGCATCGGCCACCTCACCGGCCGCCTGATCGGGCGCCGCGAGCCCTACGGCGTGGACATCGAGGCGGTCGTCGAGGCGGCGGCGCGCACCGGCACGATGCTGGAGATCAACGGCAACCCCAACCGCCGCGACCTCTCCGAGCACCACGCCCGCCTCGCCGCCGAGGCCGGCGTCCAGATCGTCGTCAACACCGACGCCCACGGCGTCGAGACGCTCGACAACATCGCCTACGGCATCGCCACCGCCCGCCGCGCCTGGCTCACCGCCGAGCAGGTGGCCAACACGCGCTCGTGGGACGAGTTGACGAAGTTGCGCGATTCAGGCTCCTGAAAAGTCACTTTCGTCCTCAGACATGTGACTTCGGTCCGTCTAGCGTCAGGGACGCCGCGAAAGCGGCGGTCGCCCCCGCCGATGGACAGACGGCTCCCGATTTCGCAATTGGGGAAGAGAGGGTTCGAATCCCTCCGGGGGCACTGGTCGCTTCGATACTCTGGGGGACGCGAGATCGGGAGCTATGGATTCATCGGCTTCCCCAATTTGCGCAGACGACCCGCTTCGGCGGGTCGTCTGCTTTTCGGCTCAGCGTGCGGTCAGCCGGTCGCTGCGCAGCCCCGGCGTCCGGACCAGCTCGATCGGGCGCAGGGCCGAGCCGGGCACTACGTAGAACTTGACGCCGTCGCGCTGCTCGATGCCGAGGACCGCCGCCTCGCGGGTGCGCAGGGCGAGGGCGACGAGGAGGGCGTAGCCGGCGCCGATCGCGGCGACGCCGGGGAAGAAGGCGCCGAGAACGCCGGCGACGATGGCGGTGACGCCGATCGGCCAGAGACGCCCGGTGGCGACGCGGCCGGGGGGCTCAGGCGGCAGCGAGGTCGCGGTGCGCGCCCGCGCCAGGGCGTCGCGCACGCCGTCGGCGGCTCGCGCGGGCCGGCCGAGCCAGAGGCCGATCGCGACCGCCGCCGTCCACCAGACCGCGGCGACGAGCAGCGTCTGGGTGTCTTCCGCCTGGCCGGCGGACAGCGCCGCGATCGCTCCCAGGACGGTGGCCTCGGCGCCGGTCAGGAAGACGGTGAGGCGGAGCAGGTCGGTGTAGGGCACGGTCGCTCCCTCCCTACGCCAGCGCTCGCAGGATCGCGAGCCAGCCAGCCGGCCCGTCGACCGTGAGGTCCGCCTCGCGCTCGAGCTCGGGCGGCCCCTCGGCCGAGAGCACGCCGACGCAGACCGCCGTCTCCAGCTCGCCACGCGCGCGCATCTGGCGCAGCCCCTCGAAGGCGTCGAGGTCGGTGCGGTCGTCGCCCGCGTAGATCGCGTGGCGAACCTCCACCTTGGCAGCGAGCAGATCTTCGACGGCGGTGTCCTTGCCGATCGTCACCGGCGGCCGCAGCTCGAGCACCTTGCGACCCCAGTGGACGACGAGCCCGGCGTCCTCGGCCGCGGCCGCGATCTGGCGCGCCCCCGCCTCGGCCGCCTCCTCGTCTCCGGCGCCGCGCCAGTGGAGGGCCTGGATCGTGTCCTTGTCCTCGCGGCGCAGGCCGGCCGCGGCGAGCGCTTCCTCGCGCTGGCCCTCCAGGAAGCTCTTCGCGCGGTGTCGCTGGCTCTCGACGCCGGGACTGGTCTCGGCGTGGTCGGCAAATGGCCACAGCAGTTCCATGCCGTGATTTCCTGCGTAGGCCAGGGTCCTCGGCCCGACCAGGCGCCGCGCGTCCTCGGCCTGCCGGCCGGAGACGCAGCCGACCAGCGCGAAGCGCTCGCTCAGTCGCCGCAGCGTCCCAACCCCCTGCACGGACACCGCCGCCTGCTCCGGCCGCGCCACGATCGGCGCCAGCGTGCCGTCGATGTCGGAGAGGATCGCGGCGCTCTCCGGAGCTGCCACGAACGGCCGCAGCAGAGGGCTCTCGGCGGGTGCTCGCGTTCCCTGCTCGCTCGGCACGGCGTCAGAGCCTAGTATCGCCTCCGGTGCCCTCCGACCGACTCCTGAAGCTGGCCGCGATCGGCACCCTCGCCGGCATCTTCAGCGGCCTCTTCGGCGTCGGCGGCGGCACGGTGATCGTGCCGCTGCTGATCCTCTGGTTCGGCTACGGCGAGCGGCTCGCCACCGGCACCAGCCTCGCGGCGATCGTCCTGATCGGCCTGCTCGGCGCCGCCGCGCAGGGGGGCCTCTACGGCAACGTCCACCTGGTGACCGGGCTGCTGCTCTCGATCCCGGCGATCGTCGGCGTCGTCCTCGGCACGGCGATCCAGCAGCGGATCCCGCAGCGCGCCGTCTCCCTCCTCTTCGCCGCCCTGCTGGTCGCGATCTCGATCGAGCTGATCGTCCCGTGAGCGCGGCGAGGCCCCCCCGTGGATGAGCTGCTCGCCGCGCTGGTCGCCCTGGCCGGCGGCATGGCCGGCGGCCTCGTCGGCGTCGGCGGCGGCGTCCTCTTCGTCCCCGCGCTGACCATCTTCCTCGGCCTGAGCCAGGTCGAGGCGGAGTCCACGTCGCTGATGATGATCGTGCTGGTCGCGCTGATCGGCAGCTATCGCCAGCACGGCTACGGCAACGTCAACCTGCGCGACGCGGCGATCGTCGCCGTCCTCTCGCCCCTCGGCGTGCTCGCCGGCGTCGTCATCGCCAACGAGGTCTCGCAGCGCGCCCTCGAGCTCTCCTTTGCCGCCTTCGCGCTCTACGTCGCTTACGGCTTGGTGAAAAGGGCGCTGTACGCTCAATAGATGGATTCCCTCAACTGGGTGGGAGAGGTGCCGCAGCTCCGCTCGCCGCTCTTGGTCTGCGCCTTCCGCGGCTGGAACGACGCCGCCGGGGTCGCCTCCAACGCGCTGGCGACGCTCGCCGAGTCGTTCGACCCCGAGCCGATCGCCGAGATCGACCCCGAGGAGTTCTTCGACTTCCAGGCGACGCGCCCGACGATCGTCCTCAGCGAGGGCCAGACCCGCCGCATCGACTGGCCCCAGAACGACCTGATCGCCATCCGCGTCCCCGGCGCCGAACGCGACCTCGTCCTCTTCGACGGCACCGAGCCCAGCCTGCGCTGGCGTACCTTCTCGGAGACGGTGGCGACCGCGGCCGACGCGCTCGGGGTCGAGATGGTGATCACGCTGGGCGCCCTCGTCGCCGAGGTCTCCCACACCCTGCCGGTGCCGATCACCGGCCTCGCCTCGGACGAGCAGCTGATCGAAGAGCTCGAACTGCAGCGCTCCAACTACGAGGGGCCGACCGGGATCGTCGGCGTCCTCCACGACCGCTGCCGCGAGCTCGGCATGAGCTCGGCCTCGCTCTGGGCGGCGGTGCCGCACTACGTCGCCGCCGTCCCCAACCCGAAGGCGACGCTGGCGCTGCTGCGCCGGCTCGAGGGGCTGACCGGGATCGCGGTCGAAGCCGGCGAGCTGGAGGAGGAAACCGAGAGCTACGAAGAGCAGATCGGCCGCGCCGTCGCCGCCAATCCCGAGATCGCCGAGCTGGTCGAGCGGATCGAGGAGGCGCAGGCCGAGCAGTTCGGCGAAGAGGGGGGCGAGCTGCCCTCGGCCGACACGATCGCGCGCGAGTTCCAGCGCTTCCTGCAGCAGCGCCGCGGCGACGAGAACTGATTCCGGGCGGGGCGAGCGGAGGCTGGCCAGCCTCCCTCACGCACGCTTCTCCCTCGTCTGGCGGCTTCGGGCGGCTGGCGCACCCGCCAGCCCGTGCGCGCTCAGCTCTCGGCGGCGGGGCAGACCAGCCGGTAGTCGCACCAGCCGCAGACGCGCGGCGAGGGCCGCGGCTCGAAGTCCTGGCCCAGGACCCCCTCGCCGACCTGCAGCACCGTGCGCTCGACCCGCTCGGCGTCGTCGGAGCGGACCGGCGCCGCGACCTTCTCGGCGTCGAGGACGTAGTAGTAGCTGCCGGTGCTCGCCTCGACCTCCCAGGCCTCGCGCGCCGCCAGCCGGTAGAGGGCGAGCTGCAGGTCGCTCTCCAGGTCTGCTTCGCTCTTGCGCTCGCCGGTCTTGTAGTCGATCAGCTCGTGGTCGCCGCCCGGGAGGCGGTCGACGCGGTCGACGCGCCCGCGCACGTGGTGCTCGCCGATCTTGATGTCGAACTTGCGCTCCAGCCAGACCGGCGACCCCTCCGCCTCGCGCTCGCGCTCCCAGTAGAGGCGCATCGCCTCGCGGGCGCGGTCGCGGAACTGCAGCTCGTCGTCGCTGGTGCCGAACCCCGAGCGCCGCCAGCCCGCCTCGAAGAGGGCCATCAGCCGCGCCAGCCCGTCGCCGTCGGTGTCCTCCTCCTTGTGGAAGCGCTCGAGGACGTTGTGGATGAGGATGCCGAAGCGCTGGTTGATCGTCGGCTCCTGCGGGATGCCGAAGACGCGGGCGAACTTGTACTTGAGCGGGCAGGTCAGGTAGAGGTCGAGGTCGGAGGCCGAGAGGCTGAGCCCGCCGTCGCCGCGCCGCGGCAGGAAGCCCTCCAGCGAGGGCTCGTGACGGGAGGCGATCAGGCGCCGCCGGCCCTCGCGCTCCCGTTCGGAGTCGAGCAGGTAGGCGTCGAGCGCCGAGGCGTCCAGCTCGGCCTGCTGCTCGGGCGTCGCGACCTGGCGCAGCAGCCCGTTGACCGCCTCGACCGCCTCGGCGGTCGCCTCGTCGCCGGGGCGCTGGGCCAGCGCCGCCAGCTTCAGCAGCTCCAGGTAGCGGGCGATCGCGCGGTTGACGTCCACCGCCGTGTCGAGGCGCGGCTCCGAGAGCTCGCGGCCGGCCTGCCAGGAGGCCTCGAGCACCTCCTCGCGCAGCATCCGGTAGGTCGCGTGCAGCCCCTCGGCCGGGCCGAACAGCTCCTCCTGGTGGTCCTCCTCCTCGCCCTCGGCCCCGGCGAGCGCCGCCTCGTAGAAGGGGGAGGGCGGGAGCTCGCGCTGCTCGTCGCGCTCGACCCGGGAGAGGACGAGGCCGGAGCGGGCGGGACGGCCGATCCGCTCGGCGCCGGCGGCGTGCTCGAGGCCGGCGACGAAGACGTGCTCGAACTCCATCCCCTTGGCCGAGCCGCGCGCCAGTCCCTGGACCGCGCCCGGCGCCGGGGGATCGACCGCGCCGGCCGGCTCGACGCCGGCCTCGGCGACCGCGCTCAGGTGGCGGACGAAGTCGCGGGTCGAACCGTGCGGCTGGCGGCGCGCCCAGGCGGCGGCCAGCTCAGCCAGCCGGGCCAGCCCGAGCAGCCGCTCGGCGACCTCGGGCTGGGCGGCGAAGAGGCGCTGGCGGCGCAGCCCGACGGCCTCGATCAGGCGCCGCACGAAGACGTCGGCGCGCCGCTCCTCCAGCGCCGCCGAGGCGGTCCCGTAGAGCTTCAGGAAGGACTGGATCCGCTCGCGCGCCTCGGGCGGGATCTGCGGGCTCTCCAGCGCCGCCTCGCAGCCCGAGACCATGTCGGTCTTGCGGCGCCGCGCGATCGTCGTCAGCCGCGCCAGGTCGGCGGAGCGCAGCCCGACCGGCGGCCGGGTCAGCGCCCGCGCCGCCGCCGCCGAGTCGGCCGGGTCGGCGAGGACGCGCAGCCAGGCGATCGCGTCGCGGACCTCGGGGCGCTGGAAGAGGGCCGCCGGACCGGCGAGGTGGAAGGGGATGCCGCGCTCCTCCATCGCCGCCGCGATCGGGCCGCCGCGGGCCGCCGGGTCGTCGACCAGGACGCAGACCTGCTCGGCCGGCGTGCCGGTGGCGATCAGGTGCTCGGCCTCGCGGGCGATCGCCTGCGCCTGCGCGCGCTCGTTGGCGCAACGCCAGAAGCGGACCGGCGGCTCCCGGAAGCGCCGCTCGAGCACGATCGCGTCGCCCTCCGTGTGGGCGGAGCGGTACCAGGCGGCGACCTCGGACTCGTCCTCCAGCGCGTAGACGTGGTTGGGCTGGTCGGCGGCGAGCGAGGCGAGGATCGCCCGCTGCGCCGGCACCGTGTCCTCGAGCTCGTCCACCATCAGGTGCGCAAAGCGGGAGGCGATCTCGGCGCGCACGTCGGGCCGCTCGGCGAGCAGCTTGTTGAGGGTGAGGAAGACGTCGCCGCGGTCGAGGCTGCCGGCCGCGGCGAGGATGCGGTCGTGGGCGGCGGCCAGCTCGCGCATCTCCTCGTCGGCCGGGCCGGCGCCGGCCTTCAGCGCGTCGATCCGCTCCAGCAGCCGCGCCAGCAGGCCGGCCGGGTTGCCGCGGATCTCGTGGGCGCGCAGCGGCAGCTCGTCGAGGCGGTCGAGCAGCATCGCCAGGCGCTCCGCCGGCCCGACCACGTCGAAGAAGGGATCGAGTCCGGCTGCGGTCGAGTGCTCGCGCAGCAGGCGCTCGCAGAGCTCGTCCCAGGAGCCGATCCAGAGCTCCTCGTAGGGCGGCTCGAGCGCGGCTTCGGCCCGGCACCTGAGGCTCCGCGTGCCCGCCCGTGAAGAGGCGAGGACGAGGACGCGGTCGGGGGCGACTCCCTCCGCCGCCAGGCTCGCCAGCCGGCGCGCCAGCGCCTCGGTCTTGCCGGTCCCCGCCGCCCCCAGCAGGAGCAGCGGCCCGGCCCGGTGCTCGATCGCCCGCTTCTGGCTGTCGGCGAGGGCAAGCATGACTCAACGCTAACGACCTGGCACCGCCTGACACGACGCGGGGCGGTGTCCTCCCTAGGATGCCGCCGATGAATGTGCTCGAAGCAGACTGGCTGGCGATCTGCCGTCGCGTCGTCGCGGCGCAGCGCCAGGTGCTGGAGCGCACGCCGGGGATCGCCGAACGGACCGCCTACGAGGGGGTCGGCAAGGGTGGCGACAACACGCTGGTGATCGACCGGGAGTGCGAGGACGCCGTCTTCGCCGAGCTGGACGCGCTGGCGGAGGCGGGCGCCTCGTTCGTCGCCGTCTCCGAGGAGCGCGGCGAGGTCGCTTTCGGCGGCGGCGGGGCGGCCCGGGTCGTGATCGACCCGATCGACGGCTCGCTCAACGCGCGCCGCACGGTGCCCTCACACTGCCTCAGCCTCGCGGTCTCCTCCGGGCCGACGATGGCCGACGTCGAGCTCGGCTACGTCTACGACTTCGGCGCCGGCGAGGAGTTCGCGGCGCGGCGCGGCGGCGGCGCCACCCTCGACGGCAGATCGATCGCGGTCGGCGCCGACTCCGAGCAGCTGGAGCTGCTCGGGATCGAGTCGGCGCGACCGGAGCACGCGGTGCCGGCGCTGGAGGCGCTGACCGGCCGCGTCTTCCGCATGCGCGTCGTCGGCGCGATCGCGATCGCCGCCTCCTACGTCGCCAACGGCCGCTTCGACGGGATGCTGAGCCTGCGGCCCTGCCGCTCGGTAGACGCCGCCGCGGCGCAGCTGATCGTCCGCGAGGCCGGCGGCACCGTCGCCTTCGGCGACCTCGGCCTCGACGGGGCGGACCTCGGCCTCGACGCCCGCTACCCGATCGCCGCCGCGGCCGGGGAGAAGGCGCTGGCGACTGTAACGGCCGCCCACGTGGTGGGTTAGAACATCTGTTCGCAGGAACGTGTGTTCGCTACACTCGCGCACTTCCTCCCCCTGATCAGAAGCAACGAAAGGACTCTCTCCGAATGCCCACCAAAGCCAAGAAAGCAGCGAGCTCCAACGGCAAGGCGAAAGCCGCCCCGAAACGCGCCGCCGCCAAGAAGAGCAGCGGCCCCCGCGCTGTCGCCACCCGTGCCGTCGACGTCCCGGTCGGCGCCGCGCTCGAGCTCTCCGACCGCGTCACCGAGCTGGTCGGCCCGTTCACCGATCGCGCCGCCGCCCGCAAGCAGCTGAAGTCCTACCGGACCAGGGTCACCCGCGGCGTCAAGCGCAGCGAGCGACGCGGCGCCAGCGTCCGCCGCAAGGCCACCGGCGAGGCGAAGCGCAACCGCACCGACGTCGAGCAGCGCGTCCGCAAGGCGATCGAAGAGCAGACCTCGCGCGCTCAGGCGCTGGCCGCTCAGATCCCCTCGATCCGCTAGGCGCGGATCGTCCCACGCGTCAGCGCCCGCGCACGGCGACCGGTCGCGAGCCAGCCGGCTCGTACGGCCAGTCGCCCTGCGCCGGCGCGTAGGCGCGGAACAGGAAGCGCACGCCGCGGCTGTCGTCGTCGCTGAACCGGTAGCGGTGGCGGAAGCGACCGCGCGGGTCGGTCCGGATCGTCCGGAACTCGGTCCACGGTTCGCCCGGCAGCTTGAACTGCAGCTCCACCGCCTTTCCCTCTGGCGGGATCGTCCCCGGCGCGGCGCTGACCCGGCCCGCGAAGAGGAGCGGCGCCCCGCCGACCCTCGCGACCTTCGCCGAGGTCGTCATCCGCACCTCGCCTCTGACCGCGAGGCGCAGCGCCGGGCTCGTCGCCCGCGTCAGCGTCTGGCCGCCGGCGAAGACGGCGCTCACCTCGCGACTCGGCCCGGCGGCGAGCTGGACCGAGAAGCTGCCGTCTGCCGCCGTGGTGACCGGTGAGAGGCGCGTCGCCCCGTCGGCATAGCGCTCGACGATCTCGATCGGCATCGAGCCGAGCGGCCGCGAGCCGGACACGAGCTGTCCTCGCAAGGAGGCGCCCTGGCCGAAGCCAACCGCTGAGCGGTACGCGGGCGGGGGGCCCTCCCCGCCGGCGCCCTCGACCAATTCCGCCAGGAGGGTCGTCCTCTCCTTGAGCGGGTTCGCGAGGACCATCTCGGCGCCGCCGGCCCGCAGCCCCGTCGCAGCTCTGTTGCCGGCGTGGTCGAAGCCGACCGCCCGGAACTCGTACTCCCCGTCTGGATATGCCTCCGAGTCCCAGCGGGCGCGCATCTCCCCGGGCGGGGCCGGCGCGGCGGGCAGCGGCTCGAACGGATCGCCGGAGCCGCGGCGGCGAACGCCGATCCATCCGCGAGCGGCATCCGGTCCCGACAGCGAGTCGGCGATCGCGGCGCGGATCAGCTCCGGCGCCGAGGGGTCCTGCGCGGAGGCGAACGACAGGCTGGGCGGGGTGCTGTCGATGCGCACCAGCGCGCTGCTCGGCGGCGGGTTCTGAATCCCGTTGGCCGTGCCTCCGTCGTTGACGTTGCCGGCCAGGTCGCGGGCGTAGTAGGCGACGCGGTGCGCTCCCTCGCCGAGGACGGTCGCCGCGACGGACGCGCC
>Ga0157298_10000018_pt1 | contig 54332 bp, 46 predicted proteins | sample NitcycUS043104R2_FD_108394 | JGI IMG/M metagenome (GOLD analysis project Ga0157298, IMG submission 108394) | Soil microbial communities from Arlington Agricultural Research Station in Wisconsin, USA - Nitrogen cycling UWRJ-S043-104R-2 | ecosystem: Environmental > Terrestrial > Soil >...
CGAAGAGCATCTCGGTGGCTGACGGCACGAGGCTGGCGATCCGCATGGGCGAGCTCAATATGTCACCCCATCGGCTCCGCGGGTGGGAAAGCTATAGTCCGGGGCGCCGAATGGCCGAAGACGACCTCCCCCGAAGTACCGGGCCAAATAGCCACCGATGAGCGCCCTGCTGCTCGTTCTCCTGCTCGTCCTCGTGGCGGTCAACGGCTTCTTCGTCGCGGCCGAGTTCGCGCTGGTGCGGACGCGGCGCGGCAAAATCGAGCAGCTCGCCGAGGAGGGCGAGGCCGGCGCCGACGCGGTGATCGAGCAGCTCGACAAGATCGACGAGTCGCTGTCGGCCTGCCAGATCGGGATCACGATGGCCTCGATCGGCATCGGCTTCCTGGGCGAGCCGGCCCTGGCCGAGCTGCTCGAGCCGCTCTTCGGCGGCCTCTCGCACGGAGTCGCCGTCGGGCTTTCGGTGGCGATCGCCTTCACGTTCGTCACGGCGCTCCACATCAGCATCGGCGAGCAGGTGCCGAAGATGCTCGCGATCGGCCACGCCGAGGGGACCGCGCGGCGCGTGGCGCGGCCGCTCAACTGGTTCCGCGTGCTGACCGGGCCCGTGACCTTCGCCCTCAGCGCCGTCTCCAACGCGATCGTCCGCCTCTTCGGCGTCGACCCGACCGACATCGAGGAGCGCCACACCGCCGAGGACCTCAAACAGATCATCGACCGCTCGCGGCTGGGGGGCACGCTCGACCCCGGCGAGGCGGGAATGCTCGGCGGCGTCTTCCACCTGCACGAGCAGGAGGCGCGCGAGGTGATGACGCCGATTCCGGCCGTGGTCACGATCGACGCCGACGACACGGCTGAGACCGCGCTGCGTCGGTGCGTCACCTCGGGCCACACGCGGCTGGTCGTGATCGAAGACGACAACCCCGACCGGGTCAAGGGGATCGTCCACAACAACAGCCTCGCCCGCCTCTACATGAGTGACGGGCCGGAGGCGCGGATTGAGCCGCTGGTCCGCGACGCCGTGATCGTGCCCGAGACGCGGCCGCTCGACGACCTCCTGCATGACCTGCAGGTGCAGCGAACCTCGATCTCGGTCGTGGTGGACGAGTACGGCCGCACGATCGGGATCGTCACCGTCGAGGACATCCTCGAGGAGGTGGTGGGGGAGATCGAGGACGAGACCGACCCCCGCGCCGCGGCGCTGCGCCGCCTCGCCGGCGGCGAATGGTTCGTGCGCGGCCACGTCTCGCTAGGCGACCTCGCCGACGCCGGCATCGACCTGCCGGTCGACAGCGACGCCTACAACTCGGTCGGCGGCTACGTCTTCGGCGAGCTCGGCCGGCTGCCGAAGCGCGGCGACGCGATCAGCGTCGACGGCTACACGATCAGGGTCGAGTCGGTGCGCGAGAACCGCATCGAGGCGGTCCGGATCAGCAGTTCCGTCCGGCCGTCGGCCTAGGTTCTCCGAGCAACCCGCACTGTTCGAACCTTGGAGGTACCGCATGTGGGTTGTGCGTTTGAGCGACAAGCAGCTCGAGGTGCTGAGGGCGCTGCTGCGCTCCGAGGAGCACCTCGGCCCGGCGCTGAAGGGAGCGGTCGAGGCGCTCGACCTGGCCCGCTGGGACGACCTGCCCGAGGCCGAGCTCCCTTGGGAGGAGGTCGAGAAGACCGCCCGCCGTCAGGGCATCTCGCCGGCGGATGTGATCTGGGACCTCGCCGGCCGGCGCTAGTCGTACGAGTAGAAACCTTGGCCGCTCTTGCGGCCGAGCTTCCCTTCGCCGGTCATCTCGACCAGCAGCGCCGGCGGCTTCTGGTAGTCCTCTGACGAGGCCTCGTAGAGGGCGTCGCCGATTGCCTTGCAGACGTCGAGGCCGACGAAGTCGAGCAGGGCGAGCGGCCCCATCGGGTGGCCGGCGCCGAGCTTCATGCAGGTGTCGATCTCGCCGGCCTCCATGCCGGTCTGTTCCATGAAGCGGACGGCGTCGAAGAGGTAGGGGAAGAGGAGGCGGTTGACGACGAAGCCAGCAAGGTCGGGGACCTCGACCGCGGTCTTGCCGAGCGCCGCGCACCAGGCGAGCGCCTTCTCGCGGGTCGAGTCCGGCGTGCCGGGGAAGCAGACCTCGACCAGCTTCATGCGCGGGACGGGGTTGAAGACGTGCAGGCCGAAGAGCCGGCCGTCGACGGCGCCCGCCTCGGCGATCGAGGCGATGCTGAGCGACGAGGTCGTGGTCGCGAGGTCGGCGTTCGGGCAGGCCTCGGCGACCGCCTTGAGCAGCTCGCCCTTGGGCTCGACCTCCTCGACGATCGCCTCGACCACGACGTCGCACTCCGAAAGGTCCTTGGGGTCGGTGGTGACGCGCAGTCGCGACGGCTCCGCGCCCTCGATCTTGGCGCAGGCGGCGACCACTTTCTCCTCGGCGCGCCAGGCCGAGGCCTCGCTGCGCGCCAGCAGGATCGTGTCGGCGGTGGTGGTGGAGACGGCGGCCAGGCCGGTGGCTATTGCCCCGCTGCCCGCGATTCCCGGACTCTCGTAACCCATGTTCGCGCTCATAGGGGCGGGCTTCTATCAGGCGGAAGCCCAGAACCGTCGTGTGCCCGCCGTCACTGGCTGACCGACCAGTCAAGCGTTATCCTTAGTTTCACCAAGCAACGGACTGGCGAGACGGAGGCGGAAGATGGCTGCGAACGGCGGTGGCAAATTCGGTGGGCGAGAGGTCGTGATCGTCGAGGCGGTGCGGACCCCGGTCGGTCGGGGCCACGAGGAGAAGGGCTACTACAAGGACGTCCACGCCTCGAACCTGCTGGCAAAGGCTTACGCCGAGGCGATCGAGCGGGCCGGGATCGACGCCAACGAGGTCGAGGACGTCGTCGCCGGCTGCGTGCAGCAGTTCGGCGAGCAGGGCGTCAACATCGCCCGCAACGCCTGGCTCGAGGCCGGCCTGCCGATCGAGACGCCGGCGACCACGGTCGACCGCCAGTGCGGCTCCGCCCAGCAGGCGGTCAACTTCGCCGCGGCGCTGATCGCCTCCGGCGTCCACGACGTCGCGATCGGCGGCGGCGTCGAGCACATGGGCCACATCTCCTTCGCCGACAGCTACAAGGTGATGGAGGAGCACGGCCTCGCCTTCTCCCCCCAGCTGATGGACCGCTACGACCTCGTCCCCCAGGGCATCTCGGCCGAGATGATCGCCGACAAGTGGGAGATCCCCCGCTCCGAGCTCGACGAGATCGGCCTCCGCTCCCACCAGCGCGCCGCCCAGGCGACCGAGGAGGGCCGCTTCGAGCGCGAGATCGTCCCCTTCGCGGTCAACGGCGACACCTACGTCACCGACCAGGGCATCCGTCCCGACACCTCTCTGCAGAAGCTGGCTGAATTGAAGCCGGCCTTCAAGGAGGACGGCAAGGTCACCGCCGGCAACTCCTCGCAGGTCTCCGACGGCGCCGCCGCGGTGCTCCTGATGAGCCGCGAGAAGGCCGACGCGCTCGGCTTGAAGCCGCGGGCGCGGATCTTCGACCAGACCACGGTCGGCGTCGACCCGGTGATCATGCTGACCGGCCCGATCCCGGCGACCCGGAAGCTGCTCGACCGCAACGGGATGACGATGGACGACATCGACCTGGTCGAGGTCAACGAGGCCTTCGCCTCGGTCGTCGCCGCCTGGCGCCGCGAGCTCGACCCCGACATGGACCGCGTCAACGTCAACGGCGGCGCGATCGCCCTCGGGCACCCGCTCGGCTCGACCGGCGCCCGGCTGATCACCACCCTGCTCCACGAGATGGAGCGCTCCGACAAGGAGATGGGCCTGGTGACGATGTGCTGCGGCGGCGGTCTCGGCACCGGCACCCTGATCCAGCGGGTCTGACCCCGATAGCAACGAGTAGCCTCTTCTCGTGGACCTGAGCCTCTCCCCGTCCGAGCAGGAGTTCCGCGACGAGGTCCGCACCTGGCTCGAAGAGAACCATCCCGGCCCCGAGCCGGAGAGCGGTCTCGAGGAGGTGATGGCCTTCCGCCGCGAATGGCAGCTGAAGCTCCACGAGGCGGGCTGGGCCGGGATCTCCTGGCCGAAGGAGTACGGCGGCCGCGGCGCGACGATGATCGAGCAGGCGATCTTCGTCAGCGAGGCCTCGCGCCTGGAGGCCCCGAGCCCGGCCAACGTGCTCGGCCTGGCGATGGGCGGGCCCGTCGTCATCGCGCATGGGACCGAGGAGCAGAAGGCGCGCTACCTGGAGCCGATCCTCACCGCCGAGGAGATCTGGTGCCAGGGCTTCTCCGAGCCCGAGTCGGGGTCCGACCTCGCCTCGCTGAAGACGCGCGCCGTCAAGGACGGCGACGAATGGGTCGTCACCGGGCAGAAGGTCTGGACGACGTTCGCCCAGTACGCGAAGTGGTGCATGCTCGTCGCCCGCACCGACCCTGACGCCCCCAAGCACAAGGGGCTTACCTACTTCCTGATGGACATGGAGCAGGAGGGGGTGGAGGCGAAGCCGCTGGTCCAGATAACCGGCGAGGGCGAGTTCAACGAGGTCTTCATGGAGGAAGCGCGGATCCCCGAGGCCAACGTCGTCGGCGGCGTCGGCAACGGCTGGACGGTGGCGATCACGACGCTGATGAACGAGCGCGCGGGGCTCGCCTTCGGCGCGATCGCCCAGATCGCCAACAGCCTCAAGCGTGTCACCCAGCTGGCGAGCGAGACGCCGATGAACGGCGGCACCGCCGCGGAGGACCCGGTCGTCCGGCAGCGGCTCGCCCAGCTCCACATCGAGGCCGAGACGATGCGCCTCAACGCCTACCGCGGCCTGACGAAGACGATGCGGTCGGGCATCCCCGGCCCCGAGGGCTCGCTCGGCAAGTGGCAGTGGGCCGACATCAACCAGCGGATCACCGAGCTCGCCCTTGACGTCGAGGGCGCCTACGCGTCGCTCGACCGCGGCGCCGAGCACGCGGTCGCCAACGGGGCCTGGCAGTACGGGTTCCTGCGCTCACGCGCCAACTCGATCGAGGGCGGCACCACCGACATCCTCAAGAACATCATCGCCGAGCGGGTGCTCGGCCTGCCGAGGCTGCGGTAGGAGGGAGCGCATGTACTTCGACCTCAACGACGAGCAGCAGGCGATCAAGTCGACGGCGCGCGACTTCCTCGCCGCCCGCTACAAGTCGGAGCGGATCCGTGAGCTGGCCGAGAGCGAGCACGGCTTCGAGCAGTCCGACTGGCAGGAGATGGCCGAGCTGGGCTGGCCGGGCCTGGCGCTGCCGGAGGAGTGGGGAGGCCAGGGGCTCGGCATCGTCGAGCTGGCCGTCCTCTTCGAGGAGCTCGGCTACGCGCTGGCGCCGACGCCGCTGCTCTCCAACACGATCGTGGGCCTGGCCCTGGCGGAGAACGGGACCGACGAGCAGAAGGAGCGCTGGCTGCGGCCGCTGGCCGAGGGTCAGTTGCGCGGAACGCCGGCCCTCTTCGACGCCGGCAGCCCGGCGTCTCCGGGCATGTTCACGATGGAGGCGCGGGCCGACGGCGACGACGTCGTCCTCGACGGCGAGAAGATCCTCGTGCAGGACGCTGCCACCGCCGACCTCCTGCTCGTCGCCACCAGCGACGCCCGCCGCCACCTGGTGGAGCGCGAGGCCGCCGGAGTCACCGTGACTCCGGAGCGCTCGATCGACCTCACCCGCCGCCTCTACTCGGTCCGGTTCGACGGCGTCCGGGTCGCTCCCGAGGCGACGCTGAACGGCGCCCAGGCCGACTACCTGCCGGTGCTCTTGCGGGCCTGCGTGGCGATTGCGGCCGAGTCGACCGGCGTCGCCCAGCGGACGCTCGAGATGGCCGTCGAGTACGCCAAGGACCGCAAGCAGTTCGGGCGGCCGATCGGCGCCTACCAGGCGGTCTCTCACCGCTGCGCGCAGATGCTGCTGGAGACCGAGAACGCCCGCTCGGCCGTCTACGGGGCGGCCTGGGCGGCCGACGCGGAGCCCGAGTCGCTGCCGATGGCGGCCGCGATGGCAAAGGCCTACGCCTCCGACGCCGGCTGGCGGGTCCCCGACGCCTCGATCCAGGTCCACGGCGGCATCGGCTTCACCTGGGAGCACGACCTCCACTTCTTCCTCAAGCGCGGTCGTGCCAACGCGGCGACCTTCGGCGACGCCAAGTGGCACCGCGAACGGGTCGCCGACATGGCCCTCGCCGAGGCCTCGGTCCCGGCGCCCGTTTGAGCGCGCTCGATCGCATCTCGGTCGCCGCGATCGGCACGACGGTCGAGGATCTCGAGGCGGAGACGAAGCTGGCCGAGGCGGCCGGCGTCGAGTGCGTCTGGGCTCCGGAGCTGTTCCGCTCCTCGGTCACCCAGGCCGCATACCTGGCCGGCCGCACCGAGCGGATCGGGATCGCCACCGGGATCGCCTGGGCGTTCACGCGCAGCCCCTTCATCCTCGCGATCAGCGCCCTCGACGTCGACGAGATGTCGGGCGGGCGCTTCCGGCTCGGGCTCGGCTCGGGCGTCAAGCGCCTCAACGAGACGTGGCACAACGCCGAGTACGGCAGGCCGGCGCCGCACCTGCGCGAGGCGATCGAGGCGACGCGGCTGATCATGCGGCAGGCCGGCGCGGGCGAGCCGATCCGCTACCAGGGCGACTACTACGACATCGACATCAAGGGCTGGGTGCGGCCGCATCCGGCGCCGCGCGAGTCGGTCCCGATCTACACCGCCGGCGTCCAGGGCGGCATGTGCCGGATGGCGGGGGACGTCGCCGACGGCCTGATCGGCCACCCGATCCAGAGCCTGCGCTGGATCGACGAGGTCGTCGTCTCCTCCTTCGAGGAGGGGCTGCGCCGCTCCGGGCGCGAGCGCGCCGGCTTCGACTACCTGCCGACGGTCTGCTGCGCGATCGACGAGGACGAGGGGCGTGCGATCGAGATGGCGCGCCGGACGATCTCCTTCTACGCGACCGTCAGGACCTACATGCCGCTCTGGGAGCTGCATGGCTTCGGCGACAACGCGACGGCCGCCGGCGAGGCGTTCCGCCGTGGCGACCTCGCGGCCGTCCCCGCCGCGATCACGGACGAGATGGTCGACGCCTACTGCGCCGCCGGCCCGCTCGACAAGGTCCGCGCCCGGGTCGAGGCGACCGCCGAGCGCGCCGACGGCCTCTTCCTCACGCCGCCGACCTACTTCATCTCGCCCGAGGAGCTGAGCGAGTACCAGCGCCGCCTGATCGAGGCGTTCGGGCCCGCGGCCTCGCATGCGTAGTCGCTTAGGTTAGCTTCGCCTTAAGTTGCTCTGGTGAAAGTGGCGGAGTCTCCGTATGGAGCATTCGGTGGCAATTGGCGCAAACTACCGCGAAATCCTTCAACGGATCAAGACGTCGAGGACGACTATCGAGTTCGGAGAAAGGGCTGAGGTGGTGCGCGTCGAGACAGGCCTTACCGAGTTCGCCAAGTTCCTCCGCAAAATTTCGGCCGCAGGCTCGACAGACAGGTCCGTGTAGCCGCTTTGCGTTTCGCGCGACAGCGGAGTTTCGTCCCTCCGCACGTTTATGCCAGCGGTAGCGCTTGCTCTCGGCACCCTCCGTTGCGGCATCCGGCGCATTGGCGTCTTCGATGGCTTCATCTTCATCGAGCGCCGCGGTTACCTTCTCGTATAGCTCAAGGGCTTGATGTAGCTGACTGACCAGCACTGCGTCGTGCGGAATGTGAGCGGCGGGATAGTGGAAGGCCACGACATTCGCGGCCTGATAGGCCTGCGTCCTGAGGGTACGCCCATCGAGGTCTATCGGTTCCGAAATTAGGTTTTCTACCTCGCCCTCCTCGAGATAGCTCCGCAGGCGGGCCGCACGGGAAGATAAGTAAGCGTTAAGGCGACCACGTCGGCCCTTCTGCCGTGCCTCGGTAATTCCTTGGTTCAATGAGAGAAACACGCCTTCGCCCCGTGGATGGATCAGGTAAACCAGATAATGCCCCCGTTGAGCGCTGTCGGTCACAAGACGGTCAAATATTCCGAGCCATGGCGTTTCTGCCCAGGTGAGATTTCTCTGTCCAGCACTGCCTTGCACCTTGTAGGTAGCGACGTCGGGAACGTGTTTTCGAACGGTTTCCGGTAATTGGCGGACCATCAACTCGTATAGCTGGTCGTCTGGCACGACCCGGTCCTCGGTTCGTTTAGCTTGGATCAGCTCACAAGCGCCTTCAAGATGCGTTCTGAGAGGAGAGGAGCTAGCTAAGCGCACATAAGTGGGCGGTTCCGTCACTTCGGTGTACGGAACGGTGGTGAGCAACGCTCCTATCGCCGAGCTTCTTCTATAAGCGCCAAACGAATCAGGAGTAATGCGGACTTCCCCATCCTCCTCGAGCTTGTCAAGACCTTCTTGGATCTTGGTCAGCGCCACGGTTTCGCCCGCGGGTGACCGCTCCGTGCCAATAACCGCATTCGCGCCCGCTATGCCGAGCACAACGTTTGGCTTTCCGTGAGTTGGCGTGAACAGGGTCTCGCCGATTAGGCTTTCGACTAGACGACGGGCATTGAAATTAGACGGCATCGATTGAGCATAGAAGCCGTCCGAAAAATCCGCCGGCTACTCGTCGCGCGGGGTGATGCGGAAGATCGAGACGACCTCGGCCTGATGGGCCTCCGGGTGGACGACGTAGGCGCTGGGGCCGCCGCCGAACCAGCCGGAAGCCTCGTTCTCGCCGACGAAGACGCCAGGGTGGTGCTGGCCATTGCCGTCCTCGACCCAGACCTTGTCGCCCTCCTTGAAGCCGTGCTCCGCCGCGTCCATTCGCGCAAGCATAGGACGTGGCGGGCTGCTACGGGCAGATCACGACGAGGTGGAAGTCGGCGTCCTCGGGCTCGCCTTTGTCGTTGCGCGTGCGAACTTCGATCGCCGCCGGGTTGGCGGCCGCCGTGTTGGTCTGGGCGAAGCCGGCGCCGGGTGGGGTGGTGCCGGCGTTGTTGCGGCTGGCGACGTTGGCGCAGCCGGAGACGTTCTGGGGGAAGGTGACCGCGACCGCGCCGCCGCCCTCGGCCGCGGCGATGCCGGCGTCGCTGGCCCGCGCCAGCGTCGCGTTGCCTGGCGCGCCCGGGTTGTTGACGACGGCCCAGTAGGTGTGGGCGGCACGCTGCGCCCTCGGCACGGTGCCCAGCTTGTTGTTGTTGATCTGGAAGCCGGTCAGCGTGTCCTTCTTCAGCTTGCCGCCGCCGATCGTCTGCTTCTTGATCGCGCCGCCGTTGATCGTCTGCGCGGCGTAGGCGCTGCCGGCGAGCGCCACGATCAGGGCGATCGTGGCGACGACCATCGATGGCGACGGGCGCTTGCGCATCGCCGCTTCCCTACCCGGGAAGCGCCGCGACGAACCGCTCGAAGGCCGCGATGTCGGTCACGGCCGGCCCGTGGCCCGGCAGGATCAGGCTCGGCTCCAGCGCGGCGAGCTTGCGGATCGAGCGGCGGTTCTCGGCCGGGTCGTAGGTGAAGATCTCCGGCGGCTCGGCGATCATGGGGCGGCCGGTCGCGTAGCTCATGTTGCGGATCACGTCGCCGCAGATCGCCACCCGGTCGGCGTCGCGGAAGAGGATCACCTCGCCGCGCGCGTGGCCCGGGGCGTGGATCACGCGAAAGCCGGCGACGTCGTCGCCCTCGCGCAGCACCCGGCCGACCTCGTGCGGCGGCCCCTCCCAGAGCGCGCGCACGACCCGGTTCACGGGATGACTCCGGTGCGCCTCCTGGACGGGCCGGCGCCCCTCCATCGCGTCGACGTCGTCCTCGTGGCAGGCGAGCGGGATGCCGCGCGCCTCGCAGATCGCCTTGGCAGCGCCCTGATGGTCGGGGTGGACGTGGGTGAGGGCGAGCAGGGCGACGTCGAGTCCCTCGATCTGCTTGAGGATGCGCCGGCGGTCCCAGGTGCGGCCGGCGTCGATCAGCACGTCCTCGGCGAGGTAGACGTTGATCGTCGGCGCCGGCACCTCGGCGAGCCGCCAGACGCCGGGCGCCAGGTTCCTCACGGGTGGCCGGTCCCGGTGCCGCCGCGTGGCTCGCCGCTGTGCTCGGCGAGGGCCTCCAGCTCGGCGATCTTGCGCTCGCCTTCGCGCCGGGCGGGGGCGTCGGCGGGCAGCGGCTCGATCAGGCGGCGGATCCGGTTGCGGACCTGGAGCGCGAAGTGGGGGGTGACGGCGCCCGCGAGGGCGCGGATGTCCTCGGCCGTCACCTCGCCGGCGCGGGCGAGCAGCCGCGGGTTCTCGGACTCGCTCACGGCCCGCCGCCGATCCTGGCCAGCTCGGCCAGGGCGTCGATTTCGGCCTGCTCGCTCACCTCGATCGCCTCCTCGTCTCCGATCACCCAAACGTGGTTGTAGAAGGCGCGCGTCGGGTCGGTCGTGTAGCCCGGCTTGACGTCGAGCAGGTAGTCGCGCAGCCCCTCGGGAAGCGTATCGGCGCTGTCGGTGAGGAGCAGCGGCCCCCAGGTGCCGGAGGCCGAGAGCGGCGCCGCGGCGACGGCGTCGAGCGGCGAATCGGAGCGCGCCACGACGAAGCCGTGGCCGGGGTCGTTGACGTTCCAGCCGAAGTCGCCGTCCTCGTAGCGGGCGAGGGCGACCGCGTTGGCGACGGGGTCCTCGCCGGAGACGCGGCTGACGTCGCCCGCGACCTTTGCGATCTGGCGGATCGTGTCGGAGGGGATCGCCGACGATGGCCCCAGGACGTAGACCGGGAGGCCGCGATGGCGGCGCAGGTACGCCCGGGTCGGCGCGGGGAGCTTGCGCGGCCCCGTGAAGAGGACCGGGTCGCCGGAGCGGGCCGCCCAGGCAGTCGCTGGCGCCGCGAGCTCGGGCCGCGTGAGCGAGGCGATCAGGATGTGCCGCGGCGGCCTGCCGTGCAGCCGGTCGCGCAGCCGGGCGACGGCGACGGCGGTCGCGGCCGGGGACGCCGGCTCGATCGCGGTCGCCTCGAGCCCGCCCGGTCGCGGCACGCCCCCGATCGCGAAGACCTCCGCCCCCGCGCTCTGCTTGCCGCCGCGCGGGTCGAGCGCGTCGAGGGCTTCCGCGGTCGGCTCGGGCAGGTCGTCGCCCTCGGCGAAGAGCAGGGGCGCGCGCACCGGCTCCGCTATCAGCACCGCGGCCGCGATCGCCCCCTGCCAGTCGTCGGTCCCAACCAGGGTGACGGCGGCCGGCCGCAGCGCCTCCTCGGTGGCGGGGTAGACGGCGAGCGCGACGCCGGCCGCGTTGGAGGCCGGGTCGCCGCCGCCGACCCGGGTCGTGTTGCTGGTCGCGAAGGCGGGGAAGCCAAGCTCGGTCGCGCCGGCGTCAGGCGCCTGTGCGGACCGGGCGTCGTCCTGCTGAATCGGGGCGGGGCCGGCGGTGGACGGTCCCTCGTCCTCCTCCGAGGAGCCGCCGCCGAGGACCGCGGCGACGATGAAGACGAGGGCGAGCGCGAACAGCGCCGCGATCGCCTTGAGGGCGCCTGGGACCGGCTGGCGTGGACGCCGGTCTGGCCGGCGTCCTCGAGGCGCCCGACCGCCGGTTTTCTGCCCGGTCGTCGCCGGCTTGGGGCCCGGCGCGGGGGCGGGCGGCGCCGCCTTCGGCAGGTCCGCGTTGATGGCTCGGGACATCGACGGCAACGCTAACCCACCCGGTCGGCTGGTCCATGGCGCATTTGTCCCCCTATAGCGCGACAAACGTGCCAGGGACCTCGGAAGAGGACTGGCTGGTCAGTCAGCTAACCTTCCTTGGACTGGTTGACTGACCAGTCAATCAACGGCAAAGCGCGCGATGAGGGGGCTCGAATGGATTTCGCACTGAACGACGAGCAGCAGGAGTACAAAGACCGCTGCCGGGCCTTCGCCCGCGACGTGATCCGGCCCGCCGCGCGCAAGCACGACGAAGAGGAGAGCATCCCCTGGGAGGTCATCAAGGAGGCCCGCCGGCAGGGCTTCGGCACGCTGGAGGCGATCCAGCGCTCGGCCGGCGACGGCGAGGGCCAGATGCAGGTGATCTCGGCCGAACAGTTCCACTGGGGGTGCGCCGGCATCGCGCTGGCGATCTCCGGCTCGGGCCTGGCCGCGGCCGGTGTCGCCTCCTCCGGGACCCCCGAGCAGATCGCCCGCTGGGTGCCGGAGTGCTTCGGCAACGCCGACGAGGTCAAGCTTGGCGCCTACGCGGTGACCGAGCCGCAGGCCGGCTCCGACGTCAAGAGCCTGAAGACCACCGCCAGGCGCGACGGCGACGAGTGGGTCCTGAACGGGACCAAGGTCTTCATCACCAACGGCGGCATCGCCGACGTCCACGTCGTCGTCGCCACGGTCGACCCGAGCCTCGGCACGCGCGGCCAGGCCTCCTTCGTCGTCCCCAAGGACACGCCGGGGCTGAGCCAGGGCAAAAAGGAGTCGAAGCTCGGGATCCGGGCCTCGCACACCGCCGAGATCGTCCTCGACGACTGCCGCGTCCCCGGCGACTGCCTGCTGGGCGGCGACGAGAAGCTCGAGAAGAAGCTGCAGCGCGGTCGCGAAGGCAAGAAATCGCGCGGCGCCGACGCCCTCGCGACCTTCGAGGTGACGCGGCCGCTGGTCGGCGCCTCGGCGCTCGGCATCGCCCAGGCCGCCTACGAGTGGACGCTCGAGTGGCTGGACGGCCGCAGCGAAGGCGGGAGGCCGCTGCTGCAGGAGCAGCGCATCCAGCAGACGCTCGCCGATGTCGCGACCGAGATCGAAGGCGCGCGCCTGCTGGTCCAGCGGGCCGCCTGGATGGGCCGCAACGGGATGCCGATGCGCGGCGGCCAGGGCTCGATGTCGAAGCTCAAGGCGGGCGACGTGACGATGTGGGCCACGACCACCTTGATGGACCTCGTCGGCCCCTACGCCTGGAGCACCGAGTGCCCGCTGGAGAAGTTCTTCCGCGACGCCAAGATCTACCAGCTGTTCGAGGGCACGGCCGAGATCCAGCGGATGGTCATCTCCCGCATGCAGGCGCGCGAATACGGCGAGCGGCTCGGATACGCCGCCGAGGTCGCGGCCGAGGCGGCGGCCAAGAGCGGCACGCCGCCGGCCGAGCCGGTCGCGGCGTAGCCCTTCGCGCCGGCTCGCAAGCGGGATTGCAGGACATTTGCGCCATCGCTTGGCCGGATGTCCGGTTGGCTAGCCTCCTTGGCCATGTTCAAGACTCGCCTTGGCACGGTGGCCTCGGTCGCCATCGTGGCGGCGCTTGTCGTGCTGCTCGGCGGGAGCGGCACCGCGCCGGCTGAGGATCTCAGCGAAAAGCTCAGCGAGAAGGAATCGAAGCTCTCGGAGGTGCGGGAGCGCAAGGGCGTCCTGACGACGACCATCTCGCGCTACCGCGACGAGATCGAAGCGCTGACCAAGGAGGTCGCCCTCCTGCGGGCCCGCGAGGAAGAGGTCCGCGTGCGGCTCGAAGCCAAGCAGGCCGAGCTCGACACGGCGGTCGCCGAGCTCGAGCAGGCCAAGCGCCACCTCGCCGAGGTCAAAGCACGGCTCAAGCGAGCGCTGGTGGCGCTGCGCGAACACCTCGTGGCGATCTACCAGGCGGGCAGCCCTGACGTCCTCAGCGTGATCGTCAGCTCCGAAGGCTTCGACGAGCTGGTCGACCGCAGCGAGTACCTGAGCCGGATCAACGGCCTCGACGAAGCGGTCGTCCTGCGCGTTCGCGACCTGCGCGACGAAATCAAGCGCACGGTCGCCCGGCTGCGCACGACCAAGAACCGGATCGAAGCGGCGCGCGACGCGATCGCCGTCGAAGAGCAGGCGCTGGCCGGCGCCCGGGCCGCGGTGCAGAGCCGCCAGGCCGAGCTGGTCTCAGCGCGGCGCCAGCGCGAGGAAGCGCTGAGCAGGATCAGCGAGCACGAGGACCATCTCGAGGCCGACATGGCCGAGATATCGGCCGAGATAGCCGCCACGCTCCAGTCGTCCGCGTCGGCCCCGCTGCCGGCCGGGCCGATCAGGTACGGCTCCGGGCAGCTGATCTGGCCGGTCGACGGCCCGGTCGTCTCCGGCTTCGGCATGCGCTGGGGGCGGATGCACGAGGGGATCGACATCGCGGTGCCGGCCGGCACGCCGATCCGCGCCGCTGCCTCCGGCTCGGTCGTCCTCGTCCAGTCGGAAGCCGAAAGCGGCGGCTACGGCAACTTCACCTGCCTCGACCACGGCGGCGGATTGCAGACCTGCTACGCGCATCAGTCCTCGTTCGCGGTCACCTCCGGCAGCGTCTCGCAGGGCGACGTGATCGGCTACGTCGGCTGTACCGGCCACTGCTACGGCGACCACCTGCACTTCGAGGTCCGGATCAACGGCGCGCCCACCGATCCGCTCGGCTACCTGTAGCGCCGCGCCACGGACCGTAGGAATTCCGATTAATTAGTAGCCTCGGCGGCTCATTTCGCCGCGCAATGGGTATGAGACTCGTTTGGAGGCGAGAGCTTGATCCGACAGGCGCACTCCTACATGGTCGGTGCCGTCTCGGGAACGGCGCTGGTGGTGGCCGCCATCGTCGCCTTCGTGCTGCTCGTCTCGGCGCAGGCGATCCGCGACTGGCCGCTCGGCATCGGCGGTGACGACTCTTCGCCGGCGGCGGGGAGCGCCGCGGACCTGCCCGTCGCTCCGGCTCGGGGTGGAGCCGGTGCCGGCGGCACGGAGGCTGGAGCGGCTGGGAAAGGCAGCGGTGGCGCCGGCGCCGCCGGTGCCGGTGGGTCCCAAGGGCTAGCCCGCGGCGCGACTCAGGGCGGCGCCAACGCGGTCCCCGGTGCTGGTTCCCCCGGTGGCGGCTCTTCCCCGAGCGCGCCGGGCGAGGCCGGCGGCTCGCCCCAGGCTGCCAATGGCACGCCGGCCGGGACCGCGTCGAGCCCTGGTGGCGGCTCGGGTGGCGGCTCGAGCGGGGGCGGTGGCTCCGGAGGCGGAGACGGGGGTGGCGGCGGCTCGTCACCGTCCGGCACCGTCGACGACACGGTGTCCGGAGTCGACACCGCGACCGGCGGCGTGGTCGGCAGCACCGGCGCCACCGAGGTGACCGAAGGCGTTGTCGAAGGAACCGTGGGGCCGGAATCGACCGTCGGCGGGACGGTCGACAAAACGGTCGAATCGGTCGAGGGCGTGCTGCCCGGCGCTCCCTGACCCGGGCTGACACGGTTTCCCGTCACAATGCCGTGCCATGGCGGAGCACGGACAGGCGGCGGTGGTCGACCCGATCGCGGGCTCGCCCGTGTACCCGACGGGCAGCCGCATCGGCGAGAACGGCCATCTCGAGATCGCCGGCCGCGACCTGGTCGAGCTGGCGGCCGAGTTCGGCACCCCCGCCTACGTCTACGCGGAGGACGACATGCGTGCCCGTGCCCGCCTCTACCGCGAGGCGTTCGAGCGCCGCACCGACGACTTCGAGGTCCTCTTCGCCAGCAAGTCCTTCCCCTGCACGGCGGCCTACCGGCTCTTCGCCGAGGAGGGGCTCTCGGTCGACGTCGCCTCCGGCGGCGAGCTGCACATGGCCCTGCGGGCCGGGTTCGACCCCGCCCGCATCCACATGCACGGCAACAACAAGAGCGACGAGGAGATCCTCTTCGCGGCGCGGGCCGGCGTCGGCCACCTGATCCTCGACTCCTTCGACGAGATCGAGCGCTGCGAGCGGCTGCTCGAGGGGTCGCAGAAGGTGCTGATCCGCGTCACCCCCGGGATCAAGCCCTCCACCCACGACTACGTCCAGACCGGCCAGCTCGACTCGAAGTTCGGCTTCGGGCTCGAGGACGGGCTGGCGGCGCGGGCGATCGAGCGCGTGCTGGGCTCCGACAAGCTGGAGCTGGTCGGGCTGCACGCCCACATCGGCTCGCAGATCTTCGAGCTGGAGCCCTACCGGCTGGCGATCCGGGCGATCGGCGACCTGGCCGGCGAGTGGTGCCGGGTGGTCAACGTCGGCGGAGGCCTCGGCATCGCCTACGCCGCCGCGGACGAGCCGCCCTCGATCGACTCCTACGTCGAGGTCAAGGTGCGCGGGGTGCGCGACGTCTTCGGCGAGGGGGTGCGGGTCCTGGTCGAGCCGGGCCGCTCGCTGGTCGGCAACTCGGGCGTGACGATCTACAGAGTCGGCACGGTCAAGGAGATCCCCGGCGTGCGGACCTACGTCGCGGTCGACGGCGGCATGTCGGACAACATGCGGCCGATGCTCTACGGGTCGCGCTACGAAGCGCTGATCGCCGACCGCGCCGGCGCGCGGGCCGAGACCTTGGTGACGATCGCCGGCATGCACTGCGAGTCGGGAGACGTGCTGGTGCGAGACGCGATGCTGGCGGAGCCGGCGCCGGGCGACGTGCTGGTGACGCCGGCGACCGGCGCCTACGGCCACGCGATGGCAAGCAACTACAACGGCGTCACGCGGCCGCCGGTGATCTTCTGCCGCGACGGCGAGGCGCGCGTCGTTGTCCGGCGCGAGACCTACGAGGACCTGACTTCGCGTGACGTAGACGATGGCGCCTGATCGCGTTCGGATCGGGCTGCTCGGGCGCGGCACGGTCGGCCGCGCCTTCGCCGAGCTGGTCGAGGCGCGCGCCGGCGCGGTCGAGGCGGCGACCGGGCGGCGACCGGAGCTGGCCGGCGTCCTGACGCGCGGCGAGGGCGACTTCGCCGAGATCCTCGCCGGCTCGGACCTGGTCGTCGAGCTGATCGGGGGGACCGAACCGGCCCGCGACTACGTGTTGCGGGCGCTGCGCGCGGGCAAGCCGGTCGTCACCGCCAACAAGCAGCTGCTCGCCCAGCACGGGGACGAGCTGTTCGAGGCGGCGCGCGAGGCGGGCGTGCAGCTGCGCTTCGAGGCCGCGGTCGCCGGGGTGATCCCGATCGTGCGGGTGATCCAGGAGAGCTTCGGCGTCACCGAGATCGACAAGGTCTTCGGCATCGTCAACGGCACCACCAACTTCATCCTCAGCGAGATGACCTCGACCGGCGCCGCCTACGAGGACGTGCTGGGGCGGGCGCAGGAGCTCGGTTACGCCGAGGCCGACCCGAGCGACGACGTGAACGGCGCCGACGCCGCGGCGAAGATGGCGATCCTCGCCCGGCTCGCCTTCCACACGCCGGTGACGCTCGACGAGGTCGCCTACGAGGGGATCGAGGCGATCCAGCCCGACGACATCGCCTATGCAAAGGAGTTCGGTCTCTCGCTGAAGCTGCTCGGCGTCGCCGAACGGCGCGACTCGGGGATCAGCGTCCGCGTCTTCCCCTGCTTCCTCTACGGAGGCCATCCGCTGGCGCCGGTCGAGGGGCCGTTCAACGCGGTGATGGTCGAGGCGCCGGCGATCACCGAGGTGACGATGTCCGGGCCGGGCGCGGGGGGCATGGAGACGGCCTCGGCGGTGCTCGGCGACGTCGTCTCGATCCTCGCCGGCGAGGCGCCGGTCCACGGGACCCGCGAGGTGCTCCCGGTCGTCAGCGACGTCAGCTCGTCCTTCTACCTGCACCTTGAGGTGGCCGACCAGCCCGGGGTGCTGGCGCGGATCGCGCAGCTGCTCGGCGAGCGCGAGATCTCGGTGAAGAGCGTCGTCCAGCGGGGGATCGGCGACGACGCCCGCCTCGTCATGGTCGTCCACGAGTGCCTGGAGTCGCGCTTCGCGGCCGCGCTGGAGGGGATCGGAGAGCTGGACGAGCTGCGCTCGCCGCCCCGAGCGATCCGGGTCATCGAGGAGGAGTTCGTTTGACGGTCCCGCTGATCGAGCGCTACCGGGACCGCCTGCCGCTCGAGCCCGAGGATCCGGTCGTCAGCCTCAACGAGGGCTCGACGCCGCTGATCGAGGCGCCGCGGCTGTCGGAGCGCTTGGGCGTGCGCGCCTACCTCAAGTTCGAGGGCGCCAACCCGACCGGGTCCTTCAAGGACCGGGGGATGACGGTGGCGGTGTCGCGCGCGAAGGGACGCGGCGCGGAGGCGGTGATCTGCGCCTCGACCGGCAACACGGCGGCGAGCGCGGCGGCCTACGCGGCGCGGGCGGGGCTGCGGGGGGCGGTGATCGTGCCCGAGGGGAAGATCGCGATCGGCAAGCTGGCACAGGCGCTGATGCACGGCGCGCGCGTGATCGCGCTGCGCGGCAACTTCGACGACGCGCTGACGCTCGTGCGCGAGCTGGCCCAGCGCCACCCGATCGAGCTGGTCAACTCGGTCAACCCGTACCGGATCGAGGGACAGAAGACGGCCGCCTTCGAGGTGATCGAGGAGCTGGGCGGAGCGCCCGGCGCCCTGGCGATCCCGGTCGGCAACGCCGGCAACGTGACGGCCTACTGGCGCGGCTTCCAGGAGATGGAGACCGCGCCGATCCTCTACGGCTTCCAGGCGGAGGGCGCGGCGCCGCTGGTCACCGGCTCGCCGGTCGCGGCGCCCGAGACCGTCGCCTCGGCGATCCGGATCGGCAACCCGGCCCGCTGGGAGGAGGCAATGGCCGCCTTCACCGCCTCGCGCGGCCGCGTCGCGGCGGTCAGCGACGAGCAGATCCTCGACGCCTACCGCTGGCTCGCGGCGGGGGAGGGAGTCTTCTGCGAGCCGGCCTCGGCGGCGTCGGTGGCGGGGCTGCTGGCGCACGGCCTGCCTGTGGTTGAGGGCGGATCACCGCCCGAGTCGGTCGTCTGCGTCCTCACCGGGCACGGCCTCAAGGACCCTGACACCGCCCTCTCGAAAGCGCCATCGGTCGTCAACTGCGAGAACGACCTGAGCGCCGTCGAGCACGCGGTGTTCGAGTGACTCTCTGTTTATTTAGCCCAGGTTGTCTCTGGTTGCTCAGTTTCGCCTGAGCATGTAGTCCTGGGGGCCAACAGGGGTCGCCCTCGGAGCGCGGCCCTGCGCTGCAAGGGAGAAGATCATGGGACGGACCAGCAAGGCATTGAGCCTGGCGCTCGCGCTCGTGGCGTGTCTCGTCGCGGCACCGGGCGCGGCGACAGCGGAAACCGGAGGTCACTTCACCTCCGAAACGGCGCACACGACGTGGGAAGGGACCGAGGTCAAAGCGAGCGGGCACACGACGAAATTCTTACCCGAATCTGGCAATTCGCTGGAATGCGGGAAAGTCACGTACTCCGGAACAACGACTACGACGACAGTCACCGAAGTGGCGCTGACTCCGAGCTACAGCGGCTGCAAAACATCCTCGGGCGCCGAAGGGGAAGTGACCTACGACGGAAACGGGTGCAGCTACATCTTCAAGATCGGTAAAAAAGCGACGACTGATAACACAACGCAGCTTTCCTGTCCGGGTACGAGCAAGATCGAAATCACACACCCCAACTGCACGGTCAAACTACCGCCACAAACGTTTTCGCAGGGCGTCGCATATACAAAAATCACCGAAAACGGCAAGCCGGCGCTGACATTCGACCTGACAGCGCAGCTTGCTGTGCAGTACGAGGGGGGCATTTGTATCTTCCTCGGAACAAGCCACATCTTCAATCTCACCGGCTCAATGGTCGTCAAGGGAAAGACCACAGCCGGAACCGCTACGGGAATCGAAGCCACAGGCTGGGACGAAGGGCAGTTCCGCTTCGAATCTGGCCATACCTTCCTGACAGGAGCGCAGACCACTGCGAACAAAACGACGCTCGGCGCGCTGCTCGGCACCGTTGAATGCACGAGCGCCAGCCTGGAAGGCACAAGCGCTGTCGGCAGTGCCGACCAGATCACAGTCGAACCGACGTACGGCGGCTGCAGTGGCTCGGGCAGGGAATGGACAACGCACACCAACGGTTGCGCTTATGTCCTGACAGTCAAAGAAAGCAGCACCAGCGGCAAAGTCGACATCGAGTGCCCTGCCGGCAAATCGATCGAAACAACAATCGACAATTTCCCCGGCGGTTGCACGGTGACAATTCCGGCGCAGACGGCCGGCGGAGTGGTCGACTACAAAGAGGAAGGGACTGGCACGGGGCGCGACCTGCTGCTGACCTGGACACTCGAAGGGATGACCTATACCCGCGACGGGTGCGAAGTCGGGGGCACGGGCAACAACGGCACGATGGCCGGCTCGGTCACATTGAGCGGCGAGGACACATCGGGCAACCCGAAGGGCATCTGGATCGAATAGCCCACCTGGCGAGGGCCGGATCGGCGATGATCCGGCCCTCATGCCTCATCGTCGGCGCCTCATAAGGGTCCCCGCGACCTCGGCCAACCTCGGCCCCGGCTACGACTCGATGGCCGCGGCGCTGGAGCTCTTCCTGGAGCTCGAGGTCGAAGAGGGCGGCGAGTACTCGTTCGATGCGGGTGGACTCGACGTGCCTACAGGGCGCGAGAATCTCGTCGTTCGCGCCTTCGAGAGCCTTCATTCCGCCGACGGAATCGCCTTTCGGCTGGACAGCGCGGTCCCGCTCGCGCGGGGCCTCGGTTCCAGCGCCGCCGCGATCGTCGCCGGCCTCGCCGCGGCGGACCACCTCTTCGAGCTGGCGCTGGGCAAAGAGGAGCTGCTGGTCCGCGCCACCGAGCTGGAGGGCCACCCGGACAACGTCGCGGCGGCGATATACGGCGGCTTCGTCGTCTGCGGGCAGGACGGTGCCAACCCGACCGCCACCCGGTTCGACCCGCCGAGTGGTCTCGAGGCGATCGTCGTCATCCCGCCGGAGGAGGTCTCAACCGAGAAGGCCCGCGAGGCGATCCCTGCCGAGGTCCCGCTCGCCGACGCAGTCGCCAACGTCTCTGCCGCCGCTCGTCTCGTCCTCGGCCTCCAGACGGCGGACCTCGACCTGGTCGCCGCCGGGCTCGCCGACCGCATCCATCAGCCGCGCCGCCGGGACCTCTACCCCCGCTCGATGGAGCTGGTCGATTCCGCTCGCGCCCTCGGCGCCCTCGGCGCGACGATCTCCGGCGCCGGTCCCACCGTCCTCGTCTGGACCACCTGGCAGGACGCCGGCAAGGTCGCCGAGGAGCTGGAGCGGCGCTGCGGAGATTGGGCGGAGGTGCGCCGCCTGCCGTTCTCGCCGCACGGCGCGGACGTCCCGGAGCTGTAGGGGGAGAGATCTGTCCGCTGCGCCCTTAGGAGGGGATGCGGCTGACGCGACATGCAAAGAACTTTCTGCGGCAGATAGAGGGCACGCTCGACGATGCGGAACGCGTTATCGACGATCCGGTGCACTCCGACCGCGATGCAGACGGAAAGCCTCGATATGTGGGAGAAATACGGGGCGTGCGGGTACGAGTCGTCGTCGCGGTTGACGAGCCGGACCTGATCGTCACAATTCATGACAGGAGAAACTGATGCGTGCCGACTACGACAGCCAAGCGGATTCCGTAGAGATCGAGCTGCGCCAGTTCGACCGCTACGAACACCAGGAGTGGGTCGATGACGACTACTGCGTGGTCGCGTTTGCCGACGGAGAGCCGACGAAGGTGTGTCTGCTTGGCCCGGCCGAGCACCTCGATCTTCTCGACGCTGCCGCTGAGCGCTACTACCTGAACGGCACCGCCCTCCGGGCAGCTACCCAAGCCGCTCTCGCCGCACCCGATCGCATAGTCACGATCGACGTCTCGGCACCGATTGCGGCATGACTATGCCCGACGGCTACTCGATCATGCACCGCGACGAGTTCGAGGTCATGGAGGGCTCGGGCGACGCGACCTGGCGGCTTGCCCGCAAGGCGCTCGGCACCTCGGCGTTCGGCTTCAACTTGGTCGAGATCGCGCCGGGCGGGCAGATCCCCGAGCATGACGAGGCTGGGAGCGGGCAGGTTGAGGTTTTCGCGATCCTCCAAGGCGAGGCGACGATGCGGCTGGACGGCGAGGAGCACGCGGCGCCGGCCGGCACCTTCGCCTCGATCGAGCCGCCGGTCAGCCGCACGATCCTCAACCGCTCCGAGGCGCCCGTGACGGCGCTCCTGATCGGCGTCGATCCGAGCGGCGGTTACCAGCCTCCGAGCTGGGCCTGACCGGCTCTTTCGCTGGGCTTGACCGGGCCGTATAATCCGGCAACTTGTCAACCCGTCGCGCGCCCGCTCGGAGAAGGCGCGGAACCCGGGAGGAACAGATGTCCGATACCCAGTCCCGTGAGCTTCACGGCGAGGGTGGGGTGACCCGCTACTCGCCCGAGCGAGCCTATCGGCCGCTCGTCTCGCCGCCCAGCGTCGAGGACAAGGACGCCTGTGCCATCTACGCGTCGGTGCGCAAGGACGCCACGCCCAGCCACGAACCGATCGCATTGGCGATCCCGGCGCTGCAGAAGATGCTCCACCGCGCCGGCAACGTCGACGGCGAGGGAGACGGCTGCGGGCTGCTGGTCGACATCCCGCGCAAGATCTGGGCCGAGGACGTGCGGGCCGGGGGACACGACCCCTCGCTGACCCTCGACGACGCCTTCGCCGTCGCCCACGTCTTCGTCGAGCGCTCCCAGGACCGCGAGAAGGTCCGCCACGACGCCCGCGAGCTGCTCGGCCAGGGCGGCTTCCGCGTGCTGGCCGAGCGGATCGGCGTCGTCGACTCTCCCGCGCTGGGCCCGACCGCGCGCGAGGAGGAGCCGCACTTCTGGCAGATCGCCGGCCTCGTCGCCGACCCCGCCCACCGCGACCGCGTCCTCTTCGACCTCCTGATCGAACTGGAGAGCCGCCTCGGGGTCCACATCCCCTCGTTCTCGGCGACCACCTGCGTCTACAAGGTGATGGGCGCCCCCAGGGTGCTGGGCGAGTACTACCCCGACCTGCGCGACGAGCGCTTCGAGACCATCGGCTGCTTCGGCCACAACCGCTACTCGACCAACACCTGGCCGTCCTTCAAACGCGTCCAGCCCTTCTCGGTGCTCGGCCATAACGGCGAGATCAACACGATCGAACAGCTCCGCCAGGAGGCGAAGATGCTGGGCGTGCCGATCCAGGCCGGCTCCTCGGACTCGCAGGACCTCAACCGCACGATCGAGACGCTGGTGGCCCGCGACGGGCTCAGCCTCGCCGAGGCGATGGAGATGGTCGTGCCGCCGATCGTCCCCGAGGTCCGCTCGCTGCCCGAGGACCTGCACCCCTTCTACATGTACCTGCGGCAGGCGATGGGCCCCTTCGCGCAGGGCCCGGTGGCGCTGATCGCCCGCCACGCCGACGAGTGCGTCTTCTCGGCCGACGCGATGGGCTTGCGACCGCTCTGGCAGGTGGAGAGCACCGACGACTACGTGTTCAGCTCCGAGCCGGGCGTCGTCCCGGTCTCCAAGATGGTCTCCGAGCCGAAGCCGCTCGCCCCCGGCGAGAAGGCGCTGGTGGAGATCGACCGCGCCGCGAAGCGCTCGACCCTGCGCCCGCACGACGCGATGCTGCGGGTCGTCCGCGACCGCTGGCTGCGCCGCAACGGCGCCGAGGCGTCCGCCGCCTACGACCGCGCCCTCGACAGCGGCGGCCCGCTCGAGGGCGGCGAGGTGCCGGGCTACTCCGACGCCGGCCCCGAGGAGCCGGTCAAGGTCAGCGACCGCGTCCTCGCCGGCTTCGGCTGGCAGCGCGACGACGTCAAACTCGTCCAGCAGATGGCCTCCAACGGCTCCGAGCCGGTCGGCTCGCTGGGCTACGACGGGCCGCTGGCGGCGCTCTCGCCCGAGCGCCAGAACCTGGCCGACTACTTCAAGGAGACGGTCGCCGTCGTCACCAACCCGGCGCTCGACCGCGAACGGGAGATGGAGCACTTCTCGACCCGGACCGTGTTCGGGCGGCGGCCGGCGATCGACGCCGCCGACCGCGACACCCGCACCGTCGAGACCTCGTTCCCGGTGATCCTCGGCGGCCACCACGACCTGGCGCCGCTCTCCGACCAGAACTACCGCCGCATCGCCCGCGAGCACCGCACCTACCTGCTCGAGGACCTCTGGGAGGAGTTCCGCGGCGACGAGCGCGCCGCGGCGCTCGACATCTCGCTGTTGGAGTCGGAGACGACGCGGGGCGCGGTCGAGCGGATCAAGCAGGAAGCCGTCAAGAAGGTGCGCGACGGCGCCGAGCTGCTCGTCCTCACCGACCGCACCGTCTACGAGGCAAACCGTCGCTACCTCGATCCGCACCTGGCGACCTCGGCGGTCGACCAGGCGCTGAAGCTCTTCAAGGTCAACCCCGGCGAGGAGAACCTGCGCCGTCTCTGCGGCGTCGTGCTGCGCTCGGCCGCCCTGCGCAACGTCCACGACGTGATGCTGGCGCTCGGCCTCGGCGCCAACGGCGTCTGCCCCTACACGATGGTCGAGGTGATCTGCGTCGAGGACTACGAGACCGACATCTCGAACCTCTGCGCGGCGCTCAAAAAGGGGATCGAGAAAGTGATCTCGACGATCGGCATCCACGAGGTGCGCGGCTACGCGCGACAGTTCTCCTCGATCGGCGTCAAGCCGGAGCTGGCCGAGATCTTCCAGACCGAGGCGTTCGCCGCCTCGGGCACGGGCGGCGTCGGCTTCACCGACCTCGACGAGGACACCAACGAGCGCGCCCACGACCTGGCCGCCGAGGACGGCGCCAAACCGGCGAAGACGTTCCGCTTCTACCCCAAGGTCTACAAGGCGGCGATCGCGACCGCCAACGGGACCGGCAGCTACGAGGAGTACTCCGAGAAAGTGCGTGACCTCGAGGCGGCGAACCCGATCTCGATGCGCCACATCATGGGCCTCAAGGGAGACCGGGAGCCGCTCGCCGACCACTCGGGCGTCGACGCCGGCGTCGGCCACCACGACTACCCGGTCGTGATCTCCTCGATGAGCTTCGGCTCGCAGTCCGAGCCGGCCTTCCGCGCCTACGCGGAGGCGGCGAAGGCGATCAACATCCTCTGCGTCAACGGCGAGGGCGGCGAGATCCGCGACATGTACGGGCAGTACCGCAAGTGGCGCGGCCAGCAGGTCGCCTCGGGCCGCTTCGGCGTCTCGGCGGAGATGCTCAACTCCTCCTACCTGGCCGAGATCAAGATCGGCCAGGGCGCCAAGCCCGGCGAGGGCGGCCACCTGCCCGGCAAGAAGGTCTCCGAGAAGGTCGCCGCCGCCCGTAACGCGGCGCCGGGCACCGACCTGATCTCACCCTCCAACAACCACGACCTCTACTCGATCGAGGACCTCGCCGAGCTGATCGACGAGCTGAAGACCGTCAACCCCGACGTGCGGGTCTCGGTCAAGGTCCCCGTCGTGCCCAACATCGGCACGATCGGCCTCGGCATCGCCAAGGCGGGCGCCGACATCATCACCCTCTCGGGCTTCGAGGGCGGCACCGGCGCCGCGCGCCAGCACGCGCTGCGCCACGTCGGCCTGCCCTCTGACATCGGCACCCGCGCCGTGCACCGGGCGCTGATGGAGGCCGGCCTGCGCAACCGGGTCGAGATCTGGGCCGACGGCGGCTACCGGACCGGCCACGACGTGGTCAAGCTGCACTGCCTCGGCGCCAACCGGGTCGGCTTCGGCACCCTGGCGATGGTCTCGCTCGGCTGCACGATCTGCCGCGGCTGCCAGCTCGACACCTGCCACGTCGGCATCGCGACCCAGATCGAGACCGTCGAGCAGGCCCAGCAGCACGGCCTCAAGAAGTTCACCCCGCAGGAGATCGACAGCGCCGCCGAGAGCTGCGCCCGCTTCTTCCAGTCGATGGGCGAGGAGGTCAAGCAGGTCGTCGCCTCGCTCGGCTACGAGCGCGCCCAGGACCTGGTCGGCCGCTACGACCTGCTCGAGCAGGTCTCCCACCATGAGCAGATCGACCTGGCGCCGCTGATCGAGCCGCTGGAGGAGTACCTCGACCTAGAGCCGATCGACCTGCCGGTCGCCGCCGAGGCGGAGGACCGCGCCGAGGCCGGGCTGGTCGCGGCGCGGCCGATCCGGATGGAGGCCAAGGAGGCGTCCACGCAGATCGCGGCCCTGGCCGGCGACATCTGCTCGGGCCGCACGATCCGCAACGAGTTCCCGCGTGCGACCGACGCCAACGACCGCGTGCTCGGCACCGAGCTGGCCGGCGCGATCGCCCGCTCGCGCATCTTCGAGGACGGGCCCGAGTCGGGCGAGGACGTCCTCGCCAGCCTCGAGTTCAACGGCGGCTCGGTCGCCGGGCAGGGCCTCGGCGCCTTCAACGCCTACGGCGTCTCGATCCGGGTCGAGGGCGGCGCCCAGGACGGCGTCGGCAAGACGATGCTGGGCGGGACCGTCGCCGTGCTGAAGGGCAAGGGCGCCAAGGGCAAGCGCCTCAACGGCTCGGTCGGCAAGTCCTTCGCCTACGGCGCCCAGCGCGGCCGCCTCTTCGTGCAGGGCTCAGCCGACTCTCGCTTCTGCATCCGGCTCTCGGGAGCCGACGTCGTGCTTGGCGGCGAGCCCGAGGAGCCGATCGACGACAGCCGCGGCTGCATCGTCGATCGCGCCAACGCCAAGGGCTTCGCCTTCGAGTACATGACCTCGGGGCGCGCCGTCGTGCTCGGCGACCTCGGACCCTGGGCCTGCGCCGGGATGACCGGCGGTCGGGTCTACGTCCGTCAGGGCGCCTTCGGCATCGACCGGGAGGCGATCGAACGGCGGCTCGGCGAGGGCGCCAAAGTCGAGCTGAAGGAGCTCGACGCGGAGGGCTCGCTCGACGTCGAAGACCTGCTCTCCCACTACGCCGACGAGCTGCGGGCGACCGGTCAGGACGAGGAGGCCGAGCGGGTGCTCGGGCTGGCGGCCGACGCGCCGGACCACTTCCTCATGGTGCTGCCGCACAAGGTCCAGGCGGACCCAAGCATCTCTACCGAGTGAGGCGGTCGGCGACCGAGCGCAGCTCGCGCAGCACGTCGTCTAGGAGCTTCTCGACGTTGCTGTACATGCGCCATTCGGCGTAGCGGCGCTCCTGCTCGACCTGGTCGACGCGGCCCTCCAGGCGCAGCAGGCGCTGCTCGAGGTGGCCGATCCGGCCGCGCGGGACCTCCTCGCCGTTGCCCTGCTCGGTCAGCATGCCGGCGACGTCGGTGCGCACCCGGTCGATTTCCTCACGCAGGCTCTCGCGGGCCTGAGCCGCGGTCGCGGCGGGATCGCCACCTGCCGGAGGCTCGCTGCCAGGGGTCATCGGCCGCCATGCTACGGCGACCGGTGGGCGGAAACTCCGGGCTCAGCTTTCGAGCGCGAAGAGCTGGTAGCGGCCGATCGTGAGCCGGTCGCCGTCCTCCAGCTTGCCCCACTCGACGCACTGGCCGTTGACGAAGACGCCGTTGAGGCTGCGGTCGTCGAGCACCCGCAGCGACGCGTCCGGTTCGGAGACGATCAGCGCGTGGCGGCGCGAGACGCTCGGATCGTCGAGCCGCACGTCGGCGGCGACGCTGCGGCCCAGCCGCATCCAGCCGCTGCCGATCGGGACGACGGTGACGTCGCCGCCGTCCTTGTAGACGAGATGACGGCTGTCGGGGGGCAGGGACTGGCGCACCTCCTCGAGCCAGGCGGGTTCCTCGCCGTCGGCGGGGGGCGCGAACTCGAGCGTGCCCTCGGCATCCTGGATCGGCTCGAAGATCGAGTGACGCCGGAAGCTGATGCCACCGCATTGGGCGCAGCCGGGCAGCGCGTCGCCCTGCTGGAGCGAGAGCTGCCAGCCGCACTCGATACAGGAGAAGGTTCCTGTGCCGGGGAAGGCGCCGATTGCGTGGCTCTCGGTCATGGGGGTTGCGGTCAAGCTGGCGGAAATGAGGTGCTCCCTTCCTTCGTTTTCCCGCAGCGCGGTCGTGCCCCCGGGTGGCTGGCTGGTACCCCGTGCGCGTGGGGCTAAACGTTTGTCCGAGAGCCAATAGAATCGCCGCGCCGATGGGCCCCGTCAGCGCCGAGATCGTGATCGACGTCGCCCGCGAGCGGGCCTTCGAGGTGATCGCCGACCTCGCTCTGCGGCCGCGCTTCACCGACCACTTCCTGACCGGCTTCCACCTGACCCGAATCGAGTCCACGGGGGTGGGGGCGGGGGCTCGCTTCCGCGTCGACCTGGCGCCGCGCCGGGTCTGGATGGACACCTCGATCGTCGAGCTGCGGGCGCCGCACAGGATCGTCGAGCGGGGCCGGGGAGGCCGGGCCAACCGCATCCCGGCGCACACGGCCTGGGAGCTGGTCGGGGGGTCGGGCTCGCTGACCGTGGTCCGCGTCGCCCACTGGACCGAGCCGGCGAGCGCGCTGGACCGGGCGCTGGAGACGCTGAGCGGCGCCGCCGTCAGGCAGGAGAAGGCCTGGCGCGAGGCCCTGCGGCGCCTTCGCGACCTGCTTGAGTCGGGCGGCGCGCCGGAGCAGCGGCTGGCGGTCGCCGGCGGCAACCCGCACATGACCGGCATCCCGTAAGGACGTGCCGGACCTGGAGTGCCCATATGAGAGATTGGCGAAACCCGCTAGCGCGCTCTGCGCGCGGGATCGCTGAGGCGGCGAAATCGCGGATACCTCGCGCGCGGGCGAGATTTACCCCTGCCTTGACGCGGTCGAAACGTCCGGCACAAGGCCTACTCTTCCATTACGGGTCAGGCGGACGAAAGTCCGGGGTCGAAAGACTTCCTGGCCCGTCTTTTTATCGCCGCCAGCGCACGTAGCCATAGCCTGAGATGGTGCCGCTCGGCGACTTTCGCAGCACGGGCTTCCAAAGCTTGTAGAAGCGGTCGTCTTCCCGAACGTCCTTTTGGTAGAGGGCACCCGCAAGGAAATCCGCGATCTGCACGCCCACGCTGTAGTGGGACACCTGGAAAAGGATTCCCTCGACCAAGGACTTCTCAAAGTTCACCCAGATGCCGCCAGTGCCGCCCATCGCGTTATCGACGAATTTCCTGAGTCGGTTGTCTTGGCCTCCGCGCTGTCGCGAATCGGCAATAACGATGCACGGGCAATGGGCGTCCTCGCCGAAGCAATCGTTGATCTCGTTCTGAAGGCGCTGTAGAGCGAAGAGAACTGCCGCGTTGTAGATGTCCTGGCCCTCGCGGATGTAGCCCTTGGCGTTGTAGACATCGTCCTTGAAGACAGAGACGCCAACTGCCCGAAACTGCTCTGGATCGAGGCGCTTAACCAGCTCTTCGATGAAGGGATCGCAGCCGCTTGATTTCAGGTGTGCGGCCGGTCCCGTTCCTCTTACGAGATTTCGCCACTTCAGCTCCTGGTTGGTGGGGATGCCGAAGTCAGCTCGCACCTCGTCGTAAATTCGTTGCAGATCGCGCCAGTAGTGCATGGGCATGAAGACGTTGGCAATACAGAAGACCCCGTCAACGGACCCTTTGGATAGCGCGGGAATCTCGGGCACGCCCGCCTCATCGAGGAACGCTATGTGAGGAGTCACGTCGTCCATCGAGGGTCCTTTCCGCCCCTGTCGGGCGATCTCCTTTTTGGGAATAGCAAGAGTTCGTTCAGAGAAAGGTCAGGTGTTTTACGCATGGAAGCACCGACCGTGGCGCAGAGCGGGGCACTCTTCTACGGGGACAACCTCGATGTTCTTCGGCAATACGTCAGCGACGAAAGCGTCGATCTCGTCTACCTCGACCCACCCTTCAACAGCAACGCGAGCTACAACGTCCTCTTCGCTGAGCAGGATGGCTCTCGCTCGGCTGCGCAAGTAAAAGCGTTTGGCGACACTTGGAGGTGGGATCAGGGGGCTGCAACCGCTTACGAGGAAATCGTCGAGGCGGGCGGCCAAGTGTCCCAGGCCATGCGCGCATTCCAGACGCTTATCGGCCCGAGCAACATGCTCGCTTACCTCTCGATGATGGCGCCTCGTCTCGTGGAGTTACGACGTGCCATGAAGGCCACCGCGTCGATCTATCTTCATTGCGATCCGACCGCAAGCCATTACCTGAAGCTGCTGCTGGACTCCGTATTCGGACCGGAGAACTTCCGTAACGAGATCATTTGGCAGCGGACTTTGTCCAAGGGACAAATGAAGACCCGTCTGCCCAATAACCACGACGTGATCCTCTCCTACGCAAGGTCGGCCGAGGCGTTTTGGAACTCGGATGCGGCCTTTCAGCCGTACGACCCGGCCAGCTTGGATGAGAAAACGGCACAAAAGTACTGCCACGAAGACCCAGATGGCCGCCGATACCAACTGACGAGCCTTCTGAGTCCGAACCCGGATCGTCCGAACCTTGACTATGAGTTTCTTGGGGTACGGCGAGTATGGCGCTGGACTCGCGAGCGGATGCAAAGGGAATACGAGGCGGGCCGCGTTGTGCAGCCGAAGCCGGGCGGTGTGCCGCGTTTCAAGCGCTACCTCGATGAACAGCGAGGACGACCGTTAGGTGATGTCTGGACGGACATCCCCCCTCTCAACTCGCAAGCAGCGGAGCGACTGGGCTATCCGACTCAAAAGCCCGAGGCCCTCTTAGAGCGCATCATCGAACTGGGTAGCCGCCCAGGCGACATTGTTCTCGACCCATTTTGCGGCTGTGGAACGGCAATTGCAGTGTCGGAGAAGCTCGAACGGCGGTGGATCGGTATTGATGTCACTTTCTTGGCGACCCACCTCATCAAGAGCCGATTAACTGAGGCATTCGGCGATGACGTGGAGTTTGAGGTCGTTGGTGAGCCGACCACGAAGAGTGAGGCTGAAAGGCTGGCCAAGGAAGATCCCTTCCAGTTTGAGGTGTGGGCTCTCAGCAAGGTAAACGCCCGCAACGCCGACAAGGGCAGGGGTGCGGATCGCGGAATAGACGGGCGCCTCCCGTTTCACGAGAAGCTGGGAGGGAAGACGCGCCACGCGATCATCTCCGTCAAGTCGGGGAAGGTTGGCCCCCAACACGTCCGCGATCTTCGGGGCGTAATCGAGCGCGAGGAAGCAGAGATCGGCGTGCTCATCAGCATGTGGGAGCCGACGGCCGCCATGCGAACCGAGGCGGCGACGGCGGGGACCTACCGCTCCGGTTCGGAGGGAGTCGGGACCTGGGGAGAGCACCCCCGCATTCAGCTACTAACGATTCAAGAGCTTCTTGAAGGGAAGCAGATCGACAAGCCGCCTGGGGTGGGCAGCTTCCCCCGTAACTGGCAGGAGGGGAGAAGACAGCGCCACGAACGCCGCTACATCACCGAGCCACTATTTCCCCATGGCCCTGGTGAGGCAAAGCGCTCGGTAATCAAACGGACCTGAGGCGATTTTCCGCTTGCTAGAGCGCTTTTCCGTCCGATCCAAGCTCTAGAGTTGATCGGGCAACTACTCAAAAGAAGGCCCCCGCGCTGGTGGAACAGCCGAGGGCCAGACCAAACGAGAGGTACCTCGCTTGGCGTCACCCAACGTAGCAGGGGCATCGGCCTCTGCGCAGGTCGCAGCGCTCCTCGATTCGCCCGAGATGGGGCGGTTGATCGAGGCGCTCGAAGCTACCCGCTGGACGGGCCGCCCCGGCTATCCGATCCGCACGATGGTCGGCCTCTGCTTGGTGAAGTCGCTCTACGCGCTTCCGACCTGGACGAAGGTCGTCGCCCTGGTGGCCGACCACTGGAAGCTGCAACGGGTCCTGGGCTGCGAGGGAGACCCGCCGAGCAAGTGGGCCGCGTATCGGTTCGCCGCGAAGCTGCGAGAGAACGGCGACAAGGTCGAGCGCTGCATTGACGAAGTTGTCGAAGGGCTGAAGGCGAAGCTCCCGAGCTACGGCCGCGACCTCGCCATCGACGCCTCAGACATGCCCGCCTACGCCAACGGCCACCACTACACCCCCGATGGACGTGAGCGCGAGCGGTTCTCTGACCGCGACGCTTCCTGGGGGCACCGCTCCGCGATCTCGGTCCGCAAAGGCGGGGCGTTCTTCGGCTACCGGGTCCACCTCGCGGCCTGCGCCAACACGGGCCTTCCAGTGGCCTGGCAGGTCGAGACCGCCAAGGACAGCGAAGTGCGGTTCGCCGCCGCGCTGATCGACGCGACGAAGCGCCGGGGCTGCATGGCGGCGACTGCCGCCATGGACCGTGGCTACGACGTGGGACCGATCCATGCCGCCTGCGCGGAGCGCGACTGCCTGCCCGTCATTCCCTTGAAGCAGACCGTGGGGGTCAAGCGCGGCGACCATCTGCCCCGCGAGTGCTCGCACGGGACGTGGAAGTTCGCGGGGTCGGATCGAAAGCGGGGGGCCTCGAAGTGGCGCTGTCCCAGTGGCGAGTGCGCGCCCGCGTCTACCTGGATCAAGGCCGACCGCCTGCACCCGCTGATCCCCTACGGGACCGAGCGCTGGAAGCGCCTCTACCGCAAGCGCTCGGCGGTCGAGCGGGAGTTCGGCTACCTAAAGCATCACTGGGGACTTGGCCCGCTCCGGGTCCGTGGCATCGAGCGCGTGCGGCTGCACACGGACCTCACCGTCTTGACGAGACTCTCCTGCGCGCTGGCACGCGCCCGGTCTACAACCGGAGCGCGTCCCCGTGCAGGGCAGCGCGGCTCGCCCAAGCAAAGCTGCTGAGCCGGTGAACCAGTCCGGCTCCTGAGAGTCGGGCGAGGCCATCGACGGTCTCGACGCGGTTCCCGATCTCCCGAGCTATCTCGTCATCTGACCACGGCCCGCGAGAGTCGCCGTCGAGAAGCAGGTTGAGAATCGCGCGGTCGATCAGATCGTCGTCCCGCGCAGGGGTACGCTGGTCGTGCATGGGAGCTAATCCCTCCTGTGCCACGGCCGGGGCTGTTTGCGCAGCGCCCGGCCACTTTTGATTTGGACCGGGCGAGGCTAGGAGGGATTAGCGATGCAGATCAAGACTTTCGCCAATCGTTTCGCCAAGGCCTCATATGGGCACCGGAGGTCCGGCACGTCGGGGTTCGCTCCTTATAGACTCCCGCCGCCGATGTCCCGCCGCCTCCTCCAGCTTCCGGCACTTGCCGCCGCCCTGATCGTCGTCCTCTCCCTCCTCGCCGCCGGCTGCGGTTACGAGAGCGACGAGACGCATGTCGAGGAGGGCGAGCCGGTCACGCTCGGCGAGCTCAAGTACAACGTGATCTTCTCGCGCTTCCTCAATCCCGACGACAACGAGGACTCGGCCTACCTCGAGGGCCTGCCAAAGCCGCCGCCCGGCTCCGCCTACTTCGGCGTCTTCTTCGAAGTCCAGAACGAAAGCGACGATCCGCAGCGGCTCGCCGACGAGTTCACGATCACCGACATCGACCACAGCAAGTTCGAGGCCGTGGAGAGCGAGAGCCTCTACGCCTTCCCGGTCGGGGGCGAGGTCGAAGGCCAGGAACAGATCCCCGTCCTCGACTCGACCGCCCAGCAGGGCCCGATCGAAGGCGCCGCGGTGATCTTCGAGCTGCCCGCCGAGGCGCTAGAGAACCGGCCGCTCGAGCTGGAGATCCCCAGCCCCGAGGGCCAGGGCCAGGTCACGCTCGACCTCTAGGCGCGGCTTCCTAAAGCCCGGCGGAAAGGATTTCCGCCGCGGCCGGCGCCGCCACTTCGCCGCCGGACGCTTCGGCTTCGATCAGCAGCACGCCCACCGCGAGGCGCGGCTTCTCGGCCGGGGCGAAGGCGGCGAACCAGGCGTCCTTGATCTGGACGGGGTTGTCGGAGTCCTCCTGGCCGGGCTTTGGACCGAGCTCGGCGGTGCCGGTCTTGCCGGCGACCTGGGCCTCGGCAATCGCGCCGGCGGTGCCGGTCCCGCCGGTCACCACGCCGACCATCAGCTCGGTGATCTGGTCGGAGAGCTCGGGGGTCATGACGCGGACGGGCTCTGCGTCGGGCCGCAGCTTGCGGTTGGCGACGATCGCGGTCGGCTGGCGGACGCCGTCGTTGGCGATCGCCTGCGCGACCGTCGCCATCTCCAGCGGCGTCGCCAGCACCTCGCCCTGCCCGATCGCGCTGACGCCGAGGTCCAGTTCGGTGCCGATCTCGGTCGGGATCGACGGCTCGGGGAGGTCCATCTCGGCGACGACCTCCGGCGCGTACAGCGGCGGCGGCGAGTTGAAGCCGAACCGCTCGGCGGTCTCGACCAGCTTGTCGTTGCCGACCTCGGGGCCGAGCGGCGCGAAGACGGCGTTGCAGGACTCGGCGAACGCTTCCGGGAAGCTGCCGCCGCAAAACTCGCCGTTGGCGTTGTAGATGAAGCGGCCGCCGACGTTGACCCCGTCGACGATTTCGAATTCGTCGTCGAGGGAGACGGCGTCCTCCTGGAGCGCCGCCGTGGTGGTGACGAGCTTGAAGGTCGACCCGGGCGGGCGCGGCGCCGAGAACGCCTGGCCGGCGACCGCGCGCAGGTCGCCGCTCTTCGTATCGAGGACGGCGATCCCGCCGAGGCGCCCGGCCAGCGCCGCCACCGCGGCCTCCTGGAGGTCGGGATCGACGGTCGTCTTGACGGGCGCGCCAGGTCGCGGCTCGCCCTCGGCGAGGGTGCGGCTGGCCCCGGTGGCCGCGTCCACGGCGCTGAGCGTGCCGCCGGGCTTGCCGGCCAAGCGCTGGTTGAAGGCGCGCTCGAGGCCGCTGATCCCGACCGGCGTCCCGGCCGGGAACCCCTGTCGCGCCAGCCTCGGCAGATCCTCTTCTTCGGGCGTGCCGACTTCGCCGGTGACGTCGATCGCGTCGCTGCCGAGCGGGTGTTCGCGTGCCTCGGCCGGTCCTTCGGCGAGCGGTTGGCCGTCCCTGGCGAGGATCGGGGCGCGCGGCGCCAGCTCGACATCGCTCTCCAGCCGCTCTCCGGATCGCAGGCCTGGGAACACGAGGCTTTCCTCCCAGGCGACTCCTTCCTCGGAGACGGCCAGCTCGACCTCCGCCTCGAAGCTCCCGAACGCGACCGTCCCGACCTCTGCGGCGACCGGGACGACGGTGGCGCCGCCGCGCTCGCTCGGGTCGCCGGGGTCGTCCAGCTCCAGCTCGCGCAGGGTGGACGTCTCGGCCGCCTCGCGGTAGGCGGCGGCGAGCTCCTCTTCGCGCACGACACCCCGCGAGGCGGGGTCGAGCTGGCTGTACATCGCCTCGAAGTCGCGGCGCTCCCAGGCGTCGGCGAACCGCTCGGCGATCTCCTTCTCGGGCGAGTCGGAGCCGGCGGAGCTCGCCCCCCAGACGAAGGCGACGAGGGCGACGAGCGCAAGGGGGAGGGCGCGCGTGACGATGCGCCGCCGCCGCTCGACGTCTTGGGACATGTTGCTCACTTTTCGGAAATTAGTTAGGGCACAGGTCGTCTAACCGGTGCAGGGACCCGTATCGACAGGTGCCGAAACCTCTTCGATGGCCGCGCGGACCACGTCGTTCGGGATCCCGTAGCCGCCGGTCGGCCCCGAGGTGGTCGAGGCGAAGACGGTCGCGAGCACGCGGCCGGAAGCGTCGACCAGCGGCCCGCCTGAGTTGCCGCTGCGCACCGAGCCGCGCAGGAAGGCGATGCGGCGGCGCAGGGAGCCGCGCCCATACGCGTCCTCGCTGATCACCTCGCGGGTCTCGCCGAGGCGGGCGGGGGTGAGCGTGTAGGGGCCGTTTTCGGGATAGCCGAGCACCGCCCCCGGCTGACCGCGGCGGGAGCGGGGGGCCGTCTCCAGGGTCGGGATCGAGGCGTCGACGCGCAGCACGGCGAGGTCGTTGCCGCTGTCGTAGTGGACGGCGACCGCGTCGACGGAGACGCCGTCGCCCGTCGTCACCGTCGTGTCGTCCTGCCCGGCGACGACGTGGGCGTTGGTGACCACGAGGCCGGGTGCCCCCACCCATCCCGACCCCTCGACGCCGAGGCCGCAGGCCGTGCCGAGCACGCGGACGACGGAGCGACCCGCGGCCAGCACGTCGGGGTCCCTGGCGATCGCGGCGTCGGGCGGGGCGACCGGCGTCGTCGGACCGGCCAGCGAGGGGGCGGGGTCGATGCGGTTGAGCGCGTTGAGCAGCGGCCCCGACGGCGGCAGCAGCCGGTTGAGCCCGCGCAGGATCGAGGAGCGCTGGACGTCGGCGCGCAACTGCCCCGTGCCGGGCGCGTGCAGCGCGACCGCTCCGAACGCCCAGGCGAGCGCGAGCGCGAGCGCGGCGACGAGCGCCGCCCCGCCCGCCCCGTCGAGGAAGTGCAGGGCTTGGCCCCGGATCAGGCGGGCGCGCATGCCGAGCGCCAGGTTCTCGACGGTGACGGCGACGAGCGCCCCCACCAGGAGCGCGCCGAGCGCCGCGAAGAGCGGCGCGTAGGGCGATTTGGAGCCCTCCTCGAGGAGCAGCGGCGCGACGCGGCCACCGGCGAAGGCCCCCAGGCCGAAGCCGGCCAGGGTGAGCGCGCCGACGATGAGCCCCTGACGCCAGCCCCACAGGGCCAGCGCCAGGGTGAAGGCGACGATGGCCCAGTCGAGAACGGTCACGCGCGAATACAAGCAGGCGCGCGCCGGTCGCCAAGGCCGCAACTTACGTTCAGTAAGCTGGTCCCAGCGTGGATTCCTCTACCAGTCCAGGGCAGTCCGCTGCGCTCACGGAGGATGAGCATGCCGCTGTCTGCCCTCACTTCCACGCCGCGATCGAGCTGATCGGCAAGCGCTGGACCGGCGCGATCGTCTTCGCCCTCACCGACGGGCCCCTGCGCTTTGGCGAGCTGGCCAAGGCGGTGCCGGGCGTCTCCGACCGGCTGCTCTCGCGGCGATTGCAGGAGCTGGAGGAGGAGGGCCTGGTCGTGCGCGAGGTGGAGCCCGGGTCCCCGGTGCGCGTGTCCTACTCGCTGACCGAGGCGGGGGCCGACCTCGAGCCGGCGATCTCCGAGCTGAAGAACTGGGCCAAGCGCCACCGGACCTGACGCGCTCCGCCTGCTAGGCCCCTGCCCGTCAGGGGGTCGGACTACCCTCGGGGTCATGAACCTGCCCGGTCCGTTTGCCGTCGGGGCCTATGCCCGCAAGCTCGAGGAGGAGATGCGGAGGCGGGCGCGCGTGCTCCTGATCGGCGAGGTGACCGGGCTCAGCCGCAGCAAGACCCAGGCCTACTTCGAGCTCCGCGACGCCGAGGGGGCGGTGCCGTGCGCGATCTGGCTCAACGACCTGGAGAAGCTCGACCTGCCCGAGGGGGGCCTGCGCGACGGCGCCGAAGTGGTCGTCGGCGGCGGGCCGAACTACTACCGCGGCAGCGCCCACTCCTCGCCCAGCTTCGCCTTCCGGGCCACGCACCTGCGGCTGGCGGGCGAAGGCGACCTGCTGGCGCGCCTGCTGGCGCTTCGCGAGCAGCTGCGCGCCGAGGGCCTGTTCGAGCTGCAGCGCAAGCTGCCGCGCCCGCGGCTGCCGAAGACGATCGGCGTCGTCACGGCCGAGGGCGGCGCCGCTCGCCGCGACCTCGTCGCCGGGCTGCGGCGGCGCGGCTGGGCCGGCACGGTCGTGTGGGCCTTCGCGCCGGTGCAGGACCGCCGCGCGGCGCCGGCGATCACCGCCGCGATTCAGGGCCTCGCCGCGCGTCCGGAGGTCGAGACGATCGTCGTCGCCCGGGGCGGCGGCAGCCTCGCCGACCTCTGGGCCTTCTGCGACGAGACCCTCTGCCGCACGGTCGCGATGCTGCGCGTCCCGGTGGTCAGCGCGATCGGCCACGAGCGCGACTCGACCCTGATCGACGACGTCGCCGCCGTCGCCTGCTCGACTCCGACCCATGCGCCTGAAGCGGTCGTGCCGCTGGACTGCGGCGCGGCGCGCGAGAGCCTGCGGCGCTGCTCCGGGGCGCTGCGGCGCGCCGGCGAGGGGGCGGTCGGCGTCCGTACCAGGCATCTCGTCGCGCTGGCGCGCGGCCCGGCCCGGGCGCTGCGCCGCGAGCGGATCGCGCTCAACCAGAAGACCCGGGAGATTCGCGCCGCCTCCGAGCGCGGCGTCGGCGAGCGCGCCGCCTTCCAGCGACGGATCGCCGGCGTCGTCCTCGACCGCGCCGCCCGGCGGGCGGCCGGCCCAGAGGCCAAGCAGCGCCGCGACGCCCTGGCGCGGGCCGAGGTCGCCTTCCGCGCCCACGACCCCGAGCGGACGCTGGAACGCGGCTACGCCCTGGCCGAGGACGCCGACGGCGAGCCGGTCACCAGCGCCGCCTCGGCGCGCGCCCTCGACCGCATTAGTCTCCGCTTCAGCGATGACCGAATCGACGTCAAGCCAACCTGACTCCTACGAGGCCGCCGTCGAGCGGCTCGAGCGGATCATCGACCGGCTCGACTCCGGCCAGGCGGGCCTGCGCGAGACCCTCGACCTCTGCCGCGAGGGCCGCGAGCTGGTCACCTACTGCGCCGCCGAGCTGGACGCGGTCAGCGCCGGCCTGCGGGAGCTGCGGCTCGACGAGCTGGCCGCGAAGCTGGAGCAGCCCGCCGAGCCTCGCCAAGCCTGAGGGTCTCTAGGCTCGCCCCTCGGCCGGCGCCACGTCGCGCTCGACGTCGAGCTTGGGCAGGACCCGCTCCAGCCAGTCCGGGATCCACCAGTTGCGGTGGTCGAGCAGCTGCATCACCGCCGGCACCAGGACCATCCGGACCACGGTGGCGTCGAGGAAGATCGCCGAAGCGAGCCCGATGCCGAACAGCTTCAGGAAGACTTCGGGCGAGGCGACGAAGGCGAGGAAGACGACGACCATGATCGCCGCCGCCGCCGTGATCACCCGAGCGGTCTTCGCCAGGCCGTCGGCGACCGCGTCGCGCGTATTGCCCTGCTTCAGGTACTCCTCGCGGATCCGCGAGACCAGGAAGACCTCGTAGTCCATCGAGAGGCCGAAGAGGATCGCGAACATCATCACCGGCATGAACGGCGCGATCGGCACCTCGTGGTCGATCCCGATCAGCTGGCCGAGGGTGCCGCCCTGGGCGACCAGCGTCATCACGCCGTAGGCGGCGCTCACCGAGAGCAGGTTCATGATCCCGGCCTTGAGCGAGATCAGCGGCGAGTGGAAGGCGACCAGGAGGAGCAGGAACGAGAGGCCGACCACGCCGAGGACGAAGATCGGTATGCGGTCGACGATGTACTCGCTCTGGTCCTCCAGCGCCGCGTTGAGGCCACCGACCTTGGCGTCGATGCCGGTTCCCGCCAGCTCCTCGGGCAGGACGACGTCGCGCAGGTGCCTGACGAGGTCGGTGGTCGCCTCGTCCTGCGGCGAGGTGGTCGGGGTCACGGTCAGGATCGCCGCTTCGCCCGACTGGGCGATCAGCGGCTGGGCGACGAACGCCACGCCGTCCTCGCCGCGGAGCCGTTGCGCCAGCGAGTCGATCTCGCCCTTCGAGCCCTGGCTGGGCAGTTCGGCGGCGATGACCAGCGGCCCGTTTGCGCCCGGGCCGAAGCCCTCGCTGAGCAGGTCGTAGGACTTGCGCGTCATCGTGTCCGGCGGGTCGTTGCCGGCGTCGGGAAAGCCGAGCCGCATGCCGAGCGCCGGCGCCGCGAGGACCAGCAAGAGCGCCGTCGCCGCGATCGCGGCCAGCCAGGGGCGACGCTGCACGGCGTGGCTCCAGCGGGCGGCGATCGATTCCTCCGTTCCTTCGTTGTCGAGCGAGCGGCTGAGCAGCGGGATGCGCAGGCGGTCGACCCGCGGCCCGAGCATCGAGAGCAGGGCTGGCAGCAGGGTCACCGCCGCTGCCACCATCACCAGCACGGTCAGCGAGGCCGAGATCGCGACTCCGTACATGTACGGAAGGCCGGTGAGGAAGAGGCCGAGGACCGCGATCACGACGGTGCCGCCGGCGATGATCACGCTGCGCCCCGCCGTGGCCACCGCCTCGACGACCGCGTCGTGACGGTCCTTGCCGGCGTTCATCGCCGAGCGGAACCGGGTCAGCACGAGCAGCGCGTAGTCGATGCCGACGCCGATGCCGATCAGGCCGGCGACGACAATCGTCCAGTCGGGCACGTCGATCAGGTTCGCCAGCAGGGCGATCAGGCCCCCGGCCGAGATGCCGAAGCCGATCAGGGCGATCGCCAGCGGCAGCCCGGCCGCGACCACGGAGCCGAAGGCGATCAGGAGGACGATCGCGGCCCCGACGAAGCCGAGGACCTCCGGACTGGTTTGTTCCTGGGCGCGGTAGATCGGGTCTCCCGCGAGCTCGATCTCGAGGCCGCCGACGCTGTTGCCTTCGGCCGCCTCCACGAGCTTTTCGCCGTCCTCTTTCGGCACCTCCCAGCCGGGCACGGTGAGGGGCAGCGAGGACGAGGCGATCGTGCCGTCCTCCGAGACCCGGGTCGGGGTCGCCGGCTCGACGTGCTCGATCCCCTCGACCTCGGCGAGGAAGGCGTCGACGCGTTTGCGCGCCGCCGGGCTGTTGGCCCCGTCCTCGTCCTTCCAGACGACCAGCACTTCCTGGCCGGTGTAGCCGCCGAAGGCGCGCTCGGTCAGTTCGCTCGCCGCCTTCGACTCCGAGCCGGGCGTGTTGTAGTCGGCTTCGTACTCGCCGGCCAGGGCGATGCCGAGGCCGATGATCACCACCGCGGCGGCGATCCAGCCGACGACCATGAGGACTCGGTTGCGGTAGGAGAAGTCTGCGAGGCGGGTGAGACGGCGGGTCATGCGTGCATTTCCTTTCCCTTGCTGGCGGCTACAACCTATAGACGGCTGCGCCTCCGCAAACTCATCGCTGGGGCTAAATAGAGGCGGTCCGCTTCGCCGGCCCGGCGCAGAGCCGTAGGAGGGCCGGGCAGCCGTCGCAGAGTGCCGCGTCGCGCCGCTCCTCAGGCGCCGCCGCGAACTCGCCGCGGGCGATTCGGGCGATCGCTTCGCGCAGGCGCTCTCGCCCGGCGGCGATCTCCCCCTCGCCGAGCAGCTGGACCGCCGGCTCCTCGGCGCGCTCGAGGAATACGTAGGCGACCTCGACCTCGCTCGCGCCGCTCGCCTCCGCGACGGCGAGCGCGTAGAGGTCGCGCTGAACTTCGTAATGGCGGGCCCGCTCCGCCGGCGAGGCGCCGGCGAGCCGGTCGGTCTTGTAGTCGAGGACGAGTGGCGGCCGGCCCTCGGCCTCGGCGAGCAGGTCGATCGAGCCGCGCAGCAGCGCCGAGTCGAGCTCGAGCAGGAAGGGGACCTCGGCGCGCGTCCTGGCGGCCGGCGCGATCCGGGTCGCGAGCAGCTCCGAGCCGAGCCAGGCGCGCAGCGGCTCGAGCAGCTCCGGTGCCGCCTCGGCGTCGAGGCCGGCGGCGCTCGCGTGCAGGCGCGCCAGGTCGAGCGGGGGCTCGCGCCATCCGTTGCCCTGGCACCACTCGAGCAGCGAATGCACCGCGGCGCCCCGGGCGGCGGCGTGCCGCCCCGCGTTCGCACTTTGTCGGGCTATGTCCGACGAAGTGCGAACGGAGAGGTCGAGCTCGAAGATCCGCTCCAGCCGGAAGCGGTAGCCGCACTCCTCGTGGGCGGCGATCGCGGTGTAGGAGAGCGGCCGGTTGGGCGCGGTGGGGGGGCGGCGCTCGAGCAGCGGCGCCGGGCCTTCGCCGGGGTCGCGCTCGGCGGCCCCGTCGTCGCGTCGCACGGTCAGCTCGGCGGCGCGCTCGGCCGTCGCGTGGCTGACCCGCACCGCGATCTCGGCCGGCGGGAAGCTCGCCGCGAGACCCTCGCGCGGCTGGGGCGGCGGCAGGGGGATGGTCGAGTCGCGCTCGCGGTCGGCGGCGAAGGCGTCGAGGATCCGCTCGACCACCGGCGTGCCCGGCCCGTTCGTCGCCGGCTTCGGCGCGACGACGCCACTGAGGACGAGGCGCTCCTTCGCCCGCGTGGCGGCGACGTGGAAGAGCCGCAGCTCCTCCTCGGCTTCGCGGCGCTGGGCCTCCTCGCGCAGCTCGCGGTGGGCGTAGAGGTTGATCGCGGGGGCGCCGAGCCGGCGCAGCTGCATGCCGACCCGCGGGGCCTCGGGCTCGCGGCCGACGCTCAGCAGCGGCACGCGCCCGCCGGAGAGCAGGCGGCGCGACAGCCCTGGGACGACGACGACCCCGAACTCCAGCCCCTTGGCGCTGTGCACGGTCATGATCCGGACGCCGTCGTGGCCCTCGGCGGCGCTCGCCGCCTGCCCGTCGGCGTCGGCGTCGGCGCGCGCGGCGAGGAAGTCGAGCAGGCCGCGCAAATCACGCCCCTCGCGCGACTCGAAGTCCGCCGCCAGCCGCATCAGCTTGCGGACGTTGGCGAAGCGGCTCTCGCCGGCGGGACGGCTCAGCACCGCCAGGTCGTAGCCGGTCTCGGCGACCGTCGCGTCGATCAGATCGGCGAGCGGCAGGCGGGGTGCGCGCGCCCGCAACGACTCCAGCCTCGCGTGGAAGTCGCGCAGGAGCTGACGCTCCTCGGGCGGGATCTCTTCGAGGCGCTCGGGGGCGTCCAGCTCGCCCTCCTCGCGTCCCCCGACCCGCTCCAGCGCCGGCCAGACGTGGCGGCGGCGGCCGGCGGCGGCGCGCAGCAGCCAGAGCGTGTCGGGTGCGGCGCCGCAGGCGGGCGAGGCGAGCGCGCCGAACAGCGCCTGGTCGTCGAGCGGGTTGGCGATCGCCGCCAGCAGGGCGCAGACGTCGGCGACCTGCTGCTGGGACCAGTAGCCGCGGCCGCCGACGACGTAGGGGCGCAGGCCGGCCCGCTCGAGCGAGTCCTCGTAGGCGTCGAGGTGGGTGAAGGCGCGCAGCAGCACGACCATCTCCCCCCGGGGGACGCCGGCATCGGCCAGGGCGCGGAGGCGCTCGGCGACGAAGCGCGCCTCGGCGAGCATGCTGGGGGGCGTCGCCGCGTCGACGGCCGCCTCGAGCTCGATCTCCTCCGCGTCCCAGCCGTCGCGCCCGGTCAGCAGCAGCTCGACCGCCGGGCCGTCGCCGGGCGGGGCCGGCTCGGCAGGGGTAGCGCCGACCAGGAGCGGCCGGTAGGACTCGCCGAGCAGCTTCTCGCCGAGCGCGTTGACGGCGGCGATCACCTCGGGGCGGGAGCGGAAGTTGCCGCTCAGGGCCATCGCGGTCGCGTCCGGGTCGCGCTCGGCGGCGGCGCGCCGCTCGCGGAAGACGTCGAGGTCGGCATGGCGGAAGCCGTAGATCGATTGCAGCTCGTCGCCGACGACGACCAGCTCGCCGCCGGGCCCGCGCAGCGACTCGACCAGGCGCAGCTGCAACCGGTTGGTGTCCTGGAACTCGTCGACGAGGACGTGGCCGAAGCGGCGGCGGTAGGCGGCGCCGAGCTCGCCCCGTTCGAGCAGCCGCACGGCGCGGATCTGCAGGTCCTCGAAGTCGAGCGCGCCGCGCCGCTCCTTCGCCTCTTCGTAGCGCGCCGAGAAGAGCTCCAGCAGCCCGCCGACATGGCGGTAGGCGGAGCCGCCCTCGCCGGCCTCGGCGACCCGGGCCACGGCGGCGTCGATCGCCTCGCAGTAGGGGGCCATCGCGCGCGCCGAGCTCTCGCTGCGCAGCCCGGCCAGCTCCTCCAGATCTGGCAGCTCCCGGCCGGCTCCCTCCGCGTTCCCGTCCGTCCCACCCCTGCGGGCGAGGCTGAGCGCCCGCTCGACCAGGTCACGGTTGGGGTCGCTCTCCTTCAGCTCCGCGAGCGTCTCCTCGGCCGCCTCGGCGAGCCGGCGCAGGGCGCCCGCGACGTCCGGCGCCGGCGGCTCGGGCAGGCGCGGCTCGGCGACGCCGCGGCTGCGCAGCTCGGCATGGACGCCGAAGGCGATCGCCCGCAGGCCGCCGACGTCGAAGGCCGCGACGGTCCGCTCGCGGTCGGCGTCGCCCGTCGCCAGGAACGCTTCCAGCCCCTCGTCGAACGCCTCGCGGGCGACTCGCTCGGCCTCGGCGGCGTCGAGCAGGCGGAAGCCGGGGTCGATGCCGGCGGCGACCGGGTGACCGGCCAGCAGCCGGTTGCAGAAGCCGTGGATCGTCGTCACCCAGGCACCGCCGATCGCGCCGAGCAGCTCGCGGGCGCGCTCCTCGCCCGCCTCGGCGCGCGCGCTCAGGGCGGCGCGGATGCGCTGGCGCAGCTCGGCGGCGGCCTTGTCGGTGAAGGTGAAGGCGAGGACCGCGTCGGGCGAGACCCCCTCGTCGCAGACGAGCCGGCAGTAGCGGTCGACCATCACGCCGGTCTTGCCGGTGCCGGCGCCCGCCTCGATCAGGAGGTCGCCGCCGCGGCCGATCGCCGCCCGCTGTTCGGGAGTGGGGGAGTGGCCGGCGCTCATCGCTCCTCGTCCTCCTCCTCGGTCGGCTCGACCGGGGCGCGGTCGCGCCGGCAGATCGTCGCGAAGTCGCAGAACGGCGGGCAGACGCCGTGGCCGCGCAGGCCGCGGCGCGGGCCTGGGTCGCGGCGCACGTCGCCGCTCCGCATGCGAGCGACGATCGCGCCGGCGCGCCGGCGCGCTTCCTCGAGCAGCTCGTCGAACGCCTCGCGGTCGAGCACGTCGGTGCGTGCCAGGCCGTAGGTGCCGAGCTCGGTCGCCGCCTCGTCGAGGACGACGCCGCGCGGGCGGCGCGCCGAGGTCCCACGCAGCGGGTGATAGATGCCGCCGACCGGCTCGGCGCCCCACTGCTCGGCGACGGCGAGCAGGTAGAGCTGGAGCTGGAGCTTCGCCTGCTCCTCGAGCTTGGCGCGGGGGGTGACCGAGCCGGCCAGCTTGTAGTCGACTACGAGGGCGTGGCCGCGCGCGTCGCGGTCGACCCGGTCGATCGCCCCGTGCAGGCGCCAGCCGTCCAGCTCCAGCGGCGGCCGTTCGCGGTCATCCTCCTCGCCGAAGGACGCCTCCAGCAGCCACGGCTCGAAGCCGGTCTCGCGGCGGGCCTCCTCGGCGAGGAAGCGGTCGAGCAGGGCCTCGACCCGGCGCAAGATCGCCCGCTCCGCCGGGTGGTCGCCGAGCTGGCGGGCCGTCGCCTCCTCGCTCACGAGCTCGCGGCCGCGGTCGCGCCAGGCGGGCAGGGAGCCGGACCGGGGGAGGGGGTCGCCGCCGGGGCGCTCGCGGTAGAGGCGCTCGAGCACGGCGTGCATGAGGCCGCCCTGGACGAGGGCGTCGGGGGTCGGGTCTAGTGGCCTCGGGTCCAGCTCGTGGCCGACGAGCCATCGGTAGGAGCACTGGTCGAACAGCTCCAGGGTGGTGCCGCCGTAGGCCGGGACCGAAGCGAGCGCCGCCAGCGCCCCCGGGTTGGTCAGCGGGCCGGGCGCGCGGCTTGCGGCGTCCACGAGTCGCGCCGCCTCGACCCGGGCGGAGACGCGCGCCGCGGCGGGCTCGCCGACCCCGGCCGCGCGCAGGAGCGCCTTCGCGTCCGCCCCGGCGCCGTGGGCGGCGACCGCGCGGGCCAGCTCGGGCTCGGACGGGGCGTCGCCGACCCGGTGGACGACCTGGGCGAGGTCACGGACGCGCTCCAGCGAGCGCTCGACCGGGTCCGGTCCGTCGCTATCCGGCGGCGGGTCGAGCAGGCGGCGGACCTCGTCGAGGAATGGGGAGCGCGCTTCCGCGACCCCGTTCTCGTCGCTGTCGCGATAGGAGAGGAAGAGGCGCTTGCGCGGCAGGGCGAGGCAGGCGTGGAAGAGGTAGCGCTCCTCGGCGTCCACGTCGCGGCGCGGCTCCAGGCCGAGCGCCGTCCGCTGCGCCTCGGCGAGGAAGGGGTCGCCGCGTTCGCGCCGCGGGAGCTCGCCGTCCTGGAGCGAGGCGACGAAGACGTGATCGAAGCGGGCGGCGCGCAGCCGCTGCGGGCTGGCGATCCGCACCCTGCCCGTGACCGGCCCGCTCCAGGCCCGGAAGCGGATCGCCTCCAGGGTCGCGATCAGCTCGTCGGGGCCGGGGGCCAGGCCCGCGGGGTCGGCCAGCTCCGCGAGCGCCGAGGCGACCGCGGCGGCGGCGCGCAACTCGCGATCGTCCGCGGCAGCTCCGGCCCGGGGCGCGTCCTCGCCGCGCAGCGGCCGCGCGGCCATGGTGACGGCGAGCCGCGCGACGGCGGCGCACGCGGCGGCGGGCGAGTCCTCGCCGGCGGCGCGCAGCCGGGCGACGTCGTTGGGAAGTCGCTCGTAGCGCTCCAGCCACAGCTCGAGCGCCGCCTCGGCGGTGCGGACGCGTCGCCGTCGCAGCGTCCGTTCGAACCAGTCGACTTGGCCGGGGGGGAGGCCGGACGGTCCCCGCATGAAGCGGAGCAGGTCCGCCGCCGAGCCTCCGCCGAGCGCCGCGAGCAGCGCCAGGAGCGTTCCGCCGACCGCGGTGGCCGACAGCGGCAGCTCGGCCTCGAGCGCGACTGGCACCCCGTAGGACTCGAGCACGGTCGCCAGCAGGGGACCGCGGCGCTCCGGCGAGCGCAGGGCGATCGCGATCTCGTCGGCGTCGGCCCCGCCGGCGAGGAGTCGCGCCACCTCGGCCCCGATCGTCTCCGCCTCGGCACGCTCGCCGGCCGAGCGCAGCAGGGTCAGGCCACTGCCCTCCGCCGGCCGGCGCGTCGCCTCCGGCCGGCCGAAGCCGCGCTCCAGGTGGAAGAGGAGCGGCTCCTCGGTGTTGGCGGGCTGGGGCTCCGTCCGGGTCTCGCTCGTCGCGGTGGTGCCGATCCCCCGCAGCCGCTCCAGCAGCGACGCGCGCGCCGCAAGGGCCGGATTCCCCTCCTCGTATGGGAGCGCGACGGTTACCTCGGAGGTGGAGGCGAGGGCGGCCAGCAGGTCGAACTGGTTGCCGCTGAGGTCGTCGAGGCCATATAGGAAGACCGGGCGATCCCAGGTGTCCGGTTGCCCGCGAACGAGGGCGACGGCATCGCGCGCGATCCCGTGCGCGTCGGTCAGCCCGAGCCGGTCGCGAACCTCCGCGTAGGCCGAGACGACCGTCGCGACGTCGCCGAGGTACGCGGAGCCCTCCAGCGTCCCCGCTCCCGCCTCCACGTCGCTGGGGCCCAGGCCCGCCGCCTGCAGCTCGTCGAGCAGCCGCTCGAAGGCAACCGGGAACCCCGGTCGCGCGGCCGAGTGGCGCAGCGGACCGAGCCTGCCGCGGCACAGCTCGACGGCGAGCGCCACCGCGCGGCGGCGCTGGGCCGAGGTCAGCTCGGCGGGGGCGGGCGTCCCCGCCACCGCCGCGACGAGACGGAAGAGGCCGGGGAAGGTGGTGGTCGTCGCGCCGAGCATGGCCCCGCCGGCGGCAAGCTCCCGCTCGAACCAGTGGACGTCGTCGAGGGTGGGGACGACCAGGACGGGATCGCGCTCGAGCGCCGCTTCGAACCGTTCGCGGACGAGGCCGGCGCGGCCGGAGTTGGGCGGTCCGTGGATCAGGTGCAGTGGCATCGGAGACGTCCCAGCATAGGTCTGGCCCCGGCGTGCCAAGAGGGCCTTACGAAGCGCCTCGGAACCCCGCAAATGCGGCAAATCCGCCCCTCGGTTTGCCGTCTTGCCGCCTCTCTACATTCACCCCATCGCATGTCCCTCTGCTTCGTAGATCCAGCCGACGCCATCCGTGCCATCGGCGACTCGATCGGCCGTGAGGCGCGCCGTCAGCTGCTCGGCGAGGCGGTCCGCGCCTGGGTGGACGAGATCCCCGAGCACGAGCTCGAGGTCCACTACGCGAAAGCGCTTTCGGAGCTCGACGAGCACGACCTCTCGATGCTCGCCGCCTGGCACGGCTCGCTCGAGTTCGGCCAGCCCCTCCCCAACCGCGACTTCCTGATGGGCGCCTTCGGCTCCCTCGGCGAGAACCGCCGCGAGGCGCTGAAGCTGGCCGCGGGCTTTCGCGGCGAGGAAGCGGTCGACGCCGGCCTCACCGAGGAGGACGCGCTGGAGCTCGTGCTCAGCATGCTCTCGCCGGCGCGCCTGATGGAGCTGGCGGTCGAGGCCGTCGAGCTCTACGTCTGGGACCGCGCCGGCTCGGAGAACTAGCCGAGGCCGCGCATCTCGGGGTCTTCGGTCCGACTCCTCGGGTCACGCACCTGAGTGCGCTCCCCTCGTCGTCCTCCCTGCATCCCCCGACCTGCGCGACCTCGACGCTATCTCTCCGAGGCGACCTCGAATCTCTCGGATCGCCTGCTCGGTCTCCTGGAAGTGGACGGCCGCGATGCCGGCCCGTTCGGCTCCTTCGCAGTTGACCTTGACGTCGTCGATGAAGAGACAGGACTCGGCGGGGAGCTCGAGCCGCTCCAGCACGATCGCGTAGATGCGGGACTCCGGCTTGCGGCAGCCGACGAAGGCCGAGTCGACGACGGTCTCGAAGATCTCGTCTACGGGGAGCATCGAACGCCAGAGCGGCTCCCACTCCCTGACGTTGTTGGTCAGCATTGCCATCCGGTAGCCGGCGGCCTTCAGCTCGCGCATCAGGTCGATCATCTCGTGGTTGGGGTGGAGCGCCTCGAAGTAGATCTCTTTGAAGCGGTGCATCTCAGGCCGGTGGCCGAGAAGTGGCTCGAGGTGCTCGGTGAGCTGGGCGAGGAAGGCGTCCTCGGTTATCTCGCCGCGCTCCATCTCGAAGAGCGGGTTCTGGCCGTTCGCCTCGGTGGCGGCCTGCATCGCCTTGCCGAGGTTTTCCGTCGTTATCCCGGTCTGGTCCTGGAAGGCCATGAACGACTGCACCAGCGGCGTCGTCAGGACGCCGCCGAAGTCGGAGATGACGGCTTCCACCCGGCCCTCAGCCACCCCGCACCACCTCATAGTGACCGAGCCCGTCGCGGCCCTCGAGCTGCCAGCGAAAGAAGGCGATGTCGGCGATCAGGTCGTCGCGCCGCACCCGGGCGGCGCTGATCAGCGTGCCGGAGCCCCGCTGCGGGCCTATCTCGTCCTCAGCGTCGGTCCAGAGCTCCAGGGTGGCGCGCCGCTGCACACCGTCGGCGCCGTACTCGGTGGAGAGCAGGGTCTCGGAGACCTCGACGGGGGCGCCGTCGGGGCCGCAGAGGATGGCGCTGACCGTCTCGTCGCCGTGTCCGGCGGACGCGGCCGGGCGCGCCGCGGTGACGGCAAGCAGCCCGCCATCGGAGAAGACGACCCCTATCGACCGTCGCTGAATCTCGCCCTGGTCGCTCATCGAGCCGGCAGCCTATTGAACCCCGCTAGGCTTCTTCGGTGGCCGAGAACCAGACCGACGCGACCGAGAGCCAGACCGAGGTCCTGACCGAGGACGATGTCCTCGAGGCGCTCGAGGAGGTCATCGATCCCGAGCTCGGGCTCGACTTTGTCTCCCTGGGCCTCGTCTACGACGTCGAGATCGAGGGCGACCAGGTTTATGTGACGTTCACCCTGACCACGCCCGCCTGCCCGATCGGCCCCCAGGTCTCCGAGCAGATGAAGGAGTTCGTCGGCGACCTCCCCGGCGTCAGCGCGGTCCATCCCAAGATGGTCTTCGACCCCGCCTGGTCCCCGGAGATGATGTCCGAGGACGCCAAGTTCGCACTGGGGTTCTAGCTCCCCGAGCCGGCCGGCCGTAGGTTTAAAGGCATCGCTGCACCGAATTCCGCTGGGCGCCACCTTGCGCACGCGCCAAATGCTCAGACGCCCATTTGCAGGGCAATCGCCCAGAGGGCGGCAGCAAAAGAACACGGAGTTCAGGTTTTCTTCGAAATAATTTGACTATTCGCCTCCTGGCGCGTATGCCTGCCCCGTCCCATAAAGGGACCGGGGTGTCGCGACCGGGGAGGGAGCGGCGCCTCTTCTCGACACAGAAGGGGAACAGCATGAGCATCAAGCTCAAGATTTTGGGGCTGGGCGTGCTAGCGGTTATGGCGACGAGCGCCTTTGCCGCAGTCAATGCCTCGGCTATCTCCAGCGGTCACTTCACCGCAGAACCAGTTGGGGAGGACCACGTCATAGTCAAAGGGACAGAGTCGAACGTCTCTGGTACCCATAATCTTTCTTTCTACGAGACGAATGCCAACGGAGAAACAACGGGTGGTGCACCCATTAAATGCACACATGTCGAATACCATGGCACATTGAGCGGTGCCGCAGCCACAACAACGACGGCGATTCAGGTTAGGCCGAACTATAAAGAATGTTCGACAAACGCCGTAGCGCCGCATAATGTAACCGTTGATGTTCCTGCCGGGTGTGGAACAGGCGTGTTCGAATTCACACCTCGTAGCGCCGGGCATGCGACAGTGCATGTCAAATGTGCGATCACGATTACACATCCGAATTGCACGATTGTAGTACCCGTGCAAACACCGACAGGTGGTGGTGTCACTTACACGACAACTACCGAAAGCAATAAACATGCTATTACACTCAATTCCACAGTAACTGGCATTCACGGTCAGTTCGAGGGCGGTATCTGTGTCTTCCTTGGCACAAATCACGTCTTTGAGATGATCGGCTCGGTTACAGTCTGGGGCGAGAATACACTCGGCGGCCGAGTGGGTGTTACACATACATAAGGTCTAAGCGAGACCTTTTCAAGGGCATGCCAGGGGCCGTGTCGTGCGGCCCCTGGCCATTTCGCTTGACCGGCCCTTTACGAGCTGATACCTTGCTGATTCCTTACTCATACCGCGTGACAATCGAGTCGCGACAGCGGTATGGGCATTCAGAGAAGGCAACAATGGGAACGATCGCCCGGCAGGGGGCTCGGCTTGTTTGGGCAGTGTTGGCCATTGTCTGGTTGTCGGCCGCGCTGAGCGCGCCAGCCTCAGGTTCTGCACCTGACCTCGTCCTCCGAATGCCCCAGAGGGAGGCCTTGCCTCCCCCGGGCAGCGGCACGGCCCAGACCAACAACGCGCGGGGGGTGGCGGCGAACCCCGACACCGGCCGGGTCTATGTCGCTAGCGCGGAAAACGGCCGCATCAACGAGTACACGGCGTGGGGCCTGTTCGTCAAGTCCTGGGGCTGGGACGTGGCGCCCGACGGCCAGCCGGGCGATACGGCAAGCGACGAACTGGAGGCCTGCGGGCCGGCGGTGCCCGAAGCGGATCCTTCCGCGGGCCTCTGTCAAGCGGGTGACGAAGGTGCCGGCAAGGGCCAACTCAGCGGGGCCATGGGTCTTGCGGTCGATCCAAGCGGCAATATCTATGTCTACGAGCGAAGCAACCGCCGCGTGCAGAAATTCAGTTCCGCAGGCGAGTTTCTTTTGATGTTTGGCGGCGACGTCAACCAGACGAAGGTGGATGAAGGGGCGCCCGCCGAAGAGCGAAACGTCTGTGGCCCCACGGACATCTGCCGGGCGGGCATCTCGGGGGATGAACCAAGCCAGCTCGATGCCACCCTCGGTGACTGCGTCGCCTACTCCCCCCACGAAGGCGGCACGATCCTGGTCGGGGACCAAGGCGGAATCCAGGTCTTCGACCTGAGCGGCAAATACATCAAAACGATCGCCTTCGAAGGCCCGCTTGGCGCCTTTGCCGGCGCGCAGGTCAATGGCCTTGACGTCGACAAGGACGGCAATATCTACATCTCTCTCGACTCAACCGAAGACCTCTACAAGCTGAGCCCGTCGGGGGAACCGCTCAGCCCCGGAACCCCGGGTGGCTCTAGCTTCAAAGCCGAGAATCCGCTCGGCGTCGCCGTCGACGTTGAGGGGAGTGTTTATGCCATCGACGATCCGGGGGGCCTCACCGAAGGAGTGCCTCCCCACGTATTGAAGTTCAGCAGCGCGGGCGAGAAACTGGTCCCGACAGCCGCGGAAGAAGAAGCGGGTGACCGTTTTCCGGAGCGGACGCCCGGAGTCCGACTGACGGCGATAGCGACTAACTTCTGTGAAGGCAGCGACAACCCTGGCAACCTCTACATTGGGTTTTTTAACGCCGGTGGGGGTCAGCAAGTCAGCTATGTCGATGCTTATGGCACCGGCCCGGTTGGCTGCGAACCACCGCCACCCGCCCCGCCAATCATCGCGGAGCAGTTCACGACCTTCGTCGGCCGCGAAGAGGCGACTGTGCGCGCCTCGATCAACCCGAAGTTCTTCCAGGATGCCACCTATTACGTTGAATACGGCACGGGTTTCTGCGCGGCCGGAGGCTGTCCGAGCAAAGTGCCTGTTCCGCCAGCGATCTTGACCCAAAGAGCCGTGAATGCGTTCATTCCCACGGCGGGCGTGATCCTCGAGGGACTTGCGCCCGGTACCACCTACCACTACCGCTTCGTCTCGCAGAGCTCCGGCGGAGGGTCTGTATTTGGAACCGACCCGGACGGGGGCGGGCCGCTCGAGCCAGAACCATCGAATGGACTGGAAGCAACCTTCACTACCAATCCCCTCAAAGGCGCTACCCCTGTCTGCTCGAACGACGCCTTCCGGATCGGTCCCGGAGCGGGCCTACCCGACTGCCGTGCCTACGAGATGGTCTCGCCGTTGGAGAAAGGCAATGCAGACGTGGCGCTCGGGCTCGGCAGGAATAACGTCCCCTTTCTACTTTTCGAAGTGAACCAGAGTGCGCTGTCGGGGGAACGCTTCAGCTTCAGCGCGGCGACGGCCTTCGCCGAGGCGAGGAGTGCCCCCTTTGCTTCGCAGTATTTAGTGGAGCGGGGGGCGGAGGGTTGGACAAGCGAGGGGATTTCGCCGCCACGAACGGAGTCCGGAGTGACTATCACGCTGAACTTCGGCGCCGAATACCAAGGCTTCACTGACGATCTTTGTCGTGGCTGGCTGCGGTTGCTTTCAGTTGCAGCGCTGGTGCCCGAGGCGGTAGCGAAATTTCCCAATCTCTACCGGCGCGAGAACTGCGCCGGTCCCCCCGCATATACCGCGATTACGACGAAAGAGCCACTCAATCGGCCGCCCGAGCAATACACCGACCTGCTCATCAAGGGTTTCTCCGCGGACGGAAGTCACACGATCTTTACGGCTCCTGACAAGTTGTCGGGTACCGGCGCCCCCACGCCGAAATCAGGCGAGAGATTGCTCTACGAGCGCACGGCGGAGGGTGTGCTCCAATTCGTCTGCTATCTGCCGAATGGAAAAGTGAGTACGCAAGCTTGTTCGGCGGGGACGGCGGTGGCGTTCGGCTCCCTTGACGTATCGAGTTTGCACAACGCCATTTCAGCCGACGGCTCCCGCATCTTCTGGACCGCATACAGCGACGAAGGGAGTAGCCACCCCGGCCGGATCTACGTGCGCATCGACGGAAAAGAGACGCGCGCTGTCTCGGTACCGGTGTCGCCGGACCCGGCCTTTTTCTGGACGGCCGCGGATAACGGCTCCAAGGCGATCTTCCAGTTCATCTCGGGCGCCCACAAAGACGAGCTCTTCGAATTCGACGTCGACGCCGAGCAGGAACGGCTGATCTCGGAGGGGGTCGAGGGTCCGATGGGAGCGAGCGAGGACGCCTCGCGGATCTACTTCGCTTCCACCGAAGATCTAGATGGGGCGGGCCAGGCGAGTGTCGGCGACCACAACCTCTATTTCTATGAGGCCGATCCGGCTGGGGGCCCAGGGCGGCTCAGCTTCATCATGGCGCTGCCGACGGCGGACTTGAGTTCCTTGGTTTCCGCTGCCAATGATCCGCCGTCGATGCCCGTCTCCTTCGAGCCAGCCTTACGCGCCGCCCGCGTCACCCCCGACGGCCTGCACGCGACCTTCGTGTCGGCGGCAAGCCCGACCCCGACCGGATACGACAACCGCGACGTCGAGACCGGCAAAGCGGCGACGGAGGTCTACCGCTACGACGCGACCGACGAGGAGCTGCTCTGCGTCTCGTGCAATCCGACGGGGGCGCGGCCGGCGGCAGGCAATTCAGGGGGCGTGCCCGCCTCCGCCCGCATCCAAGGCTGGGAAGCCCTCAACCACGCCCCAAGGGTCATCTCCGACGACGGCTCGCGCGTCTTCTTCGAAAGCCACGAGGCGCTTGTCCCCGAGGACTCCAACGGCACCTGGGACGTCTATGAGTGGGAGGAGCCGGGCAAAGGCACCTGCACCACCTCCCGCGACACCTACTCCACCGTCACCGGCGGCTGCGTCGACCTGATCTCCTCGGGTCAAAGCCCGGCCCGCTCGCTCTTCCTCGACGCCGACCCCTCCGGCGACAACGTCTTCTTCGGCACCCAGTCGAGCCTCGTAGGGGCCGACTACGGCTTGAACGACGTCTACGTCGCCCGCGTGGGAGGCGGCTTCCCCGAACCAACCCCCCCGAGCGAATGCGAAGGGGCCGCCTGCCAGAGCCCGCCGCCGCCTCCCCCCCTCGCCACCCCGGCCAGCGAGGCCTTCCGGGGCCCCGGCGACAAAGCGAAGCGCAAGTGCCCCAAGGGCAAGCGCAAGGCGAAGCGCAAGGGCAGGGTCCTCTGCGTCAAGAAGCGCTCCCACAAACGCCATCAGAAAGGGAGCCGGCGATGAGGCGCCTGGGCCTGCTCGCCCTCTCCCTCCTCTCGCTGGTGGCGCTCGCCCCCGCCTCGGCATCAGCCGCCTTCGGCCTCTCTGACCTCTCGGTCTCCTTCAGCGAAGAAAACGGCGAACCGGCCCGAAAGGCAGGCTCTCACCCCTTCGCGATGACCACCTCCTTCAAGGTCAACTCGATCGACCATCCCGACAAACCGGGCGTCAAAGTCGTCGACGGAGCCCTCCGCGACCTCCACGTCACCCTGCCCGAGGGCTTTGCCGGCAACCCGACCGCGGTGCCTAGGTGCGCCACCGTGGACTTCCTCACCCTCTCCTTCGGCATCCCCTCCTGCCCCGACGCCTCCGCCGTCGGCACCCTGCGGGTCGAAGTGGCGGGCGGCCTCGGCATCATCGGCGAAGAAACCGTCCCCGTCTACAGCCTCCTGCCCTCCCCCGGGGTGGCCGCCAAGCTCGGCTTCTTCGTCGCCGAGCTGCCGGTGACCGTGGACGTCACCCCCTCCCAA